>Ga0326728_10005895_pt1 | contig 33730 bp, 26 predicted proteins | sample MB3enrmetagenome_FD_207602 | JGI IMG/M metagenome (GOLD analysis project Ga0326728, IMG submission 207602) | Lab enriched peat soil microbial communities from McLean, Ithaca, NY, United States - MB31MN | ecosystem: Environmental > Terrestrial > Soil > Wetlands > Peat | place: USA: New York...
CCGCTGTGGCATGGGGAGCTCGAGGGGAGCGGCCGCGCTCCCCTCGAACACGACCCGTCACGACGGAGGCTGGCGGGACTTTTTGCTCTCGCAAAAAGCCCGACAGACTCCTAGGCGAGAGTCTCGCGAATGGCGCTCCACAGACTTTCGACATGTCGCTCCCACGTAAACTGCGCGGCCCGGTGGAGACCTCGGTCTCGTAGTTGCGCGGCGAGACCGGCGTCGCGCGCCAGACGCGCGACGGCATCGGCACACCCACTGGCGTCGAACGGGGGGAAGTAGACCGCGGCGTCACCGCACATTTCACGATTGACGGGGACGTCCGCGGCCACGACTGGGAGCCCGCTCGCCATCGCCTCGACCAGAGGATGACCGAACGACTCCGTGTACGAAGGAAATACGAACGCATCCGCCGACCGATAAAGGTCTGGGAGCGAGCCGTACGAGCTTGAGCCCACGTCGTGCGCGACGCCACGACGCTCGAGTTGGGCGTAGCGCTCGCGATCCTCGGCCAGTGCGGGCTTCCAGGGTCCGGCGGGAACATTGGCGAATCCCGCCGTCAATCGCAATCGGTATTGCCCCGGCGACTGACCCTCGAGTCGATCGATGGCGTTGAGTAGCGTGCCAATGTTCTTGTGTTCGTAGTAGGTCGACACATGAAGCAACGTGAACGGTCTCGACGAAGTCGAGCCGAACGAGTGCGGGCAAAAGAGATCGGGCCTTGCTCCGTAGGGAGCGACGCGCCACGTGGCACGCGGCCCTCCGGTATGCCGAGCCACCATGTCGAGCATTGAGCGAGTTGGGAAGAGCACCAGATCGGCCACGCGTACACTCGCGACGATCAGCTCGCGCTCCGCGACGTACCGGGCGCGCGCCGTACGCGACTTCAGGCGTTCGAAGAGCAGAGGCTCGAAAAATACTGGATTGCGAACCAGCAGGACCTGCGGCACTGGACACCGTAGCGTTCCGATGTTCGCCGATGAAAAAAGCACATCGGCACGTTGCTGACGAAGGCTCCTCGCCAGGCCCCACTGGTCGAACCACAGTCGGCGCGCGATGCCCGTCGCGCCCCGAGCGTCCACCGCCGACCCAGGGTCCAGCGTCTCGACTCCGAGGATATCGAGACCTTCGAGAAGAGTCGGGCGAGCCCAGACGAGAATCCTGCCGCCATCGTCTGACGCGACCGCGCGAGCCAGCACGGGGAGCATGTTGCGCAGGTAAGTGACCGCGCCCCCGATCTGCGCCGAAGCGGCGTTGATGGCGAGCCTCATGATTGGAGCGAGACCAACGTTCGCGCAGAGCGTCGAGCTTCAATCCCGTCGCTTTCGACCCGCGACAACCATTCTCCCAGCGCACCGAGCAGCCAAGCCCGAGACCACATTCGCCCCGAACCCGGCTCGCGAAGGAACGTCTGCCAGATCGCGCGTACGCCGCCCGCTTCGAGGTACCCCGAGGTCGCCAAGCCCTCGATGCGATCGGCAAAGTCCTGGCGGAGCGGCCCGCGCATCCAGCGGTCCTGAGGGAGAGCGAAGCCGCTCTTGCGTCGGCGCGCGATCATCGGAGGAATGCGATTGCCTAGGGCGGCCGCGAGCCAAGGCTTATTCGGTCCCCTGGAAGCCGACCACGGGGAGCGGGCGTGTTTCAATGCCACTTCGACGACGCGGGGATCGAGCAGTGGCACGCGAATCTCGACGCCGTGGGACATTCCGAAGACGTCCGTGTCCCGGAGAAGCATGTTCGCCATGTAGTGGCGTGCCTCGACCGAGCGAACGATCTCCCATGTCGAGCGCGAATCATCCGCAAGGCTTGGATCGCATGCCGCCGTCAGGCACGTGTGGACGCCCGCCGCGCCCAAGCCGAGTGCCGCTATCTGTCGGTTGCTCATCAGGCGACGCCTCCACAGGCACACGGCACTGGCCGTCGGCGGAATCGCGAAGAGGTCTGCAAGTCGGTCCATCCGAAGGTTGTCGCGATCGGACAGCGCGCGTGCCAGCCGAGTCGATGCGCTGGATGGAACGCGGCTGAGGATCCGAGCGAGATGAAGAACCCTGGGGACTTCGCGAAAGGACGAGTACCCGCCAAACAACTCGTCCCCACCAAGACCCGACAGCGCAACCACGATGCCGCGCTCACGCGCCGCCCGCGCGATCACAAACGTGTTGATGCCATCGACCGACGGCTGATCGAGGCTGGCCATCCATCGGGTGGCCAACGCGCGTGCGTCGCCTTCGCCCAGCGTGACCTCGTGATGGCGCGCGCCGATGAAGCGAGCGGTTGCACCCGCGAGCGGCGCCTCGTCCATGGCCGCGTCCTCGGCAAGCCGGACCGTCAATGTGTCGATATTGCCGTGGCGAGCGCCCGACGCAAGAATCGCGATCGCGGAACTGTCCAGGCCTGCGGACAGGAACACCGCCACAGGAACGTCGCTGACGAGCTGGCTCTGAACCGCGTCGGCGAGGACCGGCCGCAGCTCCTCGGCCACGTCGCGCGTCGCGCTGACCTTGCACGCACGCGCGTCGAACTGCCAGTAAGCCATCGGATGGAGGTCCGTTGGGCGTGCCGTCGGGCGTGCGTCGACCGAGCCAAACGTCCCTGGCTCGAGGAGGCTTACGCCTCGAAGCATCGTTCGCGGGCCAGTCACGGCGCCGTACGCAGCTAGCGAGCACAAACCATCGCGATCGATGGCCACGTCCACGAGGCCGCTCGCCACGATGCCCCGAAGCTCCGACGCGAACACGAAGGAGCCGTCTGGACCGAATGCCCAGTATAGTGGCTTGACCCCGACGTGGTCCCGCGCGACGTACAGGCGCTCCTCACTGCGGGAATAGACGGCAAAGGCAAAGATCCCGGCCAGCCTCGGCAGACACCGAGCGCCCCAGCGACCAAAGGCGGCGAGGAGCACCTCGGTGTCGCTGCGGCTTCGGAAATCCACCCCGGCTGCGACCAGTTCTGCGCGAAGCGCGTCGCCGTTGTAGAGCTCCCCATTGTAGACGATGAGGTCTCCCGTCCTAGGGTCCTGCATCGGCTGGCTGCCAAGCGGCGACAGGTCTTGGATCGCCAAACGTCTGTGGCCAAGTGCAAGGGTTCGCCCACCGAACTCGAGCGCAATTCCCCCGCCACCGTCAGGACCGCGGTGCCGCTGGGCCACGTTCATACGGCCAACGCACGATAGCGCCACGTGCCGTTCTGTATGGATGACGCCGGCGATTCCGCACATGAAAGGGGCCCGCGATCCATGCGCCGCAAGGCGGCCGCATCATGGGACCACCCGTGGCTCCGAGCAAGCTCCGCGCGCGAGGGCCCGCCGTCCGCGCCAGAGGGAAGGCACGACGGTCGGGACTATCTTGCATGCGTGTGGCACAATCGCCGCGTCGAATGATGGGGTGTCCTCGCGCAACTGCACATACTAGGTGCTTTTTAGACGAAGCTTCCGTTGTTTCGTGGAGCCTGGCGGCAGGCCGCCCGGGGGACCTATGAGCCGGGTACGATGAGATCTTTCCTGGCTCTCTTCCTTGTCGGAGCCGTTGTGACGGCTCTACTGACGCCCCTCGCAACGCGGCTCGCGATTCGCCTCGGGGCGGTCTCCGCTCCAGGCGGCCGGAACGTGAACGTTCGCGCCATTCCCCGGTTGGGCGGACTTGCTATCTGCGGTGCATTCTTCGCTGCTATTGCCGCGCTGTACGCCTCCGAGGCGTCAGCAGCGCTTGTGCTCCGCACTGACGTCGGCCGACTCGTTGGCCTCCTTCTCGGGGCAGTCGGCCTTTGCCTCGTCGGTGCGATCGACGATGCCCGTCGGCTTCCGGCTCTCTACAAGGTTTATGCGCAGATTGCCGCCGCGATCGTCGCATTCGCCTTCGGCTATCGAATCAGCGCCGTCTGGCTACCCGGGGTTGGAACCCTGTTCATGGGTTCGTTTGCACTGCCGGTCACCGTCCTTTGGATCGTGGGGATCACGAACGCGATTAACCTCATCGACGGGCTCGACGGACTCGCCGGCGGCGTCGCCTTCTGTGCCGCGCTCACGAACTTGGTCGTCGCCGTCATTACGGGAAACACGTTCGTGGCTGTGGCCATGAGCGCCCTGCTGGGAGCCATCGCAGGCTTTCTGTTTTTCAACTTCAACCCGGCGCGCATTTTCATGGGCGACTCCGGTAGCTATTTCGTCGGATTTGTTCTCGGGACGATGTCCCTGGTCGGAGCCCAGATTGCATCGACGGCCGTGTCCCTACTTGTGCCTATCCTCGCCCTCGGTCTGCCCATCATCGATACGCTCTTTTCGATGCTTCGACGTGTGCTCGAACGGCGCTCTCCGTTCGATCCCGATCGGGGGCACATTCACCATCGCCTCCTCGACATGGGGTTCACCCACAAGCGAGCCGTACTCGTTCTCTATGGCATGTGCAGCGTGTTCACGGCATCCGCGATAGTCGTCGCGCTCTGCCGGACGTGGGCGGTTGGAATGGCCCTGCTTGCCGCGACGGTCGCCGTCCTCGTTCTCGTTCGCTTCGTGGGCTATTTCGACTACCTGCTGCTCCTACGCCGCGAGCGAGCCCATTCGCGAAGTCCTGACGCGGAAATGCTTCGGCAAGCCGTCCCCGACGTCTTGGCACGCCTGTCCATCGCTCCGACGGAAGCCGATGCTCTGCATGCGATGACTCACATGGTCGAGCGCGGCTGCTTGATATCCGCCGAGGTTGTGGCTCGAAATACGTCGACGACGCACTGGTCCTGGCCACCGAAGCCGCCGGCGCCTGCGCCTAAGGTCGTTACGACGAGATTCCCCCTCGGCCCGGAAGCGTCGGCGCGAGCTGACCTGCGAGTCGACTGGGAGAGCGCGTCGGGGATCGTCACGCCTCAATCCGAAGTGCTCCTCCAGCTCGTGGCCGACGCGCTCGCCACCGCCCTTGCGCGCACGACGAGCGACTATGCCCCCTCGGTGGCTCGCACACAGGGACTGGCACCCGCGCCTGAGGGATCGGTCGCCAATCCCAGCCCGGTCGGCTGGTAGCCCCCGTCGCTCGATCATCGCGGATCCCCGCTTGAACTCGGCGGCGTCGTCTGCCTGAGGTCGACACGCAGTGCCCGCAGCGCGTGCCAGGTGCCCGCGGCAAACACAGCGAGCGCGAGCCCGCTCGCTGCGGCGCGGGAAGCCCACATCATCGGAGCGCAGGCAAGAGCCGCGATGGCAAGGACAATTCTCGACCACAGTACGACGATCGGGCGTCGCCCCAAGGACGACCAGTGTGCGTACTCCGCGATGATCGCCCCTGGCACCAAACACACCGCCGTGGAGCCGACCGACGCCATGGCGAAGCCGAGCGCACCCCATCGAGGCATGAGCAGAGTCGTCGCGACAACGCCAACGACAGACTGGACCGCCTGAATCGCGCCAAGCTGCCCAAAGCGCCCCGTCGCCTGGAGAAGAGTTATCGACGGAATGGCACCGATGAGCAAAGCCTGTTCTGCGCAGAATACGGGAAGGAGCGTGTCAATTCCCGCGGCCTTGTGCGGCAACCACACGTGGACTGCCGCGGGCGCGACCACGACCAATCCCACGACTCCAGTCATCTGGACGAGTCCGAGGATCGGAGAATACCGCTTCCAAAACAAGTACGTCCCCGTCGGATCGCCGATCGAGGCGAATCGCCCCGCGAGCGGCGCCCACAACACGTTCATGGCCACGGTCGAGAGGAGCCGCGCGCCATTGGCCACCGTCCTGGCGGGAATCGCGACGCCGACGGAGAGCGGCGAAACCGCCGCAGCGACCGCGGGCCACAGGCCTCCCTGAGTGGCCACGGCAATCATCAGGAGTAGGCTTCCGCGTGCCTCGCGCAGCACGTCCCGGACGCGGGTTGCCTCTCGGCCCGGCGGCACGAGTAGGCGTGACCAGAGGAAGCGCCCGAAGTCGATGGGAAACGCTGCGCACGCGCTCGCCACCAGCGCAGTGGTCGACGCGACTCCAACGCTAGCACACCCAAGGAGAACCAAGTTGAGCGCAAGAGTCCGGCAGAGGGATGCCATCGGTGTACGCGAGTATCGCTCGTTGGACTGCTCGATAGCTGCCGACCATCCTCCCGTAGATAGCGAAAATGCCGCTGATGAGAGCTGGGCGACGATCGCCACGGCAAAGGCCATCCACGTGGCTGAACCCGCCGCCAGGACCCCACTCATGGCCGTGCGGCCGAACGCGCACAAAGCACCGCTCAGAACAATCAGCCCAGCGAACGCAAGTGCCAGCAGCGCCGTCAGAGCTCCGCGCGCCAGCTTGGCGGCTTCGGCGTTCTGGCCGGCGCCGCGCATCACTGCGAGTCGCTGGGTGAGGAACATTTGGACACCCGCGTCGGCCAGCGAGAGGTATGCCGCAACGCCCGTGACGGCGACGTACACGGCGTATCCGCCGTCTCCCCATCTATCGAGAAGCACACGAGGTACGACCAGCTGCAACGCGACCGCGCAAACCTGCGACGCGAGCGCGGCCATAGAGGCGCTTGCCAATCGTGCACGCAGGCTGTGCTTTCGAGGAAGACCCACGAACTTGCCAGTCGAGCCAAACGCGCGGTCAGGCCGTAGCAGCGGTCTCGGATTGCGGCGGTGGGGAACTCCGATAGCCGTCGCGATAGTATCGATAATAGTAGTAGCTGTACTCGTGTCTATTGACATTCACGGCGTTGAGCACGACACCCGCCACGGGCGCACCCACGTCCCGCAGGGCCCTCAGTCCCTGCGCGCTGAGATGGCGAGCGGTGAGGAAAGCCCGAGCCACGAACACTGTCCCGTCGACCAGCGTGGACAGCACCACGGAGTCGGTCACGGCAACAACGGGAGGGCTGTCGATCACGACCCGGTCGAAACGCGCGGCAAGCTCCGCCAGAACGAGGCGAAATCGCTCGGACCCAAGCATGTCAGCCGGGTTGGGCGGCGTCGGTCCTGCCGGGACGGAGAACAGATTCTCGATGCCCGTGGGCTTCGCGACCACATCCAGTGTGGATTCCCCGACCAGCACGTTGGTCAGGCCCGAGTCCCCATGGCGGTCAAAGATGTGATGGAGTCGCGGACGGCGAAGGTCCGCGTCGACGAGGCAAACTCGCTGGCCTGCTTGCGCAAAGGCAATCGCCAGGCTGCACGCCACCGTCGTCTTGCCCTCCGACGGGCCTGCGCTCGTGACGAGCAACCTGCGCAGCGGCTGGTCGGGGTTCATGAACATGAGGTTGGTGCGAATGCTCCGGGCAGCCTCTGCGACTCCGCTGAGCGGCCGATCGTGCACGACCAGCTCGGGACGCGCATTCGGGGTAGCCGAACGGCGTCGCCGGCGTGACTGCCCCTTCTTCCCGTCGGCACTGGCGACTTCCGGGAGAAGACCGAGAAACGTGATTCCCAGGGCCTGCTCCACGTCTGTCTGCGTCTTCAGCGAACTGTCGAGCTGTTCGCGCATCCAAGCCAGGGCAAGTCCCGTAGCCAGACCGATGAACAGGCTCACGACAACAATGACCGACACCCGTGGACGAACCGGAACCGTGGGCTCCGAGGCTCGATCCACGATGCGAACGTTGTTCACGCGCATCATCCGGCCCAAGTCGGCTTCTTTCATCCGCTGAAGCAGAAGCTCATAGAGCTTCTCGTTCTCCTCACGAGTGCGATCGAGTCGGTGGTACTCAATCTCCTTCATGTTGAGCTCGACCGCGCGGCGCCGCGTTGCCTCGAACAGCTCGGCTTCCTTCTGTTCTTCCCGCGTGACAACCGACAGGTCTCTCTCCACGGCGCCGCGAATATTGCGAACCTCCGCAAGAAGAGTCGCCCTTGTCTCCTCTATCTTGTCGGTGGCTCGCTTGACGAGCGGATGATTGTCGCCCTTGCCTTCCGCGATGAGGGCGAGGCGCTCTTTCAACGCCTCCTGATACTGTGTCCTCATCGCTTGGAGGAACGGACTAGAAAGCAGCTCCGACGCGGGTAGCGCGTCGGGATTGTCCGCGGGCACATTCTCGAGCTCGGTCGCGCGAGCGCCGATCTCCGCCTTCTTGGTGCGCGCATGCGTTAGCGCCGTGTCGAGTTCTTGCATCTCGACCCGCAACATGTTCGATGCCTCATTGATCGAGGTACTGGGCAGATCGTTGCGTTGTTTAAACTCGAAGAGCGCATTCTCGCCCTGTTCGAGGTCTCGCTTGACGTGCTCGAGCTGCCCCTCGAGCCAAACCACCGACTCCGAGGTGGCGTTGACCGCTGTTTGCAGATTCTGATCGATGTACGCTTCGGCCACGCTGTCGCTGATGCGTACCGCTCGACTTGGGTTCACATCCGCAACGCGGACGTGCACGAGTTGGCTGTACTTCACGGGCTCGATGTTCACCTGGCCGCGAAGCGCGTTCGTGGCTTGTTCCGCACTGGGCCTCGGGGCTGTCGACGGAAGGCCAAGCCATGCACGATCGGAGGCAAGGTCGAGCCGCCGGACGACCTCCCCGAGAACTCGGTTCGATGCCAAAATCCTATACTGAGTTTCGTAGTATTCGTGGGTATCCCACGCCAACCCGGCTCCAAGATTGAGCATCGACTTGCCATCTTGGTTGAGTGGCTCCGGAGCGTTCGGACTGATCTCGAGGAGAGTAACCGCTTCAAATACCCGCGGCTGGGACTTGCCGTACACCACTCCGACAGCCACCGCGACCAGGGTGACTGCCACCACAGTAGGCCAGTTCTTGCGCAGTGCTTTGGAGACCGCTGTGAGACTTTCCGCTGCTCCGCCGAATGCGGCCGGTACGACGTGGTTGGAAGGCGTCTGCAAAGGTTTCAAGTGATCGGGACTTTGTAGCACATCACCTCCCGTGCGGACTACCCGTCCTCGCCATGCATACGCCAATGCTGGCAGCAAGCTGTCTGCCCGACTCGGCAACTATTGGGGCCGAACACCCGACAACGCACTATTGGCCCACGGTCCTCGCGGTCATAGGTCGAGATGGTATCCTTGCCTGCATGACGCGCCAGGACGAGGTCTCCAGGCTCACCCCCCAAACAGACCTCGACCCTTGGGCGGACGGCGCACCCCGCAGCAGCCGTCCGAAGGCGTTCCTCGTCGTGTCCGCAGTCGCCGCGGTCAACGTCTACCTAGTTCTGTTTTGCGGGCGCAGCTCCAGGGACAATCTCGAGCAGGACCTTCTCGCATCGGCGCTGCTCTGGGTGGGCTCCATGCCCCTCGTTCACTACTTGGTCCGCAGGCCCAAAAGCGTGCCGTTCTTCCCCGCCATCTGCGTCATATATGTCATCTATCTTGCGCTTCCGCGCTTCAGCAGCCGAGCCCTGTTCAGCGCATCCAATGTAAAACCGGCTCCCGACGCTGTGACTCGCGCGCTCCTCGTTGGATTGATCGGCGTCACCATGCTCATCGTGGCCTGCGTTGCCGCCACCGTCCTGGTTCGCCGCGTCCCTCGCATGGCGCGCGCAATTGACCTTCCCCGTGCGGTCCCATGGGTAGCCCTCGGATCGGCCCTTATTTTGCTCGACCCAGCCACCGTGGGAGGCCCGGCGCTCGGACAGCTTCCCCAGATGCTCGTGCAGACTGGAGAGCTATCGCTGGCGGCCCTGTTCCTCGCCTACTTGCGTCGACACCTCAGCGTCTGGATCACGGCCTATCTCTTCGGCTTGTTGGTCGCGCGTGTACTGATCGGCCTCGGTACCGGAGCGTTGGCAACCGCCGGATTGCCTCTCATCCCACCAGCCTTCATCTATTCCTGGGAGCGACGTCGTGTTCCGTGGGCATTTCTCGTCGTCAGCGTCCTCTCCCTCGTCGTTCTCGATGCCGGCAAGGACGCTTTCCGCGCGAAATACTGGGGCCGCGGCGACGTCGGAAACGGGCGATTGTCGAACGGCCTTCGGTATCTTGACGTCACCCGTGAGACCGTCACGCGGTCCGACACGAACGACCTGTGGCACCACGCGGCCGACCGCACAAACATGTTGGCCACGCTGGCGATCGTCACCTCGGAGACTCCAGAGCACGTTCCCTACTGGGATGGATATACACTCCGCGATCTCCCCTGGCACCTGATCCCGAGAGTTCTCGTTCCCGACAAGCCCGTTGGACTCCTCGGTCAGGACTTTCCGCGCCGCTACGGTCTCCTCGACTATGACGACTACGGAACGTCATACAACTTGGCGCACATCGTCGAGCTCTATATCAATTTCGGCTTCGCCGGAGTTCTCGTCGGAATGGCCATCATCGGCGCAATCTACGGCCTCTTGGGGCATATACTCGAACACACTACGAGCGGCGCAATCATCGCCAGTTGCCTATTCGCATCAATGCTTAACGTCGAAAGCAACATCACCGACACGCTGGGCGGGGTGCCGATGACCCTCCTCGCGTCCTACGCCTATATTCGTTTGTTGCCACAGGCTGGCTGACCATCACACCACCCGTCGACTCGTGACTCGCCGCACCCCCGACTGGGCTTGCTATGCGTCCCCTCGTTTGCTGGTCCAGCACCCACCCGACCAGTCCACATAGCACCAACGAATTATTTGGTGGACGAGCTCCGTAAGAGCGGGACCACAGGTGCTCGCAGATGCACTGTCCTCTAACGTCGCAACGCAGATTTCGTGGTCGCTCAACCACCGTCCGGCAGCGGGCTGCGTGGCACTGATCGAATCGCACGCCACTTCGACACGGCAAGTAGCGCCCCCACGACGCCAGCCAGGAAGAACGGCTCACGAATGCACGCGAAGGCCGCCGTTCCCGAATCAAAGTACGCAAGGGCTACTACGTAGCCCAGCCACGCAATAGCCACCGCACCCCCCTGAGCAGCGCGCTTGCTCGTCGCGTTCACGAGACGCCCCGCAAGACCATACACGATGCCGCCCAAGGGAGCTATCCACGGGCCAAATTGGAACACGAACTCAGCAATCGGACTCAAACCAAAGTCAGTCGACGGAATCCCCGGCAGTGCGCAAAACTGAAGTTCCACACTCAGGACGTCCGCCACGTCGTTCTTGGATGGCCACACGACCGTTGGGACGAGACGCACAACCGCTTCGAGCGGCGACGGCGAAAGATTCGGCCCGTACTCCAATGCATGATCCATGGTCACGAAGAGGACGGTCGCCGAGCCGAGCCGAGTCCGAACATTGTCGGACGCATCCCGAAATGCCGCGACCCGAGCCCGCTCATCCGTAGCGTACGTCGCAAGACTCTGCCAGGCCTGCTGGACCGGACCCTCGGTGGACCGCACTTCTCCGCGAAGACCTCGATATAGAATGACGAGAGGTCCCATTGTCAGCCATCCCACCGCGAGCGCCAACAGAACCCAGCGCCACTTGATGGCCGAACGGTGAACTTGCACCACGAATAGGCAGAGATAGATGGACACAACAGCGAGGCGCCGCTCGGAATGCACGAACAGCCCGGCAACGCCCAATACGACCCCCAGCACCCCAAGCCACTTGAAGCGACGCGACTCGCAGACCATGACTGTCGTCGCCATCGGCAAGATCAGGGGCGTCAACGTGACGTACCAGACATTCACCGCTGAATCCACACTTCCAGCGACCGCCGGACCTTCCGCGGACCCATAATACGATAACCGTCCGGCCTCTGCCGCGAAGGCCGCGAAGACCCCCCACACGATGAGTAGCACGGAAAATACAACTGATGGCTCCGCCGTGTCGCCACCGGTTGGGCGCAAGGTTGTCGGCGCGGGCCCGAGACTGACAGCAAACAGCACGAACCAGGCGCAGGCGACGATGCGGCTCCATACGACGGCGTCGGATGTGAAGCTTATTGCTACAACTGACTCTTCCGTCCACTGGAACAGTGTCGGCATGAGACCGAATAGCCATAGAAACAATACGAATGCACCGGGCGTCGGCAGTTGCCATCTCACACGCCCCAAGTGGCCCCGGGCGACCACGACACTGGCAGGCAACGCGAACACGATCGAAAGCTCCAGGACCGTCAGGATCTCGTCCCCCCTAATTGTGAGTGTAATGGCAGCGAGAGTGATGGCTGTCACCAGCGTAGCCGTTGCGACTCCGAGTACTCCGGTGGGCCGAATGACGGCCGAGCGCACAGCCACCGGGACCATATCCACGCCCGAAGACAGTCCTTGAATCGTCGGGGAGCGAGCCATCTACCTTTTCGCCGGGGCGTCACGCTAGCACCGAGCATTCGACTCGGAAACCGACTCCCCGACGGTTTCGACATTGGAACGTCGGCGTGGCCCTGCTATGGACCGTTTCCATTACGATGGCCACGGCTAGAAGCTGTACGGCGGCTCGATCCAAGGGTAGCGGTGGTGCTCGTGTCGCTGTCCCCCAATGTCCGACAGGGTGAGGGGCTCCGTGCTCGCGACTCCGCAGTTGAGCGCTTCGACGCCGGGCCATGCGCCTCGGCTAGCGACGGGAATGACTCGCCTGGATTCCATTGATGCACTCCGAGGCGTTGCAGCATTGTCCGTGCTTGTCTTGCACGCGCGCGAGGTCGAGTGGACCGGTGTCCACGAACTCTGGATTCATCGCGGTCTTGCAGTCGGACTCGACGGATGGCTGGGGTACCTGAGCACGCCATTTCGCTTCGGACACGTGGGCGTGATGCTCTTCTTTGTCATCAGTGGATTCTGCATCCATCGGCCCCACGCCGCGTCAGCATACGCCGCGCGACGGCTTGACCTGCGGGCGTTCTTCCTTCGGCGGGTCCAGCGCATCTATCCGACGCTAATCGGTGCCCTCGTGCTCACTGCCGTCGCCGACGCACTTGTTCGAGTGCGGTGTCCATACGATCTGAAGCTCGGCGACGATGGCATGCGGGCCTTCGCTATCAACTTGGCGACACTGCAAAACCTGGCCGGGCCAACCTACGGGACCAATGGGCCTTTGTGGTCACTCTCGATGGAGGAACATATCTACGCCTTGTATCCCGTACTGCTTGTAATCAGTCTGCGACTCGGTGTCATGCGCGTCGTCGCCGGCACGGTGGTCGTCAGCGCTGGTGCAGTCGTCCTCAACGAAGTGCGACCTGCACTGCCCCTCGACTTTCTTCCTTATTGGGGAGTCTGGACGCTCGGAATGGCGGTGGCCGAGGCCGAATCGCGCGGACTTCGCCTGCCAGCAGTTCCGTTCGGTTTGGGAGTCGGTTGTTTGGCGGGAATCGCTGCAGTCGCTGTAGCGGTGCGTGGCCACAACATGGCATCCGATGCTCTGATTGGAGTGCCATTCTCTGGGCTCGTCCTTTGGAGCACGACCGTTTCGGGCCAATCCTTTTGGCGACGCTGGGCTGGACGATGTCTCTCACGGCTCGGCATCTTCAGCTATTCGCTCTATGCGATCCATCTACCGCTCTTGGTTCTGTTTCGCGCGTATGTGCAAGGAGGTGCTCATTCTTGCCAGTTTACATCCGTTCTTCTTGCTTCTAGCTTGTGCATAGCCGTTGCATGGGGCTTTTTCCAGTTGATTGAACGCCGCACTGTGAGAGGGTCAAGGAGCACGATACGGATCCCGAGATCTGTGGTTTGAACATGATGATTCCAATCTATTTAGCTCGACCGATTGGCTCATGAGAGTCGCCATCGCCACGAGCGGGCGCTTCCATGTGTTGGATCTCGCCCGTGAGCTCAACGCCCTCGGCCACGACGTTGTCCTGTACTCGTACCTACCGGTCAAGCGGGCGCTACGATTTGGACTTCCTGCGTCTTGCCAGCGCAGCCTGCTGCTCCACGTTCTCCCCTTGATCGCCCTGCTTCGCGTGGCTCCGCGGCGCGCGCGGGCCCGACTGAATTGGTGGCTCCTTCGGACAATCGACATGCTCGTGGCTCGCGCGCTCGAACCATGCGACGTCTTTATCGGGATGTCTGGCCTCTGCGTTCTCAGCTGCATAACGGCCCGATGCAAATACGGCGCCCGAGTCCTTCTGGAGCGTGGGAGTACGCACATACTTCGCCAGAAGGAAATTCTGGAGAAGCTGGGAGGTGGACGCGTCGCCGACTTCGACGTCGAAAGGGAACTCGCGGGGTACAATCTGGCCGATCTGATCGTCGTTCCGTCCTTGCACGCCGAAGATAGCTTTCTTCGCTATGGCTTCGACAAGCAGAAGATCTTCCGCAACCCGTACGGGGTCGACCTGGAGATGTTTCCCGCTACTGCCGTGCCCGCGACGCGCGAACCAGTCGCAATCTACGTAGGCGCGTGGACCTACCAGAAGGGGTGCGACTTATGGGGCCGCGTGCTGGAGCGAATTCCCGGACTTCGCCTCATCCATGTGGGAGCTCGCGGGGATGCGCCTATGCCCGTCTCAGGTAACTTCGCCCACGTCGATCCGGTCAACCAGTGGGACCTCCTCAAGTACTACGCCAAGGCCCATGTCTGTGTTCAGGCTTCGCGCCAGGAGGGATTGTCCTTGGTTCTCATCCAAGCACTGGCATGCGGACTGCCCGTAGTTTGCTCCGACCAGACAGGGGGAAGGGACCTGCTACAAATCCTGCAAGACGACGAACTGGTGCAGGTGTTTCCCGGCGACAACCTGGACGCACTATGCTCGTGCATTCGGCGAGGCATGGACTTCGCCCTGGCCAGGCGGGGAATGAGGAGCCTCCCCGAGCAACAGCGCAGGCAGCTAACCTGGCGCGCCTACGGCGAACGGTACTCCCGAAGGCTCAATGAGCTGGTCGTCGGGCGCAGTTCGTCCTCGCCTCGGTCATGACGGCGGGCGGCGGGCCCCTCGCCTTGAACACCGCACGGTGCGCTGTGAATCAGCTCCGACCGTCGGCCGGAAGCCTCGCAGACTGAGCGCGGGGCAGCAGGCGTTGTCGAAGCTCTCGCCTCAAAGGCTCCTCGAGCCATCGGTGGTTGACCGATGCGATCAAGACTGCGATTCCAATATTCCACGGAAATGACTGAAACCCAAGCGGAAGGCTCTGCGGTGTATCACTGATGACAAACATCTGTTGCCATAGATAGAGACTGTACGAGATGACGCCGAGGTACTTGAGTGCCGACCACTCGAGGACTCTAAACGCAATGCCCCGTTCCCAAGCCGTGACCAGCTTGATCGCCAGCACGGCAAGCAACACGGCGTGCACCATGGGACAGAGAGCGACGAGGACAACGCTCCGCGTGGCATCCCGCAATCCAAAGGCGAGAACGTCGACCGCGATGACGAGCCAAGTCGGCGTCTCCCGCGCCAGTGTCACGAGGCTATCATTGGCAGAATTGCGACTGCGATTCTGGGAAACAGTCGCTTTGCAACGCACCGCACGTGCCGCCAGCGCACCGATGACGAACACGTCCGCGTAGTCGAACACCGGCACGCTTCGATACCCGGGGAGAAGGTGAGTGGTCGCTGGCGTGACATGCAAGTGGTTGAGTACACGCAACACCGGGCTCGCGAAGACAGCGGCAGTGGCGAGCCACGCTAGACGTCCGCGGGCGAAGAACGTCAGATAGAGGACCGCTCCCACGTAGAAGAACTCCTCCACAGACAGCGACCACGTGTGCGCGAAATACCAGCAGGTCTGCCGTGACATGAAGGCCGTGAGAAACAGCAGCGCGCCGGCAAACGCAGACACGCGGCACTGGGTATCGACCCGATCCGTCAAGGCGGCCACGGCGACGATGAAGACAAGGAGCGACGGGACAAGCTTCGCAAAGCGCTTGATCCAAAAGGCTCGGGCGTCGATACGACCCGAGCGCGCGATTTCGTCGAGAAGATTCCCGGTGATGAGGAATGCACTGAGTCCAAAGAACGTGAACACGCCCCAGTCCCCGTCAGCAAGTGGACCCAATGAACGCTTCAGTCCGGCGGGGAGACTCGAGTGTTGCAGGATGACCGCGATGATAGAAACCCCGCGGAGTCCATCAAATCCGACGATTCGCTTGGTGGAGTCGGTGCCCTCAGTCGTCATCCCAGAGTCTCGGTCCATTTTCTCCGTGAAGCCCTTACCCCTTCGGGGTGGATGCAGTGCAAACCCGAGTTGACAGAGAATGCACACGCTGTGGTCAATCGGGCGCCTGCCCCCGAGCGATCAATTGGAGTTAAAGTACTCACTTCGGGAGGGCGTGCTCATGCACCGGAACTCGGGACAGTATCTTGTTGAACAAGGCCCGCAAGGTCTCGGTCCTCCGCTCGAATAGGGCGTAGACCACGACAACGTAACAGTATACGACTCCGAGAATCACCCATGCGAAAGCGGATGCTCGAGTCCCCGGCTCCCATCGCGCTTCCTGACGGGACGCTGCAACCGCAAACATCAGCGCGGGGAGATGGACCAGGTAGAGAGTGTACGAACTCCTGGCCATGAAGGTCGCGAGACGGAGGGCAACGCCGTGCGGAGCAGGAGATTCGCGAGCGGTCACAAGCGAGTAAATGAAAAGAGCTACGCATATGCCAACGACGTAGTCCGAAGCCAAGGCTCCGATCTCGGTAAACTTGCCTAGGCGCGCCAACGCGAGTGCAGAAACCGCCAGCGCGGCAGTCACGCTTCCAAAGACACGACGCGCCAGAAGTGTCCACCGCCTGCGTGAAGCGCATCCAACGACGACTCCGAGCAACCATAGAGGAGCCATGGATCTGACTCCGGAACCCACGAACAGTGCGATTGCACAAGAAGCCGTGAGCGCCAGGAGGCGCTCCGATATGGAGCGGCGCCAAGACAGCAGTTGCACGCCAAACGGAAACGCCAGATAATACCAAAATTCGTAGCTCAGACTCCAGAGCGGCGAATTCGAGCCAAATGTCGGACAGAGAATTTCCTGAAGAAAGAACGCATTTCCGAGCCCGATACCGAGGGACAGCCGAGACGCCACGGGACCGCTTTGGACGTTGCCCCACGCTCCGGAATAGACCGAGCCGATGCCGAACAGGTGCATGCCAAGTGTGTCGAGAATGGTCTGCAAGACGAGCGCAGGCCAGAGCACGATCAGAAGCCGGGACAGACGAGCGGCAGCAAACGCAGACCACGACCACGTGCCGCCCCACTCCGCACGAACGACGGCCGTCCCGACGAGGTAGCCACTTAGCACGAAGAATACGACGACCGCCTGGTGACCGAATCCGGTCGCAAAATATAGCATCTTGGTCGCGAGGTTGGGAATTCGCAAGTCGCGCGAATCCACGAGCGTCAGATTCCGCCAGTGATTGATGAATACGGCAACCGCCGCCCCCCCTCGTAGGATGTCGAGCTGCATGGAAGTACGAGAGTCGACGTGGGACATCTTGTTCTAGCCGCCAGTTCTCGTTAGCCCGACTGAGCCCGCACGGTACATCACTCGAACAGGGTGCTCACGGAAAGAAGCCGCCATTAGGCGACTCCGGCTGCCTCCAATTCCGTCGCTGCTTGGCATATTCACGTGGTTTGCCGCTACCACCCACGAGGGGGACGTTCAAGTGCCGCACATGCGCCCGCGAGACATCCGTCGGCGGTCTGCGGAATGCTCCACTCCTTGATGCGCTCTGCGGCGTCGATCTTCAGGCGCTCGAGCCAACGCGGCTCGTCGACAACCTTTGCCAGAATGCGAGCCAGGCATGCGACGTCCCCCGGCGGAAAGACACAGCCGGGATCTCCGACCAGGTCTTGAGCCGAACCCACTACATGGCTCACGATGGGCGCAGCGCCGCAGGCCATCGCCTCGTTGACCGCTAGGCCCCAAGGTTCGATCTCCGACGGGAGAACGAGAGCGTCGCAGGCTCCGTATAACAATGGCATCTCCGACTGGTTCCGAAATCCAAGGCGAAATACGCTCGCCCCGAGCCCGAGCCGCTCCGTCTCGGCCGTAAGCGCGCCCGCAAGCTCGCCGTCGCCTACGTAGACGACACCAGCCCGACCGCTGAGTCGCGCCTCCGCAAACGCCCTCACGAGATCTAGCGGCCGCTTCTTTGGCAAGAGTTTCGCAGCAAACAAAAAGAGCGGGATGCCCTCGGGAAGTCCAAAGCGAGCTCGTACGTCACCCTGGTGCTCGCGCGCCGCTCGACTCCGCTCTGCGAAGAACTCATTGTCCACCGAATATGGCGCCACCGTCATTCTTGAGTCGGCGACGCCATAAGCGCGAAAGTACTCTCGATTGAGACTACCGATGGGCAGGAAGTGGTCCACCCGCGAGAAGACCGCGCGGAGAATCACCTGCTTGATTGCACGTTTGCCCAGAGATCGCGGTTCGAGCCTATGGTTTTCGCCCCGCATGAGCACACGCGTTCGTCGACGTGGACATACGGCGGCCCCCATCGTCGAGACCACGTTGTAGCCATGCAGGATCATGGCGTCGTACTCGCCAGCCCAAAGGAGAGAGAGGAGTTCCGGATTCACCTGGCCGAAAGGTGAAAACCCGGGACGACGCGCTACATTCGCCAGGAAGCAATGCTCGTACCCGTCGAGAATTGGAACATCCCACGAGAAGACACGCCCGAATTGCGGGTCGAGAGACGGCTTGACCCCGTGGTCGTGCAGGAACAGCGCTCGAAAGTCCACTCCTCGGCGACGGGACAGCTCGCGAAAGAGCGGAGCTTGATACTGAATAGGATGGGACGTTACAAATGCGAGTTTCATTCTCAGGTCTCACGCGGAGCGGGGCTCACGGTCGCCGGTCGCGTATCGAGACGAGCTCGGAAGTTTGCAATCGTCGCGGAGATACCATCTTCCAGCCGCACTATTGGTTCGAAACCCAGAAGGGCAGCGGCTCTGGCAATGTTCGGACAGCGCCGTTGTGGGTCATCCGAGGGAAGCGGCTTGTAGATGAATTCGACCGGCCGCCCCACGAGACTTCGCACGGTATTGGCAAGCTCGATCATCGTCGATTCGCGCGGATTCCCAAGATTCACAGGACCGTCGAGGTCCGACGCACGTGCCGCAGCGTAGAGACCCTCCACAAGGTCGCTCACGAAGCAGAACGATCGCGTTTGTTTCCCGTCGCCGAATATCGTGATCGGACGCCCTTCGAGCGCCTGCATGACGAAGTTGCTGACGACACGGCCGTCGTTGAAGGCCATCCGCGGTCCGTAGGTGTTGAAGATTCGGAGGATCCGGACGTCCGCCTGGTGCGTGCGGCGTGCGTCCATGAGAAACGTCTCCGCGACTCTCTTCCCTTCGTCGTAGCAGGCTCGTTCGCCAATTGGATTGACATGCCCCCAATACGATTCTTGCTGAGGGTGCTCGAGCGGGTCACCGTAGACCTCGGATGTGCTCGCATGAATGATCCGGCACTTGCGCAGACGGGAATGGTCGACGAGTCGCATGGCACCGAGAACGCTCGTCGTCAGTGTCGCATAGGGATCGAACTGATAGTGGACAGGTGAGGCCGGACACGCAAGATTGAATATCCATTCTGCGTAAGCATGGAGCGTTTCGCGCACATCGCCGATCTCAAGGTGAAAATGGGGGTCCCGTTTCGCGTTCTCCAGATTCCCGAGATCCCCCGTCATCAGGTTGTCGAGCCCCACGACCTCGAAGCCTTCGGACAGAAGGCGGTCAACAAGGTGAGAACCGACGAAACCTGCGGCACCTGTGACCATTACCGTTCGCCGAACTGAGCCTAGTCCCATTTGGACCTCTTTGCCTTCTTGAACATCTTTCGTCGCAGCCCGCGACATCCCTCGCGGACCCTCGAACCTTCTCTTATTTTGCCTATCCGCCCACTCCAATGCCCCTTTCAGGATCGGCACTGTAAGCCCGCATGGCGCTCCGCTCGCCAAGGCAAGCGGAACCTCCGCGCAATCGGCGATTCCGCAGGGACTCGATGATGTCCACCATCTGGGCAAGCCGATCGCGATAGGTGTTCTTGGACCGGAGAACGACGCGATCAAACACCCGCATCGCCATTTGGGCGCGACGCGGTTCATCGCCAAGAAGACGCTTCGCCTCCAAGACCATCTCGTCGGGAGTGTTGAAGTACGCAACCGTCGCTTCGGTCGCAGGCCCGTATATCTCACGATGTTCCATCGTGTCTTGTGCGATGATACAGGACTTCATCGCCGCGAGTTCGAACGAGCGCATGACGTGGCCGTCGCGGTTCGCGCTGCGCACCAGACACAGTTGAACACGTGCATGCGCGACAGCCTGTCGGTACTCTCCGTCGAAGACGTTCCCTCCCCAGCGCCCCGACCAGCGAGAGATCCTGTTCCACCCCCCGCCGAACACCCGCACACTCAACCCGGCCGCCCCTAGCGCGTCCACGTACGCCAACCTGTCCGCAGCCGCCGCTCCGATAAACGCAACATCGCACGCAAATCGCGTTGCGAAGCGAGGATCCCTTTCCTCCGGAAAGTGCACCGTGGGCTCGAAGGCAAACGGCACGTACTCCACTCGTGGGCAGCCGATCCGGCAAAAATCGGCAATGTTGGCGCGCCGAGGCGTGAAGATAACATCGTATTCCGGAAGGGCTCGAAGAAACCAGCGTGCCCCGTTGACCGGGTTCCACGGGTCGTCCGTCGAGAAGTTCGCACGGATGGCACCAGCCCTCCCCAGCGACGAAAGGCCACGAGCGTTCACGGGACAGCGCCCCGTCGACAGAAATGCCCGAGCGCCCGTCGTGTGCTGCATCTCCGTGATGACCCGATGAAACGCGCCAAGCTGGGGCGGCCTTTTGTCGAGCACGTGCCAGCACAGACGCGCGATCCATCGAGGCGCATCCGTCGCGGCGCGCACGTCCGCGAACGACATGTCCAGTCCAAGACCCGGAGCAGCCCGAAGGATGTGCGCTCCGAGGTGCGGAGGCTCGGCGATGCTCGCAAAAATGTAAGGCGGGATCGAACTCATGCACTGATCGGGAGAGTGGGACGGACTCGCCGAGGCGGAGACCGATGCATTTCATGTTGCATTGAGGAGCCGCGCAATTCAACCATTGTCCAAGATTTCTGCGACCGCCAGGGTTGCGCCCCGCGCAACCTCGATGCTACACAAAGTCGGGTAGGTCAACCCGAGCGTCACGGTGAGGTCACCTATTTCCGTTTCCGACATCTTGAGACCGAGCCGCTGGCGCTTCGCGCCGCAAGGCGCTCAGTCGGAGTACTATCGTCGAACGGCCGCCACGTATGACGACGCCCATGTGAGCGACGCCGATGCCCATACGGAAAGCTTGGGTTACATAGCAGCGTTCCTCAACCAGGTGGGCGCCCGTAGCGTACTCGACGTCGGATGCGGCACAGGACGGGGAATTCGGTATCTACGAGAGCACGTACATGGCATTAACGCGGAAGGATGCGACCCCTCCGAAGACCTTCTCCGAATCGCCGAAGAGAGGTATGGCATCCCGGGCCATTTGCTTCATCACGTGGATGCGACATCGCTCTCGTTTGCGCCCGGATCATTCGATGCCGTGACTTCCCTGGGAGTCCTGCACCACGTGCCCAACCCCGACGCGGTCGTGCGTCGCATGATCGAACTCGCCACCAAAGCGGTCTTCATTTCCGACTGCAACTACATGGCCCAGGGGTCGCTCACTGCCCGCATCCTGAAGATCGCTCTTACCCAGGCTCGCGTGTGGCCAGTCGTGAAGTATGTCGCTCAGGGCTTCAAGGGCTGGAGCTATAGCGAAGGCGACGGGGTCTTCTACTCCTACAGCGCGTTTAGCGACCTGCCCATGATTGAACGAGCGTTCTCGCGGGTTCTCGTGATTCCAGTCGGAAGCGACAGGAGCGCGGGCCGTCGCTTTCCGGTTCTTCGTGCGCCGAACGTTCTTGTCGCGGCGTTTAGATAGCCTTCCCGACGGAATCGAGAAATCCCGATGAACCCCCGAGGGTCGATGGCACGCACCTGGCAGGCTCAATGGATCGACCGGTACTATCGATCACGACCTGGCTGGATCGACGGGACTACCGAGTTCCACGAGCTCTGTCGCAGCCTTTCACCTCGGAACGCTCGGATTCTCGAGGTCGGCGCGGGACCCACCAATCGCACGTCCGCCTTTCTGGCATCTCTCGGCGAACTGGACGGCCTCGATGTGAGCGAAGAGGTGCGGGGCAACGCACACCTAAAGAGTAGCTTTGTCCTCGATGGGGACCGATTCCCGCTAGCGGACGCCTCGTACGATTTCGTTGTGTCCGACTATGTTGTCGAACACGTTGTCGATCCAGCGGCCCATCTCGAACAGATCAAGAGGGTTCTGCGCCCGGGTGGTCGGTACGCCTTCCGCACGCCGAACCGATTTCACTACGTCGCGATCGCCGCGCAGCTCACCCCGTTCTCAATACACGCCTGGTTGGCCAATCGCCTTCGCGGACTCCCTGCGGATGCACACGACCCGTATCCGACCGCCTATGCGATGAACACGCGAAAGGACGTTCGCCGCTTTGCCAGTCGCGCGGCGCTCTCGGTCGAAAGGATTGACATGGTTGAGAAGGAACCATCCTACGGAATGTTCGCGAGACCCGCCTTCCTCGTCTTCATGGCCTATGAGCGCCTCGTCAACTCGAGCGAAAGCCTCGCTTCCCTCCGTGCGAACCTCTTCGTCGTGTTGCGTAAGCCGACCTAGGTTGCGCGGCCCTTGCGGGGCACGTCCGTCACTGGCGTCCCCGCGCGGACGGCTCCTTCAGTGGTTAGGGCTTGCGCGCGATGAGAATGCAATTCTGGGTGAGCGGGCCACCGAGGGTTCCGGTCTCCGCGAGGCGTGCAACGTACATAAGCCCCTCGGCGATTCTCCACACCGCGGCTCGCGTCGCCGATCGAATTCCGTGGGGCATCGGCCGCGTCGGGAGGACGACCGCCGTCGTCAGTCCTGCTCGCTTCAGAAGCACGGCAAGTGCGGCTGGGCCCACGACGTTGCAATGGGTTGGGTCGCCGAACTGAATGGCTCCGAAGAATGGACTCGATGGGTTCGGAAAACGGGCCACGAAGACACCGCGACTTCTCAAGGAGTCGTGAATCGCGACGAGTAGACGTGGAAGATCGCCTACGGGAATGTGTTCCAAGACATCAAATGCACTCACCCACGTCAATCCGGTTCGCCGTCGCAGGAACTCGAGCCCGTCTGCGTTCTCGACCGCGAGACCGGCAGCCTGCGCCGCATGGACCTGCTCGGTTCCCACGTCACACCCCTCGACAGGACTGAATCCAAGGTTCGAAAGGGCGCCCACGAGTTCGCCTCGCCCGCATCCGATGTCGACCGCAGGACCGCGTACCGCCGACACCATCCACCCCTTCAAGTCGTGCTCAAGGACGCGCTGAACGAGGCGAATGTCTGCGCGAGACGGAGGATCAACGGCCCGTCCCATGTCGGTGAGATACGTCTTTGTCGTATCAGACTCGGTCATCTCGACCGCTCCCAGTCACTTCACGCCCGTGGCGACATGAAACCATCCGAAGCGCGACGGGACTCCGCGCCAGGTCCATTCTGGAAGAAACCGCCGGCGCCCCAGGCGCATATCGTACGCCGTCACGACCGTCTCCACGATCACTCGGCTCGCTGACGAAAAGAGCGCATGGACTTCGCCGGGTGTGTAGCCCTTGGTGCCAGGGCTCTCCATGTGATGCGCGAGGACTTCTTCCAACGTCCGCCACGGCCTGCCACGCAGGACTCCATAGAGGGCCCACGCCTGGAACGCCACGACGGAATGGCGATTGTAGACCATCACACAGAACCGTCTCCCAGGGCGGAGCACACGCAAGATTTCGCGAGCCGAACGCGCTGTGTCGGGAGTGTGGTGGATCACTCCCCACGAATAGACAACATCGAACGACTCATCCGCGAAAGGAAGATTCTCCGCATCGGCGACGTGAAGGTCCGAGGACAATTGCTCCGCCTCGAGCCGACGGCGGGTGGTTTCTACACTCGCCTCGCTGAGGTCGACGCCTGCGCACAAAGCTCCCGCGCGCGCAAACCGGAGATGGTCCGTTCCCGCCCCAACACCCACCTCGAGCAGCCGCTGGCCGCGCGTCGCATCGAAGCGTGCAAATCGCTCGATGAACGGCTCGCGCGCGTACCTGACCCGCTCGAGCTCCTCGAACTTGCGGGCACCCTCGATGAGCGCGACGTCGGGCGTGCCGCACGGGGCGGCGTTCCAGTAGGCGCGTACTTCGTTCTTCTCGACCTGCATTCGGGCGTTTCCTTCGTCGCCGCCGACTCTTCTACCATTTCGGCTAACGTGCATCCCATGCTCCGTCTCCATTTGGTCCGCCATGGCGACACCCCTCACGCGTCGGACGGTCGCCTTGCCGGCGCTGTCGACCCTTCTCTGACCGAGCGCGGGCTGCAACAGGCGGAGATCCTCGGTCGCACGTGTGCCAGGCTCGGCATGACGGCGCTCTACACTAGCCCCTTGCTCCGAGCCCGCATGACGTCGGCGCCGATTGCCACTGCCTGCCGCGTCGAGCCGGTCATCGACGACGGCTTGCGTGAGATCGCATACGGCGAATGGGAGGGAATTTCAGAGGCGGAGCTGCGCGCGAACCACGCTTCAGCGTTCACTGCCTGGACGACGGAACCCGCGCTTAACGCTCCGCCTGGCGGGGAGTCGGCATTCGCCGTCGCATCGCGGGCTCTCGCGGTCTTCGTCAGAGCCCACCAGGCCCATCCGACCGGTATCGTGGGCTTCGTCAGTCATAGGACAGCGATCCGGGTGCTCGCGTGCGCGCTGACCGGCGTTCCAATCGGACGCTTCCGGGAACGCTTCGCTTGCCCAACCGCATCCATCACGACCTTCGACTTCGGCGAACGCGGGATCACGCTGGTGGGGCTTGGCGACGTGCACCATCTTCAAGGCGTCTCGGCTTAGTTCGAAGGCACGCGCTCGATGCTATGGTGCCCTTCACGCACGGAGGCTCTATGAACACGCGGTACCCGTTCGAAGAGCATCGTGCGTGGTGCAGTCAGGGTCCCATCCCCCGTTGCGCCGTCGCAGCTTGGCAGTTCGCGTCTCGCGCGGTGGGAGGTGGGCATGCGCTCGTCGCCTGAAAGACTGCGCTCCAATCAGATCCTGTCCCTCCATAGGGCCGCTGACGGCCTCGCGATTTGGATCGTCGGGGACATCATGATCGACGAGTATGTCGAGGGCGAGGTAGGGCGGGTCTCTCCGGAAGCCCCCGTCCCGGTCGTTCACGTCGAGAGGTCGTTTTGCCGCCTTGGCGGATCGGCGAACGTCGCCCACGGTGCGGCCGTCCTCGGCGCACGCGTCAGCTTATGCGGCTCGATCGGCGACGATTCGACCGGAGACACACTCCTTTCCCTATGCGCCGACGCCGGCCTCGACGTCCGAGCCATTGCACGGCTTCCGAATCGCCCGACTACGCGCAAGCTCCGCGCTATGGCGCGCCATCAGCAAATGCTTCGACTCGACTGGGAGACGACCAAGCCTCCAGAGAGCGCCAGCATGAGGGGTGCCCTCGATCAACTCGAATCTGGACCGCCACCGCGCGCGGTCGTGGTGAGCGACTATGCCAAGGGACTGATTTCCCCCGACGTCTTGTCCCGTGTCTTCGCGGTCGCGCACTCGGCCGGCGCGCCCGTCATCGTCGACCCCAAATGCCGCGACTTCGCACGCTATGCAGGTGCGACCGTGATCACCCCAAACCTCGCCGAACTCGAGGCTGCTTCGGGGGAACCCTTGGCAAGAGCGCATCCGGACGTCATCGAGAGAACGGCCCGGCACCTCGTTGAGCGCGCTGGCGTGGGCTCGATTCTTGTCACCCTCGGCGAGCGGGGAATGATGCTGGTTACGCTCGACGGCGAAGCCGACATGATTCCAACCCTTGCCCAAGAAGTCTTCGACGTAACCGGCGCTGGAGATACCGTCGTCGCAGCTCTCGCTGTCGCTGTCGCGGCGGGATGGAGCCAGTCCGACGCGGCGCGCTTCGCCAATGCGGCTGCAGGCGTCGTGGTCGGTAAGGTCGGTACGGCGACTGCGACCTGGTCCGAGATCGCGGGAGTTCTCGCAACACAACCCCAGGACAAGCTCTTCGAACGGGATGCACTTCGCGAGCAGATCGCCTGGTGGAAGCTCCAGGGCAAGAGCATTGTCTTCACCAACGGGTGCTACGACATCTTGCATGCCGGACATATCTCACTCCTTCAACAGGCCGCCGATGCTGGAGACGTGCTCGTGCTCGGCCTGAACAGCGACGCTTCGGTAGCCCGGCTCAAGGGCCCGAGCCGCCCGGTCGTCGGCGAACGGGATCGCGCGCGCCTTCTCGGCGCGCTGGAGTGCGTGGATGCGATCACAATCTTCGAAGAGGACACTCCCATCGAACTGCTGCGCGCAATCCTTCCGAACGTCCTCGTCAAGGGCGGCGACTACGTGATCGATGACGTCGTCGGCAGAGACATCGTAGAAGCCAATGGAGGATCTGTGTCCATCATTCCCCTCGTGCGAGGCCTCTCCACTTCCACTCTCGTCCAACGCATCCGACACTCCCATGGGTGAACCCCTTGGAGGTTCTCGGAATGGCCTGGGGCAATCGCCGGAGCGGGCGTGTCCCTGCTGCTCGAATCCCGCTCTCGGACCCTACCTCGAGACCCCTTACCTTTCCTGCACCCGCTGCGGGGCACTTGTCAGCACCGTGGAAGCCGCCGGCTACGAGGCCGACTATTACTACCATTTGCCAGGTGCAGAGCGGGGAGAGCGCCGGCGCGCAGGGGTGGAATGGCAATGGTTTCAGCGCATGGCTCGCGGCCGTACCCGCTCCAGCACGCTTGCCGGTCGACCCACGGCCATCGACTTCGGGTGCTCGAAGGGATTCTTCGTCGAGACGTCTCTTGCCCGTGGTCTGGCGATTCGCGGCTATGATGTGTCGGACATCGCGCTTGCGTCGGCAAGCGCCCGCGGCCTGGGAGCGTCATGCGTCAAGCGAGACATGCTCTTCGACGATCCGGCCTCACCGATCGAGGCTGCTGACCTCGTGTTCGCGTGGGAGGTCATCGAACACTTCGACGATCTGTCCGCGTTTCTCGCGAGCGTGCGGCGGGTTCTGCACCCCGGCGGATGGCTTTTCGGCAGCACTCCGAATGGACAGAGTTCGTGGATCTCCGTGCTCGGCTCCGCGTGGCACGGCTTTGGAATACCACAATACCATCGCATCTATTTCAATCCAACAGCGCTCCGCAGTGCACTGACTCAAAGCGGTTTCGGCGAAGTCGCTACGGTCACATGCGTGGACTGGCGTAGCAGTCAATTGCTCAAAAATACTGCCACGGAACTTACGAAGAAGTACCTCGGCACAAACGACATCCGAGTTCGCGCAGCCGTGGCCCTTGCCGGCGGCCCCCTGCACAAGGTTGTGGAGATTGCGAGCGGTCGGGTCGGTGGGTTAAGCGGGGACACATTGCTGTTTGCCGCCCGGCGGACCCCATAACGCAATTCGAGTCTTCCGCTCCGATGCGCGCGAGCCGTCATCGCACGCTTCGTTGGCTCGAGTTCCATCGCGATCTTGACCGCAGACCCCACGCAAGTAGAAAGTCCCTGGCCCAATCTTGGTCACATCTGCTCGACCTTCGGAATCGCTTCCGCTTGCCACTCGCATCCGCTCGCACGCGGCCTTCCTGGCTCGTGACCTCACCGACGCATCGCTCCGAGGGACCCGCCGCGCACTGTTTTTCCGCAGCAAGCCGCCGACGGATATTCGCGCCATCGTCGTCCACCTCGTGGGCAATATTGGCGACATCGTCGTAGCCATCCCAACGCTCGTCGCGCTTCGAGAACGGTTCCCACGCGCGCACATCACGCTTCTCACATGCCGCGGAGCCGCCCACCTGCCTGGCGCGCGCGATGTACTCCGCGGGGCCCGCTGCGTCGACGCGATCGAAGACTACGCCCTCGGCGACATACGCACGGCGCGCGGACTGTTGCGACTGGTCGCTGCGGTCCGAAGCCTTCGTGCGGACCTGTTCGTCCTGTTGCCTCCCGCACACTGGTCCGCCCGCATCGTCGCCCGGAACCTGGTCTTTGCGCGTGCATGCGGCGCTCGCTTCGTCTCGGGCCTCCAGCTCGACCTCCTTAACGTCTTTCTCAAAGACCAAGCCATGGTCCTCGGCGAACGACCGCGGGAGGTCGATCGGCTCCTCGAATCCGTCCGGGAGCTCGGAATCTCGACCGCGAATGCTCGCTTCGATCTGAGTCCTCCGGAGGAGGAGGAGCGCATACGCATCGCTGAGCAAGTGGACAACCTTGGGGGACCGTTCGCCGTCCTTTGCCCAGGCGGAAAACAGACGGGACAGCTCTGGCCCTTCGAGCGGTTCGGTGCCATCGGAGCCCGATTGCGCGGCGAGGCCCGCCTTCGCCTCGTCACCATCGGCTCGGAAGCCGAACGGGCGACGAGCGAACGAACACTGGAGATAGCTGGCGGCGACGTCGACACGTCCGGGCAGCTCACGGTGCTCGGCACCGCGGAGCTCCTTCGCAACGCGAAACTCGTCGTGACGAACGACACGGGCCCCATGCACCTCGCAGCAGCTGTCGGCACGCCGGTCGTGGCGATTTTCTCTTCGCGCGACCTCGCGGGCCGCTGGTACCCCTACGGCACGGGCCACGAAGTGTTCCGGGCTAAACTCGTATGCGAAGAATGCTTGTTCGCACCCGTTCGGACGGATCATTGCGTACGACACATATCGGTAGACGACGTGTGGGCTGGGTGCTTGCGCATTCTGGCTCGATCCGCCCCTCATCGAACATCTGCGATCCGCCCATAATCCCGGCTACGCGGTGAACTGGTCTGTCACACCGCCAAGCCGTGCACGTGCACGGCGCGTGCTTGGCGCACTCTGGCTTCGACTGCCGCAACGCCACGCAGGTAAAGGACGTTGCCCTCCGTTGTTCTCCGGATCACGGGCTTCAGACACCGAGTAAACGGCTCGTACACGAACGCGCGAAATCCGAAGGACTCGATCCGATCCTGGAGCAGGGCGTCGTCGTATCCGTATTTCATTCCGGAGCCATTGAGCTCGACGATGAGCGCATAAAGCGCGTCGTTGCCAAGCGTTTGCGCACCGCCCTCGAAGACTGCGGTTTCGAACCCTTCTACGTCTATCTTGATAAGCGACGGGACCCGATCGCAGACCAGATCGTCGAGCGTGGTCACGGCGACATCCACTCTATCGAGCGCATCCGAATCGTCCGCGGCGACGACGTGATTGACGGTGTCGAGGCTACTCGTGAACCGAAGGCGCCCAGCTTTGGCTGCGAGTCCGACGTTGTTGAGGTGCACGCGGTCGACGATGTCGTTGAGCCGAACGTTGGCCTGCAGGCGCTCGAACGCACGAGCGACTGGCTCGACAGCGACCGTCTCGGCACCGCACACGCCCGATGCCAGGACCGTGTATGCGCCAACATTGGCACCTACGTCGAGGAAGCGGTCCGTCTCCCGAAGGAAGTGAAGCACGAACGCCATGTCCGCGAACTCGTGCAATCCCACGTAGATGTTGCCGGTAGCCCCCGTCATGCCCGGATCGACGAGGAGCACAGTGTCGTCAACATATGGAACAACGACTGCTCCGCCGAGAATTCGGGAACCGAGCTGCCAGCGAGCCCAGCGCGTGAAGGCGCCCCGGCGGTCCTGCGAGGCAAGGGGGTGGTTCCACAGCCAACGGATCGTGTGGGCGGCGGACCTGAGGACTTCCACGGTGTCTCGGACGGTATGCGCCCGACTCCGCACGTCAAGCGCAATTCGACGCCTCGTTGGTCCCCTTTCTCACCGCCCCTGCACAACCCCTTTCATCGCGGCCGCACGCTCGGCGGCTTCGGCCTCTCGCCACTGGACATTGTCCGGACGGCGACGCACTAGCTCCGCGTAATCCTGGGCAGCCTCCGCGTGCAATCCAGCCCTCGCGGCGAGACGCGCACCGCACGCAAGCAAATCCACATCTTCCGGAACGCGCTCGTGCCCGTGGCGGCACACCGCAAACGCGCGCTGCACGTCACCGACCGCCTCTTCTTGGGCACTGACCCAACGAAGCGTTTGAGCGCATTGCTCGCTCGCGCTACAGCCGAAACCGGCGATCCGATCGAGCACTTCCTTGGCGCGCCCAACATCGCCAGCGCCGCGTGCCAACACGACCAGGGTCTCGAGACACGATTCGCGGTCCTCGACGCCTTCCGCCGCCTTCTCCAGATCCGCCAGCGCTTGCCCGCTCCGTCCCGCCGCGAGGCGCGCCCTCGCAATCAGGGCGTAGCCGGCGCACACGTTCGGACTGAGCGAGCGCGCCTCCTCCGACGTCTGAATGGCGAGCGACACACAACGCCTCATTGAGTCCGCGTCGCGACACCACGGGGCCCCATGGCCGGACTCGACATCCCGGACCGCATCCTCGGCCGTGCGCAGGGCGTTCGCAGCAGAGTGTTCGGCGGCGAGCAGCCGATCGAGCCTCCGCGCGGTTGCGGGCAGCCGGGCGCGAATCGCACCCGCAAGCATCTCGACGACGCTGCTCCCAGAGCGGCCGCGCGGCACGAGTTCGGCCGCATCATCGTACGCCGCGACGACGCGTGGGGCCTCGGACATCACTGTTCCAACGAGCGACGGCTCCTGCTCCATCGCCATGCGGTATTCGAGCCGCGCTTGCGATGGCGAACTCCGTGCCACGAGGCGCGCCAGCACGAGGTGGGCGGGAGCGTAGACGGACGCGCGCTCTAGGGTCGCCTCGATCCACGGCAGTCCATCGTCGTCCCGCTCGCGCGATGCCCGCAAGGCCGTCATGAAAGGCAGGTAGGGCTCTGCCGGATGCCGCAACATCGCCGCTCGAGCAAGCGCGTGCATCTCGTCAGCTGCCACGTGCCGCTCGATCGCTGCGTCATGCAGCGTTTTCCGGTCCGCATAGAGCTCGCCGCGCCTACCGCCGGCCGCCAACGCGAAAGCCGTCACCGCGCAAAGCCCGATCGCCAATGCCATCGAGCGCGGACGTCGCGACCATCCGACCGCACGCGCCATCCGGCGACCTGGTGCTCCGCCGACCACGATGGCGGCGCAAACAACTCCGGCGAGTGCGACAGCCGGCACTTCCGATCCCAGATCGCCGAGGTTCTGCACCGCAAGGGCGAGTAGCCCCGCCCACGCGCCCTGGACCGGTCCGAGCGGGCCCCAGGAATTCCTCGGACGGAGAGCGAACGCGATCGCGACGAACGCGGCGATGGCCACAGGCGCACCCCACTCGATCGTCCACTGAGCGACCACGTTCTCCGGGTGCGTGAACGTTACATGCCCCGTGTCGACGCGAAACGCAGGATACGCGCTCTCGAAAGCCCCGCGACCGCAGCCGAACAAGAGGAACGACGGGAGCATCCTCATCGCCCGGCCGAACATCGCGGCCTTCGACACGTCCGCGTCCATGAGTTCGTCGGCCGCCTCGTCCGAGCTCGCGAGGACGACGATCGCCGCGCCGACAATCGCGACGACGGCGACCGAGAGTGAGACGGCGCCGAGGCGCCTCACGCGTCCGGCTCGCTTGGGCAGCGCAAACCAGACCACCGCCAGTGCCCCCACGGCCAACGTCGCGACACCACCACGAGATGCGACCCAAAGCTGCGCGCCCACGAGACCGACGAACACGAACGCCGACAGGGAACGAATTCGCGCAGTCGCTGGCGACAGTGCCTCGGCGAGCGCGATACACGCCGCGAGGTTGAGGTAGCCAGCCAGATTGTTGGGGTTCATCAGCGGAGCGATGTGGCGCTCCCCGATTCCCGGACCCGGATCGTAAAACCCATAGAGCTTGTGCAGGCCGAGTGCTGGATGCAGGGTTGCGAGCAACGCGACCACAACGCCGGTCCCGACGATCACGCGACCGAGGAACGTGGCTCCACCGTGCACGCGCAAGCCCCGGAGCGCCGCGAGAAACGCGCACAGGTAGGCAACTCCCTTGAGCAACTCGACCCGTGATGCCGTCGGGTCGAGCGTGACGGGAATCCACGCCGGCCCGCCCTCGCGAAGTGGAGAGAGAGCGCGCGCCCACACGCCGGCTCCATACGGAGCCAAATGCCTAAGCGCGGCGGCAGGCAGCGGCACGCACTGAAGACCCGTGTAGAGCAACAGGCCTGCTGCGACCGCGAACAGAATCGTTTCCCCCGGACGAACGCGAATCGGCTCGGCGGTCCACCACGTCATGACGGCGGCAGCCGCGAGGACAACGGCAACCGCACACAAGACGGATGTGTGGACGGTGCCCACCGCAAGCGCAGATCCAGCGATTCCGAGGGCCAGAAGACCGGTCCCGAAGCGACGCGACGCCGAAGACTCGCCGCGTGCAGTGCGCTCCGGCTCCGGGTGAGCTTGAGGAGGGCCGCGAAGCGCTCCCCTCGTCGATACGTGGTCCATGAAGCACCCTGTGGCACAACTCGGGGAGACGTCGAAACGAGAGTCTCACCAGGAACAGCAACGGTCGCGTGACCATGGCCCAATACGCGATCCCCGAAGCGAGCTCCACTTTCTCCAAGCAAAAGCCCTCCGAAGGCGCTTATGCCCGCCGGTGCGTGGACCGTTTCATCCGGCAATTCAGTGCGCGCCTCGGACCTACCGCGCGGGCGGCTTCGAGGCGGATCAATCTACTCGGGTACGAGAAGGCGGCCACGATGGCTCTAATCGATTGGGATAGGGCGCGGTACTCTGTTCAGGTCAAGCAGTTCGACGACGAACACCAGGAGCTCGTCCATCTCATCAACGACCTCCACGCTGCGATGAAATCGGGGAAGAGCCGCGACCTGCTGGGACACACTCTGAACAAGCTCGTCGAGTACACAAAGACGCATTTCTCCAACGAGGAGGCGGCACTTGCCCGCATCGGCTACCCGGAACTCGCCCCACACCGCAAGGAGCACGGAGAGTTCGTCAAACACGTCGCCGAGTTCCAGCGCGCGTTCGCCGCGGGTGAGACCACCGTCACCGTAGACGTCATGGAATTTCTGCGGTCGTGGCTGGTCGACCATATCCTGAAGTCGGACCGCGGCTACGGACCGCTCTTCGCCGCCAAGAACATCCACTGACCCGCTCCGAGAGGACCCTTCCCATGGCATTCATCGAGTGGAGTGACGCAGCGTACAGCGTTGGCGTCAAGCAGTTCGACGATGAGCACAAGGAGCTCGTTCGCCTGATCAACGAACTCCATGCTGCGATGAAGTCCGGCCACGGACGTGATGTGATGGCGCCGACCCTGAACAGCCTTACTCGCTACGTCAAACTCCATTTCACGCGCGAAGAGACCATCATGGGGCAGCACGGCTATCCGGGCCTCGCGTCGCAGAGACAGCAGCACGAGGGATTCGTCAAGCGACTTGGCGAGTACCAGAAGAACTTCGATGCCGGCGAGATCGGCATTACCGTCGACCTTCTTCAGTTTCTGCAATCCTGGCTGCTCGATCACATCCTGCGAACCGACCGCCAGTACGCTGCGTTCTTCGAGGCGAAGGGCGTGCGCTGATTCGGACGCCCGGTCGGTCGGGAGCGAGGGCAGCGTACTGCTCGGCGGAGGATCGGAATCGACGGACGCCAGAAGGAGCCTGGGCGGCACCGCTGCGATCGAATAGGCAGCGCCAGTCGCAAGCCTGGGGCGCGCCATTTTCCGGCCCCCCCGGGCTCAAGCCCTCTCACTTCTACAGATCTCCTTTTTCCAGTCCTGGACTTGCCCGCCCCGGACGTCAGTCCGCCGGCCCCCAGGAACCGGTCGCCCGACACATGGACACCAGTCCCGAGTTGTCGATGGGGCCGCGAAGCGCCCCCCTCAATCGGGGAGCTCGATGGGGCCGCGAAGCGCCCCCCTCGTCGGGGGAGCTCGATGGGGCCGCGAAGCGCCCCCCTCGTCGGGGGAGCTCGATGGGGCCGCGAAGCGCCCCCCTCGTCGGGGGAGCTCGAGGGGGGCC
>Ga0326728_10005898_pt1 | contig 33724 bp, 32 predicted proteins | sample MB3enrmetagenome_FD_207602 | JGI IMG/M metagenome (GOLD analysis project Ga0326728, IMG submission 207602) | Lab enriched peat soil microbial communities from McLean, Ithaca, NY, United States - MB31MN | ecosystem: Environmental > Terrestrial > Soil > Wetlands > Peat | place: USA: New York...
GGGCCGCCTATGAGGAATCCGTCTGGCTACCGCATCATTTCTTCCTCGGCAGCCGCAAGGATGTGGACGACATCGCTGACGGCGTGCTCAAGGTTTGTGAGAACATCGAGGAACTTCGGGGGCTTAAGCACCCGGCCATCGAGACGAAACAGATGAGCCGGGCCGAACGGCCTCGAGTGGAGAAGAGGCAATACTAAGCGATGGCGGCGACGCCGTCTTGTAAGGGTCGGCTTGCCATCCTCTGATTGCCCTGCTCTCTGTGCGGGTGGGACAGGCTCTGAGCTTGTCCAAATCAATATTTCGACGCCACAGTATTTTCCAGCCTGCCCCCGCGAATCCATTGCAGGATCGTGCGGTACTGCCAGCTTGATTCATTTCCGGGCCACCGTTGTCCGCCGTTGTGCGTGGCCAGGTAATCGCCCACCTTGCCGGCGCCGTCTGTGGGCCGTGTGGGTTTGATCAGCACGAGGCTGTGGGACGGGTCATTGATATCCACGACCCGCATCGCATATTTGTAATTCTCTTCGCTGTCTTGGGGCGAGAACACGCCCTGCTCATTGGGCGGCTGCAATTTGAAGATCACGTGGCTGGCATGGCAAAATGCGCATAAAGCGTGTCAGGATGAGCGCGCCCCAACTGCATGTCACGAATATAGAACGATTTTGATTCATCGGCGCGGCCGGATTGGCCGGCGCGAAAGAGCCAGCACGTCATCAGCACGGCGCCGGATAGGAAGATGATTCCCCAACGCAGATTCCCCCATTTTCTCGAAATTACCCCCATGGTTTGAACCTCCCGGAGACCTGACGACCGTTATTTATTGAGCACCCTGAGCAATTTCAGTATATGTTGCCGCACAGCCGGTTCGCAACCGCAACTTTACCCGGCCAATGCCTGTCTGCTCCTGCTAATATGGAAGTGCAGTGGAAACTTCAGGGCCGCCAAGCCGGCCAGGACCACAGTCGATGATGCCGGCAGGGCTGAGCACGTACCCCGGGATTCAGGAGACTTATGAGAACTTACATCGGCTTTGGCACTACATGTTTATTGGCTGCGGGGGGCTTGCTTGTCTCGTCTCTCGCTTTTCACGCGGCTGTTCCGGCCGCCGATGGATCAGCGGTTTTCAAGACGAATTGCGCAATGTGCCATGGCGTTGACGGAAAGGGATTCGCGGCGCTCAAAACTCCGGACTTCACCTCTCCCAAGTGGCAGGCATCCATGACGGACAAGCAAATCAAGGACGTCATCAAGAATGGCAAGAAGGGGACAGCGATGGTTGCCTTTGGGGATAAGCTGAATGAGGAGGAGATCACGGCCGTCGTTGCTTACATCCGCTCGCTGAAGAAAAAATAGGATTCAGGATCCAGGATTCAGGATTCAGGGAAGATCCGGTGGCTGTCATTCCGAGCGGAGCGAGGAATCTTGCTCTGATTCTTTCTCCAGCAATCCGCCACCGCAGGGCGACATTCCTCGCTCCGCTCGGAACGACAGCCGTTCTCCTTCTGACTCCTGGCTTCTGACTCCTGGCCTGTGACTTCCTCGATCACTGCATAACGCCGCCCCTTGATCACGCGAAGTCACAGGTTATTCAATCCGGCCCTCGCCGGTGGCCCCGCTGACTCCTGACTTCTGAATCCTGACTAGTGCCCGCCGGCCGCCAATTCGCGGATGATGTCGCCCACGAAGGCCTTGGCATCTCCAAAGAGCATCAAGGTGCGGTCGAGGTAATAGAGAGGGTTGTCGATGCCCGCGAAGCCCGGGCTCATGCTCCTCTTGATCACCATGACGGTTCGGGCCTTATCCACGTCGAGGATCGGCATGCCGTAGATGGGGCTACCCTGATCGGTCCTCGCGGCGGGATTGGTCACGTCGTTCGCGCCGATCACCAAGGCCACGTCGGTCTGGGGGAATTCCGGATTGATCGTGTCCATGTCGGCCAACTTGTCGTAAGGAATGTCGGCCTCGGCCAGCAGAACATTCATGTGGCCCGGCATGCGTCCTGCCACGGGGTGGATGCCGAACTTCACATCCACACCGCGTTTGGTGAGGATATCGTAAAGTTCCCGGACTTTGTGCTGTGCCTGAGCCACGGCCATTCCATAGCCGGGGACAATCACCACCGAGTTGGCATTGCCGAGAATCGCAGCGGCCTCTTCCGCGCTGGCGCTACGCACCGTCCGTTCTTCCTTCTCCGCGCCGGCTGAAACGTGAACCTGTCCGAAGGCGCCGAACATTACGTTGGTAAACGACCGGTTCATAGCCTTGCACATGATCACGGAAAGGATGAAGCCGGAGGAGCCGTCAAGGGCGCCGGCGACGACCAGCGCCTTATTATTCAGCACAAATCCCAAGAGCGCTGCCGAAAGGCCGGCGTAAGAGTTCAGGAGCGAGATGACCGTGGGCATGTCGGCTCCGCCAATCGGGGTCACCAGCATCACTCCGAATACCAGCGAGACTCCGACCATCACCGGGAACAGGCGCGAATATTCGGGATGAAGAATTAACCACCCCGCCATGAACACGGCCGCTCCCAACACCGAAAGGCTGACCAAGTTCTGTCCCTTATAGGTAATGGGACGCTGCGGCAGGATTTCCTGGAGCTTCCCCGCCGCGATCAAGCTTCCCGTGAAAGTCAGCGATCCGATGATCACTTCCAGCGAAATTTCCAACATCTCGAACTTCCCCACGCGGGGCAGGCGCACGTAGTACTCGGCCATGCCAATCATCGCCGCAGCCAGCGCCCCAAAAGCGTGGCTCAGGGCAGTCCGCTGGGGGACGGCGGTCATGTGGACCATGCCGAGCGGCACGCCCACGACCGCTCCCACCGCCAGAGCTACTACGATCCATTTGTAGTCGATGATCTCGTAGTTGCAGAGTGTGGCGACCACCGCCAGGACCGCGCCAATTTCCCCCGCCAGAACGCCGCGCCGCGCGCTCGCCGGCGAACTCAGCCACTTGAGCGCCAAGATGAATAAGGCAACGGCGACAAGGTAGGCAATGTCGATGAGTTGTTGCGTAGTGAGAGGGTTCATGGCTTTCTGGTCCTGGTCGATTTGAACATACGCAGCATGCGGTCAGTAATCAGGAAGCCGCCAACCATATTGCTGAAGGCGGCGGCGACGGCCACGGCTCCGAGAACCGTGGAAAGAGTGCTCTTGTGCCGGCCGGCTATGATGATGGCCGCGACCACCACAATCGCATCCAGCGCGTTGGTGAGCGACATCAGCGGCGTGTGAAGCAATGGCGAAACTCGCCGGATCACTTCAAACCCGATGAAAGCCGCCAGCACGAATACCCAAAGGTTGTTGATTAAGTCAGAGGTCATGTTTCTCTCCTGTCTGGGAGTCTGGCAGCTCCGCAGGCTCCGCAGGCTCCGCTGCCGCACTCCAAGGTGCGAGCTGCTGCGATCTAGCCCGGCAACGAAAAGAATCCCCTTACCCGCGCGTTGACCACCTTGCCGCCTTGGGTCACCAGCGTTTCGCGGGTGATCTCGTCCTCGGTGTTGATCTCGATCTTCCGGTCCTTGGTGAGGTGGATGAGAAATGCCGCGATGTTTCGCGCGTACATCTGGCTGGCATGGTAGGGCACGGTGCTCGCCAGATTGATGTAGCCGATGATAGTAACATCGTGCTCGACGACAACTTGGCTGGGCCGGGTGAGCTCGCAGTTCCCGCCCCGCTCGGCTGCCACATCCACAATCACCGAGCCGGGCGCCATTTTCTCCACCATGTCGCGCGTCACCAGCAACGGCGCCTGCTTGCCCGGAATGACCGCCGCGCTGATGACCACATCGCTCTCCGCCACCACACGGCCCAGCAACTCCCGCTGGCGCCGGTAAAACGACTCGTCCTGCGCCCGCGCGTAGCCACGAGCATCCTGAGCATCTTGAGCCTCGACGGGAAGCTCGACGAAGCGCCCCCCAAGGCTTTGCACCTGCTCCTTGGCCGCAGGCCGCATATCATAAGCGGAGGCGACGGCCCCCAACCTGCGCGCCGTTGCAATGGCCTGAAGTCCTGCCACACCCGCGCCAATGATGAAGACGCGCGCCGGCGTTATGGTTCCTGCTGCTGTGGTGAGCATCGGGAAAAGGCGCGGAAGCCTGTCCGCGGCCAGCACCACCGCTTTATAACCACAGATCGTCGCCATGGAAGAAAGCGCGTCCATGCTCTGAGCCCGCGTGGTGCGCGGCATGAGCTCGATGGAGAACGCTGTGGCTCCCGTAGATGCGATTTCTTGCACAGTTTCCGCTGACCCCAGCGGGCGCAAAAACCCGATCAGCACTTGGCCCGCTCGAAGCAGAGGCAAGTCCGCCTTGCCGTTTACGTCGTTCGACCCGTGGCAGAGCACCTGCAGCACCACGTCGGCAGCCTTGAAGACCTCGGCCCGCGTTTCTACGACCTTGCCTCCCTTGCCCGCGTATTCGGCATCCGGGTAGCCGGCCGCCGCGCCCGCCCCTGACTCCACAACCACTTCGAAACCCGCTTTGACCAAACTCGGAATTACCGCCGGTACCAGCGCCACACGCCGCTCCCCGGGAAAGCTCTCCTTAGGAATTCCGACGATCATGCCGCTCCCTCCCCCAATTCGTCTTCGGTTCCTGGACTGCGCTTTCTTGCTTGTACGCCTGGCTTTTCGCTGAGCTCTTATCTCTCGATATGATTCTCAAACAAATACGAGTGCCACTGCAAGAACATTTGTGGTACGCTTCGCTGTTGCGTAGCGCGACTGGCGTCAGGTGGAGGACTATAGCGGTATGAATATTTCTGTTATTGGTGCCGGTTATGTGGGGCTAATCACCGCCGCCGGCCTGGCTGAAACTGGCCACCGGGTTATTTGTGTAGACGACGACTTGAGGAAGATAGAAGTTCTGAACGCCGGTGGTATGCCTTTCTACGAGCCGGGCCTGGCAGACTTGGTCAAGCGCAACCGGGAGGCGGGCCAGCTCGAGTTTGTTTCTCGAATCGAAGATGCCGTGGCGCAGTGCCAGGTGATCTTTATTTGCGTGGGAACTCCACCGCTGGAGAGCGGCGAAGCGGACCTTTCCTTCGTAGAGTTGGTGGCGCGGCGCATCTCGCAATGCGCCCGAGGGTACCATTTGGTGATTGAAAAGAGCACGGTTCCCGTACAGACCGGCCGCCGGCTCCAGAAGCACTTCAGCATATACGGAAACAACCCCCAATTCCAGTTTGACGTAGCCTCCAACCCCGAGTTTTTGCGAGAAGGATCGGGAGTCGAGGATTTTTTCCATCCCGACCGTATTGTGGTTGGAGTTGACTCGGAAAAAGCGGCTGCGCTCCTGGAGGAGATTTACAAGCCGGTGCTCGAGCAAAGCTTCACCTGCCCCATTCACGAAAGCTGTGGGAATCGCCTGCGTGTGCCCTTCGTGGTTACGGACATCAACAGCGCCGAGCTCATCAAGCATGCTTCGAATTCCTTCCTGGCCATGAAGATTTCCTTCATTAACATGGTTGCGGACCTGTGCGAAGCGGCGGGCGCCGACGCCGCCAAGGTGGCTGAGGCAATAGGCATGGACAAGAGGATCGGGGGCAGTTTCCTCAGGCCGGGCGTGGGATTTGGCGGTTCCTGTTTCCCCAAGGACATTCAAGCCTTCGTCCGGGTCGGCCAGGACGCCGGTTGCGACTTCGCCCTGCTGCGCGAAGTGGAACGGATCAACCAACGCCGCATCGATTTGTTCGTCAACAAACTCAAGAATGAGCTCTGGGTAGTACGCGGAAAACGGATCGGAGTTTGGGGACTCGCCTTCAAACCCCGCACCGACGATGTTCGATCTGCGCCAGCTCTGGCGATCGTCCGGAGATTGCTTGCGGAAGGGGCTTTGGTGCAAGCCTACGATCCCCAGGCCATGGAAAAGGCTAAAGCGGAAATCCCTGAAATTGAGTATTGTGCCGATGCCTACGCGGCGGCTCGGGGCGCGGAAGCCGTACTGGCCCTGACCGAGTGGGAGGAATTCCTGAGCCTTGATTTGATGAAGGTTCGCCAAAGCATGGCGCGGCCCCTGATTTTCGATGGCCGCAACATGTTTTCCCGCGATGCCATGGCGCTACATGGATTCGAGTACATGGACATCGGTAGCGGTTCGTCCGTCCGCAAGCACCTCCTCGGCCCGAAGTAAGGACGTAGAGGCGGCTTTACGCCGCCACATGGCGAGTTAAACTCGCCGCTTCAGCGGGGGCACCTTCGTGCGGGTTGTCATCACAGGCGGGGCGGGTTTTCTGGGGAGCCATCTTTGCGAGCAACTGCTGGCCACCGAGCATCAGGTTTGCTGCGTGGATAGCCTTATTACGGGGCGCTGGGAGAATATTGCGGCCTTTGAAAAGCACCCCGGATTCACGTTCCTCCGCCACGATGTCACTAAGCCGATCGAAGTAGAAGGGGCGGTCGATGCGGTGATGCACTTCGCTTCTCCCGCCAGCCCCGTAGATTACCTCCGCCTGCCCATCCAGACACTCAAGGTGGGATCGCTCGGAACCCATAACGCTCTGGGTCTTGCCAAAGCCCGAGGCGCACGCTTCCTCTTGGCCAGCACTTCAGAAGTCTACGGGGACCCGGAGATGAGCCCCCAGCCGGAGGACTACTGGGGACATGTGAACCCAGTGGGTCCTCGTGGAGTTTACGACGAAGCCAAACGGTTCGCTGAGGCCATAACCCTGGCGTATCATCGCTATCACCAACTGGATACGCGCATCGCCCGCATCTTCAATACTTACGGCCCTCGAATGCGGCCTCACGACGGCCGCGTCATCTCTAATTTCATCGTTCAGGCGCTCGAAGGCAAGGACCTCACGATCTATGGAGACGGGAGGCAGACCCGGAGCTTTTGCTACGTCTCGGACCTCGCGGAAGGAATTCTCCGCTTGCTCTTTCACAATCCTGCCAGTGAAGAAAGCACGCCGGCAATCGCCGAGGCCGTTCATCAGCCCGTCAACTTGGGAAATCCCACGGAACTGAGCATCGCTGAAGTCGCTGCGCTGATCATCCGGTTCACCAAGAGTCCGAGCGGAGTGGTCAGCCATCCCTTGCCCGTGGACGATCCGAAATGCCGCCGGCCGGATATTTCCCGCGCTCGACGCCTTCTGGGCTGGGAGCCGCGCGTCAGCCTCGAAGAGGGGCTGGCCTGGACCATTGACTTCTTTCGCAACTTGATTTCCACCTTGTCCTAATCACCTGCCCGGCGTTGGCCTGAATTGGGCTTGAGGTTCAAAACGATCTGAAACCACCAATTCGGCTGATAGTTGATCTGGACGGGTACCCCTCGCAGCTCACCGGTGGTTCCCAGCAAGACGCTGAAATTGGTTTTGGCGCCAGACTCCTGGTTGCGAATTTGAAACTGTGATTCCACAAGCTGGTGGTACGATGCGTCGATTTTCTGTTCCTTGTCCTTCAAGTTAATGTGGACGTCCTCGTTGGCCACAGGAGTGACATGTTGCAAGGTGAGGGTGTAAAGGCGGGCGTTGTACACATAGCATAAAGAGAAGGGGGTCTTCCCCCCGGTCAGGGAGCGCTGTAGCAGTTCTTCTGTTGTGGATAGAAATCCCCCTCGCCGGTCGCACTCGCCGCGCTCCGGGCCGGCCAAGCAGCGGATCTTTCGCGCCTCCTTGTCGCCCAATTGGTCCAGGGCCAGAGTTTGAGCGTCGGCGAACTGGCTCATGTCGTAATCTTTGTCACTGTAAAAGGGAACCGTCGTCGCGATGGCTCGCTCGGGGTCCACGCGGCTGATGATGGCTTCAAACCGATGCTTGCCTGCAGTTTTCTCCTGGGCGAGTTCCTGCTGCATAGCCGATAGCGATTTGCCCTGTGAAGACTTCATGAAGCCCACAAAAGCGCTCGCTTCCGGCGCTTGACTGCCATCCACTTTAACCACTTCAGTGCCCGCGCCCCAACGGTTGATAGCGTGCGGGGTCTTGCCCGGGTTTGAACCAAAAAGTAGCTGGATCATGCGGAGATTCGGATCGTCCACCGCCTCGCCAGTCTTGATGTAGCCGCCCCCCAAGTCATCCCGGCCCACCCAAAAAATCAACAGCCTCAGCCGGCAGGTCAAGATGTAGTCGTACTCTGCCCGAAGGCGGGACGTTGCCCGAATCCAGCTCACGGACTCATTGATCGCCTCCGCATCGGAGCGGTCGGGGAAGGAGGGAGTGGCAAAGCAAGTACCTGCAAGAAGCAGGACGCAAGCGAGCGACGATTTCACGTAAACCTCCGAGAGGACCATCATAGGCGACTTGCCCGCAGATTGGTACTACGTCCCTGCTCTCCCGCATTCGACCTATTGTCACAGTATGAACCTTATGCTATACATTTTTCGCCGAAGTACCCGTGAGCTGGATACTTATACCTGTCGATTTCCGCCTGCGCGGGAATGACGGGCGTGGGGTGATTTTCAGGAGAACGGCTCGGGCCTTGAAGAAGGGAACCGCGTGAGCTTCATCAGTTTTGCTGCACGGGAAATACACTGCAAGATTGTTTATTGTGGCGCCGGCTTGGGCGGCAAGACGACCAACGTTCGCTGGATTTTTGAGCAGACGGCCGGCAAAGTGGGAGGCAAATTGGTCACGCTCCCCATCGAGACCGACCGCACAGTTCTCTTTGATTACCTTCCTCTCGACTTGGGATTGATACAGGGCTTCAAGACCAGGTTTCATCTCTACACTGCTCCCGGCCGCGTCTTTTTCGATGCCAGCCGCAAATTAATCCTGAGGGGTGTGGATGGCGTAATTCTCGTTGCCGACTCCCAGGCAGAGCGACTGGACGCAAACCTGGAAGCGATTGATAACTTAATGGAAAACCTCAAGGCGCAGAAGCCGGGCTTCGTCCCTTATGTGCTCCAACTCAACAAGCGCGACCTGCCCAATGCACTTCCTGTCGAGACACTGAAAAAGGAACTGGTGAGGAAGAACGAGCCGGTTCTTGAGGCGATCGCATGCCGTGGGGTGGGCGTGTTTGAAACCCTCAAAACGTGCGGGCACATGGTTCTCGCTGAGCTGAAGAAAGACCAGCGCGTCCGCTAGCCGAGACCCAATCTTCAATCGAACATCACCCGATCGCCGCACCTGTCTCGCAATTCATTTTTTCCTCCGCCGAAGTCAGCTCGAAGAAATGGTGGCCCATAATGGCAAGGGTGATGGCCTTGCTGAAATGGTGGCGGTGCCGCCGTATCGTCAGCGCAAGGAACTTCCAATATTCTTTGCGGTAGCTGTGGACAATTCCCTGTCGCCAGAGCGATCTGCCTAGCGCCATGACGTCAGAAAACACCACCGGGGAGCGTGCGGCCTCTCCTAATTGGGAAAGGAAGGTGCTGGCGCGCTCGAAATACTCCTTAGGGCTGTAAATCGTTCGCAGGATTCGCTGGTAGCCGTCGATGAGCTGTTGTTTATCCATCTTGGGGATGAAATTCAAATCAAGGAGGGTGTTGTTGCCGAGGCTCTGTTTTAGAATCCGCCCCTCGGTTTTCAACCGCCGCCACAACTGGGTGTTAGGCAAAGCGGTGAGCAGTCCCACCATGGAGAGCGGGATGGCCGCCTCGCGGATGAACTGAATCTGCCGCTCAAAAACATTGGGCGGATCGTTGTCGAAGCCCACGATAAAACCTGCCATGACTTCAATTCCGTAAGATTGGATCAGTCGCACGCTCTCCCGCAGATCCTTGCGCAGGTTTTGGAACTTCGTCGTCTCTTTAAGACTCTCGGCCACCGGCGTCTCAATTCCCAGGAAGACCCGCGTAAAGTGCGCCTCGCGCAACAGCCGCAGCAAGTCCTCATCCTCGGCCAGGTTCACGGAAGCCTCGGTGTAGAGCGAGAATGGAAATTTGCGGTCGCGCATCCACTTGACCAGTTCCGGCAGCATCACCTTCACGTTCTTCTTGTTGCCGATGAAGTTGTCGTCCACCATGAATACCGGTCCTCGCCAACCTGCGTGGTAGAGTTGTTCGAGTTCGGCACAGAGCTGTTCAGGCGTTTTGGTGCGCGGCCGCCGCCCATAGATCTCGATGATGTCGCAAAACTCACACGTGAACGGGCAACCGCGGGAATACTGCACCGCCATCGAGCTGTATCGCCCCAATTGGGCTAACTGCAAATCCGGCAGCGGCACGCGCGTCACATCGGGAAGTTGCGGTTTGACGTAATGAGTCCGGGCTGCGCCATTCTCCAGTTCGGCTGCCAGTTCCGGAATGATCTCTTCTGCTTCTCCCTCCACCACGTGATCTGCCTGCGCGATCGCGCTATCCTTCGCACTGGCGATGGGCCCGCCCACGATAGTCCGCAGACCTCGGGCTTTGCAACGTGCAATCTGCGCTCTCAGGGAGGGGCCTTGCACCAGCATGCCGCTCAAAAACACCACGTCCGCCCAGTCGAGGTCGGAATCTTTCAGCCGCCTCACGTTCAGATCTACCAGACGCTTCTGCCACTGGCGAGGAAGCAGCGATGAGATGGTCAATAGCCCCAGGGGCGGGTACGCCGAGCGCTTTCCCTGGAAAGGGAGAGCATGCTTGAAGCTCCAAAACGTGTCGGGAAATTCGGGATAAACCATGAGGACCTTCATGCCGCTCTCCTTTTTTGCGGCCAAGTGCCGCGCTATCGCACTCCCTTGCAACTACGTTGCATGAGGCAAGGGAGCATACGTCCACCCTCACTCCAAAAACGCACCCTCCGCGGAGGAACTTCTCGCCCGAGCGTATCTTTCAAAATGCCCCGAGAGGTCACTAATGTAACACGTTCAACAGTGGGAAGCCAGAAAGAAAAAAGGGATTGTAGCGGCATGATTATCCGCACTCGCGTTGCGAAATGTAGTATAAATCCTCAGTCCAATACATCAAACCCCAGGAGTTGTGATGAATAGGAACTCGACGCGCTTGGTTGTCCTGGCCTCCGGCTTTCTCCTCGTTTCGTCTTATCTCGAGGCGCGGGCGCCAGCGAAGGCTGCCGGCGACGAGCCGGCCTCAGAAACGGTGCGCATAAGTCTTGACGGCAAATGGAAGCTTTACTATTTTCCCCAAGGCAAATATCAAATCACCCACCCTGACCAACTGCGGACCCAGGGGCGGGTCTCGATCGAAGCTCTCGTGCCCGGCAACGTGGAACTCGACCTCTCAAAACAGGGCGAGCTACCGGCCGACCTGTTCTTTGCCGACAACCTTGCCAAGTTGAAGCCGTACGAACTCTACGAATGGTGGTATCAGCACGAGTTTCCGACCCCGGCGGGCATTGCCGGACGCCGGGCGGAGTTGCGCTTCCGGGGCGTGGATTGCCTCGCTACCTATTGGCTTAATGGGAAGGAATTGGGCGAGAGTTCGGATGCCCTCATCGAGCAGCGCTTCGAGGTGACGGGGAAGTTGAACACCTCGGGGCCAAACATTCTGACGGTCAGGTTGAGGTCGCCCATCATTGAGGCCGCCTCGAAGCGCTACGACCCGGCATACACCATCAGCGCCGGGCGCACCAATCAAGAGGCGGTTTGGATCAGGAAGCCTGCGCACTCCTACGGATGGGACATCATGCCGCGGGCCGTCTCCGCCGGCCTTTGGCGTCCGGTGGAACTCATCATCCACGCTAGGCACGAAATCACAGACATGTATTTCTCGACTGCCTCTCTCGATTCCCGCCAGGCTACGCTGGCGGTCTCTTACGAACTCAGCACCGACCTGGCGCTGCTCCCCCAACTCCGGCTGCGACTCCAAGGCCGTTGTGGAGAATCCACCTTCACCCGCATTCACAAAGTAGAGTTCACCGCCGGACGGTTTGAAATCGAAGTGCGCGACCCACAGCTTTGGTGGCCAAGGGGCTACGGCAATCCCAATCTCTACCAGGTGACGATTCAACTTTTGCAGGGCGATAAAGTGCTTGCGTCGCGCGAGGACTCGGTGGGAATCCGCAAACTCGAGCTGATTCGGACGGAAACCACAAGCCTCGAGAAGCCCGGCCAGTTCCTTTTCAAGGTCAACGGCGTGCCCATCCTGGTGAAGGGTTCCAATTGGGTGCCTGCGGATGCGTTTCATAGCCGCGACGCCGGGCGCTATGAGAAGATCCTCGCGCTCTTCATCGACCTCGGATGCAACATGCTGCGAAGCTGGGGCGGGAACGTCTACGAGGACGACGCGTTCTTTGATATTTGCGACCGCGACGGAATCATGGTGTGGCAGGACTTCTCGATGGCGTGCGCAATCTACCCGCAGACGCCCGAGTTTCTCGAGGTGATGAGGCAGGAAGCGATCTCAGTGGTGAGAAAGCTGCGCAATCATCCCTCCCTCGCGCTCTGGTCCGGTGACAACGAGGTGGACCAGGCCTACTTTTACTCAGGTTTTGATCCCGCCCACAACAAGATCACGCGCGACGTCCTGCCGCAGGTGGTTTTCCAGTGCGACCCTTATCGGCCCTATCTTCCCAGCTCACCCTACATGTCTCCCGAAGTCGTCGCCACCGGAAAAACGGAGCTCATGCCCGAGGACCATTTGTGGGGCCCTCGAGATTACTTCAAGAGCGCTTATTACACACAGCACACGGCGCATTTTGTGAGCGAGATCGGCTACCACGGCTGCCCGGGGCTTTCCTCGATCAAGCGCTTCGTGGACGAGAGCCACGTGTGGCCCTGGCAGGACAATTCCCAATGGGTCTTTCATTCCACCGACACGTCGGGAAACCCGTACCGCATCAAGCTGATGGCCAACCAGGTGAAGGAACTGTTCGGCGAAATTCCGGAAAACATCCAAGACTTTATTCTGGCTTCGCAGGTTTCCCAGGCGGAAGCGAAGAAGTTCTTCGTCGAGATGACGCGCTTGAAAAAGTGGCAGAGCACCGGCCTTATCTGGTGGAACGTCATGGATGGCTGGCCGCAGTTTTCCGATGCCATCGTGGATTATTACTTCAACAAGAAGCTTGCCTATTACTATATTCGCCGCGTGCAGCAGCCCGTTTGCCTCATGGTGGATGAGCCTCAAGACTGGCGCGTCCGCGTGGTGGCCGGAAATGACTCGAGGGAAGACGCCGGAGGCCATTATCGCGTCTGGGATGCAGACTCGGGAGAGACCCTGCTCGAAGGGGACTACGCCGTGAGGGCCAATGAGAACCTCGAAGTGGGCAGCATCCCGGTCTTTCATTCCGGCAAGCGACTTTTCCTGATGGAGTGGACTGCCAACGGCCAACGCTTCGCCAACCACTACTTGCAGGGTATGCCGCCATTCCCACTCGCGCAGTACAAATCCTGGCTCTCCAAGATCGCCGCCTTGCAGAACGATTTTGACCCAGCGAGCGTGGGGAAGTGATCGGCGCCGGAGATACACAAGGGAGAGGGCTGTTCATCGAGCTTGCGTTGGGTAGCAAGTGTCGCAGCCCGGGTCCACGGTTGTCGGCGGCGAACAGCCCAGGCCGAGGGTCGCATCGAAATCGCAATTTCTTGGCTTCGTTGGCCGCTTTTCGCGCACCAGAATGCGTGCGTTCTGGGCACATTATTTTAGTGACTTCCTTTGTTTTCAATGACTTCTTAGCTTCGTTCCCACGATTTTGTGTTTCGCATTGTAGGGGCAACCCTTGTGGTTGTCCATGGGCGGCCACAAGGGCCGCCCCTACAGGCGCTGAGGAGCGGCTGGCGCAGACCTGCTCTCCAAGGTCTGTGGCTTTTGCCGGTTGGGGAGGAGGCGCCACCTCGTCTGCGCCGCCGGGTGTTTCCTGCCCGCCGCCTTCGGGTTCGCCGGAATCATTCCGAGTCTCCGCCAGCTTCGCCAGCAAGTCCGAGGCGCGCGATTTCTTTCTCCTTTCCTGCATCTCATCCAGCAGCCGGATCTTCCGCTCGAGTTGCCGGTGCAGCGCGTTCTGCTGCCGGATGGTCTCCGCCCACTGCGCGTGCGAGGGCGCCATGGCCGCAATGCGCGCCGCCTGCGTGTTCTCCACGTGCTCGTAGAGAAACATCTCGTATTCCCCCAACACGTCTGAGGTCTCTTCCGCCAGCCGCATCTTGAACATTTTCTTCGCATCCTGGAATTCCGGGGCGTCCGGCTGTAGCTTCTCGAGCTGTCGGAAGTCGTTGATCAGCCCCGCCCCACGCAACGTGGGCTGCTTGCCGTCCAAGGCGCCCAGCAGGCGCTGCATCTCCACCGTGAATTCGTTCCGCTCCGTCATTTCCTCGAGCACTCCCAGCATGGCCAGCACTTTCTCGAAGTTGCCCGGCGCGTCGAGGAACACCCTCAGACCCGTCTCGAGCGCCTCGCTTTGCGACACCGTGGTGACGTCCCGCCCCACCTGGAGGTACTGCTTGCGGCGCTCCAGATCGTGCCGGCGCACATTGCAGACCTGCACGGCCGATTCCGCCCGCTCCAGACGCGCCTTCTTCCAGATGAGCACCGCAATGTCTTCCACCAGCACGGTCTCGAGAGTACCCTCCGGCTGCCGGTCGTCGAGCAGGCCCGCGTGGAGGCGCTGGAACTCGCGCGGGTCCTCGCCCAACTCCATCGCCGCGTCCCAGTAGAAGTAGCGCACGTCGGAGTAGAGCCCGTGTTTGCGCGCGTTGCGCCTCGAGTTCCGCTTGCCGCGACGGGTGCGCGGCCCGGTGGATTTGCGGGCATTGGCGCGGCGCGCTTCGAGCTGCGCCAGACTCAGGTTCTTGGTTTCCATTTGAATACTCCTTCTCACTGCGATTCCCCTCCTCGCTCAGGAGGGGGTAGGGGGTGGTGAGGGCCGCCCCTACGCATTCAACCACCCCTGCCCCCTCCTAATCCAAGGAGGGGAATTGCCTAAATCTACTAGGCTATCAAATCCGAAGGGGATGATGGGAAAAGCCGGGAATGCCGCGCATGATTATTATTATTGCAATGGAGTCAAATGGTTGGCGGCGGAGGGAGCTTTCACATGGTGAAAATTGGTCCAGAAATGTAGCATTTTGCCACCCACATGCCAAGAACTGCATGTGGCTTAGGAAAAAGCAGCTAGCGCAGCTAAGCCGCACCCCAGCATGGCTTGTAACGCGGGGCTGGCGTCCGAGCCAACGGATTCGCATCCGGTAGCGCGGACCTTCGGTTTTGAGCTCCGCGGCCTTTCCTCACGCCCCGGCGAATCCCGGCGGGGGCTCATCCCCGGAAGGGCCATAGATAGACGGCACCTTTCCCCCGGCCAGGCGCAGGTAGACGGTTAGCTGCCCGCGGTGGTGTACTTCATCCATCAGGTTTCCCCAGAAGGCCTCGGGTTGCGCCATCTTCCACTCTCCTCCCCGCAGAAGGGTCGAGACCGTTCTGTTGAAGTCTTTTTCCGAGAAGCTGCTGACCTTCGCGACGGCTTTCCAGTGCGCGCCCTCGTATGCGGCGACGATTTCCTCCATCGTTTCAGGTGGTGGCGAGGCCGGAGGCATGTTTCTGAGGTCGTTCTGGAGTTCGATGCTGCCGATTACTCCCTCATCAATGACGCACTGCCAGGCCAGATCGCGGACGGTGCGCGACCGCTCGTGCGCCTTAAATTCGGCCTGAGCTGCAGAGAAGGCTTTGAAAACCCTGACCGTCGTCCGAAACTCCCGCTCCCAGATTCGTAAGAAGGTCTCTCTTGCGTTCATCCACACCTCGTCAAGACTGTGGGGCTGGCGTCTTGCATTATGCACACCGCCGATTATCACGCAGACTTCCAAACCACCTGAACATATCATACCCTTTGGTGGTAGAATTCACCCGCCTTGTCTCAAGCGGTCCACAACTCGGACTTCCGCCTGCTCGTGGAATTTGAGCGGCTGTTTCAGGGGCGCATCTATCGCCACAGGTCGTCGAACCAGGGCGACTGGGTGGCGATGCACCTGTACGAGGATCTTATGGCCATTGGGAGGTCCGCTAAGTTAACTACGGCGGTAAGGCAGCGCCGCCGTGTCCTTAATGTGCAGAATCTCCGCAGGGGTGTGGACGCTCGACGGGGAGACGGAACCTTCGGGGAGATCATACCGGGTGAGGTGGCCATTGTTGATCCTGGCTACCTAGTGGCTAGGGGGCCCATTGCCACCGTTGAAATTGGAGTAGAGGTCAAGGTGTTAGCCAAGGCGATGATCAAGCAGATAGACCGCGTGATCAATGACCTGCGCAATCAGGTTTCTCAATTCCGGCGGGGGGGTGGAAATCCAATTTGTGTGGCTGTAGTGGGGGTCAATCAAGCCCGACGTTGCGTCAGCTATGAGGGAGATCGGGCCTTTCCTACGACAGGCCACGGTAGTTTCATGCACCCTTACCAGGAGGCGCCTGAGGCGGAGCGTCGCCTCGTTGCTGAAGCGGCGCCGGTATTTGACGAGTTCCTAGTGTTGCGCTACCGTGCGACGAATGAGCCGCCCTATCCGTTCGAGTGGGTGAATTTCAATGACTCGAGGCTCGACTATGCAGCGGCTCTCACTCGGATCAGCAGCCGATACCAGCAGAGATTTTAGGAGTGCTTGCAGACTACGATCTGCGGCGACGATTCGGAGAACAAGCCTTCGAGTTCTGTCTCTAACCGGGACTTTGCTATTTTCACGTACAGAGGTTCAATATCAACACCGACGCTGTTCCGATCACAGCGGGCTGCGGCCAGCAATGTTGTGCCCGTGCCCATGAACGGGTCCAGGACCGTATCACCCACAAAAGAAAACATACGGACCAATCGGTAGGCCAGCTCCACGGGGTAAGGAGCCGGGTGATTCTTGGTGGACTCTCCTGTGAGGCCGTTCCACACCTGCTGAAACCACTCCTGATGTTCCTCTTTAGTCAGCCTGGAAGCTTCTCTTTGCTCATCGCTCGGCTGCCTGTAGCCCCCAGGTTTCCGCAACATGAGGATGAACTCGACATCGTTCTTGATGATGGCATTCGGCTCGTACGGCTTACCCAGGAAACCACCGCCATTCCCGTTCTCGACCTCGTAACGAGCATTGGCGATCTTGTACCAGAAAATCGGAGACAGGTTATCAAACCCGATTTTCCGTGCGCGGACAACAATGTCAGCGTGTAACGGCATCACCATGTGCCGCCCATGTCTCCGCCTTGAGAGGCAAACATCCCCAACGACGCACACTAACCGCCCCCCTGGGACCAAGACTCGGAAGCAGTGACGCCAGACCTTTTCGAGTTCTTCGTGGAATGCGTCGTAATCAGCAATTAGGCCCAGTTGGCTTTGGTTCTGCGGGTACTCTTTCAGTGTCCAGTATGGCGGCGAAGTGAGAATCAGATGAATGGATTCCGAGGGTATCCAGTCCAGATGCCGAGCATCGCCCTGGTGTAAGATGTGTTTAGTTGCCGTGGGTTGCTCTAACGTGACCTGTGTTGCCATTCCGTCCTCATCTTAACACAGCAATTTGTAAGTTCAATTATGTATCGGCAAGAGAGTGTTAAGCTACAGGGTACAACCTGCCGGTGAAAATACGCAACTTCACCCATAAGCCGCAGGTTGCGGAAACGGTCCTTTGCGTCCGATCGCAGTTGTAGTTAAAAACCCTTTAACCACGCAGGATTTCAGCGTTGCCGCGACACGAGGGGTATGCTACAAATGGATGCATGGACAAGACCATCCGCAAATACACGAACTTCGACGAAATGAAGGCGGACGAATATCGCTACTGGCAGAGCCGCCCCGTGTGGGAGCGGATGGACGCGGTTGAGGAAATGATCGAGACCGCCTACGCACTCAAAGGTTGGGAGATCGAGCCGGATGTACCAAGACTACAAAGACCTTTTGTCCGCCTTCCATGCCCGTGGCGTTAAATACCTCATTGTGGGAGCCTACGCCGTCACCTTCCACGCCCAGCCTCGCTTTACCAAGGATATCGACCTTTTCATAAAAGCGGACCTCGCGAACGCGCAAGCGGTGTATGCGGCGCTTGCCGAGTTCGGCGCACCGCTCCAAGGCATTCGCCCTGAAGACTTCGCCGAGCGCGACAGCTTCTTTCGTTTTGGACGTGAGCCGAGCGGCTTCGATATTCTTCCCGACATTCCCGGCGTCGATTTTGACGCGGCATGGGAACGGCGCGTCGAAGGCGTGATTGACACAACCAGCGGCCTGAAGGCGAATTTTATTTCCGCTGACGACCTCATAGCCGCGAAACTGGCAGCGGGCCGAGCGCAGGACATCGCGGATGCTGACGCCATCCGAAAGGCAATAGAGAGCCAACGGCCCGACGCAAAAAAAAAGCCCCCGGAGCCAACAACGGGCGGACCTAGCCAGTAACCTCCTTGAATTCTACGTTTGCTTTCCCCATCAAAACAGGAGGTTCGCGCTACCACTACGCCGTTACCTTCTCCGAAACCACCTTCGCCTGAGTGAAGAGCAAAAGGTAATCACGTCCGCCGGCTTTGGAATCTGTCCCTGACATGTTGAAGCCGCCAAAGGGGTGGCCGCCCACCAGGGCTCCCGTGCATTTCCGGTTGAAATAGAGGTTTCCCACGAAGAAGTCTTCCGCCGCTTTATCCATCTTCTGGCGGTTTTTGGTGAACACGGCCCCAGTCAGGCCATATTCGGTGTTGTCGGCGATCTCCAGCGCTTCATCGAAGTTCCGGGCCTTAAGGACCGCCAGCACGGGGCCGAAGATTTCTTCCTGTGCAATGCGAGCTTGGGGAGCGACGTCGGCAATTACTGTAGGTTGAATGAAGTGTCCTGGTCCGGGAGCTTCCCCGCCGCCGGCAATCAGGCGGCCTTCCTTTTTGCCGACCGCGATGTATTCCATGATGGAGTGCTTTGCGCGCGCGTTAATCACCGGGCCCATGTAGGTGTCGAGGCGGGTGGCCGGACCCACTTTAATCTGCGCTACGCGGCGCTGAAGCTTCTCGAGGAAGGCTTCATAAACCGACTCGACCACAATGGCCCTCGAGCACGCCGAGCATTTCTGGCCCTGGTAGCCGAACGCGGAGACGGCAACCCCTTCCACCGCCGCTTCCAAATCCGCCTCACTGTCCACCACGATGGAGTTCTTGCCGCCCATTTCCGCAATCACGCGCTTCACCCAAATCTGTCCCGGCGCCGTCTTCGCCGCCACGCCGTTCACCTGAAGCCCCACCTCCTTGGAGCCCGTGAAGGCCACATAGCGCGTTCGCGCATGTCCCACCAGCAAGTCTCCGACGGCGCCACCCGGGCCCGGGAGATAATTCACCACCCCTGGCGGCATTCCCGCCTCTTCCAACGCCTCGAAAAGCTTGAAGGCGATGACGGGAGAATCGCTCGAGGGTTTCAGGACCACTGTGTTGCCGGCAACAACGGAGGCCAGGGTCATCCCGGTGGTGATGGCGAGGGGGAAGTTCCAAGGGGGAATTACGACCCCGACACCCAGCGGGACGTAGCGTAGAAAATTCCGTTCGCCGTGGACAGAAGTGAGGGGTTGGGGCAGGTCAAGCCGAAGGATTTCGCGGGCGTAAAACTCCGCAAAGTCGATGGCCTCCGCCACGTCCGCATCCGCCTCCGCCCACGACTTGCCCACTTCGTAACACATCCACGCCATGTAATGATACTTGCGCTCGCGGATGATCCGGGCAGTCTCAAGCGCGAGTTCCGCCCGCTGCTCCGCCGATGTGTGACTCCAGGTCCGGAAGGCTTCATCCGCCGCGCGAATGGCGCGCTCCGCCAAGCCCGCGTCGGCCTTGGAGATCACCCCAACGGTCTGATCTTTCTGGCCTGGGTTGGTGGAGGAAAACTTATCCTGCGTCTTGATCCTTTCGCCCTTGATTACTAGGTCGTACTCCCGGCCTAACTCCTCACCGACTTCAACCACTGCCTCCTTCATCCGCCTCTCGTGCTCCGGGTTGCCCTTGAAGTCACGCAGCGGCTCGTTCCTGAATTCAGCTAGGTGCATGGAGATGTCTCCTCCTATGAGACGCGTAATAGGCATTATAAGGGTTCCGAGCGCCGCAGAACAAACGGCGCGCAACGGATGGCAAGGATTGTACTATTCTAGTGCGTCTAACACTAAAAGCAGTGTTCTACTGCCGGGGCAACTCAAACGAGCCCCAACCTGATCAGGTCTTCCTCTGTCCAGCGCGTGGCTTCTAGTACATTTCTGAGGGTTCCAGTTGGCAGGGTATCATTTCCGTGGTGGTAATGAATGACCGCTCTTCGGCCGTCGGGATGGCGGTACAACCTTCCCGCTCCTTTCTTCTTGCGGTATGTGAATCCGTCTCCTTCCAAGGCGCGGATGATTCTGCGGACCGGTAGGTTGCGAACCCGCTCGAAAACGTGAGGAGGGATCACAGATTCACAGCCACTACGGGGGATTCCACCACCTGGACACCCACCTTGGGGAGTTCCTCTCCCGCTTCGATCATATCTTGGATATAAAGTTCCGCCGCATCCTTCAGGGCTTCCAGGGCTTCCTCTCGGGAATACCCCCAGGCGGTGCATCCAGGTAACGCCTCAACCCAGGCACTCCAACGCCCGTCCCCTTCCTGCTGCACCTTGGCGTCAAAAACATAGCTTTTCACCGGGCGCCTCCTTTTGGACCAGAATACAGGATTCGGTCCCATAAGGGTAAGAATTCAGGAGAGTGGACTCCATTTCTTCCTTTGAATTCTGAATCCTGCCTCCTGCCCTTCACCAAGTGAGTCTCAGTGCAAACTGGATTTCTCGCGGGTCGCCTGGCCCGCCGGAGGCCTGTCCGGCGATGGGCTGGACGGTATTCCCAATCACGCCAAAAGAAGCGGAGCTGGCGTCGCCGTTGGGCAGGGTGAAGTTGGCGGTATTCAAGATGTTAAACATCTCGGCGCGAAATTCCAGTTTCTTCGACTCGCCCAGCGGGAAATTGCGGATAAGCGAGAAATCCCAGGCGGCTTCGCCCGGCCCGTTCAAGATATCCCGGCCGGCATTCCCGTAAGTGTACTGCGCTGGTGTCGAAAAGGCCGCGGGATTGACCCACTGCTGCACGGATTGGTGGGCCGGGTAGAAAGAAACTCCGGCAACCACGTTGGCTCGGTCATTCCCATCCACGTTGTGGCTCGGGTTCCCATCCACCGTGGGCGTAAAGGGAGCGCCTGACTGGACCATGGCAATGCCCGCGACCTCCCAATCCCGCACGACGTAGTTTACCGCCCGGTTCGACGACTTCAAGAAGGTCCTTCCGAAGGGCACGTCATAGACGTAAGCCAGGGAGAAGCGCTGCCGGTAGTCGAAATCGGAACGGCCTTTCTCCGCTGCGCGATCGAAGGAATTCTCCGGGAAGTTGGCGGTTCCGGTGGTGCCGTAGTAGGTCGAATTCGTATCCAGGGACTTCCCATACGTGTAGGCCCCGATAACCGCCATACCTTTCGAGTAGTGCTTCTCCGCCTTGACTTGAAGCGAATTGTAAATCGACTTCCCCGCCGAATCCGTATAGGACATAGTGAGGTAGTCGGGATAACCGCGTGGGCACGTGCCGCCATTACTGATGCAGACGGCGGGATTGGAATTGTCCGGTTGATTCGGATCCCACATGAAGGGCAGATGCACGCCATGCGTTCCCACATAACCCACATCGAGCAGCCAAGAACCCGGCAACTCCCGCTGCACGTCCAGGGACCACTGCTGAATCGTGGAATCGTGCAAGTTGATAATTACTGGATTCAAGGTGGGGAACAGCGTAGGCGCCAAGGCAGCCGAGGTGAACAGGTCCTGAAGGAAAAGGCCGCTGCCAAGCGGCAGGCTACCCTGCGACAGCGCTGCCAACACCGGCGCCTCATTGTCCTCAAGGTTGCCCGAGCTGGCTTGGAAGAACGGCGGGTTAAAACTCTTTTGGAAATACAACTCACCCGTCATCTGGTCGTAGTAGATGCCATAGCCTCCGCGCAAGACCGTCTTCTTGCTATTGAACGGCTGCCACGCGAAGCCGAGGCGGGGGCCGAAATCGCGGGGATCGGAATGCTGCAGGGCCCGATTGGCCGCATTGCTGCCCAGGGTCTCGTGGCCCGAGACGACGAACGTCCCCACCGGATAGCCGGAAGCTGTATTCGCCGGGGCAGTTCCCACAAAGCTTTCCAGGGTAGCCAGCGTGTTGCCCGCCACCAGCAGTTGACCTTTGTTGAAATCGAAACCGGCAAAGTGGTTGGCCTTGTCGGTGATCGGGGTGTTGTACTCGTAGCGCAAGCCAAGGGTGAGCGTGAGGTCACGGCGCGCTTTCCACGTATCCTGCGTGAAGAAGTCGTTCTGGCTCCCGGCTCCGGAAATGTACCCGGAAAAGCCGCGAATCCAGGAAGTAGGCAGGCCAAACATGGCGTCGGCCGCGCCGTTGCCGAAGGTGCAGTTCCCGGTCGGACATGCCTGATCGAGCTGACTCGGCTGAAGGATTGACTCGACGAGTCCCCCCGTTACCACGCCGCTGAAACTGTAGGCATCGCGGGCGTCAATGTCTTCATAGAAGTTCCCGCGCCTGATGGAGCGGATTTGAACGCCGTAAGCCAGGGAGTGGTTGCCGTGAATTTGAGTCAGGGTATCCGCGTACTCGAAGGTGTTGACGGCGCCCGCTTGCGGAGCGCTGGTAAATGCTCCCATTCCGTCATAGGGGGAAAAACTCAGGTTGGGGGAACCCGTATCGCGGAGAGCCGTGGGCGCGCCCTGGATTCCGAGCTGCTGGTTGACCAAGTCGCCTTGGTCCTCCGCCGTCCAGCCGTACTGCCAGCGGTTGTAATCAACCTTCGCTTCATTGATGAACGCAGGCGAAAACGTGTGTACCCAATCCAGTCCCGTCGCCGTGAACCAATCAAGACGTCGGAGGCCGTAGCCCGGGACTCCGGTGGGCAGGCCGGAGGGCGACAGTTCGGAATCCGTGGTCAGGTTATAACGGTAAAAAATACTATCTTTCGAGCCAAAACGGTGGTCGAACCTGCCTACATAGCTGTTGGTGTTAATGATCGTCAAGACGGGGGCTGTAAAGTTCTCTCCGCCGCAACCCGCTGCCAAATTGGGTTGGGGGTAGAGACTTACCATCGCTTTACCCACCGGGTCGAGGGTTCCGGATGGGAGATACTGCGCCAAAGTGTTGACGTTGTTGCCTGGCACCGTGAGCGGCGCCGAAGAAGGGTTGAATAAGTACAAAGGATCGAGTAAAACGGTCTGGGTACTGCAATCGGAAGCCTGCAAATCAGAAAAGTCGCCGCCGCGCTCCGCCAACGTGGGTACGTGGGCGCGACTGTAAGAGGTGAGACGGTCCTGCAGGCCTTCGTAGTTAATGAAAAAGAAGCTCTTGTCGTGGCCGTTATAAATGTGCGGGACCACAATGGGTCCGCCCAGGCTGACTCCAAACTGGTTGCGATGGAAAGGGGGCGCCACGGGCTCGAAGAAGTTCCGCGCGTCCAAATCGTTGTTGCGCAGGTATTCGTAAAGTGACCCGTGGAGGCGGTTGGTCCCGGACTTGGTCACCATGTTGACTTGAGCGCCCCCCGTGGTGCCGAACTTGGCGTCGTATACGCCCGTCTCCATGCGGAATTCCGCGATCGAATCGAGCGGCGGCGAAGCCGTGTAGGTGCCGACGGCAAGCGACGTGTCGCTCATGCCGTCAAGCAGGAAGTCGTTCATGCTCTCCCGCATGCCGTTCACATTGATGGAGCCGCCTCGGTTGTCGTTCAACTCCGAACCCTGCGACCCCGGCACGACGCCGGGAGTGAAGAGCGTTGCCTGGAGGAACTGGCGGCCGTTGAACGGAAGCTCGCTGACCTTGGCCTGCTCGACCGTCGTGCCCACGGAGTAGGTCTGTGTGTCCAAAACCGGAGCGGTTGATTGCACCTCGACCGTGGTGGCCTGCGAGCCGACGTTCAACTGGAAGTCGATCTTCGGGTGGGCGTCAACTGCCAACACGATGGTGCCCTGCGTAGTCTTCTCGAAACCGGCTTTTTCAGCGCTCAGTTGGTAGCGGCCTGGTGGCAACAGAGGAATCGTGTATGAGCCATCCTCCTGGGTCACGGAGGTTTGGGATATGCCTGTATCGATTTCCGTGGCCGTCACTCGAGCCCCCGGGATCACACCGCCGGAGGTGTCGGTAACCGTGCCCGTAAAGCTTCCCCGAAACTGTTGCGCTCGTAAACCTGGTGTGCAAACGAGATACAACACCAGACTGGCGCTCGAGAATCCACGCATGGCGCGTCCCATGACGATTACCTCCGTGTAGAAGCCTGAATGTAGGGGTCGAGAGGGGGACTACTACCCTTAACCCCGCTCGCTCCCACAGCATACGCCACCCGTCTGGGTGATTCAAGCGCAAAGCAAGTCGCGCGGGCGTCTCGCCCGCGGTCTCGAGGAGGGGCTATCTCAGAATTCGAACGAACGCCAGCCTTACCTTTTAGCCTTCACCCTTTCTTTTCAGCCCTTAAGGAGGAATCTCTGCTGCCGCAGTCAGAGGCTTTTTCTTGACTGGATTGTGCTTGAGGGTTAAACTCTTGCGTGATGATGGGCATACTACGGGCTTGGTCGGCCGAGGGCTTTTGACGTGAGGACCCAAGTCCAACGCTTGCTCGCCTTTCTAAAGCCGTACTCCTTCCGCTTCGTGGCTGCATTCTTGTTGATGGCCTTGGTGGGGGCTTGTGAGGCGCTGACGGCGTTTCTCATTAAGCCGGCATTTGACCGCGTGCTTGCTCCGGGCGCGGATGCGGGCAAGATTGTCTTGTTCCAGTGGCCTTTCGGAGGCCCGCCCATCTACCTGCAGACTTTCTTCCCGTCTTGGATTCATAATGCCTGGACCATCGTGGCCATCTCGATTGTCTCGGTGACACTAATCAAAGGGGTGGCTGAGTTTCTGGCGACTTATTTCATCAATTTCATCGGCCATTCCGTGGTGAGGGACCTCCGGAACCTTCTCTATTCCAAGATTATCCAGCAGTCGATGGCCTTCTTCACGAGGACCTCCACGGGCCGTTTGATGTCCGCAGTCACCAGCGATATCGAAAGAATCCAGTTTGCGGTCTCGCAAACCGCGGCGGATTTCCTGAAGCAAAGTTTCACCCTCATCGGGTTGCTGGGAGTTCTCTTCTATGTCGACTGGAAGCTGGCCCTGGGCTCGCTGATCCTGGTGCCCTTGGTGGTGCTTCCCTCTCGCAACTTTGGGCGCTACATTCGCATCTCCAGCCGATCCAGCCAGGATAAGATGGCGGAGTTGAACAATGTGCTCCAGGAGACTTTCTCCGGCATTCGCATTGTAAAAGCCTTTGGCATGGAACGTTTGGAGGTGGAGAAATTCAAGGCCGCCACGCGGCGGCTGCTGCGGGTCAGCTTGCGCTGGGTTCGGGCCCAGGCCGCAACGTCCCCGATCATGGAAGTTCTGGGCGCCATCACGGTCGCTGGCATTCTCCTTTATGAGCGCGACGAGATCATGCATCACGCCCAGACCACAGGCGGTTTCGTGGCGTTCCTCTACGCTTTGATCAAGACCTACGAACCGATCAAGCGGCTTACCGGCGTCCATAACGCCGCCGCGCAGGCCGTGGGCGCTTCGGAGCAGGTCTTCCACTACCTCGACCTCCACCCGGATATTCACGACGAGCCGGGGGCAACAGCCTTGCCGCCCTTTGAGCGCCAAATTGAATTCCAGAATGTGGACTTTGATTATGAAGAGTCATTTCCGCTGCTGCGCAACATCAACCTGCGGATTCGCAAGGGTGAGGTGGTAGCCATTGTGGGCTCGAGTGGCGCGGGCAAAACCACGCTGGCCAGTCTCATTCCGAGGTTTTTTGACGTGACGCGCGGCCGGCTCCTGATCGACGGCCATGACGTTCGGTACTTAAAGCTCGATTCACTTCGCGCCCAAATCGGGATCGTCACCCAGGAAACCATACTTTTCAACGACACCGTCTACAATAACATCTGCTACGGCAGCCAACTGGCCAGCGAGGAGGCCGCGCGGGATGCCGCCCGAGCCGCTTTGGCGGAAGACTTCATCCTGGAAATGGCCGAGGGGTACCAGACGGTGATCGGAGAGCGGGGGCAACGGCTCTCGGGGGGACAGCGCCAGCGCATTGCCATTGCGCGCGCGCTTCTCAAGAATCCTCCCATACTCATCCTGGACGAGGCCACCTCGGAACTCGATACGGAATCGGAACTTCTGGTTCAGAGAGCCCTGGCCAACCTGATGCAGGGGCGCACCGTGTTGGTGATTGCCCATCGGCTCTCCACCGTGCGCCGCGCGGAACGGATTATTGTCCTCGACCACGGCACCATTACGGAGGTGGGGAGCCACGAGGACCTGGTCAGCCGGGGGGGCATGTACCAGAAGTTGCACGAGCTTCAATTTGTGGACGCGGAACCGTAACCCGCCGCTGGAAGATCTCGAGGCGGCTCTACGCCGCCCTGTGGCGAGGTAAACTCGCCGCTACACGGTGGAACAGATATCATGATTCGAAGCATGACAGGATACAGCAAGGCTCAGGCTGAGGAAGGGGGCTACTCTCTCTCAGTCAGTATCCGTGGCACAAACCATCGCTTTCTGGATGTGCAGGTTCGCTTTCCGGCGGCGCTGGAATCCATGGATCCTCTGATTAGGCGTCTTATCAAGGATCACCTCCAGCGCGGCCACGTCGAGGTGACCATCAGTTTCGAGCAGCCTGGAACTGCCGGACTGCTGCTTGACCGCAAGCTTCTGGCTGCTTACGCGGCGGCTTTTCGGACTCTACGCGAGGAATTTGGTTCGGCCGCTGAGCCTGATTTAGTCGCCTTGCTGCGCGTTCCAGGCTTGGCCACGCCGGGCAACGGAGATCTTTCACCGCAAGACTTGGAGCGCGTCCGCTCCCTGCTGGAACGGGTGGCTACAGAAGCCCTCGTGAGCCTGAATGCGATGCGGGGCCGCGAGGGCGAAGATCTGGGGCGTGATCTCCAAGGACGCTTGGCCCGGCTCGAATCGCTCACTGACCAGGTGGCAGCCCTGGCCGAACGGCTGCCTAAGCTCTACCAGCATCGCCTTGAGGCCCGCCTCCGGGAGTTGATGGGCAGTACTGAACTGGACGGGGCGCGTCTGGCCGCAGAGGTTGCTTACCTCGCCTCTCGTTCTGACGCCACGGAGGAGCTGACACGATTTCGAAGCCACGTTGCCCAAGTGAAGCAACTGCTGGCCGAGAGTCCCGAGGTGGGGAAAAAGCTTGATTTCCTCCTGCAAGAAATGAACCGGGAAGCGAACACGCTTTTGTCAAAGACTACGGACTTGCCCGAAGTCGGCCTGGAGGTCGCGCGCCTGGCGATCGAGATGAAGAGTGAAATCGAGAAGCTGCGCGAGCAGGCCCAGAACATCGAGTAATGGAGAAAAAGGTTCCTAGACCGTCCTGCGGGCGTGCCAGCATTTTTGTCATCTCAGCGCCATCGGGGGCCGGGAAATCAACCCTGGTGCGACGGCTGATTGCCTCTCTGCCGGATCTGGCTTTTTCGGTTTCTCACACCACGCGACCGCCGCGTGAGGGCGAGCTCGAGGGACGGGACTATTTCTTTGTGACTCGGCGGCGTTTTGAAAGAATGATGGCCGCTGGTGATTTCGTCGAGTGGGCGGAGGTTTTTGGCCACCTTTACGGTACGTCGAAGGCGCAGCTCGAGAAGGCCTTGGCGGCCGGACGAGATGTTTTGCTGGATATCGACGTTCAGGGGCATCAACAAGTCAGGAAGCGGCTGCCGGAAGCTCTCAGCGTTTTCGTTTTGCCGCCGTCCTTCCGGGAACTGAAGCGACGCCTGACACACCGGCATTTGGATTCGCCCCAGGTTGTTGAACGGCGGCTGGCGGCTGCCCGCCAGGAAATCTCCCATTGGCCCGAATATGATTACCTGGTCGTTAATGACCGCCTTTCGCTGGCCACACAGGCTCTGCGAGTGATAGTCCGGGCAGGCCGGCTTCGGCGGCAGAGCCAGGCGCAGCGCGCTCAAGAGATTTGCAGGACATTTGGAGGATGAATCGGATGGATTTGCCTCAGAAGATTGACAGCAAGTTTCGCTACATTCTTGTTGCAGCCAAGCGCGCCCGGCAGCTTCAGGCCGGCGCCCGCCCCCTTATTCAGAGTACCGAAAAGAGGCTGACGAGGGTAGCGCAGCAAGAAGTGACGGCCGGCTTGGTGCCTTTTGAATTGTTAGCTCCAACCGCCGGCGAAAATGACAAGAACAAGAAACCGAAGAAGTAGGGGCTATGCGCGTTGCACTGGGGATCTCGGGGGGCATCGCCGCTTACAAAGCGCCGGAGCTCTTGCGCATGCTGCAAGAGCGGGGCTTGGAAGTCCAGGTGGTGATGACTCGCAATGCTTGTGAGTTCGTTGCGCCCCTTACCTTTGCGGCTCTCTCCGGCCGAAAAGTTATCACCGAGATGTTTGGTGGGCCGCAAGGTGGGGCGAACTTGGAAAGCGCCATCGAACACATGGCAGTGGCGCAAGCGATTGATGCCCTGGTGATTGTCCCGGCCACGGCCAACCTGCTGGCGAAGATGGCCCACGGCATCGCCGACGATTTCCTCACCACCCTCTGCCTGGCCACCAAGGCTCCCCTCATCGTGGCTCCGGCCATGAACGTGAATATGTGGGAACATCCTGCCACGCAGGAGAATGTGCAGATTCTCCAGGACCGGGGCGTCACGGTCCTGCCGCCTGACGAGGGCTACCTGGCCTGTGGAATGACCGGCGCGGGCCGCCTCACGTCTGTCGCGAGCATCGCCCACGCGGTTTTTGCGACCCTTCGGGTAAGCGAGGATTTAAGCGCCGAATGCGCGCTGGTCACGGCCGGACCAACGCAAGAGCCTTGGGATGAGGTGCGCTATCTCAGCAACCTGTCTTCCGGGAAAATGGGTTATGCGCTCGCGCAGGCCAGCCGCCGCCGCGGCGCTCGAGTCGTGCTGATAACCGGGCCCACTCACCTTGAGCCTCCGGAGGGCGTCGAGGTGGAGCGTGTCCGCACCGCCGAGCAGATGGCGCAAGCGGTCTTGCGTCACTTCGAGGGGGCCACGCTGGTTCTGATGGCAGCGGCTGTGTCGGACTTCCGACCGGCGGAGGTTCTTCCCCGCAAGATCAAGAAGCAGGACGGCATTCCGGCCCTCAGGCTCGAGCCGACGCCCGATATCCTGGCTATGCTCGCTCCGCGACGGCGCCCTGCACAAGTGGTGGTAGGGTTTGCGGCGGAGACCGAAAACCTGCTCGCCCATGCCGCAGCCAAACTGCGCGACAAGCGCCTCGACTTCATCGTGGCCAATGACCTCTCGCAGGAGGGCGCAGGCTTTGATGTGGATACCAACATCGTGACCCTGCTTTTCCCCGATGGCCGCTCGAAGCTTTTGGAGAAAATGAGCAAGCTGGACGTGGCCTACCGCATACTCGATGAGGTAGTTGCCCTCAGGAAGGATTCAGGAGTCAGGATTCAGGGACCAGAAGACAGTAATTAGGTGATCGGGTGACCGGTAGAACACGTTCTTTGTTCGCCCGATCTCCCGATCACCCGATCTGGGAACTGACAACGGACGACTGATGACTGACAGCTTCTTATGGACGAACGCTTACGGCAAGACCTTACCAACTGGTTGAAATTCTATCGCGAGTTGGGGATCGAAGAATTCTATCGACGTGGCACAGGCACTCTTGGCTGTACCGGACCCGCCCCGCGCTCGGCTGTGCCACGGCCTGCTGGAGGTGAAGGTACGCTTGTGGCGCCGCATGGCCAGGCGTCCGCGCCTCAGGCCGTGACAACCCCGGCTTTATCTGAAACGCCGGCAGGGGCGCGTGGAGATGCACCCCAATCTCACGCTGCGGCCGGCCCGGTTTTGGCTGGAACGTCTGCAGGGGCGCATGGCCATGCGCCCCTGCCACCCCAAACTGTAGTTGCTGCCCCGGCGATCAGGCCGCCCGTAGCCTCCTTCAGCCTTTTCGAAACGCCGGCGCCTAAGCCGGCGGGCCCCGAAACACTCGAGCAAATTCGGACCGACCTGGGTGATTGCCGGCGCTGCAAGCTCGCCGGCGGTCGCAAGACCATAGTTTTTGGGGAAGGGAATCCTCACGCCGAATTGGTTTTTGTGGGAGAGGGACCTGGGGCCGACGAAGACGAGCAGGGGCTGCCGTTTGTGGGGCGCGCCGGGCAGCTTCTGAATCGCATGATCCAAATGATGGGCATGAAACGCGCGGAGGTTTACATCTGCAATATCGTCAAGTGCCGTCCACCCGGAAATCGGACGCCGGAGAAAGACGAGATTGAAACCTGCTCGCCCTTCCTTTTCCGGCAGCTCGAGAGCATTAAGCCACGTTTGATTTGTTGCCTGGGGGCGCCCGCAGTCAAGACCGTCCTGGGAATCAAGGAAGGCATCACCAAAATACACGGCCACTTCTACGATTTTGCAAATTCCAAAGCCCTCGCCACTGTTCACCCCGCCTACGTGCTTCGAAATCCCCGCGAAGAAAAGATTCTCCGCGAAGACTTCGAGAAAATTCGGTTGTTTTTGAAAGGGAAATAACTCCGGGCTGTGATTATCGTCTTGAATTTGGAATCCCAAATTTGAAATCCGGCCTGCGCTCCGCCAAGATGGGAAAGGCGCACGGCAGAGAGCACGGAGACCACAGAGATCACCTAGCGAAAAACTACTTCATGGAGGGACGCAATGCGGAAGGACGAGCTGACCAACGTGGTTCTTAGCCTCGGTCTGATGGTTACTGTGTTACAAGTTGGTTTATCCTCAACGAAGGCGGCTGAAGGCGCACCCTTGCCCCAGGCCTCGGAGAAAGCCGAGGCAGAGCGGACAGCCTGGTACCGGGCGGCAAAATTCGGGATGTTTATCCATTGGGGCGCGTATTCCGTGGCCAGTGTCGAGGCCTCATGGCCAATCATGGAGCCCGAGGCCCAATGGAACATCACCGAACCTGAGTACGTGTCGCTGTTCAAGAGATTCAACCCTACCCAGTACAATCCTGCGGCTTGGGTTGAGTTAGCCAAGCAAGCCGGGCAGCGTTACATGGTTATTACGACCAAGCATCATGATGGGTTTTGTATGTTCGACTCGGCGCTGACCGACTACAAGATCACGAACACGCCCTACGGTAAGGATGTAATAGCCATGCTGGCGGAGGCAGCGCACGAAGCCGGAATGCCCTTGGGCTTCTATTACTCACCGCCGGATATGCACCACCCTGGCTTTCGGGACACTTCCAAGCTCGTCAAGGACACTTGGCACGGCGATCCTGCCAGACCTGAGTGGGCGACCTACCTCGATTACATGGAGGGCCAACTGCGTGAGCTGCTCACGAAGTACGGGCCGGTGGTTCTGATCTGGTTTGACGGGCTCGGCCATCAGGAGAAGTACAATGGCGAGCACGTTGTGAACCTCATTCACCAACTGCAACCCGCCACGCTGGTGAACAACCGGATCGGGGTGCCGGGCGATTTTGCCACTCCCGAGCAATTCATCCCCGACCGAATTCCCACCAAGAGCGCCGCCAATAAGTTGCAAGGCACTACGAAGACCCCGGAGTCAGCCCCGCCCTCCGTGCCTGCGCCCGACGATTTTCAGCTCTGGGAAACGTGCCAGACAATCAATGATACCTGGGCCTATAATAAGAACGATCACAATTTCAAGTCCGTTAAAGAGCTCATCCGGGAGTTGGCCAATGTAGCCAGTAAAGGCGGGAACTTCTTGTTGGATGTGGGCCCGACCCCGGAAGGAACCATCCAGCCGGAATTTGTTGAGCGGCTCCAGGCGATGGGAGAGTGGATGAAAGTCAACGGCGATTCCATTTACGGGACCACTTACGGGCCGTGGCAGAACCTCACGTTCGGAAAAACCACCGCGAAGGGCAAGACGATCTACCTGCACGTGTTCGACTGGCCATCGACGCCCCAACTGGAGGTGCCCGGATTGACGGGACGCGTCTCCCGAATCAGGGTGCTTGCGACGGGCCGGAAAACTCACTTCAAGCAGAAGAGGGATCGTCTGCTCATTTCCGTTCCCTCCACCGCTCCCGACCCTAACGACAGCGTGTTGCAAATCGACATGCGCTAGTGTAGTGTCCACTAATTGAGTGGACAATGTAGCGCTGCCGTCCCGGCGGCATCTGCCGGCAGCGTGCACGATTGGTAAGGCATCTAAAGGGGCGAAGGTCTAACCATGAGATCCGTCCTGCGCGCGTCACTGCTGATGGTGGCGTGCTTGGGGTGCTTGGCATCGGAGTCCCAGGCTGTTTGGACCGGCCAGAAACTCTTCCTGAAGGATGGGACTTACCAGCTCGTGTCCAGTTACGAGGTGAACGGGGACAGGGTGCGTTATTACAGCGTCGAGCGCTCAGCTTGGGAGGAAATCCCTTTATCCCTGGTCGACTTGGACGCGACGAAACGCGCCCAGGAGCAAGAAAAGACTGTCCAGAAGAAGCAACTCGAGGAAGGCCGCGAGATTGTGCAGGAACGCTTCGATAAGCCCCCCGAGACGGGTTTTGAGGTTGCCCCGGGTGTTCACCTGCCTCTGGACGAAGGGATTTATGCTTTCGACGGAAGGCGCGTGATCCGCCTCATTCAATCCACTGCTGAAGTGGTCACCGACAAGAGGCGCGCGGCGTTTGCGATGGCCGTGCCGGGGCACCTCTTGAAAGGCCAGGTGATCCTGGAGCTGCCTGGCCCCAGAGCTGCCGTGCGGCTCCAGCAGGCGCTGCCGACCTTTTACGTTCAATTCCCTGAGGGGCTGGGCGCCAGGGTGGAGTTGGTTGCCGTCAAGGTGGTGAAAGAGTCCCGCGTGGTGGAGAGGCTCGAGGCAAGCCGCGCCGGACTCGGAAAGCCCGCGGAGGCTCCCGCTGCCGTGCCCTTGCAGCGCACCCAACTGGCCCCGGGTCTTTACTGCCTGAAACTCCTCCACCCGCTCGACCCGGGAGAATACGCGCTAGGCGACCTGGCCCAGCAGGGCGCTAACTTGGTGCTTTGGCCTTTCGGCCTGTTTGAGATCCCGAGCAAGCCAGAGAAGATGGAGACGCCCAGAGATTCTGAGCGAGAATAGGTCGCCACCCTGGCCACCCCGTCATGCTCAGGCCCCTGTTCTTTATTAGGGTTCTAATAATCCGCCCCTCGGGACAGGGCAAGATGGTTCTGGATCCGGGTTACTTCACGTTCTTGCGTACCTCGACGAAGGTTCCGTAGATGACGTTTTTCGAGTCGCGGTCTGAGTATGGAATTTCATGCCATCCATACGGCACGCTGTCATACACTACCAGCAGCTTACCGGGCTCGACCTCAATGAAATCCGTGTAATGGGTGCTCTTCCCGTTGAAGATTGGAGTAATGTGCGACCAGTTCGCTGCGCTGCCGTCGACGCTGAACATAAGGACCACCGGACCTGGCCGCCCCGTGGTGCACGCCAGCGCGCCGTTGCTCAGCCGCCGCACCCGCAGGGCTACTCCCTTATAGGGAGTCGAGGTGGGCTTCGTCCATGTCCTGCCGTCATCGGATGACCAAGCTTGCCCAATGAAGCCACTTCCGCCCGTGCGGAAGATGCTGTATAGGCGCTTATCGGCCAAACGCACCATGCCCGCTTCACATGGACCTTCCTCCCCCATTCCGGGCCATGGTTTCTCCCCGGGATCGACTGCGGCCACGGTGGAGTATTCATTCCAGCTCTTGCCCCGGTCATTCGAGCGGATCAATGCCAGCCGATAGTAGCGTTTGTCCCGCATCGCCGTGTAATAGACCGGAGCCAGCAGGCCGCCGTCCAGCGACTCGAGAATGGGCCCCCAGGGCACCACCGTATAAGCGTTAACTTAATAGAAGCTGTACCGAGGCCTCTTGCGCGGCGGTTCGGCTAGATGCTCCACGATGTCGTCCCAATCACGGAAGGTCGACGCCAAGCTATGGAACGGCAAGATCGCCATGCA
>Ga0326728_10005899_pt1 | contig 33722 bp, 25 predicted proteins | sample MB3enrmetagenome_FD_207602 | JGI IMG/M metagenome (GOLD analysis project Ga0326728, IMG submission 207602) | Lab enriched peat soil microbial communities from McLean, Ithaca, NY, United States - MB31MN | ecosystem: Environmental > Terrestrial > Soil > Wetlands > Peat | place: USA: New York...
CAGGGCTTCTGGCAGCTCCACTACGCGGTGGACGGCGGACCCGAGAACAACGTGGCGGCGGAGTTCATCGCCAACCAAGGTGACACCGACGGGAAGTGGATCAAGCTGTCGGCGAACCCGGACGGCACGTTTACCATGGTCAACAGCCGGAACGGCCGGAGCGAGAGGTACCAAAGAACAGTCGAAAGTTCACAGTCGAAAGTCAAAAGTTAAGAGCTTCTCTTCTAACTTTCGCCTTTCAACCTTCGACTTTCGACTTTTCATTGGTCCGTTGCCCGTGGTCAGTTGCGAAAGAAGGCTAGACCTTGCCGATTACCGAGACCAACACGGAGGCTCCTGCGGCCCTCGCCACCCGCCGGCGCCGGCGCGGTGAGCCTTGGGCGGCGGGGTCCGTCCTGGGCTACGCCTCGGCGGAGATCCTCGACCGCGTGGCCATCCGGCAGGCCGACCCCCTCATCGGCCCCTTCCTGCGCGGCCTTCCCAGTCTGGCGCTGGGGATCATTCTGGTGTGGAAGAACCACACGCTGGACGAGCTTCGCCCCGGCTCCGCGCGCTACATCGGGCGCCGGCCGATCGTCTCCCTGCTCACGGCGGGCGTCCTCTCCACCCTGGGGCTCTTCGCCTACTACTTCGCCATGCGCGTGGGCGGCGTGGTGATCACCGTGCCGGTGCTGCAGACCTACGTCATCTGGGGAACGGTGATCGCCTGGTTCTTCCTTCACGAACATATCCATAGGCTAGCCATGCTGGGGGTGGGGCTGCTGTTCCTGGGGCTGGGATTCCTGGCCTGGGGCGAGCTCGGCGGGCAGGGCGCTTCTCCCCACTGGTATCTGGCCATCCCCCTGGCGCTGTTTGCAGCGCTCACTTACGGGGTGTCGGGCGTGCTGTGGCGCGACGGACAGCTTCGCGGCGCCGATCAGTCCACCGCCATCCTGCTGCAATTCATCGCCAGCGAGGGCGTGGCGCTGCTGGGGCTCGCGGTCATGGGCCGGACCGGCTCCATTCTCACCACCGCCGGCCACAACCTGGCGGCGCTGCTGGCGAGCGGCGTGCTTTCCGGCATCGTCGCCATTTACTGCCTTTTCACCGCCCTGCGCCTTATGGCCGTAGCGCGCGTCTATGCCTTCGCCTCCCTCAATCCCCTCATGGCCGCCCTCTTCGCGCGATTCTTCCTGCATGAATACCTCAGCTTTCTGATGCTGGTGGGAGTGGTGCTGGTCTCGGTGGGGCTCACGCTCACGCAGGTGTTCAGGCCGAAGGAAGAAAAGCAAGCCTGACTCCTTCAATAGAATCAATTCTTGACCTCCGCGTCATCGGACCCTTGATCCATTGACTCATTGAATCATTGGGCCGTTAAATCATTGAGCGGCTCGAATGACCCTTTCAATGACCCAATGAATCAATGGCGCAATGAATCAATCTTTGATCTGTGCCGTGACGGCAACCCCGCGATCAGGAACCTTGATCCAGACCACCCTCCGGTCGGCGTCATAGGCCCAACCTTCGCTTGCCTGATCGAATCCTTCGAGCGACGTCTGGAACTCCAGCGCTCTGCCGTCAGCCACCACCGAGCCCGGCTGATTGCGAACGTTGTGCACCTCGAACACGAGGGATCGTGCCGGAGGTGTGTACGAGCCCTCGCGGGCAGACACTTCGAGCCTGACCCCGCGCTCCTCCTCGGAGACCGTCACCCGCTGGCGAAGTGAGACGCCGCGCTGGTAGTCGAAACTGATTCCGTCGTCCTCGTAGTATTGGCGCGATGAGGCGCCATCCGGGTAGACGTCGAACGTCAAGGGATTGATAGGCGCCTGGTCGGTGTACTGGACCAGTTGCTGCATCGGTACAATGGCGCCCCCACGCACGAAAATCGGAACGCGGTCGAGGGGAGCATCCACGGTGACGTACTTTGGTCCTGTGTAACGCCGGTCGGTCCAGAAGTCGTACCAGTCACCGCGCGGCAGATAAACGCTCCAGGTGCTTTCGCCGTCCTTCAGCACGGGCGCGACCAGCAGGTCGTCGCCGAAAAGGAACTCCTGATTCTGGCGGACGGCGGTCGCGTCGTCCGGGTAATCCAGCAGCAGCGCGCGCATGACGGGAAGCCCGGTCTCCGACGCCTCGTGAAAGGCATTATAGAGATAGGGCAGCAGGCGGTAGCGCAGCTCGATCGACTTCCGGTTGATATCGGTGATGCGGTTGCCGTACGACCACGGCTCCTGGTCGCGCGAGCCGACCTCGGTGTGGGTACGGCAGTAAGGATAGAACACTCCCGCTTCCAGCCAACGCGTGTAAAGCTCGGGGCTGGGGCTGTCCGCGAAGCCGCCGATATCGGCGCCCGCCAGCGCCAGACCCGAGAGGCCCATATTCATCAGTTCCTGAACGCTCATCCGCAGGTGGTCCCAGGTGGAGGAGTTGTCGCCCGTCCACACGGCGGCGTAGCGCTGGCCGCCCGCATACGTGGCGCGGGTGATCACCAGCGGGCGCTCGTTGGGCCGCAGCTTCAGCAGGCCGTCGCGCGTACCCTCCGACATCAGCATGCCGTAGACGTTGTGAATCTTGGTATGAGGGCTCGCGAGCCCCTGGTCCCAAAAGATGGCATCGGGCGGAATGGTCTTGGAGGGATAGGTGAAGACGGCGGGCTCGTCCATGTCGTTCCAGATGCCGGCCACGCCGTCCGCCAGGAGACCCTTATACAGCGATCCCCACCAGTCCCGGACGCGCGGCTGGGTGAAGTCGGGAAAGTTGCACTCCCCCGGCCACACCGCGCCCACGAAGGGCTTGCCGTCCGGCATCTTGACGAACTCGTCGCCCTTCAGCCCTTCCTGATACGCCCAGTAGTTGGGATCAACCTTGATGCCCGGATCGATGATGGGAACGACGCGGAAGCCCTCCCGGCGCAGGTCGGAAAGCAGCCGGGGCGGATCGGGAAAGCGCGATTTATCCCAGGTGAAGACGCGATAGCCGTCCATGTAATCGATATCGAGAAAGAGGACGTCGCAAGGGATGCGCCGCTGGCGGAAGTTCGCGGCGATGAATCGCACCGTGTTTTCCGGATAGTAACTGTAACGGCTCTGATGATAGCCTATCATCCAGCGCGCGGGCAGGGGCGTGCGGCCCACCAGCTCGGTGTAGCGGCTCACCACCGCCTTGGGATCGGGGCCGTAGAAGAAGTAGGTGTTCATCTCGCCGCCCTCGGCGCCGAAGGAGGCGCGGTCGGGCGACTCGGCGCCCATATCGAAAGAGGAGCGAGTAGTGTTGTCGAAAAAAACGCCGTAGGCGCGGCCCTGGCGCAGGCCGATATAGAAGGGAATGCTCTGGTAAAGGGGATCGGTGGAGGCGTCCCAGCCGTAAGCGTCGGTGTTCCACATGACGTAGCTGCGGCCGCGCTTGTCGAGCGGGCCAGGCTTCTCGCCCAGGCCGAAATAGTGCTCGTCCTCCGGCATCCACTTCCAGGTGCGAACGCGAGCGCCGTCCCAGGCCGTGCCGAGGTCGTCGTCGTCCTTGGAGATCAGGTTGCCGCTGCGATCGTAGAACGCGAGGCGGAACGGCGAGAGCCGGGCGCGCACTTCCAGCTTCAACGTCCGGATGGTGACGGAAGTGGCGTCTTGGGTGAATTGCGGCGCTTCGTTGGCTGCGTGGCCGGCGCCGCCCGGAACGAGCCAGTCGGTCTTCACGACGGCGTACGAGTAATCGGGACCGAAAGACGTGCCGTGAGCCATCCGCACCCGGACGAGATCGGGCGCCAGCACCGTCAGGGTGATGATCGTCTCGGCGCCATGAAAAGTGATCTGGTTCTCGACGGGCGGGGAAGCCGTAACCGGTCCCACGTCCCGCCAACTCGCGAGAAGGGGCGCGGCTAAGCCCGCCAAGCACACCACAAGCCCGAAAGCGTACCGAAGAAGCCGTAGTCTCATACCTGACCTCCGAACCCCGGGGAGCGGCGTCGCCCCCCAGCCGAGAGGTGAAGAATTAACACAGCGCGGGCTGGGTCGCAACCAAAAAAGCGGCTTTCGCTCCGCTCCCTTGCAGAATCGCAGTCGTCAGTCGGCAGTAGGCAGATCGCAGTCATCAGTTCTCAGTCATTTAGTCAACAAAAGCCTTTCCGCCGGGCACCGAGAACTGATAACTGAATGCTGATAGCTGCCGACAAATCATCCATCGACAATCAATCACCCAATCAGGGTCAATTCCTGATCGTACGGTCATTTTCCCGGTTTGCTGATTCTAAAGCACATCGTAGCTTTGTTCAGGCCTTGGTCCTTTGTCACTTGTCCCTTGTCCTTTGTCCCTTGTCCCTTGTCCCTTGTCCTTTGTCCTTTGTCCCTGGTCCTTTGTTCCGTAGGGCCGGGGCTTGCCCCGGCCTCATTCGATCGCCGATCGAGCGATCCCGACCAAGCCGCAACCAGCCACAGGCCAAGCGCAAAGATCCAAACCCCGCACCTCGCGGCAAGCCCCGGCCCTAACCAGCAAAGGACAACGGACAAAGGACAAGGGACAAAGGACAAATGACTCATTTCACAAACACGAACCCATAGACGGGGGCGCCTCGGTACCGGATTCGCGGACCCCCAGGACGGTCGGGAACCTCCGGCTCCGCCAGGAATCGAAGGTCCTCCCGATACCGCTGCCTCAGCTTGGGGTCGATCCACGATCGATCCGGCGTCAACTCCGCCAACCCCAAGCTCCAACCCTCCCTTCCCAGCCCTTGCCGGGGGCGCGCGAGCTCCCATTCCCTCGCCCACGGCCGGCCGCCGAGCAGAGCACACAGCTTCTGCTGCAGCTTCGCCAACCGCTCGCACGCCGTCAGGAAGGTTTCCGTCACGTCGCTGAACAATCCCCGGATTCGCTCAAGCCGCTGCCGCGCGCTCTGCCCTGCCTCCGCCAGAATCGCCTTCAGTTGCTCCTTTTCTTCGCGCGTTCGCTCCTCGAAGACTTTCACCAGTTCCCACGCCGCGTTGGCCGCGCTGCGGATTCGCCCCGCATCCCCCGGTTCAAGAGCCGGGAGTCGGGAGTCGGGAGTCGGGATCTGGGGCTCGGGGCTCGCAGAAGAAGACGGACCCGGATCGGGATTCGGAGTTCCAGATTCGGGGTCCGGAGAGGGGCACGGGCCATCATCTTCTCTGCGAACCCCGAACCCCGAATCCCGAACCCCGTCTGTTTCCGACTCCCGACTCCCGATTCCCGACTCCCGAACCGCAAACGCCTCCGCAAACCCCTGCAACAAGTCCGCCCGCGACACGCCGCCCACCGTCGCCTTCCCCCGCTGCGCCATGCTGGTCCGCAAGTACTCCTGCTTCAGCGCCTCTATCGCTTCCTTCTCCCGCCACTCCGGCCATGCCGACGGCGCGATCCCCGCCGCCACCTGCGCCGTCCCGCCCGTCATGTAAAGCACCTGCTGCGGCTCCCCCTCCCCCAGCGTCACCTCGGTCTTCCCTCCGTCCATCACCAGCACCGCGCTCCCGCCCCGTTTCAACAGGTCCGTGATCGGCTCCGCCTGATGCCGCAAGATCGGGTGCACGTCCGTCTGGTACTCCCGCAGCAGTTGCTCCTTGACCCGTTCCACCCGCGCCGCTTTCCGCGCCTCCCCTCCCTGCCAGCTCCACTCCCCCGCCGGCTTCATTTCCCCCGTCTTCGCCGCCAGCACCTGGGCTACCTCCCGAGGCGACCGAAACGGGTTGCCCATCGCTGCCGCGCTCCACTCGATCATGTTCCGGTTGTGACGGTTCCAGCGCAGCTTGGGGGCGAAGCCCTCCTCTTCGTCCCGCCCCGCCAGCAACAGCCACCCCAGGTGCTCGAAGCGCCCGTTCAGCTTCCCCAGCCGCTCCCGAAACTCCCCGTTGTCGAACACGTCGCGCACGAGCATCGCCACCGCATAATCTCCCAGGTCCGCCTGGCCGGGCTCCGCCGCCACCGTCAGGCGCGCCTCCAGGCCGATGGCCTGCTCCACCGCGTGCACGTGGGGCAACAGCTCCCGCCGCCACGCGCAGTCGGCCATCCCCAGCACCAGTTTGGTCGCCGTCTCGCTGCCAGGAGCAAAGGCGGCCAGGAAGTCCTGGCGGTGGGCTTCCAGCTCCTCCGGGGTGGCTCCCGCCATGGCCAGACTGCCGCGCAGGTCGACGCAACTGAGCCCGTGCTGGATGCCGGTGCTCTTCCCTTGCTCGCGCTTCCGCCGCTTCCCTTCCTGGGCTAGTCCCAGGCTGGCGATGGAGGCGGCGCGGCGCCGGGGAGTGTCGCGGTGGAGGACTTCCTTGGGTGTCGCCTTCCGCACCTCTTCCACACTGCGGCGCTTGGCCTCCCGCCCCTCGGGCGTCGATCGGTAGCGACGCCGGCCTTTCGCTTTGGGCCTGGGCGGGGGATCAAGTCGGGGTTCGGGATTCGGGGTTTGGGATTCGCAGACAGCCGACACCGGTTCGGGGTTTTCTTCTGCGAACCCCGAACCCCGAACTCCGAATCCCCCCGACTTCCCGCTTCCTGCTTCTTGCTCCTGCTGCGGGGGTGCCGGCTCAGGGGACCCTTGCTGTTTTGATCCTTGCGCCACGGCGGCCTTTATCCTCCAAAGAGCCACTGTAGCACCTGGAAATGAGACAATGGGGACAAATGAGACAAACGAGACGGTTTTTTTTCTGCTTTAGAATCAGACACTTCAGTGCCAAAAAAAGCCGCGCACATGCAAAAACGCGAAAAAGTGTGGCATTTTGCCACACTGGTCAGGCCCCGCCGCCACCGACGGCCCAAGGGTCGGCGTGCGCTACAAAAGCTGCAAGGCCGTCGTTGTTAAGGGGTGAGCTCCCACACCACTCCCCAACCGTCAGAGCCGCCCTCCCTGGCCGTGCCGTATAAGTTACCCTTCGAGTCCTGGACCACGCCGTCCGGATATCCGCCATCCGACCAGTCAAAGCTGTGCAGCACCGTCTCGGTCCCTTTAACCAGCTCAAATACCGTTCCGCAGTACCCGTAAGCGCCGCCGGCCACGGTGGTGCCGTAAAGTCGGCCCTTCGTGTCCCGGATGACACCTCCGACGGGTCCATCCCCGTCCGGGTCTCCGGTGAAGCTGTACAGTACGGTCTCCGTCTTGCTCTTGGGAACCACCTCGAACACCGTGCCGCAGCCGTCGCCGTCGCCGCAGTTGGGATCGCCGCCGTAGGCGGTCGTGCCGTACAGGTTGCCCTTTGGATCCAGGGCTAGAGTTCCCACCGGGTTGCCCCCGTCCGACGCCCCCGTGAAGTTGTGGAGCACGGTGTACGCGCCGGTCCTAATCGTCAGGCTGAACACCACTCCGTAGCCGGAGGAACCGCCCCCGTAGGCCGTGCCGAACAAGGCTCTTCCGGTTGTGTTCAGGGTTAAACCCGACAAAGGATTGGCCCCGTCCCCGCCGTCAAAGCTGTGCAGCACGGTCTCCTCCTTGCTCTTAGGAACCACCTCGAACACCGTTCCGTAGTTGGAGGAGCCGCCGTATTCGGTAGTACCGTACAGGTTGCCCCTCTTGTCACGGACCAAACCTGCCTGGGGGTTTGCACCGTCCGCCGCTCCCGTAAAGGTGTACAGGACGGTCTCGGCGCCGCTTTTAATATTCACCTCGAACACGACTCCGTTTCCGGTGTCGCAGTCGCTCCCGCCACCGGAGCCGCCGCAGTAGGTGGTGCCGTAAAGCGTGTTCCCCGATAGGATCAGACCGGCCTCGGGAAATCCTCCGTCTGTCCCTCCCGTGAAGCGGTACAGCACGGTCTCCGTGCCGCTCTTAGTCACTTTGAACACCGTGCCGCAGCCGTCGGCGCAGCCGTAGTTGGAATCGCCACCCAGGAAGGTCGTGCCATAAAGGTTGCCCGCCTTGTCCTGGACCAAACTTCCGACGGGAGGTCCCCCATCCGACCCGCCGGTGAAGTTGTAGAGCACCTTGTAACTTTGCGCTTGCGCCGCGGGAGCGGCGGCGAGCGCCGACAGAAGCACGAACGCCAGCACCATACTCAACGCGTGCAGGCGTGTCTCGAAAGGTCGAACTGAGTTTGTCATAACGATCCTCCTAACTGTGTCAAGATTCGAACACTGCGGATTATATCACCGGGCCGGCGCTGTGTGTGAGGCGCGTCGCAGCCGGAGTCGGGCTCCATTAAGCCACAATCCCAGGCAATTGAGCGTGCAGCCGCTCGCGCGTCCGATGTCCCCGTGAATCCGAAAAGAAAACAAGAGCTGCAGAGTCTCTCGCGACGCCGCTCTGTTTCAGTGAATGTTCCTCACCCGAGCTCGTTAATGGTTGCCGTTGACCTTTTTAGCCGGTCCGGCTTATTCATAAACATAGGTTCCCGACATCCAAAACGAGAACTGGTCGCACCACCCGCTGTAGCCGCAGGCATCGCTGGTGGGCTCCCAATTGGCGCCGAAGGTCGAGGACTCCCAGTACGAATCGTCCCAGGGCTGGTTGGGTCCGTACTGACCCGGGGCGCCGGGGGGCTCAGTTGTCTGGTCGCCCTCAAAGAAGATGCCGCCGTCGCAGCTTGATGTCGTGCATGACGTGTACACATTCATGAAGTAGGTGGTGCCGGGGCTCAGATCGCAACCTTTTGTCCACGAGACCCCGTTGGCGTACTCGGTGAGGCCATACTCGCTGCGGCCCGTGGGGACCCAGGTTTGCTTGCCTTTGCCGGAACAGACCACGGTTCCGCCGCTGCCCGTGGTCACGCCTTCGCGGATGTCCCAGGTAACGGTGGGGTCAACTCGGGTGGCGTTGGAATGGGTGTCGATACCCATGCCTGTGATCCGACAAACCTTCACGTTCTTCCCGCCTTGGGTACTCGGACAAGCGACCCCATTATAAACCTGGGCGGTGTAGTCAAGGGGAACGTCGTCGGCGTTTTGCAGACCGTCTGAGTCCGGGTTGCTCTCCTCAAAGTTACCCGTGTACCACAAGCAGTCAGTACCGCAATACTTAGGCGGCTTGTTTGCGTTGGGGTGAGGGTTGGGCGGTAAGGTTGCCATAATGGGCGGTGTACCTGGTACCAGAACATAATCACGGAGCGTGGGCATGACTTGCTGCCCCCCCTTACTCTGTGCCGCAGCCGACAGGGCCACGAGGGGAACCAGCGCGACGAGCAGTGCTACCAACAACAACGTCTTTTTCATCGGAAATCCTCCTGTTAGATTTTTTCCCCCTAGAGGGTGGTGTCATGCGCGCTTTGCGCCGCTCGACCAACCGGCAAAGGCGGTAGCTGCGCTACCTCGGTCCAAGGCCGTTAAGGGGTGATCTCCCACACCACTCCATCGACGTTAGGGCTGCCGGTCGTGGCCGTGCCGTACAAGTCACCCTTCGAGTCCATGGTCAAACCGGAGACGGGATCCGCCCCGTCCGAATAGTCAAACGCGTGCAGCACGGACTCCGTGCCTTTGACCAATTCGAACACCGTTCCGGCCTCGTACGTCCCGCCGCCGCAGGTGCTGCCGTACAGATTGCCGTTCTTGTCCCGGATGACACCTCCCACGGGACCTGCCCCGTCCGCACCCCCGGTGAAGCTGTAGAGCACGGTTTCCTTTTTGGTGTTCGGAACCAGCTCGAAAACGGTTCCGACACCGCTAGAGCCGCCGAACTCGGTTGTGCCGTACAGGTTGCCTTTCGGATCCAGGGCCAGGGTTCCCCACGGGTTGCCCCCGTCCGACTTCCCCTTAAAGTTGTACAGCACGTTGTACGTGCCGGTCTTGATCGTCAGACTGAACACGGCCCCTGCGCCGCCGGAGCCGCCGCCGAGGGTCGTGCCGAACAAGACTTTTTGGGTCGCGTCCAGGGTTAAGCCCGAGTAAGGATTTCCCCCGTGCGTGTCGTCAAAGCTGTGCAGCACGGTCTCCTTTTGGGTCTTAGGGACCACCTTGAACACCGTTCCGTAGGACTTAGCGCCGCCGTAGGCGGTAGTACCGTAAAGATTGCCTGCCTTGTCCTGGACCAGACCGGCGTAGGGGTATCCCCCGTCCGCGCCCCCCGTAAAGGTATAGAGCACGGTCTCGGCGCCGGTGCTCATATCCACCGCGAACACCACCCCACAACCGTAGCCTCCGCATCCGCTGGAGCCACCGTAGGCGGTGGTGCCGTAAAGCGTGTTCCCCAATAGGACCAGACCGGCGTAGGGAAATCCTCCGTCTGCCCCTCCCGTGAAGTTGTACAGCACGCTCGCCGTGCCGCTCTGAGTCACCTGGACCACTGTTCCGTAGCCGGAACTCCCCCCATACTCGGCGGTGCCGTAAAGGTTGCCCGCACTGTCCTGGACCAAACTTCCGTAGAGGGGCCAGTACCCATCCCCGCCGTTGAAGCTGTAAAGCACGGTGAAATTTTGCGCTTCCGCCGCGGGAGCGGCGGCGAGCGCCGAAAGAAGCACGATCGCCAGCGCCATGCTGAGAGCGCGTAGGCGTGTCTCGAAAGGTCGCACGAAGCTGCTCATAATGGTCCTCCTGTTAATCTCAAGATTCGAACACCGGGAGATTGTATCATCGGGCCGGCGCTGTCAACCAACGCCTCCGGGTGCCATGCCAGCACCCCGATAGTGGATTGTACGCCAGGGGGGTTGCTCCGTCTACAGCTTGAGACCTCGGTAGTTTCCCAATGTCGACTGCCAATTGGGGTTTCACTGGCTTCGCGGTTCCGAAACGAGCGTTACGTTTGCATTAAATCCAGAATTCCTGATGCTCCGAATGCCCTCCCGATGCCAGAGCTGCTGCGCACTTTCCAACCGGGCCAGCAACTCCTCTTTCGGTAGGACACCTTTCCGGACCGCATCAACGGCACCAGCCTGCAGAACGCGCACCACGTCTTCCGGCGTGATCTTCCGCGAGTAGAAGACCAACGGCACTCCTGGGTACCGGCCTTTCAGTTCTTTGAGCAGTATAACCCCGTGGTCAGGGGACTGTCCCAGGGCGCTCCATTGCAGTTTGAGCGTCGCATAAGATTCGTCAATGGCTTTCATTGTTTCTCGCAGGCGTCGTTTGTCATCCCAGGATGGATCCTCGTACAGTCCCGAGAACAGCTCCGCGACCTTTTTGGCACGCCTTACCGCGGCGTCTCGGTCCGCCGCAGTCGGGCTGGTATCACCACTTCTGGGAGGCAAATAGAGATCGCTCACCAAGACGTCCGGGGATGGAATTCCATTGAACAGCTTCGGCGACTCATCTGGCCAATGCACTGCTGTGTAGTCGTAATCGCCTTCGACGATCCTAGCGAAATCCTCGAGTTCTGCTGGGTCGTCATCGATGAAAACAAGTCGACGCACACTGGTTCTCCCGATTCAGCGGCTGTTCGGAAATCTTGGGGAAAGGGCTCGGTCCTGACGCATTGGAGGGCATCACCTCATTGAGCGATCGGGTCACTGAATCACCGCAAAAACTCTCTTTTCCCCTCACTCACTTGATGTGCCTTGACTGCTCATGCGCAACCGAGAGCGAAGCCCAGCGCCCCGCAAATCTCCCTCAATCGCTCCGAGCTGAGCACCGCGACCCGGCGTCCCAAATGGGCCTTGGACACCGTGATGATGTTGTGGAGATTGACGGCGCACGGGCCCTTCATTCCGTCCGCCTCGGTCAGGGGCACCTCGGAGGGCACACCACGGATGGTGGAAGTGATGGGCGCCACGGTGACGGCGGATAGGTAGCCGATGGCGCTCTCCCTGGTGAGCACAACCACCGGTCTTTGCTTGTCCGGGTGCGAGAACCGGTACAGGCGGACTTCTCCTCGGGCTATGGCTCCGGCCATGATGCCACCCCCTCCCAGGCCGCCACCTCGCCCGAGGCCTGAGGATGGTCTTGGTAGCCTCGTCGGTCGCGTGCCTCGACCTCGCGGGTGCGGAGGTGTCTCAAGTGCTCGCGAAGGGCCTCGCGAATAAGGGCGGAACGGTTTACTCGCGCCCGTTTGGCGGCTCCATTCGCGGCTCGAAGCAATTCCGAATCCAAAACCACTTGGATGGTTTCCATACCGTGGAGGATACTCCACAGTCGAGTCACCAGTCAACGCAATTGGAACTGCGGGGTGGCGTATTGTCTCTTGCTCATGGTGCCCCAGACAACTCGGCTGGATGGAGAATGCGGAGCCCCTCGAAGCGCCGGAAGTCCCGGACATTGATGGTCAGCAACAGCCCGACGCCATAGACATACATGCTCGCCACCAGCCGGGCGTCATGAACCTGCACGCGCTCTGAAGTTGTACAGCGCGGTGTACGTGCCACTCTTAATCGCCAGGCTGAACACCACTCCGTGGCCGCCAGAGCCGCTCTGTGCCGATTTTGGCCCTTGTCAATCAGGGGTGGAGCTGGAACACCACGCCCCAGCCGCGGAGGCTCAATGCCGTGGTTCCGTAAAAGTTACCCTGCGAGTCCTGGATCAAACCGTCGTAGGGATTTGACCCGTGCGAAGAAACTGTCAGCCTTCAGTTCTCAGCTTTCAGTTGGCGTTTTTCCTGCTGATTGCTGACGGCTGATAGCTGACGGCTCTTCGCAACGGACCACGGACGACGGACACCCGACTAGACGCTTTCCTTCTTGTGGCACTCCATGCACTTCGTTGGCGCCTTTTTGCCCTGGGCGTCCACCATCTTGTGGCAATCGATACAGGTGCCGGCCTGGGCCATGGGATTATGAAATGCGCCCGGGAGCCCGGTCTTCATGCCCTCCTGGGGCGGCTTGGTGTGGCAGTCCATGCAGGCCTCTTGGGCGGCCTTGAGAGGCTTTTCCGGCTTCGAGGGGTGGTGGCACCTCTCGCACTTGTTCTCCGCGCGTTGCTGGTGAAGCTTGTGCTCGAACTTCACGCCACCCATCGGATTGCCTTTCAGGATGTACGTGTCTTTGGGTTGAACACCACCCTGGGCTGGGAGCGCGAACACCAGCCCCAAAAGCAAGGTGCAGGTGACCGTCGTGCTTACGATCAGCGTGTGCGTTGACAGCAGCTTCCTCATGTTACCTCCATGGTAGGAGACGATGGTGTGGGGACCCGAACCACCCCGGCGATACTTGGCGATGCTGCCGAGCATTTCCGTTCTTCGCCTCCCAAGCGATTGCCATTATACGCGAAGAAAGGGTAAAGGGTGAAGGGTAAAGGGTAAAGCAGAACGTCCGTGGTCCGTTGTCAGTTGTCCGTTGCCCCGAACCGTTTTTGCCACTGACCACGGACAACGGACCACAGACGTTTTACCCTTTACCCTTTACCCTTCACGCTTCACCCAGTACCCGAACGGGGCTGCCCGTACTCTTTGATTTTTTTGAGATTCGCACGATGCTCGTGTATAGTATTGCGCTCCGCTGCCGGTTGCACGAACAGCGCTGGCCGCCCGTGAGCGAATTCTGGCGCCGGGTCTCGACCGTCTCCGGCCTGCCAGAAGGAGGGGGTTGCGTGGAGATAAGTCGGAGGTCGGCCGCGGCCGGCCTTCTTGCTTTGGCAATTATGCTTCCCACCGGCGCCTTATCTGGCGCCGACAGCGGGCACGTCTCCAAGCCCGCTCAGCCGGAAACGATGCAACTTGCCGCCGCGGACTGTGGCACCAGCCCCGATCTGCGTGAGCTCGAAATACGCACCTTCGCGCGGGCCAACGAAGTGCGCCGCCGCGAGGGTCTTCGCGATCTCGACTGGAACGACACTCTGGCCGCCATGGCCCGCGAGCACAGTTGCCGGATGGCCACCCTCGGGTTCTTTGACCACACCGACCCGGAGAGAGGCAACCTTCGGGCGCGCCTGCTCCGCGCGGATCTCGGCGTCACCGTCGGCGGCGAGAACCTCCACATGGAGAGGGGATATCCGGACCCCGCTCGTAGCGCCATCGAAGGCTGGCTGCAAAGTCAGGAGCACCGCAAGATCCTCATGGATCCAACGCTCACCCAGACGGGCTTGGGGATCGTTCTGGGAAGTGACGGGACATACTTTTTCACCCAGAACTTCACAGACAACTTTCAGAAGAAGGGGAAGAAGGGAGTAGGGAGTAGGGAGTAGGCAGTAGGGACAAGGAATTGATCCATTGCGCCATTGATCCATTCAGTCATTAAAGAAGAAGATGAGGAATTGACCGTTGCGCCATTCATGGCAGTCTTCAATGGCAATCGACCAATGACTCAATGGATCAATTCTTTGACCTCTATTCCCCTCTTCACCCTGGATGGGAAACGTGCTCAAATACACCCGCTGGAAAGATGTTGCACGGGAAACTGTCAATCCGCTGCTCGACCGGCAGCTTGTGGTGGGCGAGAGCCTGATGTTGGCGCGCGTGCTCCTGAAGAAGGGGTGCGTGGTGCCCATGCACAGCCACGTCAATGAGCAGATCACTTACATCCTCGAGGGCGCGCTCAAGTTCCTGATCGATGGCAAGGAGATCGTGGTTTCGAGCGGCGAGCTTCTGTGCATTCCTCCCAACATGCCCCACGAGGCGGTGGCGCTCGAGGACACGCTGGATCTCGATATCTTCAACCCGCCGCGCCAGGACTGGCTCAACAAAACAGACCAGTATCTTCGGCAGAAGTAGAGCCACACGAATTGACGATTGCCGATTGTCGATTGACGATTGGGAGAATGCCGACCCAGCAGGTCTCTTTCAATCGGCAATCGGCAATCGTCAATCGTCGATGAGGGCGCTATAGTAGTTGGTTCACATGCAGCGACTGCGTGTAGTCTCAGAGAAGTTTCCCTATGACGTGGTGGCGGGACGTGGCGCCTGGCGCGCGCTCCGGCGATTCCCCGTGGCGCCTTATTCCTCCATCTTCGTGCTCAGCGAGAGGCCCCTCTGGAAACGCTGGGGCAGTGTGTTCCTCGGGGAGAGCGGACTCCGGCCGGGCCCTCCCGTACTCGCGCCCTCCGGGGAGACCTCCAAGGCGATGGCGATGGTGGAGCGGGTAGCGACTCAGCTCCTGAAAGGGGGCGCTGACCGCCGCAGCTTGCTGATCGTTTTTGGCGGTGGCGTGATGGGCGACCTGGGAGGATTCGTCGCCTCAACGTACATGCGCGGCATTGATTACGTCCAGGCCCCGACCACTGTGGTCGCCCAGGTGGACAGCGCGGTGGGCGGCAAGACGGCCGTCAACGTGGGCGCGATGAAGAACCTGGTGGGGACGTTCTATCCGCCGCACCTCGTGGTGGCGGAGCCCCAGGTGCTCAGCTCGCTGAGTGACCGCGCCTTCCGCTCCGGGCTGTATGAGGTGGTAAAGTACGCCATCCTGGCCGGCGAGCCCTTTTTCAGCCGCCTCGAGAAGACTCTCGATTCGCTCCGCCCCGGAAACACGAAGGCGCTCGAGCCCATCCTTGCTGAGGCCGTGGAAGTGAAAGTGGACGTCGTGAACCGCGACGAGCATGAGGCGAACCTGCGGCGTGTGCTGAACCTCGGCCACACCTTTGGGCACGCCTTCGAGGAAGTCACCGATTACAAGCGATTCCTGCATGGCGAGGCAGTGGGCTGGGGTCTCGCGGCCGTGACACGACTGGCGGAGCGGCTCGGGGTCCTCGCGCCGGACGAGAGCGAAAGGATCGCGCGGCTGGTGCGTCGCGTCGGGCCACTGCCGTCCCTTCGAGACGTGCCGTCGGCGAAGGTTCTCCGCTTGCTGCCGCAGGACAAAAAGGCGGTAGGCGGAAACATCCGCTGGGTGCTGCCGGAGCGAATCGGGAAGGTGAAGATCGTCGCCGATGTTCCGACGGATGAGGTTTCAGCGGCGCTCCAAGAAGTGGCGGGAAGAAAGGGTAAAGGGAAGTGAATGGTGAATAGTGAATTGTGAATGGTGAATAGCGAAGGAAGAGATCAGTCGGAGTTGTGTCTTCAATTCACTGTTCACTATTCACTATTCACTATTCACTATTCACCATTAACTTTCACCCTTGCCCTTTGCTCTGCCCTTTACCCTTTGCCCTTTACCCGTTAACCTTGGGAGCTGTGCCCTATAGTCAGGGAAGCCCGCTCGGTCGTACGCAGGAGGTTGATGACACGGCGCGCGCCGTCGAGAAGATGTTCTCCGCGGTGGCGCCGCGTTACGATTTCTTGAACCACCTGCTTTCGCTCGGCCGCGACATCGTCTGGCGTCGCGCCGCGGCGCGTGAACTTCGGGAGGCCCTGCGGCGGCCGGACTCACTGGCCGTCGATGCCTGTTGCGGGACGGGCGACCTGGCCTTGGCCCTGGCGCGCGTTTCCGTCGGCAAGGTGATCGGAACGGACTTCTGTCACCCCATGCTGCAGCGGGCGCGCCGGAAGGTGGGCGATGGGGCTCGACCTGTATTCTTCCTCGAAGCCGATACGCTGAAGCTGCCCTTCCGCGACGGTTCGTTGGACGTCGTCTCGATGGCTTTCGGCTTCCGCAACCTGGCCAGCTACGCACGGGGACTCGAGGAGATGCATCGCGTCCTGAAGCCGGGCGGCTGGCTCGGCATCCTGGAGTTCTCGCAGGTGCGCTGGCCCGTCGTGGGACCTTTGTTCCGCTTCTACTTTCGGCGCATCCTGCCGCGCGTCGGAACTTGGATCTCGGGCGTCAGCGGCCCTTATCAATATCTGCCGGAATCCGTGTCGCGCTTTCCGGATCAGGAGCAGCTCGCGGCGCTGATACGACATGCAGGATTCGGCAACGTGCGGTATCGCAACTTCGCCGGAGGCATCGCCGCGCTCCACCTGGGTCAAAGGAACTGAGTGATTGAGTCATCGGGTCATTGGTTCATTGGAGAACGAGCTTGCCGCCTGCCCTCGATCGCTCGATGACTCCGCGGCAATGTCCGGTACTATTGGGTTACTCCCTTTTTCTGTGCTAATTTGAGCAGGGAGGCGCTTTAACCCGAACTTCTCACCACCAAGGGTCAAGGGATTGATCCATTGCGCCATTGATCCATTGAGTGATTGAAGAAGAGAATGGCGGTCTTCAATGGCTCAATCAACCAATGAATCAATGGATCAATTCCCTGACTGGCTTCGTGGTGAGAAATCCGGGTTAAAGAGTTGAGTCATCGGACTCCTTTCCCCCTTGTCTTGCAATGGATCAAGGACTCGATTCTTCCGGAGGCCGAGCATGGATATCAATGAGCTGATTGGGGTCGCCCGCGAAAGGAAAGCCTCCGACCTTCACATGAAGCCCGGCAATCATCCCTGCATCCGGGTCGATGGCGACCTCGAAGCGCTTGTCCAGTTTCCCGTGCTCAGGAAGGACGACATGGAGCGCCTGGCGTTCAGCATAATGACGGAACAGCAGAAAAAGAAGTTTCTGGAAACCGGCGACCTGGATATAGGGTACGGCGTCGCCGGCCTGGGCCGTTTCCGGGTCAACGTCGCCCAACAGCGCGGCAGCATCGCCCTGGCCCTGCGGGTCGTCCCGGCTTTCATCGCCTCCTTCGAAGATCTCCACCTTCCCAAGGTGCTGGAGAGATTTGTGGAGGAGCGGCGCGGCATGGTACTGGTGACCGGCACCACCGGCAGCGGCAAGACCACCGCCCTGGCCGCCATCATCGACGGTATCAACTCCCGGCGCAACGCGCACATCGTCACCATTGAGGACCCCATCGAGTTCCTGCACGCCGACAAGCGCGGCTTTATCAGCCAGCGCGAAGTGCTAATGGATACGGTCAGTTTCGGCGCCGCGTTGCGGGCAGCGCTGCGCCAGGACCCGGACGTCATCCTGCTCGGTGAGATGCGCGACCGCGAAACCATTGAGACGGCGCTTGTTGCCGCCGAGACAGGCCACTTGGTCCTCTCCACCGTGCACACCCTCGACGCCACGGAAACCATCCAGCGCACCGTCGCCGCGTTTCCGCCTTCCGACCAGAAGCAGATCCGGCTGCTGCTCGCCGCCACCCTCCGAGGCATCGTCTCCCTGCGCCTGCTCAAGCGGGCTGACGCCCAGGGGCGTGTTCCGGCGGCGGAAGTGCTGATCACGACCGACTACATTCGCGACTGCATCATCAATCCGGAGAAGACCCACATGATCCACGAGGCGCTCGCCGCCGGAACTTCGCAGTACGGCATGCAGACCTTCGACCAGTCGATTTACGATCTTTATACGCGGAAGCTGATCACGCTGGAGGAAGCGTTGCAGAGCGCTTCCAAGCCCGACGAGTTCAAGCTGCGCCTCGCCGGCATCCGGTCGACAGGAGACATGGCGCTGGAGCAAATGGAGGGCCGGGTCAAAGGAGGCGTTGCCAAGCGCTACTAATTGACGATTGCCGATTGTCGATTGACGATTGGAAGACAGCGGCGCCAGACATCGACCGCTGAAAGCTGAGAGCTGACGGCTGACGGCTGATAGTCCTCCAGCGAGTTTCGATTTTCGAATTTCGAGTTTCGCGAGCAATCGTCAATCGACAATCGGCAATCTTAAATCAAATAGGTCCATGGCAGCAGGCAAGAAAAACCCGCAGGGCCCGTTTTCGGCAGCGCTGGCCATGCTGGCCCGGCGTCCTTACTCCGTCGCCGAACTGCGCCGGAAGCTTCAGCAAAAGTTTGGTCCCGACGCCAAGATCGCCAGCGCCATCAGCCGTTTGCGCGAACTCAAGTTCCTGGACGACAAGAAGCTCGCCGAGCGCACCGCCGCCTCGCTGGCCCGCAACCGCCTCTACGGACCCCACCGCATTCGCCGCGAGCTGAAAGCCAGCCTGGTGAACTACCAGTATATCGAGCCCGCCATCGAACACGCTTACGAGGAAACCCCCACGCGCCAGTTGCTGGAACAGGCCCTCGCCAAGAAGCTCCGCACCCTTCGCCTGCCCCTTACCCGCGCCAGGTTCTACTCGCTCTGCCAAAGCTTGATGCGCATGGGGTTCAACTCCGATGATATTATGAAGACGGTGCGCGCGCGGCCGGAGTTGAAACCCGTAGCGGAGGAGGTCGAGCCGGCGGACCTGGAGGAGGCTAGTGAATTGTGAATTGTGAATTGTGAATTGTGAAGTGAAAAGGAACTTGTGGAAATTGGTGAAATTCACTATTCACCATTCACTATTCACTATTTCGTCGGGAAAGCGATGGATGGAGACGCAAGAACAGAAACTCGGAACCAACCGCGCGAGATTCGCGGACGGTCTTTCGCCTACGCCCTGCGCGCGGTTAAGCTTTACCAGTATTTGCAAAAACAGAAGGACGGAGCGGGTTGGGTGCTGGGGAAGCAGTATCTTCGGGCCGCTTGCTCGATTGGCGCCAATATTGAAGAAGCACAGGCATCGGAAAGCCGCCCTGACTTCATTCACAAACTCGGAATCGCACAAAAGGAGGCTCGCGAAAGCCTCTTCTGGCTCCGCGTTCTGAGCGAAGCACAAATTGTCTCGAAGGCCAAACTGAGATCCTTGATGCAAGAAACTGATGAGTTGGTTTCCGTCATCACGTCGATTGTGGTCAACTTGAAGAGGAAACAACGACGCGCATCATAAGGAGAAGGGCAGTGGGAAGGAAATAGTCAATGGTGAATGGTGAATATTTATCAGAAGTTGGCCGCATTGGCCGCCTCTTTTCATTCACTATTCACTATTCACAATTCACTATTTGTCGCTGTTTTCATTCACAATTCACAATTCACTATTGATTATGATTTCCAACGAGATTCGCCAACGCTTCCTGAATTTCTTTGCGAGCCGCGGTCATAGGGTTGTGCGCTCGTCGTCACTTGTGCCGGCCAACGACCCCACGCTGCTCTTCTCCAACGCCGGCATGAACCAGTTCAAAGACGTCTTCCTCGGCCGCGAGAAACGCGACTACACCCGCGCTTGCTCCTCCCAGAAATGCGTCCGCGCCGGCGGCAAGCACAATGACCTCGAACAGGTCGGCCGCACCACGCGCCACCATACTTTCTTCGAGATGCTCGGCAACTTTTCTTTCGGCGATTACTTTAAGAAGGAAGCCATCCCCTGGGCGTGGGAGCTGATTGCCCAGGACTTCGCCATCCCCAAGGAGAAGCTGTACGTCACGGTCTTCCGCGAGGACGACGAGGCCGAAGCGATCTGGGCGAAGGACGTGGGCGTGCCGGCGGAGCGTATCTTCCGCATGGACGAGAAGGACAATTTCTGGGCCATGGGCGATACCGGCCCGTGCGGACCCTGCTCGGAGATCCACTACGACCAGGGGCCCGCCGCCAGCGACCTCGGCCACACCGACTGCAAGTTCCCCTGCGATTGTGGCCGCTACGTCGAGCTGTGGAACCTCGTTTTTATGCAGTTCAATCGCGACGAGCAAGGCACCCTGACGCCGCTTCCCCGCCCCAGCATCGATACCGGCGCCGGCCTGGAGCGCCTGGCTGCCGTCCTGCAAGGCAAAACCTCGAATTTCGATACCGATCTCTTCCGCCCACTGATCGAAGAAGCCGCCGGCCTGGCCAATGTGGAGTACGGTGCCAACCACGAGACCGACGTATCGCTACGCATCATCGCCGACCACGCGCGCGCCTGCACTTTTCTGATTTCCGACGGCGTGTTGCCCTCCAACGAGGGCCGTGGTTACGTTCTGCGCCTCATCATGCGGAGGGCGCTCTACCACGGCCAGACGCTAGGATTGGATGAGCCGTTTCTGTACAAGATGTCCGGCCACGTCGTCGAGATGATGAAGGATGCTTACACGGAACTAATCGATGCTGAACGCCATGTCGCCAAGGCGATCAAGATCGAAGAGAACCGCTACGAGGAAACAACTCGTGTAGGTCTTGAGAGGCTTGACGAGGCCCAGGTAGTATTTCCCGGGGGTCTTGCAGCGCCTTTTGGGGTGACAAAGAAGGCGAGCAGGAAAACCCTCGACCTTGTTAGAACTACGATTGCCTCGGTTGGACAGTCCTACCCCCGGCAAATAGCCAGCTACCCCTACCCTGGAAGCTCTCCTGAGGAAGTCTGGCTCGCCGGAGTAATTCAATCCCGTCAAGTCGACCGAACGTTGCGGATTCCTGAAGATGTCGTTTTCCTGGTTACTCTTAAAGATAGCGCGAAGACACCCAGATCAAGCGAGGTTCCTCCGCCAGAGGTGGCCTGGATCCCGGGCAGCGACTTATTTAAGCTCTACGACACCTTTGGCCTTCGCCCTGAGTTCGTTGCGGACATCGTGCGGAATTACGGTATCAAGCTAGACTGGCAAGGTTACGGCGTGGAAATGGCGCAGCAGCGCCAGCGTTCCTGGAAGAGTTGGAAGGGCGAGCCGAAAGAACTGCCCAGTCCGGCCTACTTCGAGCCCAAGAACGACACGACATTTGAGGGGTACTCCAGAACGACTTCGACCGACTGCAAGATTCTTGCAGTTATTCGCGACGGAGTCGGCGTGGACGCGCTGCGGCCCGGCGAGAGCGGGGAAATCATCCTCGACCGCACGCCCTTCTACGCCGAAGCAGGCGGTCAGGTGGGCGACACGGGCTATCTCGTCGATCCTGAAAGCGATGCGCAGTTAGCGCACATTACCGACACTTACCGCCCCGTCGCCGGCCTGATCGCCCACAAGGCGGTGGCGAAAGAGACGCTGCACGTGGGCGATCTCGTTACGGCGCGCGTCGATGCCGAGCGTCGTGATTCCATCCGCCGCAACCACACGGCCACGCACCTGCTGCACGCCGCGCTGCGGCACACGCTGGGCACGCACGTGAAGCAGGCAGGGTCGCTGGTGGCGCCCGACCGCTTGCGCTTCGACTTCACCCACTACGCCCCACTCGGCGAGCAGGACGTGCTCGATATCGAGGACCTTGTCAACGAGCACATCCTCAAGAACGAGGAGGTCGTGACCACGCTCATGGACCTCGACGCGGCGGTGAATACGGGGGCGATGGCCTTGTTTGGGGAAAAGTACGCTGAGCGGGTGCGGGTCCTATCCATCGATGATTTCTCTAAAGAACTATGCGGCGGCACGCACGTGCGCCGCACCGGCGATATCGGCCTCTTCAAGGTGGTGAGTGAAGCGAGTGTCGCGGCAGGCACACGACGCATTGAGGCGCTCACCGGCACGGGCGTCCTGGAGACGATACGTCGCGAGATGCAGACCCTCGCCGCCCTGGGCGAAGTCTTGCGCGCCAAGCCCGACGGTTTGGTGGAGGCAGCGGAGAAGCTCGAGGACTCCGAGAAGAAGCTCCGCAAGCAACTGGAAGCCGAGCAACTGAAGCGCGCCGGCGCCTCGGCGGCCGACCTGGCGGAAGGCGCGAAAGACGTGAAAGGCGTGCGTGTGGTCTCGGCGCGAGTCGAGGCCCCTGCGGAGAGCGCCCGCAACGTCATGCGCCAGATGGTCGATACGCTGCGCGCCAAGCTCGGATCCGGGGTCATCGTTCTCGGCAGCGCTTCGGACGGCAAAGTGGCGCTGGTGGCCGCCGTCTCCAAGGATTTAACGGCCAGGCTCGACGCCGGCAAGATTGTCAAGACTATCGCCGCGATGGTGGATGGCAGCGGCGGAGGCCGCAAGGACCTCGCCGAAGCCGGCGGCAAGAGTCCGGAGAAGCTGGCCGACGCCCTCGCCAAAGTGCCTTCCCTCATCGAACAGATGCTTTGAGGCTGAGGAATAGAGCGTGAGACCACGCAAGTTGCTCCAAAAAGCGCTTTCGTCTCCTGCCAATCTTCACTTCGATGAGGCTTGCGCTCTGGCCCGCGCCTTCGGATTTCATCTTTCGAGGGTGAGCGGGAGCCACCACATCTTCGCTCGCCAAGGGGTACGGGAGCTCGTGAATCTCCAGCAGGTCGGAGGCAAGGCAAAGCCTTATCAAGTTAAACAGTTGCTCGACCTCGTTGAGCGCTATAATCTATCCTTGGGCGGTGAGGAATGAGAGACTACCATGTGAATATTTTTTTCAGCGAGGAAGACGGTGGATACATAGCCGACATCCCCGATCTCTCCCACTGCGCTGCCTTTGGCGAAACGCCGGAGCAAGCCCTGGTCGAAGTGCTGCGGGCCAAGGCTGCCTGGATCGAAGCTGCCAGAGCCGAAGGCAAGCCAGTTCCTCCCCCTACTTTCAGGCCAGTCATTTATCAAGCATCTAACCCGCATTTCTCACCACGAATGGAGTGAGGGAATTGATCCATTGAAGGCTGCCATTCTTTTCTTCAATGACTCAATGGATCAATGGCGCAATGAATCAATTCCCTGAGCCTTCGTGGTGAGAAATCCCAGCTAGCGTCCCAGCCTGATTCCTGGCGACAGTGCCTGGGTCCGCATCCGGCCTCTTGCCGGCGGTCCGCAGCCTGGAGCAAGCCATTCCCGCACAAGAAGTGAAAGATGGCAACCAAGTCTGCCGGAATGCAATAAGTAGCCTACAATCCTTGGCCGGCTGACGAACGGTCACCGCGACCCGCCGGCCGGCTTGGGAGTGGGCGCCGACATCAAGCGGATAAACAACTTGTCGAACTTCTCCTGGTCGAGATCCATCAGGACGCGCACCGGAACGCCGGTGAGGTTGGGCTTGTCGCGCTCGGGCCAAGCCAGCGTATCGCCGTAGGTGGGCCCGCGCCCGATGTCCACATCCAGGTAAACCTGTCTCTCGCTCGTGACGATGCTCGGGTCGATCCATGCGGCGGCCGCCAGCTCGTCCCACATGTAGTCGATCTCGGAAACGTAGTACTTCAGCAAGTATTGGCCGAGGGGACTGCCGCTCTTGGCGATCTCCGCCGCCATGGCTCGCGTGAAGTGCGTCTTGATCGAAATATCCACCGGAATGCCGGTGACCTTGGCCCAGCGCGCGGTGAGCGCGATGTGGGCGGCTTCCGGGTCAAACCAGAAGTTGAACTCATGGCGGGGATCACTTTCCCATTCGGCGTCGTTCGACACCGGGTTGATGCTGCCGCCCATGAAAACCAGCTCCTGAGCGAGTTCCGGAAACTGCGGATCGAGCCGGATGGCAAGCGCCACGTCGGTCATGGGGCCGGCGGCAACTAGGGTGACTTGGTGCGGATACTGGTGGACCATCCGCAGCATGAAATGAACGGCGTCCTCGTTCGAAGGCTTCGCAGCCGGCATTCCTTCCGGGACTGACGCCGGCGGCACCTCGAAAGGCTCGTGCCACCCGTGCGGGTCCCAGGCGCCCATGTAGTTGATCTTGCCGTAGAGTTGCTCGTCGAGCAGAGCCTGCTGACGCGTGTGGACCAACGGGAACACGGCTCCGGGCAGCACCGGGATATCCGTTCGTCCGATGATCTCCAGCAGCCGCAACAGGTGGGCGAGTTCTTCGTCGCGCCACTGGTCGCCGCTGACCACCCCAATGCCGAGCGTCTCGACCGCGGGCGACTGGACCAGGGTCATGATCGCCTGCAGGTTGCTTCCGCCGGGACCGGCTGCGTCCTCGTCGACGATCACCTTCCGGCGCTGCTGGCCGAAAGCCGGAAGCGCGAGCAGTGCGAACATCAAGGCGAGCCAAGCCAATCGGGCAGCGCCGCCTGAATTCCTGATCGGACGGTCATCTTCCGATCCGCTGATTCCAAAGCACATCGTAGGTTTGCTGGTAAATCCCTCCTGCCGACGCCTGTAGCGCCAGGCTTTAGCCCGGCATTTGCTGTTGCGCCCGTCCGTGTCGCCCCAAATTCCTGGTAGTGAGCCACGTTCCTTCCATCCAAATTTCCCGGAAATTGGGGCTAAAATCGCTGTAAGCAACTGACAACAAGTAACATAAGTCCCTTGGGTTTGTTTCGCTAATTTCTCAGTCATGTTATTGATAACAAATGTCTTAGCCTCATTGGGTTTGTTTGGGTTTGCGTGCCGAAACTCGAAACTGGAAATTCGAAACTCGCGGCTCGCTCCCTTATGCAGTGGTGTCTCCATGTTGACCTTCCTGCCTGCCGTACTGTCTGCTGCCTACTTCCCCCCTGTTGCCCGGTTTGGCCCCGTTCGGCTTCGGTGGTTTCTCTTTAGACCAGACTCATGCCCTGTTCCTCTGTACTTACTATAGACGATACCAGCATAATACGGGACAAAAAATCTGTCAAGCGGCAAATTTCAAGAAAAATAGGCTAGAGATTGAAGCCACCCGGGACGCCGACTCACCCAAGGGCGCGCGGGACGTCTTTCGTGCCCTTCGCGAGTCCGACTAAACCAGAATCCCGGGCAATCAGCATGTAACCGCTCGTGCTTCGATGCCCCCGTGGCGCCCGAAAGAAAACAAAAGCCGCAAGTCTCTGGGAAGCGAGACTCCGCGCCACCCCGCTGTTAATCCTGCCTTTCATTTTGCGCCCAGGAGCGGATAAACTCGGCGGGCGTGCAAATCGTGACCTCGTGTTGGCCGCGTCGTGGCTGGAAGTGTTTGGTGTTGCCCGTAATCAAGGCGTCGGCGCGCCCGGCGGCTGCAACTTCCAAAAAGGGCAGGTCGCGCGAATCCGGCAGCACGATGGGGAGTTGCCGGCCGGCCACGGGTTCTCCCGTCACTTCGATGAAATCCAGGAGAGCGTTAATATCCGCGGGGTTGAATCGGAATCTCGGGCGCGCCAGTACTTCCCGATACTCGCTCATGACGCGATCGTCGTAAAGCACGGTGAACGCTCCGGCCAGTGCCCGATCCACGATCCGCCCGGGGGGACCATGCGGATTCATCACGCCCGACACCAACACGTTGGTGTCGATCACGACCCTCATTCCGATTTCCGGCTTGAGCGAACGGCGCGAATCTCGGCCTCGACCGCTGACGACGGAAGGCGGTCCAGCCCACGCCGCGCCGCTTGCCGACGCATTCGCGAGAGGGCACGTTGCGCCCGCGCCTGCCGGATGGCCCGTGAAGTCTCCTCCCAGTCGTCCCCCTCGACGCCCACCAGGATGCCGATGGGCTTACCCTTCGCCGTCAGCACGAGGTCATCCTTTTGCGCCAGCGCTCGCACGTAGCCCGGGCGATTTCGAAACTCCCGTGTGCTCACAAACTTCACAATACTTTCCTCTCGTAGCTGTCCTGGCTACAATACCGCTACGCGTGGGGCCACGTCAAGGCCTTTTTCAGCTAGGGGTAGATTCTCTCTTGGTTTTCAAGGGCGTGGTTCTCGTTTGAAGGTGCAGGAATCTTTTCTCTTTAGAAAGCTCACGCGGCCTCCTCTGCGCAAGCTCTGAGCGAACCGAACCGGCCGCCGCCACAGGCTCCAAAATGGCGGCATAAAGCCGCCCCTACCGACTCCGGATGTATCGTGGAAAAAGGAGGAGCGCGGACCTCAAGGGCTGAGGTCCGCGCTAGCTGCGTGCGCCTTTGGGAGTTTCGAATTTCCAGTTTCGAGTTTCGAACGCCCGATCAAGGGGTCAGCTCGAACACCGTTCCGTAGCCGGAAGTGCCGCCGCCCTGCGTGGTGCCGTACAGGTTGCCCTTCTTGTCCCGGAACAGATCCGCGACCGGATATGCCCCGTCCGTTTCGGCAAAGCTGTGCAGCACCGTCTCCGTGCCGTTCGCAGCCACCATGAACACCGTTCCGTAGCCGGAAGAGCCGCCAGCCTCCGTGGTGCCGTATAGGTTGCCTTTGGGGTCTAGGATCACACCTGCAAGGGGATATCCGCCGTCCGCTCCCCCGGTGAAGCTGTAAAGCACCGTCTCCTTACCGTCGGGAGTCAGCTTGAAGACCGTTCCGGCGCCGGAAGAGCCGCCAATCTCGGTGGTACCATAAAGGTCGTTCGCCTTGTCCAGGAGCAAATATCCGTACAGGGGATAACCCCCGTCCGCCCCCCCGGTGAAGTTGTACAGCACTTTGTACGTGCCCTTCACAGGGACCTCGAACACCGTTCCATAGCCGGAAGAGCCGCCCTCTTCGGTTACGCCGTACAGGTTGCCCTTCGGATCTCGAACCAAACCTGCGAAGGGATATGCCCCGTCCGAGTTGCCAAAGCTGTGCAGCACCGTCTCCGTACCGGTCTTGCTACTCACCATGAACACCGTTCCGTAGCCCGAGCCACCGGAGTAGGTGGTGCCGTACAGGTTACCCTTATTGTCGAGGACCAAACCGGCCCAGGGATATCCGCCGTCCGCGCCCCCAGTGAAGCTGTATAGCGCGGCCCCCCCTTTGCCCTCCTTAGGCCCCGCCTTGAACACCGTTCCGTAGTTGGAAGCGCCGCCGGCCAAGGTAGTGCCGTACATGACGCCTGTCGGGCCCCGGACCAAACCGGAGTAGGGATACGCCCCGTCCAGCCCGCCGTCATCGAAGCGCCAACCCCACGAAATCCTCCAGCAGCAATGGATATCGATCCACCATCCAAAGTCGTCGCCGTCGTAGCTGCTGTAAGAGGTAGTGGTGTAAAAAATCCCCTTCGGGTCCTGGATCAGATTGGCGTACGGGTAGCCCCCGCCCTTCCCGCCCGTAAAATTGATGAGCACGTTGAAAGTCTGGGCTTGCGCCGCGACCGCTGGCACAAGCACGATCGCCAGCGCCAGCGCGATAGCTAGTGCGCGCAGGCGCGTTTTCAAAGGTTGCACTGTCTTCGTCATGCAGTCCTCCTTCTTCCCGTGAAGATTCGGTCGTTAGTCCTGTAGCCCATCAACGGAGTGAACCTACCATGTGCCACACAGCGGGGAGGGGACCTCGCGAGCGCGCGAATTGGACCGCGGCTACCCGCTCCTCGTTGCCGCTCGGGATGACATTTCAGGGGGGCGGCATCGCCGCCCCCAGATCAGTCACGAGCAATCGAGCGGATCGACTCGAGCCTACTTCTTTGTAATCGCCTCGTAGCCGTAGCCGCCATTCCCGCCGCTCGGTCCGGCTCCGTAACGTCCGACGATCAAGAGCTTGTCATTGACCCCATCGGCCCGAGTGTTGGTGCCCTTCGAATCGTCAAAGCTGTAATACTTGCCGCCGTAATACAGCACACCGTCCTCAACGCCACTGGAATCGAGAATGGTATACACGATGCCGTACACGTTGTTGTTAAAGAAGACACCGTGCGCGTAGCTATCCGTCGCCCCTGGGACATCGATCTTCGTGTACGTCTTGCCCAGATCCTTGGTGAGGTAGGAATCGTAGGTCCCACTCGAGTTGACGCAATCCAGGGTGATCCACCATCCATACCTCCCCCTCCACCGACCGCACTGGATCCCCCAACACAGCGACAAGGAGGCGCCGGAAATGTCCAGGGTCGTGTACGTTGTGCCGTTGTAGAGGAATCCGTGCTCGATGCCACTCGAGTCGGTGTAGTCGCCCACAATGTATCCGTCGTCGCTGATACCGTTAGCCTCCGTTGCCGTCTCACCCGTGGGACCGATATCGGTGTATTTTCCTTTCTTGTACAGGAACCCCTGGGTAAGGCCCGAAGAGTTCAGGTAGTAGCCCACAACCTCGCCACTCGAGTTAATGCCGTAGCCTTGGGTTTTCGTGCCATTCGGGTCGTCGATGTTGGTCACTTTCGCGCAAGCGCCCTTTCTGTTGAGCGTGCAGGAAAACCCGTGCCAGGTCCCGTCGCTGAGGATGTAATCCCCGGTGATGGCACCGTTTTTGTTGATCCCGTAGCTGTCAACCTCGATCGCCCCAGAAATTGTGACATCTTGAAACGTGAAAGTCACCTGCGGCCTTGGCGCCTGCGCTCTCATAGCCGCGGATACGCACACCAGCACCACCACCAACAAGCCGAGAACGTACTTGCGATTCTTCATTGTTTCCTCCCTTTGAGACCCTTCCATGGGTCCTTGCATGACTGGCCTCCTGATTCTGTCTTGAGTTGGGGTCAGCCCACACTTGGTAAAGCGAAATCCGTTGGAGAATTGGCTCACGCAAAGAAAAAATATTTTTGAGCCAGGGAAGAGAAACAGGGAGTAGGGAGTAGGGAGTAGGGAGTAGGGAAGAAAAGGCCCGTTCTGTTTCTTCCCTGCTCCCTGCTCCCTGCTGCCTACTCCCTACTCCCTGTTTTGTGCCCTCCCCTCCCCTTCTCCCCTTCCTGCGCATTGACTTCCGGGAAATCGACGGGTTACACTTCTCTCCGTCTCCTGATCTGCCTGGGCAAACGGGTAAAGAGGAAGGCTGTGCCGCGACTCTCATCGGCGCCGGTCACCGAACTGCTGGCAAAGTGGGCCGCCGGCGATGAGGAAGCTCTGCGCGAACTGGTGCCTCTGATCTACCAGGAGCTGCGCCGCCTGGCCCACCGTTACATGCAAAGGGAGCGCCCGGACCACACCTTCCAGAGCACGGCGCTGGTGCACGAAGCGTATCTTCGGTTCAGCAAACAGGAGCACGTTGAATTTCAGAACCGCGCTCACTTCTTTGCGGTTGCGGCGCAATTGATGCGCCAGATTCTGGTGGAGTACGCGAGGAGGCATCGAGCCGCCAAGCGGGGTGGCGGGTGCAAGGTGAGCTTGGAGGACGCGCCGCCGCCGTTTGAAGGACGAGGCATCGAGCTAGTGGCGCTGGACGACGCCCTGAAGGGGCTAGCCCGGCTCGACCCTCAGCAGAGCCGGATTGTGGAATTGCGTTTCTTCGGCGGTCTTTCGATCGAGGAAACGGCGCAGGTGTTGGGCATTTCACCGGCCACGGTGAAGCGCCACTGGGCCACGGCGCGAGTGTGGCTGCACCACGAAGTTACGAGGGCCGCGCAACCATGACGGCGGAGCGCTGGCAAAAGGTCCGCGAGGTGCTCTATGAGGCGCTGCAGTTGCCGCCGGAGCAGCGGCCCGCCTTTCTCGAGCGAGCTTGTTCCACGGACCATTCCCTGCGCCGGGAGGTGGAGTCGCTGCTGGCCTCAAGCGAGGAAGCGCGCTCCAGCTTCTTGGAACCAACTCCTGCGCCCCGCGTGACGCTCGCCAAGGGAACGAGGGTGGACGAGTACGAGATCGAGGCGTTGGCGGGCTCAGGTGGGATGGGAGACGTCTATCGGGCGCGCGATCTGCGGCTGGGCAAGGATGTGGCGATCAAGGTGTTGCCTGCTTCTGTTTCTGCGGATCGGGACCGGCTGCGCCGTTTCGAGCAGGAGGCGCGGGCGGCGGCGGCGTTGGACCATCCGAACATTCTGGCGGTGTACCGGCTGGGCACGTACCAGGGGGCGCCGTACATGGTTTCGGAATTGCTGGAGGGCGAAACGCTGCGGGAGCGGCTCCGGAGCGGCGCCTTGCCGATGCGCCAGGCGATCGATTGCGGCGTGCAGGTGGCGAGTGGCCTCGAAGCGGCCCACCGGAAAGGGATCGTCCATCGGGATCTAAAACCCGAGAACTTGTTCCTGATCGCGCATGGCCGGGTGAAGATTTTGGACTTCGGTCTGGCCAAACTGAGGCAGAGCGTCTCCCCCGAACCTTCTCCCCAAGGGGCCCAAGGGAGAGGGTGGCCCGCAGGGCTGCGTGAGGGACTGGCGCCCACCGACGGGCCGAGAGCTTCCATCCACCCCGAGCACGTCACCAGACCCGGCGTGATCATGGGCACGGCGGGGTACATGTCGCCGGAGCAGGTGCGGGGGCAGGCGACGGACGAACGCTCTGACATCTTTGCGTTTGGGGCCATCCTTTACGAGATCCTGTCGGGAAAGCGCGCCTTTCAAGGGTCGACGACGGCGGATACGATGAGCGCAGTGCTGAACGACGAGCCCCCAAGCCTCGCTCAGGTGGTTACGAGCATTCCGCCGACCCTGGAACGGGTGGTGCACCGTTGTTTGCAGAAAAAGGCCGAACAACGGTTCCAGACGGCCCTGGATGTGGGGTTGGCGTTGGAAGCTGTAGCGCCGGGGTTTAGCCCGGCATCCGGAGATGCCGCCTTCAGCCCGGCGTCCGAAAATGCCGCCCTAAAGGGCGGCGCTACGGGCTCCGATTCGCAGGCGATCGCGGGCCTGGTGAAGCGGCACAAGAAGGCCATCATCGCGTTGGCGGCTGCCGGGTTGGTGATCGCCGCCGCCCTCATCTACGCCCTCTATCGCGCCTCGTGGCTCGCGTCGGCGCCGCCCGCCGGTTCGGAAATGACGCGCCTGACGGGCAGCGGAGACGTCCTGAGGGCGGACATTTCACCCGATGGCAAGTATGTGGCCTACACGCGGTCGACGGCAGGCAAGCAAAGTCTCTGGCTGAAGCAACTGGCCACGGACAAAGACGCCCAGATTGCCAGCCTGGGCGAGGATTATTGCCCCGGTCTGGCATTCTCTCCCGATGGCAGCTACGTCTACTACGTCCGCAAGGAGCCTCTGAAGCCTAGCGGCGATCTTTACCAAGTGGCGCTCCTGGGCGGAGTGCCAAGAAAGATGCTGGCGGGGATCGCTGGCCCGCCCGCATTTTCACCCGATGGCCAGCGGATGGCTTTTGTGCGGGGCAGCATTGATGAGGGAAGACTGTTGACCGTCTCGCTGCATGGCTCTGGCGAGCGAGTGCTGGCGTCCTACAGGGCGCCCGAGATTTGGCTGGGCCGTGTCGCGTGGTCTCCGGATGGCAAGACCCTCGCCTTTGCCCGCTACCCGCAATGGATTTTGACCACCATCGGGGCGGAAGGCGGTCCGGCGCAGCCGGTGGGCGGACGTTGGAACTCCATCACGGATCTCACTTGGCTCCCTGGAAGCCGTCACTTGGTGGTGGCGGGCATTCCGCAAGGGGAGCCCGGGTCCGTGACGACATCACAGCTTTACGAAGTGTCGGTTGATGGAGGCGAAACCCGCCAGATCACCCACGACCTTTCGAGGTACCTGGGAGTTCGGGCGAGCCCGGACGGAAAGACGCTGCTGGCCATACAGCACCAGCAACTTACCACAATCCAAATTGCCACGCCAGGCAAGTGGTCCGAAGCCCGCTCGCTGAGCGCCGAAAACCAGAGCTACGACGGCCAGTCGGGTCTTGCATGGACTCCGGACGGGAAAATCGTCTATAGCTCCGATCGTAACGGACGCGCGGACCTCTGGGAGATGGGCGGGGGCGGCTCGAACCCCCAGCGGCTCACCAGCAACGACGCATCCTCGGTTTCCGCCTACCCAGCCGTCTCTCTCCGTGGGGGCTTCATTGCCTTCGTGCAGTGGGAAAATGGCCAAGGCAACATCTGGCTCATGGATATGGACGGTCGCAACCTGAAACAGCTTACCCAGGGCGAGAATGACCAGTATCCCGCCGTATCGCCGGATGGCCAGTGGGTGGTTTTCATGCGGGGCGAGAGCGCCAATTCGGTTCTGATGAAGGTTCCGAGTGAAGGCGGCGCAGCGGTCCACTTGACGGACTACAACTCAGGTTGGCCATCCGTCTCCCCGGACGGCAAGTGGATCGCTTGCTGGTACTTTCCCGGCGAGAATCCGCCATTTAGCCTGGCGATCATTCCTTTCGCGGGCGGCCAACCCACCAAGGTTTTCCCGCGGCCCGCTACTGCCAAAAACGAGCCCCTTCTTTGGACGCCCGATGGCCGCGGCGTCTCTTTCCGCGACTGGGCGAATGGCGTGGGTAACATCTGGGAACAGCCGGTGGCGGGCGGCCCGCCAAAGCCGGTGACGCATTTTACTTCGGACAGTATTTGCTATTTCGCCTGGTCTCGCGATGGCCGCCTGGCTCTCTCCCGCTACACGCAACAGATCGATGCAGTCTTGATCAAAAATTTCGAATGATTGGCAAGGCGATTTCACACTACCGGATCGTGGAGAAGGTGGGCGGCGGCGGCCGGCTTGTACGGGTACGGCTTGCCGTACCCTTTTCCTTGTATCGCGCCGACCGAGCCAAGAGGGTACGGCAAGCCGTACCCCCAACAAGCCCAAGGAGTGGTCTAGACCTGGGCGGGGTCGAACAGATTAAGAAGGATTCCCGAGCATTGCGGCCGTCCGTGGCGGCTGGGCGCAGTGCCGCGAATTGAACGGATGGAGGGCAAGCACCTTGCCTGCCCTCCGCATTTATCCGGATTTAGGGGGTCTCCGAAACCGTAGTCACGTAAAGCATCTTGCTGTGAACCACATTGCACCCGTTCAGACACGGTTCAAGGGGCGGTCGAGTGGGCGGTGGCGATTTCGCCAGGCTACCCGCCCCATAGGTTCCCGTTACGGTTACCACGATGGGGTGCGTACCTAAAGGTACGTCAGCGCCAGTCTGGGCTGTGACTTCAAACGGCACAGCCAAGTTCGGGCCCAACCGAACAGTTCCCGCCGGGGCGCGGCAGGCAACGCCGGGCATGCTCGCAGCACAAGCGAACGAGGCTGTTCCCTCGAACCCGTTGATGGGGGTCAAAGACAGTTGAAAGTTCACGGTCGTCCCACGCGGAGCACTCAGTGTGCTCTGCGCACACGTAATGACAAAGTCTGGGGCTGGAGTGGGGCCCCGCGCCGGCGCGTAGCTGGTCAGAGCGAACAGCAGCAGGGATAGTGTGACGAACGTCATTACAGCAATCTTCTTCATGGGTCATTCTCCTTTGGCCGCGACTCGACACCGCTCCGCCGTTGTTCTTTACTTTCGATATAACAGAATATTCCTGGGGATAATCCGGTGTCAGTAAAGTACCGCACACGTTGGTGGCAACTACTGCACATCCGAGAGTCAGCAAGTCGGCTGTCGGCCCAATACCGATCATCCCTGCGGCCAGAATGGCTCATCGATTGCCGATTTACGATTGACGATTGCCGATTGAAAAAGAAGCAATCAGCCATCAGCGCTCAGCCAGCGCGGCCTAATGGCCCGGTCTTTTTCTTGCTGACCGCTGAATGCTGACGGCTTCTTCCAATCAGCAATCGGCAATCAGCAATCGGCAATTCGGCCTGCCGTTTGGTTGCGGCGACCGTCGACGCCCAGGTTCCCGCTTCCCGCTTTCGCGGGAACAAGCTTCGCGGGAACAGGTTTGATGCTTTCGGCAGGCATGCCCGTTTGAGTTCCGGCTACGCCGGGTCAGGAAGGGACGTTTAATTGGGGAAAAAGCCGGTAGAGTAGGAGAGGAAGCAGGAAAGCGCCCCTCTCCCCTCGTCGAACCGGACGTGCAGATTTCCCGCATCCGGCTCTCGCAGAGACTCTCGCCTC
>Ga0326728_10005901_pt1 | contig 33716 bp, 30 predicted proteins | sample MB3enrmetagenome_FD_207602 | JGI IMG/M metagenome (GOLD analysis project Ga0326728, IMG submission 207602) | Lab enriched peat soil microbial communities from McLean, Ithaca, NY, United States - MB31MN | ecosystem: Environmental > Terrestrial > Soil > Wetlands > Peat | place: USA: New York...
TCCACCGCCGACGCACGTGAAATGCACATCCCGACGCCCCAGCTTCTTGATGTACGACGCCACATCCAGAAGGATATCCAGGCCCTCCTGTACGCTCATAGTCCCCACATAACCGACCAAGTACCGTTTCCCGTGCCTCAAAGCCGGAACCACCGGCCGCCGTTTGAAAGTGCTCGGGTCGGGTCCGTTGCGGACAATGAACACATTCGCCGGATCGATGCCACCCCTGGTCATGGCGAGGTCCCGATAGCTGCTGTTGGTCACCATTACCACGTCACTGGCACGGTACGTTTGCCTCTCCAGCCAAACCTGGATCCAATAAAACGCGTCCCTTTTCTCATGTTTCGAAATGTAGAGCTCCGGACTTGCGTCGTGATGATCGAAGATGTACCGGACTCCTAGAAGTCTAAATGGCAATGCAATCAAAAAGATATCGTCGGGAGGATTACAGCCCTGAATCACCTGAAAACCGCGTCGCAGATAGATCCACCACGCATACAAGAACTGCCAAAACAAAGCGCAGCCGTATTCCAATACGTACGCTAGAACGCCTTCCCTTTCTTTGGGCATCGGGTGACGGTAAATGTGAACTCCGTCAATCATTTCGTACCCCTTCTCGTAGCCCTTCGCCCGCGGACACAATACCGTCACTTCGTAGCCATTCTTCTGCAGTGAGGCAGCCTCTTTCCAGACTCTTGTATCGAAAGGAACGGCTGCGTTCTCCACAATGATGAAGATTGTTTTCTTCACCGCCGGTGTCCTTTACCTTACAACAACCGATACAGTCCCGCGAGCGCGCATAGCATGGTCGCTTGTCCCCAGTGCAATGTGGGCGTTTTGTTGACCAGCCATCGCGAGTATCGGCGATAGTAGAAATAGCCGGTTCGATCCTGCATGTGCTTGATGGTCCATTCCGCGACTCGCAAAGCCAGCGGCACGCTTTCCGGGTCACGGTCGTGGAAGAACACCAGCGTATCGATGGCCTGCGAACAACACTGGATGTCGATCGGCAGCGTTTTGTGAGCATAGTATTTCGGTGTTCCGTCAGGCAAAAAGAACGTCTCTTTCCAATACCTGTACCCACTCGCCAGGTTGCTGTTGAACTGATCATCGCCGGTGCCTTCAGCGTAATGCTTGAAAGAGTCTAGAACATATGCCGTATGAAAATTATCGACCCAGTGTAGGTTAGTGGCTTCGCCGTAGTACCAGGAGGCATTGGCTCTCTGGTGTCGAGCAGTGTATTGAAGTGCCTTTTCCGCCAAAACAGAGTACCGCTCATTCCGAGTGTAGGCATAAGTGCGGGCGAGGAGGCTGGCCCCGAGTGTATTGGCGTTATGGACTTGCACGTCCTGTCTTGGGAAATAGCTGATGCACAGAGAGTCTCCTTCGGCGAAGGTGCTCAGGTCCTGCAGGATGTGGTCGCATGCGCCAATGGCGACTCGCAGGAAGCGATCGTCTCGAAAATGCGCGTGGGCGTCGAGGAAGGCGTGGCCGATGAGGGAGGTCCATACTACGGACGGTAAGCCCTTGGGCACGTACGAGACTCGCGACTGATAGTCGAAATGGTTGCCCCAGCATGCGCCGTGATAGCCCTGGCTTTGGTTTTGAATGAGCCAATCCAGCGCGTACTCAGCTTTATCCCGCCACATGCCATCGCCGGTGGTCCGGTGCAAACGCAGAAAGCCGCGGGCCAAAAAGCCCATCCCCTTGCTGGAATGGCTCTTGGAAATCCCTAGCAAAGGTCGGAGATTGATCGGGAACCGCCGAACTCCCTGCTGAAGAAGGGTGAGTAGAAAAGGGTTATTGAAGGTCAAGGGCCGTACGGAGGCGTTTAGACCATCGAACGTATCGTACCCGCGATAATCATTGAGTTCCAGCCAGTTCGCGAGAGCGCAGATCGCGTCGCAAATCTGGCGTTTGACAATGCTGCTTGCCACGTAAGTCGCGAGCTCTTTCTCGGCATTTACCATCGGATCTCCTTAGTGGTTGTACTTCCCGCAGTGGTTGCACTTCCCACGAACAGGTTTCGCTCACCGCTTCACGGATGTTTTGTGTTGTTCGGGACTTAAAGCCGGCGCGGAGGAGGGCACTGGCAGCGAGAGTCCCAGGAATCGGCTACGTACGCTGAACAGGAGCTTATCCCATCGCCTCTGAGCGGCCCAACGGAGGTTCGGAACCGCCCAAGATAGAAGTTTGGCGGACCTCCAACCCATAAGGTCGCGAACACCGGAGTACTTCCAGGACAGCTGCGGCGGGGCGAACTCCCCGCCCAACTCCCTGGTCTTCGCTTCCACTTCCTTTACGATATCGCTCCATTCTGGGTAGAACAAGATCAGGTTCACCCGCATGAACCTTACGCAAGTCGCGCGGGTCCGTTCGCTATTCTCGAGGCCGAGCAGGTATCCGATCTGCATTTGCATCGATAGCCAGTGGGCCCTGACCTTTCGGTCACTTCGGCCCACGCGGCTCAACGATTCCGGTAAAGGCGTTCGGTAGTAGACTCGCGGTTCGGGCACGAAATGCACGCCGTCGCTGGCAAGCAGCACCCGGCAGAAGTACTCGCCGTCGTCATCGCCCAGCAACCGACTGTCCCAGGGCCCGGCGGCTTCCGTCAGTTCGCGGCTCACCAGCCAGGTTGCAGTCTGCATGTACGCGTTCCCATCCATCTTCCGAAAGAGCCACTCGCACGGCGACAGATCCGCCCAGAGCGGCGTCGGGATAAACTTCGTCCGATAGTAGCGGTAAATGAATCGCCCAAACGGGCAGGATAAGAGAATCCGCTTGTTTTGGGGGGTATCCGGCAGCGCCGCGAGCTGCCGCTCGATCTTGTCCGGGGACAGAAGGTCATCCGCGTCGAGCCACTGGATATAGTCGCCTCGGGAGGCCGCTAACGCCGTGTTCCTCGCCGTAGCTGCACCCTGGTGCGGTTGGATGATCAACCGCACTCCGGCACCTTGAAACTCCTGTACGATTTTCGGCGTGCGGTCCCGGGACCCATCATCTACGACGATGATTTCCTTCCGCTCCCACGTTTGGGCTACTGCCGAGCGGATGCTATCCGCGATCCACTTCTGAGCGTTATACGCAGGTATCAGGATCGATACAAGCGGCCCCCCTTCACACCTCGAATGTGCCGCTGGCCGCTCGGCGCCCTTGACCGCACGCTGCGTAAGGCCAGCTTCGGTGTCGCCAATGGCTTGGAAGTCTCCGTTTGGAGCGAATAAACTCATTCCTGTGCGCCCGCGAGTCCCGCAGAGGTGATATCGTCGGGCATCCTGTATTTTCATAGGTCTTCCCCGGCTTCGGCTCTACCAACAGATGCCTTCATAATTTCGGTTACTGATGGAACTGGAGATCCTCACAAGATCCACTACCACCTGTCCTTCCTTCACCCGTGACATAACATTGTGAAAGTCCGGGTCGCGAGTGCCGATCACGATGGTCTGGGCGTGTTCCAGCACCGCGCCGAGATCGTGCACCATCAAACGGGAGATGTGCGGGATGCGATTGAGGATGAAGTCGCGATTGGCACCCACTAGGCTCGCGAGGCTGACGTTCTTGTCGTAGATTCGCAGGTCGTAGCCCTTGCCGACGAGTCGTTCGATCACCTCGATCAGTGGACTCTCACGCAGATCGTCAGTGCCAGGCTTGAAGCTAAAGCCCAATATGCCGATTCGTTTATGTCCTTTGTTTATGATCAGATCCAGTCCCCGGCGAACCTGCATGTCGTTGCTCGGGAGGATCGAGTTCAGGATGGGTGTTTCGATATCGTGCGCTCTAGCTTGATATGCCAAGGCGCGTAGGTCTTTGGGCAAGCAGGAGCCGCCAAAAGCAAAGCCGGGCATGAGATACGCGCAAGAGATATTCAGCTTCCGGTCCTGGCAGAAAATGTCCATGACTTCATGGGCATCGACTCCAAAGAGCTTGCTGAGGTTGCCGATCTCATTAGCAAATCCGATCTTGAGGGCGTGCCAACTGTTGTCGATGTACTTGACCATCTCGGAGATTTCCAGCTCAGTTCTAATCAGCGGCGCATCCAGCATCTGGTAAAGGGTTGCCAGCACGTCGCCGCTGCAAAGATCGAGTTCCCCAATAACGGTTTTGGGGGGCGCGTTGAAATCGCTGACCGCCGAACCCTCGCGCAAGAATTCCGGATTGTGGCAAAGGCCGAAATCACTACCGGCCTTCTTTCCGGAAGCCTCCTCTAAAATCGGGATGACAATGTTGCGGACCGTTCCGGGCAAAACCGTACTCCGGATAGCCACTACATGCCGGCCCTTCTTGCTCTTAAGGGCAGCGCCGATCTGTTCGCATACGCGTCGGATGTATCGCAGGTCGAGGTTGCCATTCGGCTGGCTGGGCGTGCCGACGCATACGAACGACACCTCCGTGCCTTGTACCGCTTCAAATGCGTCATCAGTGGCGCGCACGCGCCCCGACTCGACCGCGGTCGAGATGATCTCGCCGATGTCGGCCTCAACAATGGGCGATTGTCCCTGGTTGATAAGGTCGACTTTTGTGCGAACCGGGTCTACACCGATAACCTCGTAGCCATTTTTGGCAAGACATCCCGCCGACACGGTGCCGACGTAGCCCAACCCGAAGACGCTAATTTTCACGATCGTTCCTTTACTTTGCCGATGGACCGACGCATGCCGAGTGCACGGCCGCCAGCTTTCCTCGCCCAAAATCTACCGTAAGGCCATAAAGTGAGGCAGCAGCCGGCAGAAGTACTCCGTGAAGGGGGTGTGTACACAATCCCAGCGGGGCAGAATAGCCCCCTGCCCGATTCGCGCTAGCAGAACGGAGGCGTTCCGCGCCCTACTGGCCAGCCACGATGAGTACCGGCGGTAGTAGAAGTACCCGGTGCGATCCTGCATGTGCTGGATCGTCCACTGAGCCACCTTAAACGCCAATTCCAGACCATCGCGGTCTTCTCATCGATACAGACTTGTTTGTGCGCGCATCTGCGCCGATTTTCGTCGAGGACCTCCGGTGGCAGCGCATTGCACGGCGCCTGGGTCTATCGCAGCAGGCGCTTCTGAAGCTTCACGGCAGCCGTCAGCACCGCTGGACTCTTGCTCAGGTAGTTATCCCGCACTTCAGAGAGCCTGCGTCGCAAAAAGCCTCCGACTGTTCGTCGAAAGCCCAGGTCGTTTAGTGTTCCGTGATTATTTTGGTGAACCAAGGCAAACGTCTGCGAACTGCCGGCCTGCAAATCCACTATTGCTGTGGTCGCAACATCCGAGATGTTCAAACCGGCGCACGGCGTTCCATCGCAGAGCAATTCCCTGGGATGAACGGCTCCGCCAGCGGCGCTATTCCATTCAATTCGGAAACGTGCGGGCGAGCCGGAATCGTTGGAGAGCCGCACTGTGCGTGAATATGCGCGTATGCTGTAAGTGCCATCGGGCATTCGTCGCCAAAGAAGCGAGTCGCGCACGGCACTGGCGGGACTTGACCATCGTATTTGCGGAGCAGTTGCGTTGACTCTCGAAACAGCCGCAACCAGGGCTTCCGGCCGTTGAAAGATGTGGTGGTGTTCCACGATGAAGACAGGCCTGCCGAAAAACAGGTTGAATGCGATATCAGGGCACTGAGTATGTACGCTGTCTTCGCGAAGAAACAGCGGGAAACCGTAGCGGAGGACAGCAGGTTGTGCTAACTCACGAATAGTGAGGCGAATCGGTTGCTGAACTGGGTGAGGGACGGTGTTGACGGCCGCGTCGAAATCACGCGCCCCAAGGACAGCCATGGCTTCGGTGGAGAACTTCCCTTGCGGGAACACCATCACCCGGTCGCAATCGAGGTCGGTCAGCCTGCGATGGATACTCATGCGTCGCTCTGCGAGGTGGAGCATGGTGTTTAGAAGGACCGTGTCGGTGGAGGCAAACTCCGCGTCAGTGTGATCGTTCCCGTGGAAGCAGAGGGAGAAGCGGTCGGGGTGCTCCCGGACAATCCGTGCGACCGCCGGCGAACTGCGCCGGCAGTTGTGGGGAATGAACGCGATACTCGTATGGAAATGGTGTTGCTCCATGAGGCAGAGCAGCGATCCGAAATTCAAGAAGCCGTAGTTTCGCCGTAACGGCGGATCGTCGACTATGACCGATGCATACTGACTGCACGGGCGCCAGCTTTCTTCGCCGAAGATGTACCGTAAGGCCATGGCGTGAGGCAAAAGCCGCGAGAAGTGCTCCGCGACGGGGCTGTCTCCGACCTCGGAGTTCAGGTCCGCGACGTCCTGGCTGGCCAGAAAAAAGATCTCGGCCTCCTCTCGCTTTACCATCGTCATAAAGGGGAGGCCGCCAAGCGAGATCAGTTCACGCGCAGCCGGCGATCTTAGACCGACCGAGAAGACACGATCATTGACCGGATTCGCTCTCCCGAATGTGAGCCCTGCGAACACCCCGCAAACATCCTGTGAGCTGGCGGATACCTTATAAGGGGGGGCTGGGCACCCAACATGCTCGACAGAGCGAAGATGACCGCAGGAAAGCGCCGCGATCAGATCGGCGTCGAAAGGTTCCGGGCGCGGCGCGTGAACCAGGAGGTAGCGAAAATGCGATACAAGTACGGATGCTAACTCGGCAGGAAGGCGGTCCTGGTTCACCCATTCGTCAATAACGCGCGGGTGGATTACCAGGCACGAGTGTGGGTCAGAAGCCGCTGTTTCCAGGTAGGCTGTGGAATACCCCGCCGCCTTCGGCAACGGAATCGGCTTCCAGTCGATTCCCAGAAAATCAGCCAGACCAGTCAACCGGCTGTCCGCTGTCTGCAATTCACCGATGTAGGGCACAAGCAACTTCATAAGTCGCTCTTTGCCGTCGTCGGGTTCTCACCAGTCAGTCTAGGTGGCCTCGGCGGTCTCAACGGGATCGGTTGGAGCAGGCGGGAAAACTCTTTCAGTGTCACATCCGGCCCGAGAGTAATCCCGCACCTCGCCACAGGAGTTGCCGGGTTCCCCTGCACTACTGTCATAGGGGGTACAGAACGTGTCACCACGCTTCCGGCCGTCACTACGGCTCCCCGGCCGATTACGACATTGGGAAGAATGATCGCCCCAGGCCCGACAAAGGCATCCCGTTCAATCTTAACCCCAGTCGATCCTCGAAAGTGGGCGACGACAGTCACCCGCATGCTAAGTGCACAGCCGTCTTCCAGCGTAATCAGAAAAGGCCGCGATGTATCCAAAATTACATCGTACCCAATCCAGACCTTTTTTCCAATCCGCACTCCGCGCGCGCGATGCAGCGCGACGCGAAGACTCTGGGCTCCAGGCAACACCCTGGCCAGGAGCTGCAGGATACGATTGAAAAAGCCGCGCATGGGGAATTCCTTCATGGGTTTGTCTACTCCCCATCCACGTTCAACTGACGAAGATACCTCAGAAACGCCTCAAAGGAATCCAGGTTCGGAAGAACTTCCGGGCCGATGTCCAAACCGAACTCTTCCTGGACGACTGCGGCCAGCGTGACTGCGGAAAGGGAGTCCCAGCTCTCCGCCGACTCCGCGCTAATACTACGAATCTCCTCTGGCGCAAGCCAGGGAAACACCGATGCGAAGCACCGGACCAAACGATGCTCCTGTTCAGACATGGATCGTCCCCTCGACGCGATGGAACAACGCCGGAACGCGGGCCGCAAACTGCTGTCTCGAAAGAATGATAGGGGGCACGGGCGGCGGGCCTTCGAGCAACTCCGTGAAGAACTCCTGCAGAGGGCCATTTCGCGGTGTGGATTCGTAGTCGAATTCGATTTCGTCAACCTCAAGAGTCTCGAACAGGTACTTCACGCACTGATGTTCGATGCGGCGGGAAAACGCCCGGCAACTCATCACCCAGGCGTTCACTTGGAATTTGCGGCCAATAATCCGTCCGAGGATCACGGAGATTCTTCCCAAGGGCCCATATTTATCCTTATAGGACACGCTGAGAAGCACTGCCGCGGGTTCGCGGACGATGCTTCGCCATTCCGCCTCACTGAAGCGCTTCCCGTTCAGATTGAACTGATTGGTTTTGTTCATTAACTCGAACGCTCTGGCGTCGCCATCCGGCTGAACGGGCTCGAAAACAACGCACGCTTCGGACGCCTTCAGAAAACCGTCCGAAGAGCGCCCATTCGAGTCCACCGCTCCCTGCCAGGCACCCGCAGCCCGCAAGCTGTGCAAGCGAATGAAGTCTTCCTCGGTAAGGAACGGCTTTCCGAAAACGTCCCGCAGACGCCTCAGCAGGTTCCAGACGCCCGGATAGTCGTTCTTAGGAAAAACGATACATTCCATTCGTGGGAAGGCCGCGTTCACTTCGGCCACTTCCATGGGACTATCGTCAACGAACACGACCGAGTCGGCGCCGACGTTCCACGTCTTCAGAATCCGCTCTACCGACTCGGACTTGCGGGACCACTGGACTTCGAACGGAAAGATATCGTCCCTCGACAGCAATAGATCGCTTCTGTCGAAAGCGCGCTTCACAACGGCCGGATCGTTTTTGCTGGCGACGCCAACCAGCACACCTGCGCCGGCTAGAGAAGCTACGAATTGCTGGTAGAGGCCGTGCATGTGTCCGCGGTCAAGGGACCAAGAGATTCCGTCGACGCCGTCTTCGCCCACGATTCCGGCCCAGAGAGTGTCATCCAGATCTGTAATCAGCCCCTTCTTGGGCTGCCGGTTATGAACCAACCCCGCAATTAGTTCTCCCATTGCCGAAGCGTGGGGCAGACTGTAAGGAAAACCTGTGACGACATCCGATTTCACGTCGTACCGCTCGTCATGAGGAGACTTTTCATTTAAGAGTTGCGGATTCGCGATTCGAAGGTCCGGACACTCAGACAGAGATTCCGCGAGGGAGGCCACCGTCCGGTGCAGCTTCATCTCGAACAGCCCCGCCTGGTCTGGCCCCGTCGGAAACAAGGGAGGAAGTGGAAGCGTCGGCATGCACAGAATTGTGGGTACGCGGCGCGCGAGCTCCTTTAGTGCCTTCTCGAGGCGAGCCCCGGATTCGGTTGCAGAGCCGACGATATCGGCCATAGCCGCCGGTTTCCAGCCGCCCAGAGTCCGAATCGCCAGACGCGGGTCCAGGTCGCCCCACTCGATCACAACCACGGCGCAGCCGACAGAAGACGGATCGACGCGCGCGATATTGCCGCCAAGATCGCCGAAGAGCCCGGTCCTGACTGCAACCCTCCTCTCGGGTTGCAGCACTCGTACCGCCGCGGCAAGGAATGTCGCCAGATGGAGAGGCGTGAATCCGCAGATTAGGGATATTCTCACCTCCGGCGCCGTATCCGCAGCAGGGTGCCGGATCAGCTCTAGAGCTTCAATAAGCTTCACTTTCCGACTCCCCCCGCGTCACAGCGACCTGTAGAGCCCCGCTAACGCACACAGCATGGTCGCCTGTCCCCAGTGCAGCGTTGCCGTCTTGTTCACCAGCCAAGGCGCGTAACGGCGATAGTAAAAGTAGCCGCTCGGATCTTGCATCCTGGAGATGGTCCATTGGGCGACCTTTACCGCCAGCCGCAGACTGTCCGAGTCGCGGTCTTGAAAGAACACCAGAGTGTCGATTGCCTGTGCACTGCACTGAATGTCGAGTGGCAAGGTCTTTCGATTGTAATATCGCGGGGTCCCATCCGATAGGAAAAACGTATCCTTCCAGTATGCGTATCCATTCATCAGGATCTTGTCAAAACGGGAATCGCCGGTGGAGTCGGTGTAGTGTTTGAAGGAGTCCAGCACGTAGGCCGTATGAAAATTATCGACCCAGCACAGATTCGGCGCTTCGCCGTAATACCATGATGCATCAGGCCTCTGGTGGTTTGCCGTGTATTGAAGGGCCTTCTGGGCCATCGCCTGGTAGGACTCCTTGCGAGTGAGAGAATAGGTGCGGGCCAGGAGGCTAGCTGCAAGAGTATTGGCATTGTGCACTTGGTGGTGCGAGGTAGGGAAATAACCTATGCACAGAGCGTCCTTTTCGGCAAATGTCCCCAGGTCCCGCTGGATGAACTCACAAGAGCTCGTGGCGACATCTAAAAAGGCCTCTGTGTGGAAGCGTTCATAGGCATCAAGAAAAGCGTGCCCAATCAGAGAGGTCCACACGACCGATGGCGTATTCTCGGTCACGAATGCACTTCGGGATTGGTAGTCAAAGTGATTCCCCCAGCATGCCCCGCTGTAGCCCGGGCATCGGTTCTCAATTAACCAGTTTAAGGTCGAAACCGCTTTGTCTCGCCAGGCGGTGTCGTTCGTAGCTTGGTGCAGGCGAATAAAGCCGCGAGCTATGAATCCCATTCCCTTGGACGAATGGCTCTTGGAGATTCCGAGGATTGGGCGAAGATTAATCGGGAAGCGGCGGACTCCTTGCTGCAGGACCGTCCGCAGGAAGCTGTTATTGAAGGTAAAGGGACGCAGGAATCTCGCGTTCAACCCGTCGAAGGTGTCGTATGCGCTATAGTTATTCTTCTCGAGCCAATCGGACAAACGGCGGATGGAAGCAAACACCTCCTGTTTCGGCGCCGTGCTCCCCCGGGTGATGGCGACGCTACCAGCAGATGCCATCGTACTTGCCCTCCTCACTCCCGCGATTGGCAATACGCACAAAATCGACCATGACCTGGTCGTCCCGCATACGCGCTGGCACTTGCGTGAATTCCGGGTCCTTGTTGCCGATCACGATCGTCTGGGCATGATCGAGGACGCGGTCAATGCCATCCACCATGAGACGGGAAATATGCGGGATGCGGTTGAGAATAAAACCGCGGTTCGCGCCAGTCAACGAGGCAATCTTCACGCTCTTATCGTAGATTCGCAGGTCGTAGCCCTTGCCGATGAGTCGTTCGATCACCTCGATCAACGGGCTCTCGCGCAAATCGTCGGTGCCCGCCTTGAAGCTGAATCCCAATATGCCGATACGTTTGTGCCCTTTATTTATAATCAGATCCAGGCCACGGCGAACCTGCATCTCATTGCTGGGGAGGATCGAGTTCAGAATGGGCGTTTCGAGGTCGCGCGCTCTAGCCTGATATGCCAGGGCGCGCAGGTCTTTGGGCAAGCAGGAGCCGCCAAAGGCAAAGCCGGGCATGAGATACGCGGAAGAAATGTTCAGCTTCCGGTCCTGGCAGAAAATCTCCATGACTTGATGGGCATCGACCCCAAAGACCTTGCTAAGGTTGCCGATTTCATTGGCAAATCCGATCTTCAACGCGTGCCAACTGTTGTCGATGTACTTGACCATCTCGGAGATTTCCAACTCAGTCCTGATCAGCGGCGCATCCAGCATCCGGTAAAGGGCTGCCAGCAGTTCGCCACTGCAGCCATCGAGTTCCCCAATCACCGTCTTGGGAGGCGCGTTGAAGTCCTTAACCGCCGAACCCTCGCGCAGGAATTCCGGATTGTGGCAAACACCGAAGTCGCTGCCGGCGCTCTTTCCAGAAGCCTCCTCCAGGATCGGAATGACAATGCTGCGCACCGTTCCCGGCAGGACTGTGCTTCGGATAGCTACCACGTGCCGGCCCTCTTTGTCTTTCAGGGCAGCGCCGATCTGCTCGCACACGCGCCGGATGTATCGCAGGTCGAGGCTGCCGTTCGGCTGGCTGGGCGTGCCGACGCACACGAACGACAGGCCCGTCTTGTGCACCGCCTCAAGGGCGTCATCAGTGGCGCGAAGCCGCCCCGATTCGACCGTGGCCGAGATAATCTCGCCGATGTCCGCCTCGACAATGGGCGACCGTCCCTGGCTGATGAGGTCGACTTTTGTCCGAACCGGATCTACGCCGATAACTTCGTATCCCTGTTTGGCGAAACATCCTGCGGAGACCGTACCCACATAACCTAAGCCGAACACGCTGATCTTCAAGTGCCCTCCTTCGTAAAAAAACCGATCCGAGTGGCAGAATGAGGCTCTGATCCGCCTCCACTAGTGTCCGGCTAAACTTTTTTGCAAACGCATAACGTGCGCAGAATCATATTGATAGCGGGATGCGCGGGTTTTTCGATTTGAAGTTGAAGCGGCGGGATTTGGCTGCTTTGGCCGGGACAGGAGCAGGCCGCAGAATGAGGGATGAACCTCGGCCGTACCATCTTCTCCCAGATCATGGAGCACCTGCCCGTATACGAATTCCAGAAGTGTATGGCCCGCTATCGCGGCGACTCTCACTTACGAGGCTTCTCGTGTTTGGACCAGTATCTGGCAATGTCCTTTGCGCAGTTGACTTACCGCGAAAGCCTGCGCGATATCGAGGCGTGCCTGCGGTCGGTGGGAAGCAAACTCCACCATATGGGGTTGCGCGGCAAGGTATCGCGCACGACCTTGGCCGACGCCAATGAGTCCCATGACTGGCACATCTTCGCGGATTTCGCGCAGGTCTTGATCGGCATCGCCCGGCCGTTGTACGTGGGCGATCCGATCGGCATCGATTTGGATGCAAGCTTGTATGCGCTGGACTCGAGCACCATTGACCTGTGCCTTTCGCTGTTTCCCTGGGCCCGGTTCCGGAAGCACAAAGCCGCCGTGAAAATGCATACGCTGCTGGACCTGCACGGCAACATCCCCACGTCTATCAGCATTACCGACGGCAAAATGCACGACGTCAACATCCTCGACGAGATTCTGCCGGAGGCCGGGGCGTTCTACGTCATGGACCGCGGCTACGTGGATTTCGAGCGCCTTTTCGTCTTCACGCTCAGCGCGCCCTTCTTCGTCGTGCGCACCAAATCCAATGTTCTGCTGCAGCGCCGCTACTCGCATGAACGCGGTGAAGACCCGAATCTGGATCGCGGTGTCGGTCTACGTGCTGGTGACGATCATCCGCAAGCGCCTGGGGCTGGAGGCCAGCCTCTACCAAATTCTACAGATTCTGAGCGTGACGCTTTTCGAGAAAACGCCCATTTTACAGGCACTTCAGCCATCCGACTCCCAAGACGATTTACTCGATTTTGCTAACCAATTGAATCTGTTCGACTTATAGCCGGACCGCAGTGATCCGCTTCAAAGACCGCCCCGGCCGTCGTGCGCAGGCATCCATCGTATTGCCGGTAGCCGGTACGGGCCCGCGCCCACTGGGAATGCCCACGTCCTTGCCAGCGCCAAAGCCTCCTACCTCGGCCTCGGTTGAATCCCCTGTTATCTAAAGATGATCTTGTCTCGTCCGCCTCGGCGTCTGATACACTTTAATGGGGAACCAATCAATGAAGCACCGACTCCTTTTCTTGCTAGTTGCGTTCAGCCTGTCTGCCAATCCGCAGGCATGGTCTCCGTTTCTGGATTCTTCGCGGGCTATAGATTGGACGAGCGTTGGGTTCACGATACCGAACTATACTACCAATTGCTCGACTCAACCTTCACTCACGGCCAATGACCCGACCGCCGCTGCTGCCAACACCACGGCTATCCAGAACGCTCTGCTCTCTTGTGATGCAACGCACAATGTTGTCAACATCCCTGCGGGCACGTACTACGTGGCCGGGTGGACATATGGATCGCAGGGCAAGCAAGTGGTTAGGGGGGCGGGTCCAAACTCGACCTATATCTATTTGACGAGCACGCAGGGTTGCGGTTTCTGGGAAGGCGTCTGCATGGGCATCACTACCATTAATCCCGGTTTCTCGAACTATCTTCCAGGTGGAACAAATGCGTGCAACTGGATAGGGACAGACGGAGTAAGTGGAACCTATACGCAAGGCTCCACGCACTTACTTTTTCAAAACTGCGGCAACACGATCACCGCTCTTACCGCAGGCAGTCAGATCTTCCTGGATCAAGCCAACGACATTACGGACACGGGAGGCGTATACATCTGTAATTCCCGCACCAATGCCACCTCGGAATGTGCGTTGGAAGATGGAACGTACACAGGGCGCAATATAGGCGGTGTTGATTATTCTCAAATTCAGATTGCCACCGTACAATCGGTGACGGACAACGGCGGCACGCCAGAGACGTATACCGTCGTGATATCCCCTGGTGTCTACTTCAACAACATCCGGACCAGCCAATCTCCTGGCGCGTGGTGGGGCACGCTGTCCCAAAACAACGGGCTGGAGAACATCACGATTGACCAGGGATTCTTAGACCTCAATGTTGGCTCGACGGCCGGCTTTCAGATCGGAAACTATATCCAGGGCCTAACGTCTGCTACGACCGCATGGCTTGTGGGGATACAAAGCAACCAGCTGAACATTCGGTTAATACAGGGCAGCGGTTTCACAAACGGAGAGACGATACAACAGACCACAACCCGTGGAGGCGCTCCTACTGGCACGACGACGATCAATAACTATCAAGAAACTACAAATCCCTCCATAGGAATGATTACCTGCAACCAATGCTGGGTGCGAAACGTGCGGTCCATGTATGGGGGGAGAAACCAAGTGTGGATCGTCCAAAGTCCAAGTGCTGTGGTTCGTGACAGTTATTTTTATCAGGCCCAAGGCTACAATTCGCAGAGTTATGCTATCGAATTTGAGTTGAGTTCCAGGTCCCTCATCGAGAACAACATCTTCCAGCAGACCACCGCGCCTATTATGTTCGGTCAAGGAACCGGAAACGTGATTGGCTATAACTACGTCATCGACAATGTATTTGGAGGCCCAACGGGGACTTTTATGATGCTGAGTTATTCCGGCCACAATGCCGCAAACAACATGAATCTGTGGGAGGGGAACAACCTTGACGGCATCAATTGCGACTCCATTCATGGATCTAGCGTGTTAAACACCTACTTCCGCAACATGGTTATAGGGTGGCAGATGGGGAAGCTGTATTCAACCTACCCTATTTCACTGGAGCCTTGGTGCCGCGGATTTAATGTTGTCGGAAACGTGATGGGCCAGCCTGGATATCATTCTAATTATGAATCCTATGCGACGGCGTATAATGCTGGCGTCAATTCTGGAGATGCGGCAAATGTCAGTATTTATGATCTAGGTTGGACGGGTTGGACCACAGCCGCATGGCCTGGGATTGGAGGTTGTGGAGCGCCATGGGCCGCTTCTCCTCCGGCGGGCGCCTGCGATCCCGTGGTGCGCCCGACCTTGATGCGTTGGGGAAACTGGGATACCGTAACAAATGGGGTCAAGTGGAATTCGACCGAGGCATCGCCGGCTGCGGTTGCTTACGTGAATGCAAATTTCACATCGGCGTACTTCGACTCTCTGGCAGATACGCTGCCCGCCTCTCTCTACTACGCTTCTAAGCCTTCATGGTGGCCCTCCACGAAGGCATGGCCCCCGGTAGGCCCAGACGTATCGGGGGCAAACCTGGGAACTTGCAGCGGCACCTATTCCGGAGCACAAGGGACGGCGGCTGGCCAGTGTACGGGCGGAACTTTGAGCAGTGCGTGGGGAGCCCATGCGACGTCGATACCTGCGCAGGATTGCTTCCTGAACGTGATGCAGGGTCCTCCGGACGGGAGCGGGAACGTGCTCAATTTCGATGCCAGCCTGTGCTATCCAGGGTACGGGACGCGGCCTGCCAGCCCGACAGGACTTGTGGCGACGGTGCATTGAGGAGGCGGCTCTGACGCCGGTCATTCCGGCGGGGAAGGGGCGTCGGCGCTGACTCCTACGCGGGTTTAAGCGATGGAGTACGAAAACGGTCCAGCATCAGCTTTCCTTGGTTGCCGCCTGTAAAGCCGGGATTCGGGACGCCGGAGTGAACTCTCGCAAGAGGCCCACGAGCTGACGAAGCGGCGCACAACCCCTATGCAAGAGGATGACGACGCCCAGATAGAGCGTGACAAACACCGCTGAAATCACGATGATCCCTTCGAGCGCAGCCCCAGCGCTTGCCGGCACTGGGGGAAACGCGAACCCTCGAACGATGTCGGTTGTCGCCAAGCCTGCCGCCAGCGATGCAACTGCGTACTTCCATATGGCGTCAATCAATGAAGTAACGCGAAACCCGATTGGCCGCCCAGCATACCAGAAGGCTGGAATCAGAAGGATCCAATAGGACAAGCTCCAGGCCACAGCAATTCCCACTGGCCCCCAGGGCAGCGCCGCCAGAAACATGGAGACGGTGACCGCTAGCTCCACGAGAGTCCAGCGAAGCCAGCGCCCCGGCTTCCCGACAGAGAGGTGGATCCAGCCAACGGTGCCACAGAGGAGCATGACTCCGATTCCCGGTCCGAATAGCTCGAAGATTAGGCCGGATTGCGACCATTGCGGTCCAAGCACCAGGCGCACCACGTCCTTGCCGACCAAGGTAAGATCGGCGCTCGCTGCCATGCCAACGAATGCGATGATCCCAAGCGAATTGACGAGGTACCGCTTGAAGCGAGCCGGGTCCTGATTCAGCCGGCTCAACGTTGCCAGGGCGACGTTGTGGAGCGGCGCAGTGAGCTGGCTGGCCGAAAGCGCGAACAAGTCATAGGCCTTCTTGTAGAATCCAAGGGCCACCGCATTGAATTGCCAGCCAACCAGCAGGTTGTCGATGTTCTGCGTGGCGTAGCGGACGCTGAACTGTCCGTAGACCTTCGCCGCGAACCGGACCATGGCGCCTGTCTTACCCGTCCGCCGCGGCAAGCCCGGAATCCACCGGCAAAGCCACCAGGCCCCGATCGTCACGCTAAGCTGTTGCGCAACGATTCCTGCCACCAGCGCCCAATATCCCCAGCCTTTCAAGGCCAGCAGGATCGCAGCAGCTGTATTTACCGCACGGCTGACGATGTCGTTGGTGGAAGTCGCCGCGAAGCGCATGGCTCGCTTGAGGAGAGCTAAGTGTATCACGGAGGCTGCGGCAATGAAGATCCCCAGCGAGAGGCCGGCGGCGACATTCGCCACGAGCGGATTCCGGTAGAATCGAGCCAGCAACGACCCCGCCGCGGCGAACCCGATTGCCAGAACCAGCCCAGCGCCTGAGTTGAGCCAGAACAAATTGCTGGCAGTGTAATGGTCGATTCCCTCGAACTGGATGACCGCGTCCGTAAACCCGTTGAGGCCAAAGCTGGCCAAGAGGAGACTGAACGTGGTGACCATGGTCACGACGCCGAACTCGGCGGGCGCCAGCAGCCGCGCCAGGATGACCGTGCTGATCACCTGGGCCGCGAGCGTCAGCCCCGCGGCCGATACTGTCGCTGCGGCGCCGCGAACGGCGAGGCCTCGCAATTCGTTGCCTCCAGCTATAGGGCGGAAAGCGCCACTAGGGTCAAATGGGATCATCCCGTTCTTTTGGTCGAGCCCCGACCGCAGCGGTTCATACTGACCCCTGGGCCGTCAATCGTCGCCGAGGCTTCCGTCCTCGGAGCCTTCTCGAACACTTTCCAAATCTGCTACGTCGTGAGCTAAGTAGCTCTCAGGGCTGCTTCTTCAATACGTAGAGAATACTCTGGCCTCCGACTGTCCCGAACATGAATGGACGAAAGACCGTCCAAGAGATGACCTTCGCCAAGTCTCCTAGCGACCTCGGGGGAACAAAAGCCGCGTCGTGGAACGCGCGTTCGAGGACTGAAAAGCCGTCTTCCATAAAGACCTTCTCCAACTGCCATGCCGTAAGCGGCGTAATGTGCCCCGGGCCGACACAGTACGCGGCATCGGTGAACATCGCCATTTGCCCGGTGAAAAAGAATCTAGCCCGCCGGTCTTGAGCAAGGCGGCGATTTGTCGGAAGGAATGTCGCGGGTTCTCGAGGTGCTCGGCAACTTCTATAAACGAGATTGCGTCGTACTCGCCCTTTGGGAAATTATCACTGAAATCGGCATTCAGATCAGCCTTACAGTAGGGGAAGGGGAAATCGCGCCCGCCTCGAGCCTCAGCATCGCAGGCAGTGACTTTGTACGAGGCGTCGTGCAGGCGCTTTGCCCACGCACCCTCACCGCTGCCCAGATCAAGCACATTGGAGTTTGGAGGTACGTACTTCGTAAACAGACGAAAGGCGAAGGCGTGAAGTCCGGGTGCCGCACATTCGGTGAGCCCGCCGTACGCTGCCTCGCGGTGCCTGGACGCAAACGCAGCGTGACCATGCCTCTGCCGCTTGCTGCTACTCTGATCCGCAATTCTCGGAGTGCGCCGCAGTACTCTCATCAGAAATGTCCTCATCTTACATTTTACCTATTCTTTCCTTCCCACGAAATCACCTCGCGCGCTCCAGGTGCAGCATCTTTGGCGGCGGGAGGTTTGGTTTCAGACCCCGTCGCACCGCCCAATTTAGGACCTGAGTTGTGGCCTCCGCCTTCGCATCCCAAGTTAGGCGTTCCCGAGCGTACGACATGCCCTGCTGTCGTATGCGATTAAGAAGATCCCGATTGCTCGCGAGATTCGCCAAGATCTTCTCTATCTCTGACACCACGTCGCTCTCATTGGTGAGGGGCACCTTGTACCCTATTCCCGGATGAACGATATCTCCGGGCCCGCCGAAGTCCGCGACCACCGGTACGCTGCCATTGGCGAGGGCCTCAGAGACCACGCCTGCACCGAAGTCGCGAACTGATGGAAACACCAGCACATCCGCAGATCGTAACCACTTGAGAACTTCCGCATGGCTAACCCAACCGCAGAAGGAAACAGCCTTCTCGATCCCAAGGGATCTCGCAAGCTGCTCGAGGCGGTTCCGCTCCGGGCCATCGCCGACCACAGTAAAGCGGGCCGAATCGCTTCGCAAAAGGGGAGCAGCCGCGCGCAACGCGAGATCACAAGCTTTGCAGGGGATCAACCCCCCGACGAAGACCAACTCAAGCCTAGCGCCAGGCTCAGGACTGCGCCGGTCGTCGGAACAGACGGAGCCACCGATGCCGTTCTCTGGGACAAAAAACAGTTTGTCGCGATATGCGGCAAACTCGGCAAACGTTTGGGACGAAGCGGCTATAATCGCCGCCGCGTTGCGGTAGGTCGATCGAGCAAAAGGCAGGAATCGGTATAGATTCCTCAGACTGGAGATCCATTCCTTCTGGTTATTGGCCTGGCTGAAACCCGGCACAAAAGGGAGTCCGCCACTGATCGGCCCGATCACGAAAGGTATAGGACCCTTCCGCAGGAAGAAAGCGAAAGGACTCGGCAACACCGCTGTCAATGGTACGATGCGCAGAACGACATCGAACTCGCCCGCTAAGATGCGGCGCCGAAACTGTCGCCAGGCGCGCCATTCAAAGGCGAGAGCAAACGGATATTTGAAAGCGGTCAACACCTGAGTGTCGTAGTGCTGCTTGAAGATCCTGCAAAAACACCAGTCAAAGATGCGGTCGAGCAATGGGGTCCGGACCACCTCGATGGCGCTGAAGGGCGCTTTTGCGCGGCGCAGAGCGTCCTCGACGGGCGATCGGGCGACTAGGGTGACATCATGGAGTCGGGCGAGTGCCGCCGCGTGAGAATAGGTAACAAAAGGAATACTGACACACTCCGGATTACAGTCCGGCCCTAACAGCAGAATACGCAAGCGACCCATGAATTCTCCTACTTAGTTCGATGCTTTCTCTCACCGTCGAGCAAGACTTCCCGCCTGGCCCACAGGCGCCCCCTCGCGGAAGGCATCAGGCTCCTGACCAGACCCCAGTAGATCCTGGGTAGAGGTGACCACTGCTGCCACCCTCCGCTGCGGCATCCACGGGGCAGCGGCGGTCGCCAGCAGGAAGAAGATCCACGGGGGGGTCATCATCCTGAACACCCCCTCCGTGAAGGCGGTGACAATGGCCGCGAGGAAAAAGGCTATCCTGAGACTGCCGATATCCGGGTCGCGGCGGCAGCCGCCGGTCACGTTTCGGTAACCCGTCGCGATCAGGAGCCCCAGCAAGGCCACTCCAATCCACCCCAGATTGAGAAATATCTCGAGATAACCGTCGTGGGCCTGACCAATTGGAAGATTGGGAAATGCCTCCCACAGCGTCTTGAGCCGGGGACCCAGCCAGAAACTATCATAGCCGGTGCCGACCAGGCGATTGTTGGGAATGCTGAGCATTATAGACCAGCCCGTAGTCCGGCCGCTCATCGTGGAATCTCTTCCCAAACTGTTTAATAAAGTGCCTGAAGACTGAAAAAAGAGCGCGTAACCCGAAAAGGCAACGACCGCTACAATCAGAAGGTGTACGAGAGCGGGTTCGCGGCGGAAGGCGGGCCGCGTGGAAAGCAACATTACGGCGCTTGCCATGCTGAGTGCGCAAATGGAAGTCAATGAATTGCACGCCTGAAGCAACCATACGATCATCGCCAGGACCGCACCAAGCGCCAGCAGGCGCCGTCTACGGTTCGGGTCTTCCCGGTCGTTATAGGCGCTGCGAAAACGCCAGAGAAGCCCCAAGCCTAGGATATCGCACAATATACCCAGGCCGTTCTTCTGCGTGCAGACGCCGACCGGCTCCATTGTCCAGCTATTCGTCAACCTTCGTCCCAGCAGCGGATAGTACCTAATGAAGAGGATTGACAACGGCAGGAGCACAAATCCAAAGCGCGTGACCAGGCGTTTGACAGCGTCGGCAGCGCTCGGCTCGGTGAGCACGATAAGGACCATTATCACGTCGCCGATCGCCTTGATCCAGTGCTTGAACGCGACAGCGGGAAAATCAGACCAAGAGATGCTGAGTGCCGCGTAAAAGAAGAACAGCCCAATCACCCAATTCCTGCGCAGTATGGGGCTCGCCCGCCGTCGCCTACTGATGACCAGGATCAGCGCGACGACCTCAAGAACCGTGAAAACGGCCGCGTCAAGAGGGCTACCCTCAAGATAGACACTGGCCTGATCTGCTGCCGCGGAACGCACTCCCAGCCAGTCGGAAGCTGACCGCGTCGCGCAGAAGAACAGCCACGCTGTCGGAATCCAAAGGGCGTTGGACACCCGGCCTTTCTCACCCCGATCGAGAAAGAAAAGACCCGCGATGCCGATGGCGAAAATGATGGATGCTACTACAGTAGGCATTCGTGGTGCGATGAGCTCGTCAGCCGCTAAACCGGACGGGATTGAATATGAGTGAAGCGTTCTTTGAGGCGAAGGAAAGGTGCTTCCAAGTACCGATAGGAGATCGCAGCGAGACCTATGGTTATGGGCAGCCCGACGGATGCGCGCAGCAGCGGTGTCGAAAGGCGATGTGGAAAGATGAGGTGGCCTGCGAGCGTCAGGCCGACTGAATGGAACACGTACAGGCCATAAGAGATCTTGCCCAGGTAGAGCATGGCGGGATGCGTAAAGCGTGTGCCTCGCAGGCCCTGGATAGCCAAAAAAGGAGGGCAATACTCGCCAGACCCATGAGCGGACGGCCGATGACGGTTCCGATTCCGTTTGTTGTCTTGTTATCCAGCGGGTACAGTCCGCACGAGATTCCCACGGTCACGTCTCGATTGTTCCGGCTTTCGGTGTGGGAGTTTTTGCGGGAACACCAGGTGTTGTCACCATGCCGGCAGCGTCGGCGTGAAGATCCCATGCAGAGCCGGAACACGGTAGATCAGCAACGCCAGCATTGCAAGCGCGCAGGAGATCGTGCATATCATCAATGGCTTATTGCGATATAGATATTCCGGATGTTGCGCAGCGCTGTTCGGTTCGAATGCGATGTGACAGTACACTGACATGACTAGCGCAATCAGCGGGAATGTCAATACCAGCTCGATCCGGTAACGAATGAGAAACGCCCCGAAAAACAGCATGGCGGAAGAAGCGTAAAACATCACTGAAACCAACAGCGAACGTTCCGTATAGCGAAGGAATGACCGGCGGTAAGCCGCGGCTCTCTTCTCGTCCGCGAACTCCCGCAGTTCGCTGAAGCGCTTGAGCGCCATGAAATACGCCCCTATCATCCAATAGCACGCCAGCAGCGATGCCGGCGGAATCAGTGTGTCCGTCGCCATATACCACCCCGCCAGCATCCTCAACGGATTGTTCACGGATTCCGAAAGCACGTCCAGATAGGGTATGTCCTTAGTTCGGAGCGGGCGGATGTTGTAGACGCATCCCATGATCCAAAGAGCCACAACTGAAGCCATAAAGAACTTGGAGACATACGATCCGATTCCCACGCCCGCCAGCATGAGTAACAGCCATTGTGCATATCCCAACGGCACGTTCACCAGCCCCCGCGCCGCCGGGCGCATGTTCTTGGCGGGATGCAGGCGATCGTAAGGAGCGTCGAGGATCTCGTTGATCACATAATTGCTCGAAGCCACGAGACAGACCGAGATCGTTCCCAGAATCAGGTGCAGAAATAGCGAAGAGCTCACTCCATGACGCACGGTCAGGGGGATCACTATGCCCGGCAGCAAGAATACGTTTTTCGTCCAATTATCGATCCGAAGGATCGCAATATGCGCCTTCAATCGGTCCACCCACGACAAAGACGCGTCCTTCTGTATCACCTGAGATGTCATCAGCCAGTTTCCTCGTATTGAGTTCTTCAATTGAGCCCCAGCAAAGGACCCAAACGGAAATAGTCGGGCGCTCCCAGCCAGCCGCCCGATGCCGGGCTCGAAGGATGTCCGAGAATGACGCAGGCCGTCCCAGCGGATTTGGCCGCCTCCGCGTCCACGTCGGGACGGTCCCCGATGTAAATCGCGTGTGAGGGGTCGATTTCCAGTTCCCGCAAAACCGCCAGAATGCCGTCCGGAGCTGGCTTGAATCGGCGTACTCTCGGATCGGAAGAGCTGATCACACAGCAAAAATAGGCATCGATTCCCAAAACCCGCAACTTTTCTTCCGCTGGATAATCCGAGACGACGGCCAGTTTGATCCCACGTTGTGTGGCTTTGGCCAAAAACGGCACCAGGCCGGGATAGATCGCCTTGGCCACCAAATCCAGAGGCCGTCTTTCGATCCACTCCTCCACGCACTTCATACCCCACGTGCACTCGGCTCCGCTGTGTTCGCATGCCACCCGGAGTTGGTCGGACCTAGAGCCGACGCCCCGGAGCTGTTCTTGCGCGCGGCGGTATTGCCGGATGAAAGCCGCCGTTCTCAGCGCTGGCGCCGGGTTCCTCAGAGCATAGGAAAGGAATCGAAAAGCCATCCCCCGGCGTACGGGCGCCTGGCGGTAAAGAGTACCATCGACGTCGAAAACCATGCAGCGTAACATTGAATAAGGACCCGGCTTCAGACAGTACGGAGAACGCCCCAAAACAGCGGATTGCGTTGTCATGCGAGCCTCGTGTGTGTCCGAACCTCGTCCCAGATAGATGTAACCGCAACGCCCGCCGGAATCGCCAAAAAGGCCAGGACCGGGATGCTGTACCGGGCCTCCGCTATAACCAAAAGATGCATTATCGCCATGGAACCGGCATATATGAGCAGAATTCCCATTTTGCGGAGGTCGCCCCGCCGCCAGACAATCCTTAGCCCGTAGAACACAAGCGCGAGCAGAGGCACTTGCAGAAGCGCGTTCAGCTTTGTGACATTCCAGGTCTTGCCGAGGAACCACAAATTAAAGAAGTTCTTTGCAACGCACCCAGCCAACAGGCCCGGATTGCTGGCGTATTCTTTTCCGGCTGTCTCAGAGAGAATCCTGTTGAAAGCGAGTTCGTCGTGGGCGTCATAGAACATTTGAAAATACTCAACGCCTTCAAATCTCATGCCAAGGTCACGGGCAAGTTGGCCCCGTATCCGCCCCGCCTCCTGCGTCACTTTATAGTCATCGACGCCAAACGAGACGTTCCGACATATGTAAAGTCCTTCCTGGGACGCGAGCCCGCTGATCGTCGAGAAGGGCACAAACTCATGCACCAGCCTATAGTTCCGCACCACCCAAGGGACCATGACCAGGCCCATACCGACTACAAGAGTCGCTACTCTAACTGCCCCCATGAGGCGCTCGTGCGCCCCCGTGGCCGTAAACAGTGCGTACAGCAGCAGCAAAACCGGAAACGCTATCGGGGTGCTGCGAACCTGAACAACCACGCCGAATGCCAGGCCCGCCAAAAGGTACCGCCAGAGGCCGCCTTTCTCCACCGCCTTATATAGCGCTAGCACAAAGCCGAACCCGACAAGAATAAAGAGGATTTCTACACCGCCCCGCGCCTCCGCGATCAACGTCCCAGGGTGGACAAGAAACACCAGAGCTGCAATGACCGGCGCCCTCGGGTCATCCGTCATCTTTCTCGCCAGCGCCATCAGCATGACCGCAATCCCCACTGTCAGCAGGAGATTCAGTAAACGCGCGGCTTCAATGCAGCAGCAGCCGGCAATCTTGAAAGCTGCAGCAAGGAGAAGCGGATAACCGGGCTCGCGAGTCATGGTTCCGGCCATGTCCGAGTGCCACCGGTACCCGTCGCCGTTCGCCAGATTCGTCGCGAGGAGTTCGTACGAATCAGCAAAACCAAGGCTGTAGCGGTACGCAGCATGACGCTCCAGTATAGGCATGCCTATAAACAGGATCGCAGCCGTCGCAAAAAACACCGGCAGAAGGACAAGAATCGCCAGTCTGTTCCTGCGGTAAAAATCACAGAATAGTCTCGAGAAAGCCATATTTGGGGTCAGCGGAGCAGGTGAGCCGGTTTGGAGTCGATGAACAGCCGGTGCAGCAGCTCCAGTGAGAGCAGCTTGTGGATCTCGGTTGTATAGTTGCGACCGCCCTTCAGGTGGTCCCGCACAACGGCTTCCACCGCCTTACGATCCAGATAGGGCCGGGATAGCGTCAACGGGTCAAGCAGCATTTCCTGAACGTGCTTCGAAAGCGCGTCACGGTACCAGACACGAAAGTGGTAAAACTTGTGACGGCCAAGGAACAGCCGCTCCAAATGAAACGGCGAGAGCGCATGGTCGATTCGGGCCACCCATTGAGGCATGCCGTGATCATAGGCGTACTCGGCTTTGAAGGTAAAGTCCTGCCAACGGTGAACGAGTGCGCCCGGGAAGACCTCGTGTTTGCCTCCGACGCCCATATCCGTCCGCATTCGCCGTAGTGCGGGATTTCCGTCCGCGATCAGCCGCAGCCGAACGTTGTTGTTTTCAATGACGGACACCGGCGCCCGGAAGTTAGTCCGGACCAGGTCGTTGTCGAGAAACGGAGAACGCTGGACGAGTTGGGTCTGTTCCAGGGCTAAGAGGCTGTAGTGATGCCACGGCGCCTGACGAAACGCGGCAAACGAAAGCGGGTGCGTGTCCGCGATGCGATTGTAGGTTTCGCGGGCGGCCGTTACGTGTGACATCAATTCCGGCTGGAATACGTCGGCAGCGGGCATGGTGGGCTTGAACGCCCGGAACCGGCGAAGGATTTGGTCGCCGTAATTGCCGGTCATTCTTACGGGGGCAATCTCGCGCGCCTGCTGGCAGACGTAGAGCGGCGCGGAGCAGCCCACGTCGGCGCAGCCGTCCGTCAGGTACACGGTCCGTTCAGCGAGCTGAGGAAATCGTGAAAGAAAATCCGCGCCAGCCTGAATCACCTGGTGCGGCTGCCCGCACACTCGGGCAATCCGGCGCGCCACCAGAACGTCCCGGCAATCACGGTAGGTTCCTCCGAACGTGTAGCAGGGCAGAGATCCCGCGGGGCCTCTATACCAGGCAATAATCGCCCGCGTGTCTAATCCGCCTGTCAGCGACATCGCCACACGCTGCCCGCCGGCGAAATATCGCGGCAGGTTTTGAGAGAAGACTTCGCGCAGCTCACGGTAGTACGTATCCGGATCGAGGGCCGGCTGAGACTCCCACTCTCTAGGATCAAAATAGGCGCCTTGGCGTTCGATGGCACCGTTCCGAAACCTCCAGACCGAAGCCGCCGGCAGAACGGAAATACCTTGAAATAAAGACCGGTTCTCGAGGACCGCGCTCAACGCGATGAGTTCCGCCAAGCTCGCCGGGTCCGCCGACCGAAGTTCGGGGCGAACGGCAAGAATCGCCTTCGCTTCCGCGGCGAAGTAGAAGGCGTCCTTCGATTCGTGGTAGTAAAGGCGCTGCATGCCGTAGCGGTCGTTCAGAAGGGTGACCGTCCCGTGAGCCCGGTCTACCAGCAGTCCGTGAAACAAGCCGTTCAGTCCCGCAGGAAAACTTGCGTCCTCCTCATATTGGTGTACCAGGTAAGACGCTTCGGCGGAATCGAGTGCGTGCCCGTGCGCTCTCAATCGCGCTGCCGTTCCAGGCTCGGGAAAATCCTCTCCTGCAAACACGAGCACGACATCGCCCGTTTCGTTCGATAGCGGCATCCCGTCCGCAAACGAGCCCTTTCGCGCACTCCAACCCACATACACGCCGAGGGATTCATCGATCCACGTTCCCGTATCGTAAAACGGCTCGTGGCGGAGCGTGTCCACCATGGCGACCAATTGCCGCTCGGCGCGCTCCCTGGGAATTCTGGTGACCAGTCCTACGATTCCAGGCATTAAGAAGTCTCCGTCGCCGAACGATGCTTTCGATCGTACCAGGCGGCACGAAGGTCGCGAAGCCTGGCCGCAACAGGTTCCGGAATGATCTCTCCCATGCTATGGTGCAATCCTAGGCGGAAGGCTGCCCAGCCCATAGTTGTCAGAGGAATGTAGTAACGGGGTGTGTCGACACGCCGGAACCCGTTGTTCTCTTTGAAGTCGCGTAAACCATCGTGTCCCCTCCTCCCATAGTCGAATTTCGAGTACACAAGATACTGGATGCCCCGGCTTGCGCAGGCCCGGACGGCATAAGCAATGAGGGCATTCTGCGGCGCCTTGTCCAAGTGCTTGAGCATCGAAACAATGTTCATGAGCCCCGCCTGGGTGCAAGTCTCATCGGGCACTAGCTTCACGAAACCAATCAACTTGCCCTCAAAGAAGGCCCCGATAAAGACGCTGCTGTCGATGAATGTCGCCTCTTCCCGGTGCACCGTTTCGAGGTCCTTTCCGTAGTGGGGAAAACGCCGTCTCTGCCGGATCGGGCATTCGTTGTACACTTCCCATATTCCGCGGATCAGTTGATCATCGAGAGGCACTTCACGGACGAGTACGCCTTTTCGTTCGGCCTTGCGTACCATGTTCCGAGTCTTATTGTCGATCTGGTTCGTCCACCAATTCTCAAACGTCGACACGGGTAGCACAGCAAAATTGTCCCATTCAATCGGGTAGGAAAATTTCGGTTCCGTTTCGGGCAGCCTCTGGGCGAATGTGAACAAGTCCACCCGCGCGCCGCATGCCCGCAACCCGTTAACAACCGGCGCCGGGTCGTCTAGGAAGCGGTATCGGTCGCCATGCAGGTGCGCGGTCCGCAGGATTCGCCCATCGATACTGATTTCCCTGCCGCAGACTTCAATCACTTTTGTCATCGTCCAGAACTATATTTTCGTGTAGTTCTCCGTTGTCTCCGTAAGATTCTCGTCGCCTAGCGCGAAACACAAGGCGCGCAGCTTTCCCCCTGGCGCCGCTCCGCGCTGAGCTGGGCGAATATCGTATCCATGATCCGGGCCGTCAGAAGGATTTCCTCGTGGCGGATCGGCGCCGGAGTGTTTTCCACGATCGACCGGTAGAACGATTCAATCAGGCACTTCATCCCGGATTTCATATGAAAGTCCGCACGCAGGAACGTCCGCAGGTTGGTCAGGACGTTGCCCAACTGCTGCCCGGCAATCCCGACCGGAGGAATAAACTTCGCCGCGTAGCTCGGCAGGCGCTTGCCGCGAAGACGGATGAGCGTCTCCTGGTCCTGATCCAGCAGCAGACCGTTCTTCTCGCCGTAGATGCGAAATTCGTGCAGCGCGGGCCGCATCTGCGAGGAAAACGTGAAATACGCGGTGACACGCTCGTGCTCGCAAAGGATGACCCGCAGTTCGTCGATGATTTCAGTTTCGCCCCGGCTCTTTAGCGCAGGGCTGGTGAACCCGTACGCGATCACCTCAAGCGACTCGCCGGTCAGAAACTCCGCGATCCTGGCGACGCCGTGGCTGATGATATTGTGCAGCAACCCGCCCGGTAATCGCCGTACCCAGTGCTGTTTATCGCCTAATAATGCGCGCGCGTAAGCGCTGGCTCCCAGATCGTAGCAATAATAGCTCTCCACGTGTACTGGACCGCTTCCCAGATACCCGCTCTGCACCAGGCTGCGCATGCGCCGCGCTACGTGTGTGAACTGGTCGTCGTGTCCAACCGTGATTTTCAGGCCCTTCTCGTTGGCGCAGTCGATGAGCCGTTGTGCCTCCTCCTCGTAAAGCGTGAACGGCTTCTCCACATACACGTGGCATCCCGCATTCAGGCAAAGCTTCGCAAGATCGAAATGGCTTTCGGGCGGCGTCGTGATGTGAACAACGTCCGGCCGGGCCTCACTCAGGAGCTCTCTCACGTCGCTAAAATACTGTTTGACGGAGAACCTCTCGTAGAGTTGCCGTGCCATCAACAGCTCCTTGTCGCAGACGCCGACAATTTCGCAGCCCTGGATCCTCCGGATCTGCGCCGCATGATCATCTGCGATTTTTCCGCATCCGACAATGGCGACCTTAAGCATGTGGTCCCCCGTTGCGGCAGGCTTCAAAATAGCGCCTCAACCCTTCCTCCGTCGGCACCTTCGGCGTCCAGCCCAACTGCGTCTTCAATCTTTCGTTGGTGTAATGCGTGTTCTTCCAAAAGGCATGCCACCTTCTGCGATTGAAAACTGGAGGCAACTGCCCTTCTGACCACGTCGAATACCGTTCCCACAAATTGCAGAGCGCATAGCTCAAAAGGTGGGGGACATAGATCGATTTGAACCGCCTCACATTCTTCTTGTATAGCCGCAAGAACTGGCGGCTGGTAGGCAGATCGTCATCTACGATATTGAACACCTCACCGTCAGCTAGCGCCTTCTTCAATCCGGCCAGCGCAATCGCCTCGGCACAGTTATCGACGTACGTGAGCGGTATGGTATTTGAACCGCCGAGATGCAGAAAAATACCAAAAGTTCCGATGCCCACCCGCCCGCTAATGGCCTCATTACCGGGGCCGTAAACGTGCCCCGGCCTGACGATGACGTATGGGATACTGAACTTCTTGCAACACTGGGCAACAATCTGGTCCTGTTTGACTTTTGCGAAACAATAGGCCTCCCCGCGCAACTCGGGCCGCGTTTCCACCGGGGCCGTCTCATCCAACACTCTCCGTCGATCCTTTTGCTTGTTGGTGTAGACCGAAAACGAGCTGACATTGACAAAGCGCTTCAAGCACTTGTTCCGGGCGCTTGCCTCCAGAAGATTGCGGCTGGCGACCACCGAGTTCAGAAACGCGTCGGGAAAGGACTTTTCACCGCGACCCGCGGCCACGTGGAAGATGACCGCCACATCCTTAATTGCAGTCGCGCAATCCTCCGGTGAGAGGAGGTTGCCTCTGACCACTTCAACCCGCGCGCCGTCGTGGCTGGGACAGGACAGAGCCTCAATCCTGCTTCCTTCACGGGACGGTCTCGCGAAGCAACGTATGTTGCGAAATCCGCGACCCAACAGACTCTCCACGACCCGGGAGCCAATGAAGCCGGTCGCGCCCGTTACGAGGAGCGGATCGTCCGGCCCAACAATGAAATCCTCGCTTTGCATCTGGCCTTTGCTTTACCTTCAGTCTGTGACGTATGGTTCCTTTATCGGCGTGATGCCCAAACAGGCCAGCAGCTTACCTAAATGATCAAAAAGTTTGACTAAAAGAGTCATGAACCCGCCATGCCCCAGAACCAAGGCGAATGGCAAGGCCACCAGGTAAGTGGGAACAGCGATGGCCGATTTTGCAATATCGCGCGCTCCGAAGGTCGGATGGACCCGCGATACTGCGCCACGGAGCAAGGCCCTCCGTAACACGAAGGTGCGTTTCCAACGTGTCGGGGGCACAACCTCGTACGCCACAGCCTCATTGCACCAAATGAACACGTGCCCCTTTTCAATCATTCTCCTAAAAAAATCCTGGTCCTCTCCTGTCAAGAACTCCGGTCTGAACGGCCGTGCGCTACCCGCGAAAATCCGCTTCTTGAGCAGTACGTTGCCGGTCCGTCCCTTGCGCCAGTCGATAACGAACCCCGTGGGGTAAGTCGGCCGGTCGTAGAGCTTGGACCGGACCACCCAGTGTGGCGGCTCTTCGTCGAAGTGTGGCTTCACAGGCCCGAGAACCCCGTCCACCTGATACTCCTCACAAGCCTTGAACAGGTTGAGGAGCCAGTCTTTCGTGGGAAATTCGTCGTCATCGATAAAAGCGATGAAATCCCCGGTAGCGTTTTCGATGGCCTTATTCCGCGCCAGTGAGATATTCTGCTGCGGCTCGACGCAATACGTGACAGGAATCGTCGACGCGGCCGCGAAGTCCGACACAATCGGTTCGGCAGATCGCAACTGATCGTTATCGGCAACCACGATCGAGTACGTGAAGAGGCCGCTTGTTTCCTGAGTCCCGAGATCCTGCAATAGGCGCTCGAGAAGATGCGGACGTTTGTAGGTGCAAATACAGACGCTAATATGAGGTTTTCGGTCGGTCATTGATTCCCGCGCCATAATCTGGACATCAGGCTCGCCTAAGAGAGGTCGGGACGGACGCTGCGCGTTCCAGGCAGGATTAAGTCGTATCGCCGCGCAATCGGGCAACTCCGAGCCAAACCGAAGATTCCGCCCTCGGTCAGAAACCGATACTCTCCAGGATTGCGCGGATGTGTCTCCAGTTCGACGACGGACCGGTGCGCCAGTGAGAAAATTCCTTCTAGGCGGCCCGGAGGCGCGAGCGGCGGCAACGAAAAGAAATAGTCCGTCAGGCGGTGGCGGCGGGCCAGTATGCGGTCCACGACGTGGCGATAGAGACGATTTCCGAAGCTCTTCTCTCCCGGCCGAAATGAGAAGCTCCGGCGTATAACGGTCCCCGTGGGTAAAAGTCCTGTCAAAAGCACATTGGCACACAGGTGCATGTGGTGATGTCCGTCCAGCCGCTTCGGCTCAGCCCCATAGAGGCGGGCAAATTCTTCCCGTTGTGTCGCGACTATGTACTCAAACGAACGCATCAAGCCGGGGTGAAACGTCACCTGTGAGAAGCGTGTCCGCCGCAGAAATGTGGACACACGTCCCTGATGCTCCGCTAACAGCGACTGCCGAACGGGTGCCGAAAAGGCAGTCGTAAAGTTCAGGTGTAACCCCGCATCGATCCCTTTTTCCTGCGCAAGCGCGGCCGCCCTCTCCGAGTCTTCCATGAAGACCATGGCGCTCACCGAGGATACCGCCCCCCGCACCAAACACTCCATGATATGATCGGTCGTATTGTGGTCCAGTCCCCAATCGTCGGCATTCACGATTAGTAAACCACGCTGAGCCGGCTCTCCTGTCGATTTCATCGAGGTGTTAATACCCATCCCCGAGCCGAGGTTATGTCCGCTGGCACGAGAACCTTGTCATTGGGGCAGAACTGCGCCCATGACTCAAGCCTGGAGGCGAGACCCCGGGAGGAAGAGTCTCCTTAGCCGCCGCATCTCCTCCTGCCTTCGAAAAGCCACAAAATCCGTGGATACCGGCCTTTTGAACCGACGAATGCCAGCCCAGATGTAGCCGGCGATCAAGGCCACCCCGCCTATAACATAAGGAGGTTTTGTCAACTGATACAACGTTCGAAACACCTGCCAGATTGGGTCCCCGCCCAGAACATAGTCCTTGATGCCGTTCCTGAACCTTGCTTTCACCATGCCAGACTGCGCGGTACCCATCGGCCGATTATGCAGACAAACCTTTTCCTCAAAGGTCCGGGTCTTCCATCCCGTCATCCTCGCTCTGATGACAGCAATGTGATCGACCCCGCCTTCTTTGATCGGCAAGTACCCGCCGATTTCCTCAAAGCATTTCCGCCGAAACACCTGGCAAGCTCCAGATACGTGTTCGATGCTTACAAACCGGTAGTCGTAGGTAGGACTCAACTCTTCCCGGAATGGGGTGCCGACCAGTCCCAGCTTGGGATTATCCACCAGCTTTTGGAGTAGGAAAGCAAAATATCCTTCGTCAAACGAAATGTCCGCGTCCATGCTGCCCAGTACCTCGTAGTCTAAAGACATGACCCGGCTGTACCCCGCATTGAATGCAAAGACCTTTCCCGCGAAGTTGCGTTCTCGCCGCTCCGGCATCCGCACCAACTCGATCCACGGATGCGCCGCCGCATACTTCCTTACGATCTCGTCGGTCCGGTCGGTTGAACCGTCGCTTACGATCACCCACTTGACTGGCAGAACTGTCTGCGCCGCCACGGACTCAAGTGTTCGCTCAATGAACTCCGCCTCATTACGTGCGGGAGTAATCAGAACGTACCTGGGAAGAGTTGTTCCGCCAATCGGAGGCGATACCGCTGCTCCAACGTGCACTGGAGTGGTTGTTCTCGTCCAAAGCCGCCGCAGCCGCCGCCTCTGCTCGTCACGAGTAAACGCTACGAATTCACTGGAGACCGGTCTTTTCACCCGTCGCATTGTCGACCAGACAAAGCCACAACCTAGCGCCAGTCCCCCGACTACGAGCGGACTCTGTATCAATTGGTAGAATATCCTGAAGAACTCCCAGAGCGGGTGGCTGCCAACCGAGTAGTCGTTGGCCCCAAGATTGAACTTAGCCCTCAGCCAATTGGATTGAGATCTTCCCATCTCCCGATTGTGAGAGCACACCTTTTCGGTAAATGTCTTGGTTTGCCAACCTCGCATCCTTGCTGAGACAACTGCGATGTGGTCAACGCAACCGCCTTTGACTGGCGTATAGCCGCCTATGTCCTCAAAGCACTCCCGTCTGAACAGTTGGCAGCCGCCCCAGACATTCTCAATGTTGGTGTAGCGGTAGTCGTATCGGTGTTTGCTCTCAACGAAAGGTGCTCCTGCTACACCCAACTTCTGATTCTCTCCGAGTTTTTCGAGTAGAAACTGAAAGTGGTCTGGATCAAATGAGACGTCCGCATCGAGGTTGCCGATCACGGCGTAATCCAGGTCTGCAACCCTGGCCTTCCCGGCGTCGAATGCATACACCTTTCCGGCGAAATGCCGTTCACGCCGCTCGGGCAGCCGGACCAGCTCGATCCAAGTATGCTCAGCAGCATACCTGCTCACAATCTCGTCTGTCCTGTCTGTAGAGGCATCGCTCACGATCACCCATTTGAGCGGCCGGACCGTTTGCGCCAGCATGGAGATGATGGTTCGTTCAATAAACTGCTCCTCGTCCCGCGCGGGTGTAATCAGAACGTACTTGAGGATTGTAACCATGCGTTTCAGGATCTGAAAGTTGCCGCTCCGGTGCCCGGCCAGTCGCACTCAATGCGGCCTCGCGCGGTACCGGGAAGCCCAAGGAAACCGCGCTGTTTTCGCGCCGGATAAAGTCCGCGTTTTGCTCAGTACGGCGACCACCAGGTTGTCAGGTACCAGGGGTGGCCCGTCCTCGCCGAATAACCGTAATTGGACAGCAAAGTTTCGACGCGGCCGCACGTTTTAGCACCCTCGGGAGAACAGTACAAGGTGGCGCGCGGCCGCTTCCCTTCGGGCCGCAATCCACCCCGGGAGATACCGTAGCTTCACAGTCAGACCAACGATGCCGAACTGGCGCGCAGCGTTCGCATGCTCCGCGACCACCATACGTCAACGGTGTCCTCCTACGGTTAGCACTCTTGCGATGCTTCTCAACACCCCCGTTGGATTTCCGGCCGCGATCGAATTCGCCGAGACGTCTTGGCCTATTGAGATGCTGTGGTGCATCAAGATGGGGGTTCCAGCCGATACACGCTGCAGGAGCCGTTGCAGCGGACGGAAGAAGTACAGCGTCGCGAGTCGATCCGGGCAAAGTTGCGGCATCAGTAAGAGGCCGCGCCTTGCGCGGCGGCCAGGTCTGGTGTGGACAGGAAGCGCGTCATACGGGTCACGACTCGCTCCTGCTGCTCTGTTGTCAACTGCGGGAACATGGGCAGGGATACGATCTCCCATGCGG
>Ga0326728_10005902_pt1 | contig 33715 bp, 32 predicted proteins | sample MB3enrmetagenome_FD_207602 | JGI IMG/M metagenome (GOLD analysis project Ga0326728, IMG submission 207602) | Lab enriched peat soil microbial communities from McLean, Ithaca, NY, United States - MB31MN | ecosystem: Environmental > Terrestrial > Soil > Wetlands > Peat | place: USA: New York...
GATTCTCCAAGAAGCCAACACGGTAGCAGAGCAAAAGATGAAAGAACGATTCCCAGAGCTCCCAACGATACCCACGCAAGAAGCGAGGATGTAAACATCCCGCTCCCACTCTTTTTACTTCTTCTCGAACTGTAACCGACCGAACTAACCGCTCGAGGCACAAGCACATGAGTCTAAATGAGAAAGTCGATCTGATGATTGAGAAACTCAATCTCGGCAAACTCGACTTCCTAATTTTCACTTTGACCATACTTCTCGCAATCATGGGCCTCGGCATATTCACGAGCTGGCTACTCAACCCGAATACTCCGCAAAACATCGGGCCAGTGGGGCTCGTGGTGCAAACGATGTTTCTTTGCTTATTTGTTCCGTTACTCGCATACTCATACGGATCTCTTGCCGACAGAATCAACATTCGAGTTCGAGTGATTCGCATTTCCCTGATTTATGCGGTCTTCACAATCCTCACCGAGGGTATTGTTGATTTACAATCATTGCATACGCTCTTAATCAGCAATCTTACGCGTTACCAGTTCCTGTTGACGGTTTCGGAGTATCTTAGCTTAATACTGTTCCCGATCTTCGGTCTAGTAATCATTCTAGTTGCCTACTCTCTCGTATCCCGGAATCTCGGCCACTGGCTAATCTCTCAGGTGCCTAAGAAAATGGAGTCAGAGCGTATAGCTTTGGACTCGCTCTTTCGACCTTTGCCCTCGATCGGACGGTTACCGATCAAAATCTTGGTTGGACTAGCGATCGTTGAACTCATTTTGATTGATGCACTGTGGGCGATGGGTCTACGGTTTTTGTATCACGGACTCTCATCTATCCCACACTTGATCGGCTATGGTATTTTCACAATCATAACAGCAATTTTTGCCCTACGTAGTAGAGCGGTGTATGGCTTTCTGTTTCGCGCGACCGCGCGCAGTTCAAAATTGAGAGAAGATGGCCTAAAACCCGCCCGTTCACGACAGTCTGAAAGATTTTAGGTTTAGCTATCATATCACTCGAATCATGTTCGCGGTCATACGGCCCACCCAGCAGGTGTCGTCATGAATCAGATATGGCTCACAATTGATGACGGACCATCGACTCGGGCTGAGGATCTACTCGAATTCCTGAGATCGAAAAGGCTTGGTGCACTCCTGTTCTGCCGAGGAGACTACTTACGAGCCAAAACAGAATGGGGTGTACGAGCGATCAAAGAAGGTTACATCATTGGCAATCATTCATACGACCATCCGCATTTTAGCATGCTAACTCACGAACAAGTAAGAGAGCAGATCGCAAAGACTGATGCAATCATCGACCAAATTTACATTGAAGCAGTCGTGCGACGACCGCAGAAATATTTCCGTTTTCCATATGGTGACGCGGGCGCAAACGACGAAATTGTTAAGGCAAATCAGCAACTGCTAGGTCAATATGGTTACTACTCCCCAATTCATTTACCGCGCAGAGACTGGGGATGGGACGTACAGGTTATGGATTGGGGCGTTGAAACCTCAAACGTAGCACAGAAACTTGAATTTGCCAGAAAACAACTGAGCCATCTTCGATTAGGTGACGTTTTGGACTTACATGATAAAGCAGTAAACTTCGAGCTCGGATTAACCCAGAACATTTGTCAGACGGTATTGGAGCTTGGCTTCAATTTCTATAGCAACCGAAACTTCCAAGAACAAACAGCTTGCCGTTGACATGCAATAATTTAGCTGTAAGGCACAATGGAATTAGGATTATGTTGGAGCCGGGGATGGGACACGAACTGCTAGTTCGGTTCCTAACCACAGGGTAGGATGACCTGTCTTCAATCCAAGTAAGAGATAATTGTGGACGCAATATTAGTTATTTTCGTACGAACGAATAATTCGATATCTCCGCGGGTTCAAATCCCACCCGGGGCTCCATAATGCTAATACTTAGCTTGGCAAATAAGTGCTGTCGATTTTAGCGCTTAAACCGTTACCGATTTTAGCGCCTTCGAGTCTGTCGGAGAATTCCTTACAGTTTATGAGTCCGTTATGCGCGTGTTAAGTTGTCAAGTTGGCTTCCGCAGATCGGCAATAGCCGAGCTGTGTCGCAGGCCAGCTTCGACCAAAGGTGAACGCCAGCGTCGGTCCGCTACGCCACGGGAGTCCGTCTGCAAGACGGGTGACAGCTGTCTGTCAGTCAGACGTTTACATCCCTTACGCGCCGGGTTACCCGCTACGCATGTCGTCTCCTGAGCAACGTCGGCGCCGCTACGTAGGCCGACTAGGAACAAATATGCCCATCGTGCAACCATAATCGATGTTCTTGATGATGTAGCCCTAACTACTATGGTTGACAAGGGTCACAAGATGGTTCAAATTACAGACAAAGACTTCAAACTATTTCGCAAGAAATGCAAACGCGTCAAAAGAATGCTGGAGGACATTGCCAGATATCTCCTAATCGACTTAGAACGAATCGAAACGCAACGCAAAGAATAAACACGCTTTACCTAGGGAAACATGAAGTTCAGGAGGCATTCCTTGGGATTAGTATGTCCTTACAAAGATTGCCAAGCTGAATTTGTAGTTTCTCACACGTATGATAGTCAAAACCTAAACTCGCAGAACTTGAGACATTTTTCTTATGCGGTGCCTATGCGGTACAAATACGTGCTAGTCTTGGTATTGGTCTCGACGAGCCTTCTGTCTTTACAGTTCGCTGCCGGTCAGACTTGCGGCCTAAATTACCGGCTGCTCACAAGCTCGGGCACAATCTACGGCTTAGCAGGCCTACCTAATCAAATCAGTCTCCCAAACCAAACAAGCGTAACAATTACTGGGAAACTGTTTCAATATGGTCCTAACGCTTCTAATTATGGAGGAACGATTCTTGTACTCGTTCTTCAATCCTCAGCAACGACACAATCTTGGTACAGCGTAACGATGGTTGTGGTGCAAGAATCAAGCGGCATGATTTGGACCGCTACAACGACTCAAACGAATAATCCGCTACCTACCCAACAGCCAGTAACCCTATCGGGGTTTCTTCTCGAAACGTATGGGCAATGTGTTCAACCTCTTTCTCAGGCATACAGCGTTTCCCCAACCATAGCAATCGCCACAGGACTTATTCTCATTATTGCGGTTGGAGTTCTGTACCGGAAGAGGCAGAAATAGCGTTCAGCAGTCTAAATGACCTAAATGGTTAGGTAACCAATGCAGGCTGCTTGACGCAAGCTGGCAAAGTCCAATCCCATCAGAGACAGGTTCAAAGAGCGTAGCTCACGTCGTTGCTATCGTTCTCTTATTGGTTTCTCCGCTGGCTGGAAGCGTCTCTGCTGTATCCGGTGTTGCAACACAGTCAGGTTTGACTTCGACCTCTGGTCCTTCAGTGGCAGGTAATGTAACAATTCACGGAGTACGACTCGCTCTTAATCGGACAAAATTGATCGGGCGGCTAGAATCGAATAGGATAATTCGCTTCTCAATCGTTCTCAACTATGACGCAAGCGCTGAAGCGTATGCGCAATCGATCTATGACCCCACATCTCCTAACTATCATCAGTTTCTAACACCGCGAACATTTGCCGACAGGTTCGGCCCCACACTGATTGATTATCAAAACCTCGTTAGTTGGTTGCAGGCCAATAACGTCACCGTCACCTCTACGGCCCCCGATAGGCTCATAGTCGGAGCCCGTGCGCCAGTAGGGACACTTAGAAGCCTTTTCAATACCACATTCTCGACGTATCAATATGGCAATCGAACAATCTACACAAATGATGAGGACCCCCAAGTCCCGGCAGCAATTGGCGGAATCATAAGAGGCATTGTTGGCTTCCACAATCTTACGCTCGTTACCCCTCTCTCTGTAGCATATAGTCCAACACAGATTAGGACAGCGTATGATTCAGCCTTCTTATTACCGCCCGACATCGGGTACACTGGCGCAGGTAGAACAATCGACATCCTTGATGCCTACGATTATCCAAACTTGCTAAGTGATTTAACCACTTTCGACAATAGATTCTTACTCCCGTCACCAAATATTTTAGTCTACGAGAACTCCGCGTGGGGTACGTACAGTGTGTGTCCCACTACTTCTGGAAGTCAGGCGAGTTGGTGCTTTGAGGCTGCAATGGACACTCAATGGGCGCATTCGATGGCTCCAGGAGCATCCTTGCACGTAATACTTGTGCCTGACAATTCTGATAATTCATTTCTTGAAGGAATTCAATATGTTGTGAACACTGATTTAGCATCTGGTGGTATCTTTTCAAATAGCTGGGGCAGTCCGGAGTTATGCACCCAGTTGTACACCTATAAGTGTGACTCATCATTCGTTAACAATGTTCATCCGTTTCTAGTGCAGGCTACGATTGAGGGAATTACCACTTTCTTCTCAACTGGCGATTATGGTGCTTACGCCCAATGCTCGGCCTTTGCTTGCAGCTCGACATTAACAGTTGAATATCCCTCATCTGATCCTTATGTTACAGCTGTCGGAGGAACAAGTCTCAACTCGATAACTGGCCCCTCTGAAACAGCGTGGCCAAACTCCACTGGAGGAATTAGTGCATATTCACTCTGGAATGGTGTTGGTGAGCCTAGCTATCAATCTGCCCACTTCACTCTCGCGGGTCGTGGAGTGCCGGATGTCAGCATGGATGCGGACCCAAATACGGGAGTGTACGTTGTTTGCAATCAAGGCAATGCATGTCCAGCACTGCCACCAGGAGAATCGTATGTTGGAGGAGGAACGAGTCTTGCTGCTCCCCTATGGGCAGGCAGTATCGCACTAATCGATCAGGCGATAAACTCCAATCTGGGGTTTCTGAATCCTCTCATATACCAAATTTACGGCACTTCCGAATATTCAAGCGACTTCCATGATATCACGAGCGGAAACAATGGGCCTTATTCCGCAGGAACGGGCTGGGACGCTGTTACTGGTTTAGGTACCCCAGGTCTTTTCAAGATGGCCCAGAATCAAGGAATGACAAAAGCCTCCACTACTCCATCAACCGTGACTCAAGGACAGTCCGTGAGTTACGTAGGATCTGGATTCACGCCAAACGCCCAGGTCAATGTAGTGATCGACTCAGGCTACGGGTACGGGTTCCTAGTCGGAACCCCTACTGCGAGTAACGCAGGCTCGATAAGTGGAAGCTTTCCGGTTGGCACCAATATCCTCCCAGGGACAAGACAAGTCACCTTTACGGACCAATCCACAAACATCGTCATCACTGACGATGTACAAGTTCTTGAGCTAACACTCACTACCACTCAAACACAGACTTCGACTTCGACCGTGGTTACGACTACTTCTTCAACCTCTAACTATGGAACGGCGACTACGACGACCACCACTTCAATCAGCACTTCAACGATGGGTCAGGTCTGCTATTCGACTAGCACAACACAGACAACAAGTGTCATAGTTCAGGCCACTGTGTCCTCAATAATGTCAACGACAACTACTACTTCGAGTACATCTACATTTTTCACCACAACGAGTTCAACCTCCTCATCGACCTCTACGACCTTAACGACCACGACAACCACTATCTGTACTCAAACCTCGACAAGCACCAGCACTTCTACAACTCAAACCACATTTACGAGGCCCGCAACCACAATTTCGCTCCTCGTCAACCCGAACACGACAAACCTAGGTTCACCTGTGGCACTATCAGGAGCAATCATCCAAGACCCTGGATCAGTTCAAGTAACCATCAGCGTCAGTCAAAATTCTGGGACGACTTGGTCAACACTCATGACGGTTATGACCGACAATTCAGGTTCATATTCGACAGAGTGGAGGCCACAATACCCTGGGAGCTATCTGGTTGAGGCGAGCTGGAGCGGAAACAATCAGCTTGCAGGATCCACCAGCCCCACCCAGTCCTTGACTGTGACTGGTACGCCAAAACCCACTCCAACACTGCTTCTTTCGTCTCCGTCTTCAGGGTCCCAAGGACAATCAGTTCAATTATCAATTACAGTCTTCAATCCGACAAATTCGCTCTTGAGCGCTAATGTGATGGTAGAGATTACGGGGCCAAACAATTATGTGATGTTTGATGTTGTTCAAGTGAACGTCGCAGCCGCATCCCAATCAACCGCATATTATGTTTGGATGGCGCCGAACCAATCAGGCACTTACACTGCAACGGTAAACCTCTCACCATCAATCCCCTCAGGCGTCAGTACTACAACAATTCAGATCACGTAGACCGATCTCTTGCGTGTATTTTTGAGTCGAAAGTGACATAGAGAACCTAATTCGGTACTCCTTTTGCGGGAAACAGCTCAAAATGGGTTAACGGATAGAATCCGTGATGGGTAGTTCAGACTGTAGTGCGTCTTCTTTGAAAGGTCTGAGAAAAATCTCGTTAGTTCTGCTCATCTTAGCAGTAGCAGTTTTATCGTTCTTTCCAATGTTGCAGCTTTCGTACTCGTCGGCAATTTCGAGAATTCAGTACGCGAGAGGAGTCAACAGTGTAGCGACGATCAGTGTTACGCTTGCGTCTCCGCCTACGAACGGAAACGAGCTCATAGCCGTAATTTCAAACGAGGGAACAGGCCAAACAGTAAGCAGCATATCTGAAACAGGCGTAACTCAATGGGCTAAAGTGGTTTCTGGAAAATCCAGCAATGGCCAAGCGGAAGTTGAGATTTGGAAAGCCGAAAATGTTCAAGCCGCATCACAAACCATCATTATAACATTGTCGGGCACGCCCGCGTATGGCGGAAGCGCATACGTACTTGAATATTCAGGTTTAGCGACAAGCGGTAGCACAGATCAAACAGCGAACACTAGCGGTGCAGGCGCAAGCGCCACGACTGGCACGACGCCGACAACTACCAATGCGAATGAACTTTGGCTTGGCGGCATAAGCTCATATTTGACCGCCACGTCAGGGGAGACACCGGCGAACGGATTTACATTAATTGATGGTTCATCAACTGGAACGTCTGGAATTACTTCGGTTCTTCAGAACATTGTTTCAAGCACCGGAACCGCATCGTCTGGTCTTTCAGTTTATAATAATTGGTGGGCTGGATGTATTGCTACATTCGAAGCTGCCTCCTCAACTACGACTACTTCATCTACTTCGTCAACTTCCTCCACAACCACCACATCAACAACTTCCTCAACGACTACTAGTCCAAGCACGAACTCCTTCACCGTGCATGCAGGTGCAACACAAGTCATAGTCACCGTTACGTGGACTGGGACCGGCAGTGCGTCTGTCCAAATCATGGGGCCAGGCGGAACGCCGACTCTATCTGAATCTGGTGCAATTATTTATGATCGGATAACCTTCACAAGCGGATCAAGTACACCAACCAATATTCATCGCGTAACGTTCACACTCAACCCCTCTCCTCCCTCCGCACAAACATGGACCGTACTCGTGACCTCGTCTGCCAGCTACACAGTCACAGTTGAGATAAGCTAAGACACATTCTCGAACAATTCGGCTGAAGGCCATATTAGAGGTAGCTTGTCGATTACACGCTTAATGAATTCCGCCCAATAATCTCGTTTTTTACGACTAGGCATTAGAATCTTTGAAGGGAGTCGTTTGGAGGACGATTTAAAATCGCTTATAGATTTATCGAGTTTTGGATTGCAAAATTCTAAATTGAGACTTATCTCCTTCATCGATGAAGGCTACGATGGATATTTGCCAGATAAGAAGTACCTCAATTGACAAAAGTCGTCTCCACAAAGCCATTTGAACTCAGTGAAGAGACTGTTCTTTCGAAGCCGATTATCCAAGTAGATACTTGGCCGTTCTCGCCGTATTATAAATTGAAAAATCCACAGAGATTAGGCAAACCCGCAGAACCGATTGAAAAGATACAAGATTGGTATCGTCCGCAATTCCAAGACCTTTCAAGAATGAAGGAGGGACTCTCTGAGAAGCGACTTCTTGGTGTTTCATGGCTTCTGGCCGTCAGCATCGGCGTCGTAACAAATCTTCTTGCCATTGCCATCACAGGACAATTGAGTGTCCCCTCCACAGGTCGTGGAATTGGCATGACGATTTTGTTGGCAGACGGCGTGTTTGCTTTGGGGATCCTATATTTCGTGTACTTTCCTGCCAGTTTAGAATACCCAATCACTGCACTGATCTTTCCACAAAGCTTCATCGGGAATACCCCTGAAATCGATCAGGGTCAGATCGATGGTGTAGTCGGCACAACCTACAGCATAGAATTCAAGAACATTATGCAGGATTGGGCAAAGATTGTTACATTGTGTACGCTGAGAGATGCGATCAAGAAGACCAAGCTGAAAACCCTGCGAGTTATCGCACTAGAGGATGCCGACCCATTATTTGTCCTGTTGCTTGACATCAGGCGGGAACGTGAATTCTTCTTCGATTTTAGCCTAGTAAAGAAAGCCAGAGTGGAAATTCAAACGCTTCTTCAGAACCTGCTAACCAATCACGTGGGTCTTTCCAACTACGATTTCGAAAACGATCCGCAGAAATGGATGAGTGACGGCCATAAGTTTCTGAACGAGTTTTGTAAATGGCAACGTGAGGAAGTGATAGAGACGATAAAGAGTGAATGCCGTGAATGATAACTATGATTGAAGAAGTAAACAAGAAATGTTTGAAAGAGTTAGGTATGAATTGAGTTCCCACCGATTTCTAGTCTTAATGCAACACTCTCAAGATTTCACCGTCTACGACGATCAGATAGGAGAACAATACAACTATCCGAGTCAATACTTTGACCGTGTCCAAGAAGGATCGCATTTCATCTACTGTCGTCCCCAAGAAGAAGGAAGACCGACCGTCTACTTTGGAACAGGTGTGATCGGTGCCATTAGCCCCGACGATAGCAATAATCGCAGGTATTGCCAGGTAGAGGAATTTTTTGAATTTCCAAGAGAAGTCCGCTACAGAGATTCGGGGAGGCGCTATCTTGAAACCGGGACGGAACAGATTCCCGTAATGCAAAGTGCTGTTCGTATTATCGGAGAAGAGGCATTCAATCGGATCATCGATCGTAGTGGGCTCGAGCAAGATGAATTTTTTCAGCGCCTTCGCAGCTCAAGAACAGATTCTGAGAGGATCAGGTTGCTGAACGAAAGCTATGCATCGGCAACGCCCCGCCTAAAGCGTTACGTCAGCAACAGAGTGGAGAGAGGAATCACTATCGGCGGGAAGGTTAAGGAACTCAATCGGCATATCTGCCAAATCTGCGGCATAGTGCCATTCATGATGCGCACCAAGCGTCCTTACGCTGAAGCCCATCATGTCATCCCACTCCATAAACTCCAAAATGGTAGCTTAACGTCCGAGAACGTCATATGCGTATGCCCGAATTGTCATAGAAAAATACACTATGGAAACGTAACGTTAGTCGAAGCAACTACCGAGACAATCGTTTTCGAAATAGAGGGTCGGCGAATATGCATTCGACGAAACAAATTAACGTTAACCTAAGATTACGTTGGGAAATTCTCAATCATCAAACTAGAAACGAAATGAAGATAATGCATGGTTAGAGTGTGGGCTTCGTCTGCTCAAGACGCTTTCACGTTCAAGTTGATGCGTTTCGGGCATGCAGATGACAATGGACAGTGTATACAGTCCGGATTTGTTGGGTGGCAGAAATTCCTACCGACGTTCCACGCTGAATCTAATTCACCCGGATAATCCGGATTCAACATTCGAGCCGCACGAACAGCCGCTTCCGGAGTATCGTCATCAATCAATCCTGATCTAAGAAAAACTCGTCTGACGTGAATGTCTGCGGCAACGTCGATCCCACTGAAATCATGCATGGGCACATGTTTGAGTCTATGAAGAATGTCGGTTGCCATAGCAGAAATTTTATCGCCGAATCCATCGAACTCAAGGAAACGCCTTTGAAGATCACCGGCCCGAGGGTTATCATTCCAGATCTTTTCAGGTATTCCATCATATCTGTCAACAAGTAATCGACTTGCGCCAATCACACATTTCGCTATTATGCGAGGCCAACGAGTGAGAGGTTCCGGGTGACGTATGGTCTGTTCCAAATCATCAACGTTCATTTTTGCGAGTTGATGCGGGTCGAGGTGGCCTAATCGTTTTCGTAATTCTGTTGGTGCGTTCCATGCTCTCTCAGCTAGAATCCCACGATCAAATACGCAGCCATAAAAGAACTCGATGTCAGGCATTCTAGCCACATCCGACGCCGAAGGGATGTTGTCGTTGTCTTGAATGTTCCTAGTGCATTCACGCAGTATTGCGCAGATCGTTTCAGATGTAATCAATCATTTTCACTTTCGTGTGTGCTGGTTACGTCTTTGGTTCACGCTTTGGTTTTCGTCAAGTTGTCTGAGCAGTAATGCGTCTCAATTTTCCGTCGGGGGCACTAAGGTATACTCGATCTTGCGATCTACCAGACCCCTGACCTCCGGACTTTGAGGAAGGTTGTTTTTCTAATTCTTCAAGATAATTGTACGCTGCATGCAGGGCTTCCGTTTCGGTCATGTACTCGCCTTTAGTGTACATGCCTGCTTCCATGTCGAAAGAGTCGCTCCCGAGAACCTTCCATTGACCAAGCTCCGACAGCGCCCGCATGTATCTTTTGTAAAGTTCTGGATAATGCTTTTCGAGCCATGTCGGCCCCACATTAATCGACGGGGCCAGATGATCCGCAAGGTCTGCTCTTTTGATAGCCGCAGCGAGACCATTTGGTTTGAGTCTGCGAATATACTCCTCGTAATTTTCCTCATCCTTCTTCCAAGTCAAGTAGCCTATGGCTTCAACGATCCGATCTGAATAGCCTAGAGCCTTCAATCGGTCTAGTGTGACGGGAGTCTCTTCGACTATATCATGCAGGACTCCGACGATGCGTTCTTCATCGGATTCCAACATAAACATGACACGGAGTACGTGCAATATGTATGGGTGGCCGACTTTGTCCTTCTGGCCTCGATGAGATTCCGCAGCGAGGAGAATCGCGTCTTCGAGTGTAGGGCCGGAATTCATACATTCATAAGAGCTGATCAGCCAGTTGTGTTTTGTGTTTTGTCTTTATGCGCCTGGGGATGGGACACGAACTACTAGTTCGGTTCCTAACCACAGGGTAGGATGGCCTGTCTTCAATCCAGCTAAGAGATAATTGTGGAGGAATATTAGTCATTTTCGTACGAACTAAGAAACTCTGGGTGAGATTCGAAGGAAATTATTGGTAGCCCGGGGGGAAATCGAAAGAATTCTTTCGAATCTCACACTTTCGCTTTTAAGCAACAAGACTTCCGTGACCTGATTCTGCTATTACGCGTAACTACTACTACGATTTTTCGCTTGTACGTTTTCGAGAAAGACTGTTCCGTTGGATCTGTGATCATAGTAGATCGGGTTCAAATCCCGCCCGGGGCTCCACGATACTAATTCAAAGCCCCATCTTTGGCTGCTACTCTAGTTTCTCGCGTCTTATGTCTTTTCTTTCGAGGAGTTACGTCTCATGAAATTTCTCAATGTCGGATCGGTATTCCAGCGAACTGGAATTGAAAGTTGTAATCCCCAGTTTACCGGTACAAGGCATTCAAAGGACAGCTATGACCTTTCCAACTTTTTTGGCGTGGCATCCTTTATGTCCCTTTAGCATAGTTGTTGCGTGAGCTTTTTTGACCCTTGTCATGACTGAGCTGTCGAAATATGGGATTGCAATGGCCGCTGATTCAGCTGTGACTCAAGAAACCTATAGTTATGATACGTCTCAGTTGAAGCATCGAATTTATCTCGGAGCAAGAAAACTGAGACCGATTCCGAAGATCTCCGCGGGGATTTCTATTTGGGGTAATGGGAAGGTTGGGTACGTTGACACTGACATTTGGATAAAGGAGTTCATTTCGAGAGAGGAGAAAAACTACTCAAGTTTAGCTGATTTCGCTGATCACTTGACCAGAAAACTCAACGAAATCGGTGGGTCAACTTCCGGAAGTCCCACATTGGGTTTTCACTTAGCGGGTTACCAAAAAGCCCAGAATGGGAAGTTCTCATGCTGTTATCAAATTTTCGATGGCTTCAAAGAAGGATTTCGCAATCAGCTTGCAAAACCTCCTAGGAACTATTCCGGATACAGACCAGAGATCATTAGAGGCGGGGACTATTTTCTTGGCGCTAAACTCTTTGACCTACAAGATAGATACCTATCGGGTCTCCGCAAGGCAGGTCTTATCTCAGTTCCGTATCCCGAGGACCTAAAGATGAGGGCAGAATATCTTAGGTTCCAGATAGTGCATATATCGCATCTCTACAGATTGAGCAGCCGATTTCCGTTTATTGGCGGACCAGTTACGACACTCACGATTTCTAGCAGAGGGATTCAAGAGTATGAAACGCGTGGAGAAATAATCAATCCTTACTACGATACAGGTTTTATCTAAGCCGGTTGCTGCCGACTACCGTAATAGGCTTTCACAGAAGTCTAAAGATAAAACGTAGTTGACATTTAGACTAAGAACCGATCGGTGTGGCTTTTTCCTGCTTGCGGAGCTTCGACTAATCGCAGCCTAGACGACCAGGATTGCTGATCCACGCAGCGATCCGATCAAGGAAATCCCAGACATCGCCAGTAGTCGGTTTCAGATAATCCGGATCTTTATCGGACTTGCCGATTTTGGAGAATACATTCACCACCCATTCTGACCCGTGCCCAGTAACTCCAAGATGTAGCAACCATGATTCTAACTCTCCAATAGGTACCAAGAATATTCCATATTTCTCAAGTTCTTTCAAGAAAGCACACGCTTTCGCCTTGTCTGGGGAATTCAAAGCATCGATGCCGCGTTTCTTAATCACAGACGGATTTCCATCAGCCGCCTCAAACACAGTTGATAGGTATGTTCTTTCAGCGTCTAAGCTGCGTACACTGGTCGCAGGAACTCCGCAAGTGTTCAGTAGGTCATTCCAATTGGTCTGTTGGACGTTTATGAAATCCAGATCAACTATGGCTGCCGCAGCTATGCCAACGCGACGCAACGGTTGTACTAGCCTACTGATTGTTTGCATGTTTTGAGCGTTGAGAAACAGGGTGTCCCTCATGCCTCTGTTTTGATCTACTAGCCGCTGGTTCATCTCATCGTAAAAGGCCCTGTCCGTATCTGACTCGGTTATGACTGCTGCCTTGTGAAATAGTGCACTTAGAACGTCAGTCGACCTAAGAAGCGGATCGCTCGTCATTTCAGATATCTCTGTTGGAGATAGGGCTCTCGCCGCCGCGGCTCCAGTTGTTGGGTCATAGGTAAGCCTTACAACGGCTGCACGTGGGACGGATTCGATACAGCCAATCAAGAACTCGGAGCTATGAGTAGCAACTATGAGAGAAGCGTCCCTCTCGTCAGCAATCTTGGCGAGGTTCTTGCCCAGACGACGGGCCAGAGGGGGATGGAGGAATGCGTCCGGTTCATCAATTAAGATAATCTTGTGAGGTAGGCTAAGTAATGCGGATGTGAGACCAACGAATGCTTGAACACCGTCACTGAGCTCGCTAATTAGCTGAGCTTCGGCATGAAATTTGCGAGCCTTTTCGTCGAGGCCCTGTTCTTCGCTCTTACTTGTCGGCGCCCTCGGACTCATTCGTATCCTAAACGATTGCATTGCTGTAGGATCGATAACGAAAGACATCCCAAAAGCTTCCTCAGTCAGTTTTCTCACCCTTTCACGATCTGCGTCATTTTTGAATAGAGCCCATAAGTGATTTTGAGGCTGACCCATCAGATCTCCCGTCGGTTTGGGATCAGCAAGAAGGAACCGATTACGCCCATCGAGACGGACGACGTAAAGCGAACTCAGCCAAATCCGGAGAAAATCCACCTGTTTGTTAACTGTAGCATTCCGCAGTTCAACGAGATTGCTCCGAAGAGTTTCGATAATGATCTTGAAGGACTACAATTCAAAACCTTCAGAACCGGAGATAAAATACGTGTTGGATCAGTAGAGATCGAACCCATTCATGTAGACCACTCAGTACCCGGCTGCTACGGATCAATATTTCATACAACGGAAGGCGCGATAGTGTACTCCGGAGACTTTCGATTACATGGCACGAAACCTGAAATGACACATGAATTTGTGAAAGCAGCGTCCGAAAGTAAACCGATCGCAATGCTTTGCGAAGGCACCAACATAATTGGAGCCGATTTCTCCACGGAAGCAGAAGTTAGCCAGAAGCTGGACAAAGTGGTTGAAGCATCAGAGAGCTTAGTGCTTGCGAGCTTTCGTCATACGGACGTTGATCGCACCAGAACTTTGTATGAAGTCGCCAAACGGAACAAACGCAAGCTCGCAATCTCGCTGAGACAGGCGTACATGCTGAATAAACTGAAGTCCGATAAGCATCTCGACTTGCCTTCGCTCAACTCCGATAATTTTCTGATCTTCAAACGTGAGAAGAAATCATATTACAAATGGGAACAGACCGTTCTAAATTTCCCAAACGTTGTTGATGCACAAGAAGTCAAACGGATTCAAAACAAGGTTATTCTAGCGACAGGTTTCTCAGATTTGAAGGAATTAGTCGATATGAGACCTGAATCAGGAAGCAGCTTCATCCTATCTTCATCTGAACCCTTCAACGAAGAGATGGAAATTGAGTATGATAAATTTGTCAACTGGCTTGACCACTTCGGTTTGCCAATGTTTCACATACACTGTTCAGGCCACATAATGCCCACTGAGATAAGGCAAGTAATCAGCAAGATCAAACCCAAGAGGATGTATCCTATTCATACAGAGCATCCGGCGCTATTCTCAAGATTTGTAGCTGGGGTAACAAGCGTAGAGCTTCCGGCAATTGGCAAAACATACGAACTATAGTGTTGGAGCGTTTCATTTCAAACGATTTCGTATTATTGGCGGGTCTGATGCTTTCGTAGATATTCCTTCAGAGCCTCTACCGCTACATCCTGAAGTGATCGATCTGTTTCGAGTGCAACTCTCTTCAGGTCCTTGACCAAATCTTTTGGGAGCCGAAGTGTAGTCTTGGTAATCTCCAATTTATCTACCCTGAATTCTATCCGGTTGATTTCGCCGTACTGACAGCATGACGGCAAAGCCTATATACGTGTTTAGCCAGCTTGCCAGCTTGCTGGCATAACGGCAATGAATCAAATGAAACCAATTCAGTCACTCCATCCAAACCAGGATGGCGCTGATCGTCAAGAGAATTTCTTGTATCTCTTGCGTGAAGCTATTCGTTCTGTTTCGCGTGACGGTGAGCCTGTAGGTCTACAGAGTGTGCAGTCCGCTTTGCTGCGAAAAGGATGGCATCCATGAGGGCAGAGGTGAAATCGAATGGCAGTTGTAATCGTGGAAGAGAAAGATAGCCAAGTAGCCTGGCAACTTGCAGAGGAAATACGAGTGATCCTGGGACGGAAAGCCAAAGTGGTAGGGCTCTAAAAAAGAGGTCATGAACACTCACAAGCTCACTCATCTGCACTCATAAACAACCAATCGCAACATGCGCGGCCTGTAATGAGCTTCTGCCGCCTTCGCTCTGGGCTCGAATGACGTGGAAACGGTTCGAGCCTGAACTGGACACGTATCATGTTACGACACTCACTGGCTGCTTAGCGCATTCGTATTTCGACAGAACCTTTACTATCGAGGAATCCGTTGAATCCGCGTGGGCCAAGCTTCGAGGGTCTCTGCTCCACTATGCTGGGCGGTCTCTTGGCTGGAACGAACTACGAGTGAAGATGACCTTCGAACTGGACGGCCGAATAATCACGGTCGTCGGGCGCGTAGATGCGTACGATCCTGACACAGCTACGATATACGATCTCAAGACAACCCGGTTTGTCAAATGGCAGGATGAGAAAGGATTCATACCACGTGAAAACCACGTAGCACAGATTCAGTGCTACTCTACATTATTCGAACTCTACGGCATAACAGTCAATCGCCTTGTCCTTGTCTACGTAGACGATAAGACGATCTTGGCAAAACAGGTTCCTCTAGGCGGGCGTAGAGAGTGGATGATCACACGAGCGACGACTCTGCATCGAGCATTTCAGACATCGCAGATTCCTGAACCCGAAGTTGGACCTGGTTGCGCTTACTGCCCTTTCATCGAATTATGCCCGAAAAGTTCTGAGGCGATGGCCTTCAGGAAGGATAGAACGAGATGAAGGAAAATAGGTCGGAAATTTCGCACGACCGGTCCGTTTTGCCTTCAATAATAAAACGCGGTGCGTTGATCGCCCGTTTTCCTGGTCAAATTCGCCGCATTGATAGCTGGCAATACAAAGTCCGATCACAATCACGACCAGATTGGTATACAATTGTATGGCGAAAGCGTTTTTGGGCATGCGACTGTCCGTTCAACAGAACAACACACCAAACATGCAAACACATCTACGCAGTCCTATTGCGAATCACTGAAGATCATAGCGAATCAGAGTTAGCAGTTTGCGGTCATTGTGGTGAGAGCACAACCATTACCAGACGCGGCTTCTACAAATCCAAGTTAGGTTTTGCGCAGCGATACGGTTGTAAACAGTGCAAGCGCCGCTTCACGACCAGAACGGGCTTTTCTGGCATGAAGTATAGTGCAGGAATTATTACGGCTGCTTTGGACTTGTATTTCAAAGGTCTGTCCCTTCGGTCAGTTGCCGACCACTTGAACCAATCCTACGAGCTCCAAATTTCGCATCTCACAGTGTATCGCTGGATCAAACAATACCTTCCACTAATCATATCATACACTGAAAAAATGAATCCGAAAATCATCTCAAGAACTTGGCACGCTGACGAGATGAGAATAAATGTGAATGGAAACTTGCGTAACCTGTGGAACTTAATGGATCACGAAACTCGTTTTCTGTTGGCGGTTCAAGTAACGAAACGTAAAGGAGGTTCTGAAGCTAAGCGATTGCTAAGAAGCGGTCTGAGTAGGAAAGCAAACAAGCACCTCGGACTGATCTCCGACGGCCTGACTTCCTACGGCCAAGCAGTCCGCGCTCTGGGCGCGGAAGGCGTTCAAATCAATCATTTTCCAGACAGAGGGCTGACCAACCACAAGAATAACAACAGAGTCGAACGACTTAACGGCTCTGTAAGAGGAAGACTGAAGACAATGCGCGGCCTGGACAATGACAGGTCGTCAAGAGCTTTCGTGAAGGGCTTCGCTGCCTACTATAATTTCATACGACCTCACTCCGCGTTAGGAGGTCGAACTCCTGCCGAGGCTGCTGGAATCGAACAGGTTCAGAAGAAAAATAGGTGGCTTGATCTAATTCGAAAAGCGAAGTCTGACTCCCCTTTGAAGTAAATTGCGTGTCGGCGACTCCAAATAATTCGACCCGTACTCAGAAAATCAATCATATAGCATGAATTTGTAATTCGATCCCACGATGTCGTGGATTAAGAGTTTCTACTTGGAGCCAAATACGCGGGATAACCTATGTGAGATTCCTCGTTGCTTCCGGCCGGATGAAGTGCGGGGAATTGGTTCGCCTGAGATGGCAACAAATGTCTTTTCATTCATTTTTACGGCCCCTTGAGGGTCCGTGGAGGTTACAATTAGTGGGACAGCCTGTCCGAATATCGATAACATAGTCATGTCGCCTTTGATGAAGGGCGTGCCTGTGAATCGTTTCTTAACGAAACTTACGAATTCCTCATCGAGGGTTAACCGAACGTCAGTCGGAGCTAATTGAATTGTCTTCGCGTCTTTGACTGCTGCTTTCTTAACGGTCACATGATCGTTGAGTGCTGCGCCAGCATTGCGTCTTATTAATCCATCAATTCTGACGATGTCGTTATCCTGGTCTTCTGCATCCGCTGAGCAGGCTATGGCTACGGTCATTTTCTTTCCGTGGATATCAACGAAGTCCCCAGTCGTAATCTTGAGTTTTTGCAGTATCAGGTTATCAATCCGAGCCCTTGCATGGCCTACATCGCGTGTTCTTGCGTCTTGGACGCGTAGTGAGCAGCGTTCGCCTGATTCGGGTTTTGACGTCATGATCTCTTGTTCTGGTCTGCTCATTTGGTCGCCTTGTTTTTCGATACGGCCGGACGAAATACCGGGTTCGCTCAGCACTTGGACCTGGGATGTTTCATCAATTTTCACAGCCCCATGGGGGCTAGTCCTGGTTACGATTATTGACACGGCGCTACCGAATGTCGCCAATAGAGTCATGTCGCCTTCGACGAACGGCATATCCATGAATCGACGCTTAACGAAACTTACGAATTCTTCGTCAACGTTTAGCCGAACGTCAGTGGGAGCAAAGAGGATTGCCTGTGCGTCTTTGACTTCTGCTTTCTTTGCGCTCACGTATTCGTTGAGTGCTACGCCAGCGTTTCTTCTGATTAATCCGTCCATTCTAACGATTTCTTGACCCTGATCTTCTGCGTACGCTGGCCAAGCGACCGCTACGGTCATTTTCTTTCCGTGGATTTCAACGAAATCTCCAGCCATGATGCCTAATTTCCGCATTGCGCGACTATTGATGCGAACTTTTCCATGGCCGATATCTCTCTTATGTGCATCTTCGACGCGGAGCGCACACCCATCACTTGGCGATGGTTTCGGTGTAATGGTTGGTCCTGATGGTTTGGTCTCACGAGATGTCTCTGTGACTACTGGTGTCACATTAGTGTCTTGGTTCCGTTTTGCCTCATGTTGAGATGTTGACGGAGCGGGGGTTTGATTAGTTTCCACATCGACAGATGTAGATATTTCTTGGGTCTGAGTGCCGCATTTTGTGCAGAATTTCACTTCTGGGAGAATGGCTTCGCCGCATTCAATACAAAAACGTTGACTGCTCACAGGAACCGTCGGAGAGTAATTTTCAACTGGCTAAACAAATGTTCTGATGACGTATGTTATGGCAAGCGTTAAAACAAGTGAGTGGCATGAACATGTCATTCACATAAGTGTTGGATCGAATCAAGTTCAATTTGTGCGTTTTCAGACGTAAAACTCCCCGGATGTGACGCACAAACTAAATTGAAAACATATTAAGCAATTATTGAGCAAGCCGAAAATCAGTTATGTGGTCACCCATTTGATCGATTGGGCCTTTGTGATGAAAGGTCGGCGTATTCTCCTTTTCGTCGTATTGTTCGGTGTTGTCTTTGCGTCGGTTAATCGCTCTGTTGTGGCTGATAGTAACTATATCTCACTCTGGGGCGCTTTTGGAAATAGCAATGCGGCAGGTAACAGTGGCGTTCAAGCAGAGATAAAGACGGACGTATACAATATCGTGCAGCCAGATATTCTCGACTCATTCTTTGTTGCAAATCCCTTAGCTAACGGTGCGGCTTTAACGTTTGGATATGGTCTCGTTGTTCCTGGTACTTACTGCCTCTTGGGGGAACAGAGTCAAGGGGTTGACAACTGTTCGGGGTCAGAGAGTTTTGTCGGGTCGGGAGATGCAAGGTGGCTTTGGAATTACTGGCCGAATCCCAATGTCCACGACTTCTATTACGGGATGGGCCCAGCGAATTCTGCTGGTTCGAACGGCACATGGCACACTTATCAGATCACACCAAACGCTGCTAATGGTTGGAATTTTGTTCTAGACGGACAAGTTGTGTCCAGTTTCAACAAATACGCATCGACGATATCAAAGTCTCCACCAATAATGGTAGCTGAGGAAGAGAGTACTACGACCTCCGTTAGCGGCAATTTAGGTCCTGTTGAATTTCGTAATCTCCAGTACTTGATGAATGGCGAATGGAGGCCGGTTACGTCATTAACCGCCATGCTGCGGTGTGGAAACTTTAATCAGTTTTGTGGTATTTACGCGGGTAACCCGTACGGTGTCCCGTATGGTGTCAGTTTGATCGCACCCAACGATATTCTCGTTGGATCAGGGCAGTATCCAGTACCAGACGGTACTCTGCTTTGGGGTAATCCTTACGTCATCTTAGAGGTTCCAAAGCAAGTTCAAGTGACCATAGACGGCACCATTCAACCCACAGGGACTGCTCAAGTCACATTACGGAGCGGGACGCATACTTTCTCTGTTCCAAACTTTGTGCAGCTTGACAACGGCACCGGACTCCGCTTTGATCACTGGAACGCTAAATTAAACACAGGTAACACCGTCGCAACGGCGAATTTCACAGTGGAGATCGAGTCGAATTTCGTTGCTAGGGCAGTATACGTAACTCAGTACGAGCTGACCATAGTTTCGTCTCAATACTCCGCCGGTTCTCAAGAGTGGTACGATAAAGGTTCAACCGCAAATTACTCGGTCAACAATCAGTTTCTTCCAATAATATTCGTAGGATGGTACGACGAGTCAGGAAATCTGATTACAAATTCAACAGCTGGAACAATCCTCATGGATGGCCCTCACACTTTGGTACCTGAATGGCGAATTAATTATCCAGTGATTGCAATCTGTTCTTTGGCAACGGCAGGAGTGGTTACAACAGTCATAATTTCACGGAGGAGCCCACGAAAACCTAGAGTTCAAACCGCTGTGACGCAACCTCCGTCTGTGAATCCCACAGAAAATATCGAATGCGGGAAATGCCACCAGGTAATCTACACGCCTGTCGGTCAGATTGATGAAAACGCTTTCAACGAGGCCACAGAAGTACACTACACAAAGTCTCCACAGTGCCGACCGACACAAATTACCTCGCTTGCACCTGCGGACCAACCAAAGAGCGTAATGGCTTATTGCATAACCTGCGGAAAACAGTTGCCCGTAGGCGCTAAGTTCTGCAATGAATGCGGATCAAAACAACCATAACTTTCACTCGAACATCACAAAACCACCCAACTCGATATTGTCGCTAACGATCCCACGATATTGTGGATTAAGATCCCACCGGAACCACCGATGGGACCTTAATGGATATGGATTTACGCAGATCACGTCCAAATTTGAAACAGTCAACTTTGGCGAAAATCGCCGCGGAAACTAAGACCACTTATGAAACAGTTACTCCGCTCGAGGAAAAGCCCCGTACTTGATAGCAGAGCCGCAGTGGTTCTGCTATCATAGGCTGGACGCGCCCATTATCTAGGCGTTTGTTTCATTTTTGGACTTCTTCAGACTAAAGCGCGTTAGACTTGTCTGTCTGTTTCATTATTGGACTTGCGTTGTGAGAAGAGAAGCCAGTTGTCCACGGGTCTTTGGGCGCGTTGGAGGGGTGACCGTTTGTCTCTTCCACTCCGGAATGGTACCGCTCTGTGGTGCATGAAGAGTAGATTTAGCAAGCCTGGAAGGTTTTCGAAACTTTTGAATCCATGCACCTGATGTAGTTTCAAACGAAATCTAGAGATTGTCCCCTCTGTTACAGAAGTTGTTCTCGGCGCTCTTTTCTCCTCGGTTAATCCAAATTTTGCATCGACGTAAAAGTGCGCAAGTAGACTTTCGCGGTCTCGATTGAGACTGATGATTGCATTCTGGCTTTTCTTTTCAGGCCATATGAGTGAATTTTCGATTAGGAACTGATAGGCGGTGTCGGCTTCGTTGAGGGTGTTTGCGCATAGGAACTCATGTATCTTGACTTTGAGTTCGCGCTGGTTCGCGTTGATCTTCCTGTTGGGTAGTATTTTGTTGATCGTCTGCTCTTTGTGCCACACGCATAGTTGGATCGGTACGGAAGGGTAGATTGATCGAACCGCCTTCAGAACGGACGGATTTCCGTCAACTACGATAATCTTAGGACGGTAATGTAAGACGTCTCTTAGTTCTATACACATTTTCGCAATTCTACGAGGATCCCTCTCATTGCGAAGAACCCGTGCATGAGGTATGTCCTGCGTCTCGCTATCAAGTGTTAAGAAGGCCCACCTGGCGCATCCTTCAACAGACACGTGAAATGCGTCCAATTGAAGCGAGCCTCCCCAAACCGGTTGGAGTTCAGTTGAAGCTTCGAGCGGGCTTTTGCATTGATGCGCAGCTGCTTTCACCCATCGATAAGCTGTTGCTGAGCTAACCTTGTTGCCGCCGAGTGAGTTCAGGGACAACCCGCGATAACTCATTCTGCCGTCAACGTACGCGTTGATAACATTCATGGCGATATCGTCGCGGTATCGGCTTACCCAAGGAAACAGTTGAGAGTGAGTCGAAAGCGGATCGGTTGAAAAACGTGGTTGGTCAGGGCAGTCCAGGCAGCGGAGACGGAGGACCGTGTTCGCTCCTCTTCTTGAGTAGGAGCCGGCAGGGCCACATCTATGACCGTCATGTAACCTAGCAGTTGACGCCTCAGCGACTGGATTTCTAAGATAACTGTCCATATTGCTCTGGGCGTCGTCAATGTTCATTCTAATTCGCAAGGGCTATCCGATACAAAAATTGGGACAGAAAATCAACAGCAAATGACTCTCCGCATTCAGGGGCTAAAGACACGGAATACAAGGATTATGTGCATCTCGTATTTGCTTAGCTTGTTGTGATAATGATCACAATGGTGTTGTGAACTTCGTCACAATTACGCTGTGAACATATTCACAACCCCTTTTTCTCTTATGCCTACTGAGCGACGGATCCAAGTATGCTGGGAACCCAAAGGCGACCATAAGAAGAGCACCTATCTTCACAGGTGCTTGTTCGGTCATCGCATAAAGCGTAATCGCGATTTTGTCTGCTTTGATGGCCTACTATCAGGCTTCAAAGATGGTAAGCGAGTGAAGCTAGTTGATTGGGAGCGCTTCGGCCCAAGAAACCTGTCAGTTCCTGCCGACCTCGAGGATCAGCTGGTTAGCCTATTCGACAAGCTTAGGGTGGACCATAGAATAATCCAGTACGATACCCGGGTCAACCTCTTCTCAAAGCGATACCCTAGCGATGTAAATTGGGACTCTTCATGCCCAGGGTTGGAGCCAGAGCAAGCAAAGTTGAACGATTTCTAATTGTGTTCGATTCGGTATTGTTGAGCACTGGCGGTAGCAACAACATACAGGTATGAGCTTGCTGATATCCTTCTACATAAGCCCGGTAACTACTGGAAACAATTCCCTGAGATTAGACCAACAAATTTCAACGTAGATTCCAGCTGAAAAACTGGGAAAAAACCGCACTACGGGACCATGGTCTCAGGCGCTGAAGATAGTTCTTTTTTCCTACGAACTGGGATGTGAACCTCTATGACACAAGTGCCTATCGACGAGCGAATACTCCTTCGAAACAGAGCCTTAGAGTTCTATTCCTACGACGGTTTGATAAGAAACGTTGGATCCGAACGCCTTGTCTACATCGCACTTCTCAAAGAACTGATTGACAATGCGCTCGACGCAGAGGCTCGGAGTATTGAAATTTCTCTCAAGGAGACAGAGAACCAGATCACGATTAGCGTGGCCAACGACGGGGAAACTTTCCTTGGAAAAGCAATCTACAAAGCATTTACGTCGTTCGACAGTTTCACCAGTACCAAGTTCAGAAAACTACTCAGCCGGGGCTCCCTAGGCAATGCTTTGAAAGTCGTAAGCGGTGCTCCCATCGCATTAGCTGAGAAATTTCAGCAATCCAAACCTGAAACCCTTCTCACCATAAGCACCCAAGAAGGTTCGTTCAAAGTAACGCGCCCAGAGCGTCTCGCTGACTCAGATCCTATCGTTGAGCCAACTGGAGGAAAATCGTCGAAGACAGAAATCACACTCAGCGTCCACTATCGTCCGTCAAAAGAGCATTACGACCTAGGGGTATACACGCGATTCCTGCTGGTTCCGGGATACTTCCTCTTTAATCCGTGGGTGAAATTCGATTTCAGTGCAACAAGGAACGAAGTGGATGTCAGGTATGAATCCAATGCACTGGAGCCCACACACAAATTAAAACGGCCTTCAATTCACTGGTATTCTTTGGCAGACTTAGAATCCTTAGTAAGAGAATTGGCTGAGAGTATTCATCGTGAAGGCCCTCTAACTGTTCGTAACTTGGTATCAGATTTCAGAGGGCTGTCAGCTCCAGAATCTCAAATCACTGTACTTCAGTCAGCAGAGGTTGAAGACATTTCGCTCCTAGATCTTAATGGCGATCATGAGAAAATTCAACGATTATACTTAGCCATGAAGTCGACTACGACTCCCCCACCAGCGGACCTTCTTGAATACTTAGGAAAGGAAAGAATCTGCAAGACGTTGAATGAAATATTCCCAGGCGAGCCCTTAGAGCAATTCTTCTACGAAAAATCGCGGAAAACTGTAACGATTGACGATTACCAAGTCCCTTACGTCATTGAAGTCGCTGTAGCCAAGCTACAAGGTTCTAGGCTATACCAATTCTATGGTCTGAACTATTCACCCTTTCTAATGGAATTCCCATGGCACCAGAGCGCTGCGAGCGGCATCTTCAGCGATATTTCGTGGGAATGGAAGCCAAAGAAGGGACAGAAGGGAAAAGCAGAGAGCTACTCGGAATTTCTCGAACAGTTTCACCTAAAGCAAGGAGAGGGAGCAGTCATAATTGTTCACATCCTTTGTCCGAACTTGAAGGTAAGGAACCTAGCTAAGTCAAAATACGATTTTTCACCACTCAGCGATGACTTAGTTCAGCTGCTTTACCGCTGTTGTAAGAATTATGAAAAAGCACGAGCACCAAAAGGAACCGCCGCCATAGTGCTACTAATTGAAGAACTGGTCCGTCGTCAGCAATTGCTCAACGAACTAGGGCACATACCTCAAGAGGAATGGACCACTCAGCAGGCGATATACTACAAGATTCGCACTCGCATGGGAGGTAACGTCGGCATGAAAAGGAAGAACTTCATTAAAGCAATTCTCAGAGAATGTAGCCGCTTAGGCGAGGACCGTTCATATAGGGAAACTCTCGGCATCAAAGCAGCGGTGCGAGCGCAATTCTTTCACAGAGGTAGAGAAGAGCCCGTGGCGTTCGATACGATCGGAACTCTCTCTGAAAAGGGAAGCGACCTGCTTCTAATCGAGAAGGAAGGAGTTGCAGAAATCTTGGAGCCCTATGCTAGACATTATGGTGTCGCAATCTTGAACACTCGCGGATTCGCGGTGGAATATGCGAAGCGAATTGTGAATACTGCTAAAACAAAAAGAGCAAACGTATTCCTGCTAACCGACTGGGACATCCAAGGATTGTGGATGGGTAAGAAGCTGCCACAATTCCAACGCATAGGAATCAACCATGAAATAATACGATTAGCCGGAGAATTCTGCGATCCCCCACGTGACCTGACACGTGCTGATGTGGAAGAAACGTATTTACCCGATGAAAAACATCTCAGGTCAGTTCTGCTATCTGAAGAAGAACTAGCCGAAGTGACTAAAACACGAGTAGAGATAGACGCTGTGCTCGCCGAAGTCGGACCCAGAGCTCTCTGGGAAGCGATCAAGAAGACCATGACCGCTACGAAGGTAAGAGACCTCACGCGTTCAATCGAACCTCAAGTTAGGTTGCCAGACTACCTAGCAGAACCATTAGAGATCATCCAACGAATTAGCCAAGAACTTGGAAATCCTTTGCTTCGAAAGAGACTCAAGAGATTACAGAACTGGCGGGGGAAATTCAGAGAAATCGAGGAGCTCGAGAAGCAAATTGAAGAAGATGTCAAAATGGACCTGTCTCGAAAACGCAAACTGAGACAAATCGCTCCCCTTCTCAGCAAGGCTGCCAAACTTCTTGAATCGTAAATGTTCTCGAAACCCCTTTTTTGTATAGGGATAATGTATGGTTGAATCACGGGAAAAGGCAGACAAACCAACTAGCCAGTTAGTTCCTGAAAATGTCTTGCCAAGATGGATCCGAATACTCAACGAGCTGATCGAGGAAGCTGAGACTTCGACTTAGTTTCATCTTTGTTTTGGGTAGAGCTAATAACGCCACCCTTCTTGTTGGATGTCTGATTCAAATCTAGCCTTTTCAGTTTGGATATTATGTACGTTCTGAAGTCTGGGTCATCGAACAGTCTGTTCATTATGTCGTCAGCTTGCGAACGTTGATTTTCGATTTCGAGAGTGGCCTCAATCTGCAACGGTAGGGCACATTTGGAGCAGAACTTACCCATGGCTAGATTTTTTGTATTGCACCGTGGGCAAGTTAGTGGTGTGAGTTCTGGAGTTTTTTTGGGATCTTCTCTCTGCATTCCGTGCAATTGCAGTAAAGCGTCGTCGACTTCGCGGCCGCTTAGGTGGACGTAGATTTGTGGCATCTTGGAGCCGGTTGTCCAACCTAGATACTGTTCCATTTGTCGTTCGGTGAGATGATTTGCTAGGTAGCTGGCCCTTGCATGGCGAAATGAGTGGGGATTCACTCGTTTTTTAATTCCCGCTTTGTGAGCTAATCGGCGTAATAGCATGCGGACAGCGTCATAGACTAGGGCTTCTGTGTGGTTTCTGTCTCCTGTGTTTATCCAGAGTGGGGCTTCGGGGTCGTTTATTGGGTGGTCGTAGTTGACCCATTGAGCTAGTGCTGGTGTGCTTTCTATGGTTCTTACGCGTCGATCTCCTGTTTTGCCTGAAAAGATTAGGGTTGATCCATATTGATCGAATTGGACATGTTTGCGTCTTAGGTTGAGGAGTTCTCCGATTCGTCCTCCAGTCTCGTATATGTTAAGGACTAGAGCTCGGTCTCTTGAGTTCTCACAAACCTTGACAAGTCTCATTATCTCATCCTGAGTGAGTAGTTCCTCTGGGAGGACTCGTTTGTTTCCTCCTCCAATGCTGATCCAAGCTGTTTCAGGAGGGTTCTGGCCTTTCGGGAGGCTTTTGAGCCAACGGTAGAATCGCTTTAGTGTGACCCTGTAATCTGACTTTGTCCATTCAGCGAAGTCAGATCGATTTACTTCATTGACTACTCGTCTGATATCATCGACGGTGGCTTTGTTGAAGTCTTTCTGGAGTAGTTTTGCGACTGATGGTAGGATGCGTAGATACTTGACTTGGCGAGTGATTGAGATTCCTTCGGTTTGGAGGTCGTAACAGAATTTCGCGATTGTTTTGCGGTTGTATTCGGAGAGTTGTTCGTCATTCTTGAGTATGCGGAGTGCTGATTCGTAGCGGTCAGCCATTCCATGTATGTCTATTTTTTGTCTCACGTCATGATTCTTCTAGGAGGACAGGTCAGCCTTGCTCCTATAGTAAAAAGGGAAAGGAACCGAACCAGGAGTTTGGAGCCGGGGATGGGAATTGAACCCACCTCAGTGAACACTGTTCTATACTGCGGGTCACTGCAAACCTACTGCAGCCCGCCGCCTGGACCGTTCGGCCTTCGGTGACCCATTCGGTTGAACGGATCAACCCCGGCGCTCCCCCGGCGAATACTCGTTCTCGAATTTATCTAATAAACTTGAACCGCACGGTGAAACTACAAGGTACAGTTCTGAAGTGTAATGAAATCACTCAGACTGGAATCTATAGACCCCGTTTCGTGCGGTATTTAGTTCGGCGCGATTTATGGCGCCCATTCATCTAAGATTAGCTCCTTCACTTCCGAAGCAATTAGGGCGGCGATGACTCCAGATATGGTCCACGCAAGTTTATCGTCCTTCTTGCTAAAAATGATCCAAGAGAAAGGCATCAGTGCGAGACCAAAGGTAAAGTGGTGAACGTGGGTTTTTTTCACATAAAGCCGAAGTTTCAAGAAGTCAGCAAATAACCGGATGATTACATAGCTGATTGCGAAGCTTGGCCAGAAAATGTTAATCTTCGGATACTCCCTTCGATTTTCCAATTGAAACCTGCTCGTATAATGTCGACTGTCGCGAGGCGTGTTGGCTCCAGCATACAGCATACCTTCGGCGGAGCTTAAAGATTAAGCGACAGCTAGGTTACGAACAACGGAGGATCATGTGGTTCTCACGGTATGACCATGAACTTGTTCATTTGGATTAAGCACGTATGAGTGCGTAGACGACTTTCTAGGACTGATAGGATGATTCGTCCATAACACGTTTTATGCAGAATCGCCATGCGGTGTATTGTGAAGCAATAGAAGGGAGATGATTAAGATATGAATGCACGTAAATCGCTTCGGTTAACGGCAACATTGCTGTCAATGGTCGGTGCGATCGCAGCCGTCTACAGCCTTGCAGTACGTCCCGCACGACACATGTTTAACGGCGCGGTTACTCAGTACCCACAGTACTCTCAGTACACACCAGGACGCAGTAGTTTCGGCATCTTCGGCATACTCAGCTACGTAATCGACTTCTCAGTCATCGTCACAGCGCTGATACTAGCCTACATGGCTATTACCAAACCAAAAGCACGCGAGTGATCCTTAACTCAATTATTGGTCGATACGTCACGGACACTCAGTCCGCGACGCTACCTCATTCTTCATTTTGATTCTCGTCCCCTCAATCCTGTTTCTTAAATATGTGGAGCAGTACCAGTGCCTCGAAGCCAAATGGAATATCGACAACTCGGACGCACGGATATGCGCGTCTCAACCGTCAGCTTTGGTGCATGGCCAATAGGTTCGGATTGGGGTGCGGTTGACGATAACATATCGTATGCAGCACTTAACCGAGCCATCGATCTCGGACTCAATTTCATCGACACTGCTGACGTATACGGCGACGGTCGAAGCGAGCGTATAATCGGTAAACTGCTAAAGGAACGAAAAGAAGAGATTTTCGTCGCTACCAAGGCAGGCCAACGATTATCGCCACACGTAGCAGACGGCTACAACCTGAAGAACCTTGAAGCGTTCATCGACCGAAGCCTCTCAAATCTAGGAGTCAAATCAATCGACCTCCTCCAACTTCACTGCCCACCCACCGAAGTATTCTCCCAACCTGAAGTCTTCAAAGCTCTAGACGAAATAAGAAAGAAAGGAAAGATCCGATACTACGGAGTGAGCGTCGAAAAAGTTGTTGAGGCATTAAAAGCAGCCGAATATCCAGACGTTCAAACCGTCCAAATCATCTTTAACATGCTACGACTAAAACCAATTACCGAATTCTTCCCAGTCGCCAAGAAAGGAAAGATCGGTATTATAGCCCGTGTGCCATTGGCGAGCGGTTTACTCACCGGGAGGATCACCGCACAAACACAGTTCCCACAAGACGACCACCGTAACTACAACCGCAACGGTGAGGCTTTCGACAAAGGCGAAACATTCTCGGGCGTCGATCTAAAACGAGGAATCGAAGCCGTAGCCGAACTGAAGAAACTCGTGCCACCCGGCTCGACCATGGCAGAATTTGCGCTTCGCTGGATCTTGATGTTTGACGCGGTCACATGCGCGATTCCAGGAGCCAAATCGCCCGAACAGGTAGATGATAATTTAAAGGCGGCTAGCGCTCCCGCTCTCGACGCTCGAACCATGAATGGAGTTCAATCCATATACGATAAATTGATTCGATCAGAAGTACATGACAAATGGTAATTCGCTGAATCACATCCAACAGGATTAGCCCCCCGGGGGAGGGGCACTTTTGTGGGTCACGAATTGGGGTCATGTTCTCTAAAGAGCGATTCCGGCATCGTTGAGTTGGTAAATTTACCTACGCTGGATGTCATCCGCATTGGTTAAATCTAACTACGTAGCGTAGTTTTTAGTGCGGTAACTACAGAACGTAGTGCCGAAGAGGTGAGACGCGAGATAATGAAGACGCGTGATGCCGCAATACTAGCATTAGCTGTCTTTCTTGCAGTAGCGATATCTGCAGCAAGTAGCAGCCCAGTCTTTGCGCAATATGCTTGTCCACCAGGCTACTCATACTATGGTGGCAGTTGCTATCCGGGCTACAGTAATTACTGTCCGCCGGGCTATGCATATGTGGGAGGATCGTGCTACCCTCCAAGTTCCTACAATCCGTACAATAATTGCCAGTATGCTTATCCATACTACCAGAACGGTTATCCATACTATTACAACGGTTATCCGTACTATCAGAATAGTTATCCATACTATAACACAGGCAGTTGCAATTATCCAGGGTACGGCAACAACTACTACAACAATTACTATGGCTACGGTTACGGCTACTATGGAAGCGGCTACTACGGAAACGGCTACCGTTGGCACCACCGCCACTGGTAGAACAACATGATCACAAGACACACGAGCCGTCCAAACTCTATCCAGATCTTTTCCACATTTTCTTTGAAAAAATACCGCGAAATTGTTTGCAGAGGTTCAGGAACGTGTCCTTGCGTCGGCATATGCCTTACGCTGTAAAAATCAGTTTTTGTATGATCGAGCTTCGAGTCCTGCGTCTATGCTGTATCTTCCAGACCCACAGAGCAAAAGTACTAACGGCATAGTGAGTCTAGAGGCACGAATGAGTTCGCTACGTTTCCGCCTCCTACAACGAAAATAGCTCCAAGCAATATTACGGTCTGATAGACTGCTGAGAGTCGTGTCAATAGTCCGAGCAATACTCCAATCCCTGACAGTATCTCTAACACGCCGATTGTCATGAAAAGTCCACTCGACATATGGAACATTCCAGCCATCATGGGATCAGTCACCTTGAAGGTTCCTGCATAAATGAACACGAAACCCAAACCGAAACGAAGTATCAGCAGAGATACGTCCAGGAATCGCCCCTGAGATTTGAACAACGCTTTCATGCAGATCAGAATTCTTTTTTCACGATTTCAGTGATTCTGTTTACAGCTGTCTGTATGAGTACTTCACCCTTCTCTTTCGAAGCGGGCGTAATCTTCCATGGCACTCCCATTTTAGGGATAATGTCGTCTGGTGCCGGGATAATGTCATAGTTTATCTTTCTTGGTAGGTCGTAGTCTCGAATCTCTTTAGCTCTGAGCAGTTCCGGTTTTAGAGCCATCATCATGGAAGTTTCAGTGATCGCAGCATGCTCAGTTTCCCAGCCGGGAAAATCACTTCCATATACTTCCTTCAAAACGTTGGGAGGTATCAATTCCCACCAGTCCACTATGAGAGCTCGAACATCTGTTCTGCCCGAAGACTTCAACGCTATTTGGAAGCCTTCGGCTACCAACGGGTAATTCTCATAGTGTCCAATTACGAGCAAGAATTTCTTGAATTTATGTTTAATGAACGCATCGATTACATCGGTGATTAATCCGACTAGCGTTGAGCTCCTGACGCTAGTTGTACCTGGAAATTTTTCTCCTCCACCACCACTCCGGACTTGCGAATAGTATCCGTAACTGATTGGTGGAGCAATTATCACCTTTACCTTGGAAGCAACTCTTTCGGCTATGCCTGACGCGATGTAAACATCGGTGCCTAAGGGCAAATGCGGCCCATGTTGTTCTGTCGAACCGATTGGGAGCGTAACAATGAAACCTTCTGCTGCTGCTTTCCGAACCTCAGTCCAACTCATCCTCTCGATGAATACTTCCCTAGCCATTTCATTCACTCAAGTAGCAAAGTGGAGTCATGTTGTTTCAAGATTTGAAGCTTGAAAATTATGGGAAAATGATAAATACAGTAGAGGTGTGGCAGTGGCCGCTATGGCGACTAGACGCGTTTTTGTCCGTGACGCAACCGGCCTTGTTCGCTCTGTTTCAGGGCTTGACGCATTCTTAGCAAGCATCGGTTTTCTTGCAGTGCCGCTAGGACTGTTCACTTTCACCTCAGCGATCTACCTGTTCCCTGGAAGTGATCCAGTTCAGGCCACGATAATCGCGACGGTCTTCTCACTATTCATCAGTTTGATGTATACCTTGTTTGGTTGGGCTATGCCGCGGTCGGGAGGCGATTATGTTTTCATGAGCAGATCGCTCAATCCTGGGATTGGTTTCGTGTTTAACTGTCATCTCATGATATGGTACCTAGTCTCCACGGTATTTTACACGGCTGGGGTAACGACATTCGCGATTGCGCCAAGCCTTCTGATAATCGGTACGGTAACTGGTGATCAGTCGCTGATTAATTTAGCCAATACACTCTCGGCACCGTTGAACGTTACAATAGTCGGTACGGTTGTAATAGTCATTATGACCCTAGTCTTATTAGCGGGTATCAGTCTCTCTTTCAAGTTAACGAACGTGCTCGTTGTTTTGTCGTTCATCGGATATGCTTTGATGCTGTGGCTTCTGGTCGGTAACTCAAATGCATCTTTCATCCAAGCCTTCGACAAGTTCGCTTCGTACCAAGGGATTATCCAAGCAGCTCATAGCGCGGGCTTCTCACCGGTTAATCCAAACCCCCTCGCTCAGACTCTTGGTATCACCTACTTCATCTTCCTAACAACGGGTTTCGGAATAGCAACCTCATACTACGCAGGCGAAGTCAAGTCGGTCAAGAAAACTCTGTTATACTCACAGATTCTGCCCACACTCCTTGTCGGTATCCTTCTCGCAGTCCTCGGCGGTTTGGCGATTAACGATTTTGGTTATGACTTCTTAGGCTCAGCATGGTACCTAGCAACTAATGCCTCAAATCAATACCCATTCAGCGTTGCCCCGTTCTGGGGGCTGTTCATAAGCATGTTAACCGACAACCCTACGATCCTATGGTTAATTGCAATAACCTGGACAGCCGCCGTGCTATCCGCCATCATCCCAATATTTACCGCTGTCAGCAGAAGCTTCTTCGCATGGTCTTTCGATCGCATCATGCCGGGTAAATTTGCGACGGTTCATGGAAGATATGGGACACCAACCTACACGGTCATTATGATCAGCATAATTGCTGAAATCGCTCTTATCCTCTCGAACTACACCTCCTTCCTCACATTCGCGTCGGGAGTCGGCATTGCATTCATGTTGGGTTTCGTAATTGTGGCGATAGCAGCAATCGTGTTCCCGTTTATTCGGAAAGACATATACTCGAATTCGCCGGCAAACATACAGATCGGTCCCGTGCCGCTCATCTCGATCGCAGGCTTCGTATCGCTGGTCTGGTATCTGGTTATGGAATATTTCCTAATTTCTAATCCATTATATGGCGCTAACATTCCACCTACCTGGATTGCGATCGCATTCACAATCATGGTTCCAGTAATCATCTACATAGGCGCCAACTTCTACCGAAAACGAGAAGGAATCAGCCTAGAATTAGCATTGAAAGAGATCCCTCCAGAATAGCCCTATCCCACAACTGAAAAACTACGCTAGCCCAATGGGGCTACCGCGAATCTCGTAACGGCCATCGCATAATCTGTCGGGTTACACACTCGACGTGTTCTCACGATTCTTCTTGCGTCTGTTCTTAGCTGGAGTTAGACGAATTCCCGAGCGTCTCGCTTTGCCTTCAAGTAAGGTCAGGTCAAACTCGACCTTCTTCCTTCTCTTGCGGCCAATCTTACTCTCCCTCGACCCCAATATCGCTCAACAACCACCGCTGGTCCAGGATGGATTTAGATTTTGGCAGTGTGAAAATGAAGTTGGCCGGAGGCGAATGCACTCTAATCACAAGGCACTCCCGAGTGCAACAACTTGGTTCCGCCCATCTTTCAGGGCCGACCACGTTTGTGCACGGCCAACAAGATAACTTAGTAGCTCAGCACATATAAGGTTACGTATCTATATCGTTAATTGCGCATAACTGCAACGTTACTTCGTCGCATTTGAAGTCTGTTTCAGAGTCTTTCGTTTCGTCATGGATTGGCTTGGTCTTTGAATGCACCCTTGAGCTCTGCCAAAGTGGACTTTAGATTCACCGCATCCTTGATGCTTTCTACCGAAGCGGCTGGAACTCTTCCTGTTGCATGTCGAAGCACGATCATCTTGCCAAGAACCTTTTTTGCCGCCTCTCTCTCGAATTCGACTATAATGTTGGTGACCTTCATTTCGGAAGTGTCGAATTCCAAGTCCTTGACTTTTCCAAGATTAATCATGTCTTTACTATAAACCAAGATATTTTTTATGTTGCTAGCAAGCAAGCACTA
>Ga0326728_10005903_pt1 | contig 33713 bp, 32 predicted proteins | sample MB3enrmetagenome_FD_207602 | JGI IMG/M metagenome (GOLD analysis project Ga0326728, IMG submission 207602) | Lab enriched peat soil microbial communities from McLean, Ithaca, NY, United States - MB31MN | ecosystem: Environmental > Terrestrial > Soil > Wetlands > Peat | place: USA: New York...
GAAGCCAACCGCGTCTACGAGCCGAGAAAAATAGTGCAGATCTATGACCCGCGAGAGGATGCAAAAGAAATAGAAGCGAGGGGATACTCGGCGTCTGATATCCCAACCGCCTACATCTGCGTCGGAAGAGCTTGCACAGCGCCGATTACGGAACCGAAACAGATTGCGCCGTCACTGCAACAAATGACCACGTCTAACATCAAACATTAAGCTTCAGATCGTCAACCGCTAGCTTCTTCCTGACTTCCTCCATTTGGTCTGGGCGTAGAAGTTTTCTTGCGGTGAATCCGGCACTGTCGTTCGGGCTTCGAGGAATTATGTGAACATGGACGTGGGGTATGAGTTGGTTTGCGGCAGCGCCATCGTTTATGGAAATATGCGATGCGGATGCGGCTACCTTTGAGGTTATCAGTTGATTCAGGGCGTGTACACGGGCGTAGAGCGCGCAGAAATCGCGCTGCGACATGTTGTTCACGCGTTCAAAGTGCGTCTTGGGCAGGACAAGCGTATGCCCTATTGAGATTGGATACTTATCGAGGAATGCAATGTAGCCTGCGTCTTCGTAGATGATGTATGCTGGCGTTGTTTTGCTTACGACGTCGCAGAAAACACAGGCCAATTTAGAGCCTCCCAGAGTTCCCTAGCTGTCACTAGGAGATAATGCGAAAGTTAGATAAAACGACTCACCACTATAGAAAAACGTCAGTTGTAGGCGAAGAAAACTGCCAAAACGAAAAAGAAGCAAACCCAGGAAACGTAGTCGGACCGCTAGGAGAGCAACGCCAAGAAGGACGAGGCCAAGAACTAGGCGAAAGCACGCGCCGCCAAAACAAGCACATTTCAATGCTTTGCTTGTCTTCCTTATGTTCCTATACATGCTCAGGCTCGTAGACGAAAAAACGCTCAAACGAATGCAAAAGGACCTATCCCCTCAGAAGAGACACACCGCGAAGCGTAGAACGAAGCGCAGCGCGAAACGCAGAACGAAACGTCGAAGACGCTGAAAGTAAGGCCTTAGAGCACGCTCGCCGTCCCTGCCCAATCTCATATCTGCGTTTCTTAGAGAGAAATGAATAGCTTCACTTAACTCTCTTGTTTATCTTTGCAGGGTGTCTATCGTTCCCGTTGAGTAAAATTGCCGCTGAGACCTCTACTCTTGAAGACTTTGGGAAGCGAGGCCCGGTTAAGGATCCTATTAGTTCTTGCTCGAAATCGGGGAGAGGATTTGACGATTTACAAGATTGCAAAGTTCAGCGGGTTGGACAGGAAGGTAATACGGAAACATTTAGGAAAATTAGTTGAAACAAACCTCGTACACATGAAAAGTTACGGCCCAATATCAGTATACAGCATAAACAGTGAAAACGGCCCCGTCCAACGAGTAATAGACTTATTCAACGAGGCACGCCTACTCGCACAAGCACCCTTAGCGACAGTCCAAACAATGCACTGGTACGACATCCGCGCCTAAACCGAAAGCCCACTTATCTAGTGGATTGTCGCCGCTATTTGTCATCGAGGGAACCTACCGGTATCTTTAGAGTATTCCCTGGACTCCCACAACGAGACCACGATTGGCCCTCTGGAAAACGCTCTACGCAATGGTCTGGCTTGCTTTCTTGCAAATAGTTATCATCGTAACGCCGCGCTTCACGCCCCATCTAGTTGACGCGCATGTGCTCTTCGGCTTGGTAATCTTGGCATTGGCGCACTACAACAACGCGAAGATGAAGCACACTGAAGCGCCGAACCGGCTTAAACGGATTACAAAATCAACTGCTATATTGGCAACATTTCAGATAATCCTAGGCATAATACTCTACGCTAACCTCAGGATGAACGTGAGCGTGCCCCTAGTAGAGGTTATACTCTTCATTCATCTTGTAATAGCATTGGCCATAATAACACAAGCCGCATCCGTTGCGACCGCTTACGATATGTGGGAAGACCACGAATACGACTCTCCCAAGAAATAAAACTGAGCCGGTTCTGGTCTGAAGAGCTGCTGCGTTAGCATCATGGGCGGACGGATTCACCAAGCTACTCTCGGAAACATGCGAGAGCTTCTGAAAAGCGAAAGACCGGTCGTTGTGGATTTTTGGGCGACCTGGTGCGCCCCCTGCCACGTGATGACACCGATCCTTAGAGATATGGCCAAAAGATTCGAAGATCGGATAATCTTCGCGAAAGTAGACACTCAGAACAGCAGGGACTTGGCCCAGCAATTCGGAGTCAAAAGCATCCCCACCCTCATTCTCTTCAAGAACGGAAAAGAGTGGGATCGATTGACTGGAGTTAGGAGTCGATCGGAACTCAATAAACTCCTAGAGAAATTATCTTCCTGAGGCTAACTAAATGGCTTAGGAACAAGAGAATAATTAGTCTCTCCAAGTGAATCATAACTGAAGAATCATGACTGCGCTTCGTCCCGAACAGATCCTGAAGATCCTTGAGGTAACGGACTCGCTTAATTTGCATCGGGAATCAGTCCTGATCCCACTGTCGACCGAAGATGAGGGAAGCGTTACAATTCTTGCCGACCGGCGCGTACGTATTGTAGTTCCGAGTAACAAGCCATTCGAAGACTGGCTTACTGAATTGCGACCCGAGTTGGCGAAGATGAATCTACCAACCACACACGAATAAGCTAACTCACTCGTTCGGATTAGCCCAACGAAGGATACTCTCTTGCTCTGAGTCTAGGCCTATCAGACTCGACACTCGAACGCCGACGAGACGAATCTTGCGTGGAGAATTCTCAAATTCTCGGAAGAGTTGTTTTACATATTCTTCGATGATGGATTTTTCGTTTGTGTACCTCGTATGGGTTCTTGCTCGAGTGAAGGTTTCGAAATCTTCTAGCCTAACCTTGATGCCGATAGTTCGAAAGAGCATCCTTTGAGATTGAACTCGCGCGTGTACGTCTTGGATGATTGAGTCAAAAGCCCGCATGACTTTCGTTTTATCTATCACATCTTCGTCGAAGGTAGTTTCTGAGCTGATGGATTTGATCGCAGATGTGGTAACGACTTCTTCCTCATCTATTCCATTCGCGATTTGCCAGATTCTCGTCCCATATTTCCCGAAAATCTCAGTCAACCTGCTGGGGTGCGTGGAAGCCAGTTGGGCGATAGACACGATCCCCGCTTCCGTCAATAACTCTGAACTCTTCTTGCCAACTCCACTGATCTTTCTTACGGGGAGTGGGTCTAGGAATTCTCGGATTTTCTGCGGCGGAACGCTGGTTAAGCCGTCTGGTTTCTTGAAGTCGGAGGCAATTTTCGCGATGGCTTTGTTGGGGGCGATGCCGATGGAGCAGGTGAGTTTTGCTTTCTCACGTATCTCTCGCTTGATTGTGTCGGCTAGGGCTGCGGCTTCTTCAAAGCTGGATACTTTTTCGGTTAGGTCTAGAAAGGCTTCGTCGATGCTCATTTGTTCGAGTTTCTCTGAGAAAGTTCGAAGTAGCTGGATAATTTGTTCTGAAGCCTGTTCGTATCGGGTGAAGTTGGGAGGTAGGTAGACGCCGTTTGGGCAAAGCCTGTAAGCGATGGAGATGGGCAGCGCAGAATGTACTCCAAGTTTGCGTGCCTCATATGAGCAGCCCATCACGACCCCCCGCCCTTTTCCTTCCTTCGGGTCAGCGCCGACGATTACGGGCTTCCCAATGAGGAGCGGATTCTCGCGCTGTTCAACTGAAGAGTAGAATGCATCCATATCGATGTGCATTATTACCCGAATCAAGGTCTTGGGTTCCGGCTGATTCGGCATTATTCAAGCTTGAGGAGTCTGTTATTCTACCAGTCACAATCTATTACTTTCATTGCCCCTGGATTTTAGTCGCTTGTTAGCTCACAGTACAGCTTGAGAATATGATCGGTAGTGAGAAGGCTGAGGATGTTTATGCAGGGTGATTTGACAGCGTGTCCGCTTGATCGACTCAGCTGTATGTCTTTACGAGGGTGTCGAGTTTCTGGGTGGCTTGCGTGGTTACAGCTTTCTTTAGGTCATTTCCTTGGTGGTCCTGAGTTACTAGCAGTGGTCCAAAGTCCTTTACTTCCCATATCCAAACAAGTTCCGTTGGGCCTAGCTGCTCAAGCAACCGTTTCTTCACTCGCACAATCTTTGAGACAGCTAGGGCTGAAGCTCCGCCCGTGAACTCAGAGTAGACGGCACCGAATGTTTCCAGGCCTTTCTTCCCTTCTTCTCCTAGGCCGCCCTTTCCGATGACGATTTTGGTTTGGTATTTCTCTAGGATTGGTGGGGTTAGGGCATCCATGCGTGTGCTTGTAGTTGGCCCACCAGCCAATATCTTCCATTCCTCGCCAATCTTTTGCGCGATTGGACCGCAGTGGAAGATTGGGAGGCCTACTAATTCTGGGAGAAATGTTTCGAGAAGTTTCTTGTGTGCCTGATCCCTAGCGATTGCAATGTCGCCTGTAACGTAGAGAACGTCTCCCGCACGAATGTCAACGACTCGGCTGTTATCTTGTGGAACTTTAAGTCTCAATTCTGCCATTGTATCTCACCTTGTAATTTTGAAGCGCCCGTCACTCAGTTCGGCTTCTGAAACTCTGTTTGCCCAGCATCCGAAAGAGATCGCGATAGGCAAACAGGCGGTGTGGGTTCCGGCGGTTTCGATGTGGGCGTCGAGGATGGTGGTGTCGCCTCCCAGGCCCATTGTTCCTATTCCAAGCTCATTAGCTGCTTTCACGATCGATGTTTCGAACTGTGCTACTTCGGGGTCTGGGTTGCGTGCACCTATTTTTCTGAGCAATGCCAGTTTTGAGTTAATCATGGCTTGAACCGCTGATCCACCGATTCCAATGCCAAGAATGTTGGGTGGGCAGGTTTTTCCTCCCGCGTCTATGACGGCTTGGAGAATATGCTTCATTATGTCTTGTCTGGTGGCGGTTGGAACCATCATCTTTAGGTTCGTGAAGTTCTCTGAGCCGGCACCTTTCAAAATCATCTTCATGGTAGTCTTCTCCGTACTCTTATCTACCAGAACTTCTGGTTCGCCAAGGCCAGTGTTGGTGCCAGTGTTCTTTCGTGTGAGCGGGTTAACGACGTTTGCCCTCATGCCGCCGTTGGCGGTGAGGTTTTCAACCGCTCGGCTCAGAGCGTTCTCGACCTTCTTTACTTGCCCGATCAGTTCTCCTGAGATGAATAGGGTAACTAAACCTGTGTCTTGGCACAGTGGAAGATGGCGTTCGTAACTTAAGTTAGCGCTGTTCAGGATGGCTTCGAGTTGTTTCTTTGCCAATTCTTTTGTCTCATGGACATGAGCCTCCTTTATCGCGCCCATAATATCTGGTGGGAGCCCCATAGTAACTTGCGCGAGCATTTGATTCAATATGGGGGACAAAACATCTGGTGCGAATCCCATGCGACTATCAACCCGTAGGCACCATGAGAAAGAGGCAACTTAGGGAGCGCGCTTTTACTGCCATTAGAATATATTCTAAATAAACTTGGTCAGCAGAATTAACGAAAATATCGGCTTCGTCGCAAATCGTCGTCGAGGCGATACGGAACCAAAGCTTACCCTAGTTGTTGAGAAAGAGTCCAGCGGGACGACGCTCCAGAAACTACTGAAGATCCATGGTGTGGTCAAGGTTTCGATGTACTAAACGGTTGGCCGAATCTCTCGTTGTGCACCATTTCGTTTAACGGTTTACGAATCTTCTTACGCTTCGCATTCAATTCGATGGGATAACCAAATGGCATAACAGTAACCAGTTTCATCCTCTGAGGAGCGCCAAGCAGGTCCTTCACTCCGTCCTCATAGAAATTGGTGACCCAACATGAACCGATTCCCATCTCCCACGCCGTGAGTACCATATTCTGGACGGCACGCGCGCCATCGATCTCAGGAAGTTTTGCTGCGTCCATCAGTATGGCGATTGCCAGTGCTGCCCTAGCGATGTGTGCGCCGGTAGGTGTCAATTCGGAGATCTTCTTGAGCGTGATTCTGTCTTTAATTACTATGAAATGCCAAGGTTGGGAGTTCTTCGAACTCGGAGCGAGTCGGCCTGCTTCTAGGATTCGCTGGAGGGTTTCGTTGGGGATTGGTTTGTCTAGGTAATCTCGGATTTCGCGACGCGTTCTAATGCAGGTGAAAGTATCCATAACAATCCTGTGAAGGTTCACTATACCTTCTGTGAATTCTTCTCGATGATTTGCCACAGTTCCTCTTCGAGGGTGGCGCCGTGCTGCGGCTTTTCGACGAATCGGCCAATTTCACGCCATGTCCGGTCGTGAACTATTACGGTAGGTATTCGCAGGACTCTCATTTCATCCGCAATGTCCCGGTTCTCATCAAAGTCTATTACCTTTATGTTCAAGGCAGCGTTGTTCGCTGCAACGAAAACTTTGGCCAGATTCGGTAGTTGTGCCCTACATTCCGCGTTCCATTCTGTGGCGAAAACAACAAAGAAGAATCGATCTGTTAAGCTTGAGAACTTCTCAATTACCACACGATTGGGTTGGTATTCTTGTACGCGTTTCTTAACTGTCCCTTTCACAGTTTGGTTTCTGATATTATTGATGTAGTCCCCTAGGCTAGGGTGGGGGCCGATAACGTTTCGGAGAAGCGACAAATGGTCTACCTACTCGGAATCTTTGGTTTAGTCTATAAGAAGAAAGACAGCAGCGTCATACGGACTGCATAATCTCCATTTTGTTGTCCGATTTCCAAGTGCTATTGGCTGGTGCAAGAGGTTATTAGATTTTCGGCGTACGTTGACTTTTCATGGAACATAAACTCGTTGCCGCCTTAGGGCGCGCTCGCCAGCAAGGCTTTTTTGGCAATTAACTCAAATTTGCCATTCCCGCCCGATTGCTTCGCTATTCCGTAAACTTCGATCTCTTTTCCAACCACATCTAATAATTGTCCTTTACTCAGCACGACCTGGGACTCGTGATCACTAACCATCTTATGCTTGACCTCAGCGAGGTTCAACATTGGCAGTGCCTGCTCATCAACGTCAGAGAAAACTACATCCACTAAACCTGTTCCGTCATCTACTCGCACTCGACCCGTGAACACGAACTTTCCAGATCGTAGTTGTTTGCAAGTTTCGCACGTATACTCATTTTCCGAAGCTCTCAACGTTGAGCCACAGGTTCCGCATACGGCAATTAGCTTGGAATCTTCAGGTACCTCAAGCACTATGCCCTTTATCCAAGTCCTTAAACCTGGTTCGAGAGCAATGACGTGTCGTATGTCCTCCCAAGCAGGCCTTTCCTTTACAATCTCATCAAGAACTTCGATACGGGAGAGGGGGATCGAACTAAGCTCGAATTCTCCCGTCAGCCCTGTCCGTACCCTAAGCCCTTGAATTCTCACGCGCACGCCTGGTCGAAGCTTTAGCGCATCGGTGGCTTGGTCTCGCCAGAAAGTGACCTTGGAGGAGCTCGTGCTGTCTCGAAGAGTGAATGAAGAGAGGCTTATCGTTTCACCCCTTTCAGTGACAACCTGTCGGGCTAATGGTTGATCACTCACTGAGCCTTCCACAATAACGAGCCCTTTCGACTGTTGAAGGGCGTTTAAAGTGGTAGCAGGCCTGACGCCTACTGCTTTCCCCGAGGACTTCTGCAGTCCGCCTGACCTACCTAGACTTAACATAACCTCTCCCAGTCTTTCGCGGACCGAGACTCCCTTAAGTTCAATGATGTCTCCCTCTTCAAACTCTGTTACGAGCTGTGACTTGTCGTCCCATAGAGAGAGGGAAACGATTCCGGACTCGTCCGCGACTATGAGCCTTGCCACTTTGACGGTCTCTCCAGTAGGTCTTTTGATTTCCTGAGGCAATCCTTTGGCGAGAACGCGGACGTGAATGTCCGCTGAGCCTGTTTGACCATTCAGGTCTGCAATCTTGTAGGACTTAGCGCTCGGGATCTTGAGATAGTCGGGCGAAGATTTGAGAAGTTGAATCTGGCTTCTACTCTCAACATGTAACTCAAGTCTGGCGTTTTTGTCGAGGCGTACTCTGCCATTCAGCATCTGGACTATATCCCCATTCTTCAGTTCTCTTAATTCCTCAGCCCTCTCATTCCAAGCAACGAGTGGAATGCTTCCAGACTCATCAGCGACTATTGTTCGAAGTACACTCCCTGTTCTTTCTTCCTTCGCGAAGCTGTAGTACCTAGGTTGCGACTGAACAATTCCCACCGCATTCACCTGACTTGCGCCAGCCGCCAGTTTACCGAGTGGGGTGAATAGATCTCCGAATTCTGGCAAATCAGACTTAGGCATGTCCTCGGGATCAATCTGTATGCTGCTTCGGTCACCTGCGTGAACCTCCGTGTCTCCAGCCAGTCCCTGTCGCGTGTAGGCGTGGCCAATTCTCAATACCCTACCCTGCAGATTACCCGCCCGAGAAAGTACGTCAACGTGTCTGTCCCATATCGCGCAGCGAACTCGATCAGACTTGTCCGCGAGAACAATCCGCATGACACGGCCTGGTGTCCCATCCCGTCTTTGGAATTGCTGTGGTGGCCACGTCATAAGGACACGCCCAGAGATAGTCACATCATTCAATCCGGACACGAGGTCTTTCACCTGTATGCGTCCGAGGTCCGTTCCGCGGGTTTGTATGAGAAGCTCTTCCGCAACTAGCCTCGCAGCGCCTTCGTCTGAAAGCAATCCGCGGCCTTCCTTCTTCTTCTCTTCGATCAAGGCGAGAATCTGTTCTTGCGAAAGCTCGCGGCGCTTGGAGAGTATGTCTTCCACTATAGTTTGTACGATGGACAAGGGTTCGTTCGCCTCAAAGCAAATTTACTCCAGAAGGTTGACCAGAAACTAAGTCCTCTCGTCGCCCTTTTCAGTGGCCATAACAATCAATGCACTCATTTTTGCAAGGAAGCACATTAATATGTTCCCCCGATACTCGCGAAACAGGAACCAATACACACATGGGAAATATGTTTCGTTCTGCCTAGGCTAGCGAGAAGAACCGTAACAGATTCAAGGTAGGACAGCGTAATCTTCACTGATCTGACTATGGAAACGCCGTATACCAAAGTGGGTCGAATCGAACACTTCTACTCTAAGGCAAGCGTAGCTATTGTGGAACTGTCATCACCGCTTAAGCAGGGAGATAAGATAGTGATACGAGGCAGTAACACCAAGATTGAACAAACCGTGGACTCGATGGAGGTAGAACACAAGCAGATTTCCCTCGCCCAAGCTGGGCAGCGAGTCGGTCTCAAGGTTGCAGATCGGGTCCGAGAGAACGATATCGTCTACAAAGTGGCGTAAGGTTAGAATAGCTCGTTACTGAGTACGCGATTAAGGTGGAAAAGTCTTGGCGGATGTCGTAATCGAAGGAACCGTTCTAGTCGTTACGCCTATCCAATCTTCGCAGGGAAGACCTATGGTGCAGATTACATTGGGCGATACGATCAAGGGACCGGTCACGATGCCTCTGGACATGGATCGCGAAATGGCTGGGGTTACGATTGCTGTTCAGAGAGTACTTACACAATTGCCGGGCGTGGGGCAGCAGCTTGGAACCCCGCGCCTAATCGTTACCTTAACCGAAGAAGAATACCAAGAGTTAGGGCGTCCTCGGTATCCTGATCACTTGTCGATATCGTTGAAAGTGACTTCCTGACCAGGCCAACCTGAGTGGACTCGTTCAGTCCCAGAACAACCTGGTTCTCGCGTATTCCCGTTCTGCTTTGAGTATGTCTAAGTATAGGTCGTCTTCGGTGCGGTGAACCCTTCTTAGAATTCGTGTCGCGGTTGCTGGGCCTACGCCTCGTCCGCTCAGAACAACGACTGCCTCTCTGCCTTTTGTTTGGACGAGGCTCGCGCTGAAGCAGGCTTGTCTCCAGACATGGTCTTCCTCTGGTGTCAACTTAGAGTTTCTTTTCTTCTTCTGAACCACTTTCAAGAGTTGATCATTCCTTGTATAGGTTGCAGCGATGAGCGTCGACCCACACTTGGGGCAACGAACCTTCTGATTTAGTTGATCGACCACTCTTATAGCGTCCCAATCACCATTAAAGATGCAGACCAACCGGACCGTTTCTGATAGGAGTCGCTCTCGAACAATTTCGGTTAGCGACTTCGAAGGGACTACAGGCCTGAGTAAGTCATGCGGGATTATCTTGTCGACAATTGGTGTAGCGTACGGGGAGCACGTGTCGGCTTTTTCCGTGACTATGTCGACGGCGATTTCCCGATCAAGGATCTTTGCAACGGTCTCCTGTGTAGTTAATAGGTCGAATTTGTCGAGTAGAACCTCTCTTTGGGTTTCAGTGTTGACCGGTGACTGCTTCATCGCGCGGACGAGCATCCGCCCTCGGTTTGATTTGTAGTCGGCCTTTCGCTCTATGACACCGAAGCGCCGGGCTACGTGCCAATGTCGCCATGCGAAGAGATCTGAATTCTGGAGGGCTTCCACCAAAACCTTCTCAACGTCTTCCGGCGTGAACTTTAGAATTTCAAGGGCTACGGTTTCAGGTTCAACTTTGAAGGGGCATATGAGCGCTATTCGGTATGGGTCGGTTTGGGTTGCTACGTTCACTCCATACTTCGAACTTAGCAGGGAGGCGAGTATCATTGCTAGCGTGTCGTTAACCGTACTCCCAAAGCACGCGTGGATGATAATGCAGTTCTCGAATTTCTCGATAATGATGCGCCGATCTGACGGTAGTTGTGAATGTTTCAGTTGGGCGCTTATAGTATCAGTAATTTTGACAAGGGCGTCTTCGCTGAGTTGGAGCTGTCGCTGGAGCTTTCTCAGTTCTTCCGGTTGATCTATTATCGAAGCTATGTAGGCTCTCAACCTGCCGACTTCTTGGGCGGTTTCGTAGCTGACGGGAATGATTTCTCCCTCCCAGCTTGGAATTGCGTCGAGTGTGGGAGCGGTGGGCTCTACTTCGACCGAGAGTTTCTCTTCGTTTACGTTGATGATCTTCCAGGTTTGTCCATGGATGATGAAGATCGTGCCCCCTTTACATTTCCTGGACACGAATCCTTGATCCAGGGTGCCAATTCGTCGTTTTCTGAAGAAGTCGAAGACATCGAATCTCTTTACGTCAGGGATGACTGACAGGTTTTCATAGTAATATCGGAAGGTTCTCGGGAATCGCGCTGATACCACATCGTCGATGAGTCTGATTATTCTGATTGAGTCGAGGAACTTTACGAAGTCGTGTAACTCTTCGCCTGTGAAGTTGCGGTAGGGGTAAGACTGTTGAATAATCTCATAGATCTCTGCGAGTTTGGCTCGCTTCAAATCGAGTGCGATTCCCGCTATTTGATGTGCCAATACATCGAGCGCGTTGTCGTGTATCACTGTTTTCTCAATTCTCGAAGCTTTGGCGTTAGCGGCCAACACGGCCGATTCCAAAAGATCGTCGGCCCATGCGCCTATGATCGTTCCTTGGGCGATGCCTCGTAAAGTATGGCCGCTTCGGCCGATTCTTTGGATTAAGCGCGTGGACATTCTGGGGGACATGTACTGGATCATGTAGTCGACTCTGCCAATATCCATTCCCAGCTCCAGTGAAGAGGTACAAATTACACCCTTCAGCGACCCGTCATGGAAAGCCTTCTCAACTTCTTCGCGAATTTCCCGTGAAAGTGATCCATGGTGGACACGTATCGGTAACTCCGGCTTCAAGGCACGTAGCTGCGACCCTACCGCCTCTGCTTGTTCGCGTGTATTTGTGAAAACTAGTGTCGAGCGTTTGTCTGAAATTATTTCTCCGATTCTCTTTGATCTCGCGATGGTTGTTGGTGGTAATCCGAACCTCTCAGCATTTTTAGTGTCTTCGGAGTTGGGCGTTACGTATTGGATCCCAATCTGGACTTGGCGTAGTTCATCTGATTTTGCTACCGTCACAGTTCGGTTTGTCCCTGCGAGAAACTGGCCGACCTTTTCTTCTTCTCCAACGGTAGCGGAAAGCCCTATTCTTTGAAAACTACGGCCAGTCAGGTATTCCAATCGTTCCAACGCTAAGGCTAGCTGGATACCTCGTTTGTCAGTAGCAAGTTCATGAATCTCATCGATTACAACCCACATGACACCTTTGAGATGTTCCCGCATCCTCTTACCCGGAAGGATTGCTTGCAGGGTCTCAGGTGTCGTAACCAGCATTTCGGGTGGTGCCCTTGCTTGCGCGGCACGAGCGCTCATAGTGGTATCCCCGTGCCTAACCTGGACTTTAATGTCCAACTCCCTACCAATATCGGTAAGCCTACGGACAATATCCCGGTTTAGAGCCCTCAACGGAGTGACGTAAAGAATCGAGATGCCTTTCGTTTCACCTGCGGACCGACGTTCAATGAACATGTTGAAGATCGGGAGGACGGAGGCAAGCGTTTTTCCGGTGCCAGTGGGGGCGATTACTAGAACGTTTCGGCCTTCAAGTATGGGTGGTATGGCGATTTTCTGTATGTCGCTCGGCTCTTCTAATCCGACACTCTCCAAGTGAGCACGGATGGGCCTATGCAATTGCGCGAATGCATTCTCCATCAACCAATTCACCCTAGACTATGCAGGCTTCCAGCCCGCTCCGCTTTACTATCCATCGAAAATTGTCTAATGCAGTATTCGGCGGAATAATCAACTTGCTTATGCTGCAGGTTTCTCATAGGCTAGATAGACGAAGATTACAATTACCGCTACGAACGCTAGGAATGTTATGCCAATCTGGAGCAGTTCCCAGAACTCATCAGTGGTCAAGATCCCAACGCCCGCCTGTCGCTAGAAAGCAAATTCCCATTTAAAAACTACTCAGTCCGATTTGCGACCTGTATCCCTGGCGCGCCATCGATCTGTGACGGTCGAATATTGTGAATCATTCTTTTGGATCTTCTCGAACTTGCCTAGGGCTGCTGCAATACGTTGTGCGATTATGTGATAACATAAGCCTCGCTCCCTATCCATTACTCGGAAGTAATAATCGTCACAATAACAGAAGGGTATGTCAGGCATGACCTGATACTCGCTTTTTCTACCCTGAACCACCCATACGGTCCGTCCGCTCGGAGTAAAGTCGTATCGTCTCACTTTCTTTGAATTTGCTAGTTCCCAGCCGTTAGTGAATCGTTCTCCAAACAGTTTCTTCAACGCCTCATTAAGTTGGGCGGAGAGTTCCCTGCCCGATTCAAGCTCGCTGTAAGCTTCATCCATCAACTCCTTCTCTTGATGGAAAGCGGTTGACATTTTCATTCCAACAACAATGAAACACGGTCGCCGGTGTGGGCTCGCATTCTAAGGTCTAGCTTCTGATTCCCCTCTATTTATTGACCGAGTATTGATAGATTGTCAACGCGTTCAGCATAGTCGGGAAACGTTTTTAAGTTGTCACGCGTCGGTCTATGCACTCGCGCTAGAAACTTATTCTGCGCGTCGCCTTGTGCTCCGGAATTCGTTTTCGGAGGGAAAGCAAACTCATGTACCACGAACAGAAGAACAATATGCCGAAATATGTACTGACTGGAACAACCACGATGGGGCTTGTCTGTCGTGATGGGATAGTTCTGGGAACTGACACTCGCGCCACACTCGGAACTTTCGTTGCCCATAAGAGGGCTAAGAAGGTCTACCAAATCGACGACCATGTAGCCATGACAATAGCTGGCGGCGTTGCAGATGCTCAGAGTGTTGTTGAGACGCTACGTGCAAATGCGAAACTCTACAAGTACGAAAAAGGGCTGCCCATGCCCATCAGCGCCATTGCACGCCTAGCAGCCAACTTACTATTTTCTTTTCGATACTATCCGTTCATACTTCAATCCATTATTGGCGGAATGGATGATGGAGGCACGCACATCTTCGCTCTTGACCCACTAGGAAGCGTTACCGAAGAAAAATTCGTGTCAACTGGCTCCGGATCACCTGTCGCGTATGGTGTACTCGAGCCGGGTTACAAGGAGGGCATGTCCATCAATGAGGCCATACCTCTTGTGGTTCGCGCGGTAAATTCCGCGATGAAACGTGACTCCGCGAGTGGTGACAGTTTTGATGTCGCCGTCATATCGAAGGAAGGTTACAGGGAGCTAGACGAGGACGAGAAGAAAGTGCTCGCTCAAGCAAACTAAGCGCCCCTAATGAGAATTCTAAGTAACTAGTCTTCAAGGTGGATTCGGCAGTGGCTAGAATAGTAGATGACACGCAGGCGAGGATACGTGAAACTATAGTTACCCATATGCCGAAAGAGGCCGAGATTACAAGAATTGAATTTGAAGGGCCACGTCTCGCAATCTACGTCAAGAATGTTGGACTCCTGCTTGAACAGAGCCACATCGTTACTGAAATCGTAAACCTGCTCCATAAGCGGGTTGTAGTACGGTCTGACCCGTCGATTCGACTAAAAGAGATTGAAGCTGAACGCCTGATAAAGGGAATCGTTCCTTCTGAGGCCGATATTACCGAGATAAATTTCGACCCAAGCCTCGGCGAGGTGGTCATAGAGGCCAAGAAGCCTGGGCTAGCTATAGGAAAGGATGGTTCCACGCTTTCGGAGATCATTAAGACCACGAGTTGGCGGCCTAGAGTTCTCCGTGCCCCACCACTTCCATCAAAAATCATAGCAAGCAGCCGACACATCCTGCACTCAGAAACCGAAGAGAGGAGCAGGATCTTTCGCGACGTTGGAGAACGTATCTTCCGTCCCAGGTTATCCAAGACATCGACCGTCTTCTTCACGCCACTCGGAGGATTCCACGAAGTCGGCAGATCAGCAATGCTCGTAGAGACAGAGGAAAGCTGCGTCCTGATGGATTGCGGCATCAGCGCAGGTGCGGACCTCCCCCAGTACGCTTATCCGCGAATAGATTCCGACGACTTCGATATCGGGAAATTAGACGCCGTTATCATCTCACACGCACATCTCGATCATTGCGGCTTTGTTCCGTTCCTCTACAAGTACGGGTACGATGGACCCGTGTACTGTTCGGAGCCGACGTCAGTGTTGATGACCTTACTGCAATTAGATTACTTGGATATTTTCGGTAAGGAAGGAGGCCACCCGCCTTATGACCAGAAGGACGTGCGGGAAACTGTCTTGCACACCATACCTGTCAAGTACGGCGTCGTAACGGATGTGGCTCCAGACATCAAACTTACGCTTCACAACGCAGGTCACATAATCGGAAGCTCCATCGTTCATCTCCACATCGGCGAAGGCTTGCACAATGTTGTCTACACTGGCGACTTTAAGTTCGGCAGGACAATGCTGCTAGAGCCGGCCACTTGCTCTTTTCCGCGCGCTGAGACTTTGATCATGGAGAGTACGTATGGTGGGCCCGATGATGTGATGTCGGACAGGGAGACGGTGGAAGGTCGACTTGCAAGGATTGTAAATGAAACCGCTGAGAAAGGCGGTAGAGTTCTAATTCCGACGCTTGCTGTGGGACGTGCTCAGGAGATAATGCTCGTCCTTAACGCATACATGAAGAACAAGCAAATCAAAGAACTCCCGATATTCTTGGAAGGCATGATTTCCGAGGCCACGGCTATTCACACGGCCTACCCGGAATACCTCTCTCGCGACCTCCGAGAACAGATTTTGTACAAGGACATTAACCCATTCCAGTCAGACTACTTCACCAACGTGGATCATCCGTCTGAACGTGAGAAGATCGCGATGGGGCCGCCATGCATCATACTCGCCACTTCAGGGATGATGGAAGGCGGGCCTGCGATAGATTATTTCCGTTATATGGCGGCAGATGAGAAGAATTCCTTAGTTTTCGTCAGCTACCAAGTTGAAGGAACATTGGGGAATAGGCTGAAGAATGGCGCTCGTGAAGTTTCATTGATGGGACGAAATGGCAGAGTTGAAGCTTTGAAGGTCAACCTACGCGTTGATAGTGTTGAGGGTTTCTCGGGTCATTCCGATAGAAACCAACTCTTCGCTTTTCTTAAGCGGGTGTCACCTAGGCCTTCACGAGTAATAATGGGACATGGAGAAAGACGAAAGACCGACCTATTTGCGCACCAAGTTTCAAGAATTCTGAAGCTGAGAACAGTAGCGCCCGACCTGCTAGAGAAGTTGAGGCTGAGATAGCTAGCCGCCCAGCTCAGCGCGGAACAGACGGACTATACTTCCTCGTTAGCCGCTACGCCAGTTGCCTCGGCTTCCAGAGGCACACTTTCTCTTCCCCGCCAAACCTTGACGGTCGGTGGCGTCATAACAATTCGTTCTTCACCGAGCCTTGCGATATCTCCTTGAATGGATTTCACGAAGGCGACGAGTTCACTGATTGCAGACTTTGTCTCTTCGACACTCCGTTTCGCAATAGGGGTGATTTTAACGATCAATATGTTTCCCTCGATTATCTCGGCCTTGATCCTCGGCACATCAGTTGGATCGCGAAGCGGGAACGCTTTGACATAGATCGGATGCTGAATCGAGGGGTTAACCAAGGGAAACCTTTCGTCTCCCACATAATTAGAACCTATCAACCTGAGTCCACCGGTTTCCACGTGCGGTTTCTCGGTGGATAGCAGTTTAAACGTTTGCGCCCAAAGGGGGGGATTCTAACATGGTCATGTAAAGACTTAGGAGGACCTGCATAGAGAAGTGTGCGGAGTTTGTCACTCACGCGCCTAGAAATTTGGCACAATTTTCACAGGCGAATTACGTCAATTTCTACTGGAAAACGGTTCATCAGCTTGGCTTATTATACGAGTTCCAAAGCTCGTCGCCTACAAAGTGAACGTTCCTGATAGCCTTGCCCTTACTCATTGACTTCATTTCCTTCGACTCTACCTCGGCTAGGCCTAAAGCGAGTGGCTTACTGTATTTTTCATCGACGATTACCAGCAAATCGCCCTTAGCAAAATTGCTTGGAATATCACTGATTCCAGGGCGCATAATGTCGGCGCCGTTCGCGACATGGGCCACTGCACCCATATCGACAACAACTCGCGGCAACGAATCAACACATTTTTCGAACTTCAACGACGGTAGTAAGCCAATCGTCATCCGCAAAATCAAGGGCAAATTATCCACAAAATAGACCATCTCTTCACCGACGGCGAGTTCATCAAAGCTCTTCGCCGATACGAGAAATTCTTTAACGCCAGGATAGCGACCAATGAAATCTCTAAGAAGTCCTTTAACTTCTCTGTCTTTGAGACGGCGCATTGACGGCAATGATTTCAGCTCTGACGTTTCTTCGCGAATAGACGCGAGATCATTCGAAAGCTCTTCTAGGCAAACTGCCTACTAGATTACGTAGCCTAACCTTTAATTTGGAGCTTCCTCTCTTACGGAAACCTTACGTCTACAAATCAGGTCAGAAAGAGCAATGTCTGAAGTCGCCGACAAGATATTCCAAGAGAGCCTCAGCAAAATCGTTCTCGTGGAACTGAAAGGAAGCCGCACCATACGCGGGAAACTCTACAGCTACGACCAGCACATGAATTTGGTCCTTGAGGACGCGGAAGACGTTTCGAACCCGGAGAATACTCGAAACATTGGCACAATTATTGTCAGGGGCGACAATGTAGTTCTCGTATCACCACCTCCAAAGAGGTAGTTTAGTTAGTTTAGCGGATTACAGGGATCGCGAAGGTATTGACGAAAGGAACAGCCTCATTTGGAAGACGAGGGCGTTCGAAGACCCATATCCGATGCAGACGATGCGGACGGCGCTCTTATCATATCAGGTGGAAGCGTTGCTCAGCCTGCGGTTTTGGAGCGTCCAAGAGACTGCGAAGCTACTCGTGGCAGACGCACACTCTCAACAGGGATCGAAGGATAAGGTAGCTAGTGTACATTTATTTCATCACTGGCTTGTCAGCCATAATCCATCTAGCAACCATTCCTGTTCCGAAGGTCGCGGAGTGTAAATTATGCCCGACTGCGAACCACGCCTCGGATATCCTGGTGACTAAGCTGTTGTGGCAGGTTGAACGGGCGCCACCTGTGGTGGTGTGGCGGAAGGTGCCGTCGGAGGCTTCTTGAAGGTCTCAAGAAACGTAACTGTTTCTATCTTCGGCAGGTACTTTTCCACATCAGCGGTCAGTGTACGTTTAGCAACTTGCAAACCTTCTAAGAAGAACGCTTCTTCTGGAACCTCGACTTGGAGTTTACCGTTCTCGATCTTAATCGAGAACTTTTGCTGGTCCACAGATGAAATCCGTTTGTGAACTAAGTTGCGTACTTTCTCATCCTCGGCTTCAATCATTCTTTCTAGAGTTATATCGTATATGAGTGTCTTACCTGCAAATGGATGGTTGTAGTCTACCTGAACTCGGCCCGCCCCCACTGAGCGAACTTGGGCTGTCTTGCCGTCGATGTTCACTTGCAAACCCGGGACTGGAGTCACGCCTTCGCCTGCGAATTTTCGAAGCGGAACAAGTCGAACCTTTTTCGGATCGCGAACACCATATCCCTTGTCTGGATGAAGCTCGACTGTGGTTGCCACGCCGATTTCGAGATTCGTCAGTGCCTCGTCTAATCCCTTCGGCACCCATCCTTCCCCAACTATGATGAAGAAAGGTTCGTACCGTTCTTCGCCGCGATAGAGCTTCTTTTCCTTAGCTATGCTCTCCAGCGTTGTTCCAACGGTCTCTCCGGTCTCCTTCACCCTGAGGGTATAGTTAGCGAGTATGAAATCTCCATTCTTGACTGGCAATCAAATTCACCTTTAACTATGAAGGTGGAGCTAAGATTTGGCCGCTCTACATTAATCTTTCAGCACGTGATGACACTCACAGATTGTTCGAAAACCAGCCAGGCACTGGGATCGTGATACTTCCCCCACCGAGGCCGGTAAGAGCCCCAAGCACCCCGGCAATTATTGAAATCGACAGGACAGTAAGCATGTCAATCAATACAACATACAGCTTTACTTCATCTCTTCCGAGCCAGCTGGAGGCATGGAGGTGTTCACGCCGTATCGGCGCCTCTCTCAATCAGAACGAACATGTAATTGGCTAGTGGAGGCTCAGCAGCCGCACCGTCATCAGTTCGTTCAGGGTTATGGTCGCGTAGTTGCCGCGCTGGGCTGGGCCGGTATTGACGAGTGTTGTTGAACCAATCCTGTCGATTCCTTGTGCTTCGTGAACATGGCCTGAGATGACCAAGACGGGTTTCTGTTTCTCAACGAATTTACGGACCGAGGTGCTTCCTACATGCTCGCCACTCCAGACTTTGTCGAGTTTAGTATCCTTCGGCGGACAGTGGGAGACGACAATCAACCTACCCCCATGATAGGATTTAGTTGCCTCCTCTAGCAAACCCGCAGCCTCTTCCTCACTGTACTCGAATACAGTTCGAAATGGGCCGTGGGGGGAACCACCCAGCCCCAAAAGCGCCACATCTCCTACGTAATCACAGCGCCCATGCAATCCGTGAACATTCTCAACCCCAGGCCAAGCCGCCAACCCAACACCATCCATGTTTCCTGGGACAAAGTAGATGGACCGACCGGCGTTTGCGAGATCGATCAGATGTTGTCCCGCTCGATCGGGGTTGTTGTTGAATATGTCACCGGCGACTATCACAAATGATGGTTTCGTGTCCGCGATTAACCGCTTCGCTCTCACGTATGCATCCTCGTTTCCATGAAAATCCGTGAACGCGAGAATGTTGAGGTTCATTGAGGTGGGAGTAAAGGATGGTTCAGTGTTACTTGGCTTTTGCGAGCATCGGCTCTATCTCTGAACCTGCCCGCTCTTGGGTTTTCGACTTCATTCTTTTATGTGCGGTGTCGCGGTGGTCAGCGTGCGGTGTGGCTAGGTGAAGCTCTTCACTGTTGGACCGGTGGCGTGCTATCCTGAAGTGCTTGAAGTCATGGGACGGCAGATGCTAAGCCATCGGAGTAAAGAGTACCTCACCATGCATTATGAGACTGTTCGACTTCTACAGGATTTCATTTCGACGAAAAACGAGATCTTCCTGTTCAGTAGTACTGGGACAGGTTTCATGGAGGCGTCGGTGAGGAACTGTGTGAGGAAGAAGATGCTGTGCTGCATAAACGGAAGTTTCGGCGAGCGCTTCGCTGAAGTCGCAGAATCGAATGGGATAACCCTCGTGAAGCTAGCCCCACCCCTCGGCCAGCCCATATCAGTAGAGGAGTTGGATGGGGCGTTGAGGGAGAACCCTGATGTTGAGGCTGTAGCCCTCACCCACAATGAGACAAGCGTCGGCCTCATCAACCCCTTAAGAGAACTAGCCGCCACCGTCAAGAAACATGGAAAGCTACTGTTCGTGGACGCCGTCAGCTCAATGGGCGGCACCGACATTAACGTGGACGAATTGGGAATTGATGTTTGCTTTTCAAGCTCACAGAAATGCTTCGGCGTTCCCCCCGGTTTGGGGATGGGTAGCGTAAGCGAACAGGCGCTGAATCTCTCCGCGACGGCTACGAACAAGGGATGGTACTTCGACTTCAAAGTTTGGGAAGAAGACCAGAAGAAAGGCCATGGCACCCCAGTCACCTCAGTCATACCACAAATCGCCGGCCTCAATACCGCGCTGAAATTGATTCAACGGAACGGCGGAAAGAAATGGTACTTCGACTTGTACAAGGAACGAAACCGGAAGATTAGAGAAGGGATCGAGAAGATCGGCCTATCCACTTTCCCACTGAAAGGTTCCGAGAGCCCCACGGTGAACTGCATCAACGCACCAAAAACCATGGAGGGCGGTGTCGTTTATGAGAGGATGCGCCAAAATGGGTTCGAGCTGGCGGAAGGATATGGGCCGCTCAAGAAGAAAACCTTCAGGATCGGAAACATGGGTTACATAGAAATGGCCGACATCGACCTCATGCTCAAAACTCTACGCAATGTCATATCATCTCAATGAGCGGACAGCCGAGGATCCCCCCCTAGCATAGCATCTTCACAACCCTAGTCGAGAGGTAAGGCTGCGCCTGGATCTAGAACCTAAGAAGGCTTTTCTGCACGGCCTCGCCTCTTCAACGCGTGAGGAACCATGTCAATTAATCTTGGGAAAATTATGGGGATACCCGTGCGGATACATTACACGTTATGGGTTGTGTTCATTCTCATTGCTTGGTCCTTAGCGTACGGTTACATGCCCCATCAATACCCGGGGCTTAGCGAGGTCACATATTGGACCATAGGAATCGCGTCATCGATCGTCTTGTTCGTTTCTGTGTTGGTTCATGAGCTATCGCATTCGTATATTGCGAAGAAGAATGGGTTGCCTATCGCCAGAATAACACTCTTCTTCTTTGGGGGAGTTTCTGAGATGACGGAGGAGCCGCAGGATCCGGGCCTAGAGGTTCGGATGGCGGCTGCAGGGCCGCTGATGAGTTTCCTCATCGCCGGCATCCTCGGCGCAGTCTGGTATGTGGGGCAAGAAGCTCAGGTACCCATCATCATAACGGCCACAGTTGGATATGGGGCTCTAATCAACGCTGTACTGGGTGCATTCAACCTGTTACCCGCCTTCCCACTTGACGGAGGCCGCGTCTTCCGCGGAAGCCTCTGGAAACACTCCAAGAACCTAATCAGCGCAACAAGAACTGCAACCCGAGTCAGCGAAGCCCTTTCACTGCTCATGATGCTTGGTGGTTTCGTAGCGATAATTTTTGGGGATTTCGTGGACGGAATCTGGATCTTGGTGTTAGGTTGGTTCATCAAGTCCGGCGCGGAAACCAGCCTTAGACAGACGCTCGTCGGTGAAACGCTAAGTGGAATAACCGTAGGGAACATTATGACACGGGAGATCTTAGCGGTGCCGCCGAACATTACGGTTCAGCAGGTGGTTTCTGATTACTTCCTTGTCCACCCGCACGGTGGCTACCCAGTTGTCAAGGATGAACAGCTGCTTGGGTTGATAACCCTGCAGTGCGTTCGCGCTATTCCGAAAGATATGAGGGGCTCTGAAACTGTTGCGCAAGCGATGATACCCATCGAACGCGCAGTGGCCGCCCCGCCTAACCTCTCAGCTTTGGATGCTTTACAGAAAATTGCGCGTGAGAAGGTTGGTAGGCTTCTTGTTACAGAGAACGGACAGCTACGAGGCATTGTGACTAGGGGGGATTTGATTAGAACCATCCAGACCCGGCAGGGACTAGAACTAAGATCAGAATGGAAACCAATCCCATCTTCAGCGCCTGTGCCGCAACTGCATCCCTGCGTACAATGCGGCGCACAACTACCCTTGGGGACAAGCATCTGCCCGCACTGCAACGCCACCCAACCACAATGACGCAACCACGAACTCAGATACTCCCCAGATACGCGTAGATTCTTTGAACCCCTAACTCTTTCAGCATCGTAAAACGGCAAACTAGGAATTCCCTGTCGGCGAGAGCCCATAACCCTAAGTACCTTCATTCCCCGCACTCAAGAGGCTGGTTATGGTTTCAATGCAAGAATTGAGTTTTGAAGAAGCACCGAGGATCGTCGTTAAACCCCCAGGCCCAAAATCTAAAGAACTGTTAGCAAAACAGTCAGCGCTTGAAACGAGAGCTGTGATTTACAGCAAGGCTTTCCCTATAGGTATCGATTCAGCTAGAGGGGCGACCATCAAAGATGTTGATGGGAACGTTTTCATCGACTGGGTTTCAGGAATATGCGTACTCAACCTAGGCCATAACAACCCATTCATCACTACCGCCGTGAAATCTCAGCTTGAGCGAATTTGGCATGCGCTAGAGATTCCAACGGAAGCGAGAATCAGCTTCCTTGAAAAGTTACATTCCATTCTCCCAGGCGACCTGCGTGGTCATGCGAAGGTTCTGTTGACCGTGACCGGAGGGGACGCGTGTGAAGCCGCGATAAGCTTGGCTAAACATGTGACTGGGAGGAATACGATCGTTGCTTTCGGAGGATCCTACCACGGCGTACATCAAGGCATCGTCAGCCTAACATCTAGTAGACACTACCTTGAATCGGCGCACACCGTACGTTCAGGCGTCTTTCATATACCCTACCCGTACTCCTACCGGTTTCCGTTCCCAATTGAGAAAAGGGGGGATGAAGGCAAGGTCATTCTGAGGTATCTAGAGGATTTGCTTGTGGACGAACATTCAGGCCTCGATCAGCCGGCTGGAATATTTGTGGAACCCATCCAGGGAGAAGGTGGATACATTGTCCCACCAAACGACTTTCTGCCCGGGTTGAGGGAGATTGCGGATAGATTCCAAATCCCATTGATAATTGACGAAGTTCAAACTGGGTATGGTAGGACCGGGAAATTCTGGGGCTGCCAACTCACCGACACATCCCCCGACATCATGTGCGTCTCCAAATCCGTTGGGGCCGGCATACCCCTCTCACTAGTAGCGTACAAGAAGGAATACGATGAAACCGTTCCTGAAGGGTTCCATTTGGGAACCTACAGGGGCAACCCACTCGCCATGGCCGCCGGAGCCGCAACCATCGACTACATAAGAAAAGAAAACCTCCTCAACCACGTCACCCGCCTAGGTGAAAAAGCGAAAGCAGGGTTTGAGCAAATAGCCGAGTCCAGCAAGAACGTGGGCGAAGTCAGGGGAGTAGGGTTCATGATCGGCAATGAAATCGTGGAATCAAAGCAGACGAGGACGCCGTCGAAGCGGGCCGCTGTCCGAATGCGAAAAGACATGTTGGAGAACGGTCTACTTATGCACACATGCGGCCATTATGGTAACGTTCTCCGCTTCATGGCACCACTGGTAATCAGTGAAACTCTCCTAGAAAAGGGCCTGGAGATCTATGGGCGAGCGGCTAAGTCATCTGCCTTGAGTTGACGGGTGAAAGAATAAAGACCGCAGCTCGGGATGGATAGGGGGAACGGCCCTTGGCCATCGTTACCATAAACCCATACACTGGCCAGAAACTGCACGAGTACAAAGAAGACAGCCTCGACGATATCAAGAGTAAGATTTCCTCACTGAAAGACGCGCAGCTGGAATGGAAACGCGACATGGATGCTAGGCTTGAGAGGCTGAAAGAAATCAAGAAGAAAATGGAAACTGAGCTGCCAACGCTCGCTGCACTCATGAGCACCGAGATGGGGAAACCCGTCGCTCAAAGCGAAGCTGAACTCAAGAAGTGCATTTGGGTCGTCGATTACATAACCGAAAACGCAGGCACAATGCTTAGCCCGGAGCAGGTAAAGACTGAAGCAAGAAAAACCTACATCAGGTTCGACCCGCTCGGCACAATTCTCCTAATCATGCCCTGGAACTTCCCCGCCTGGCAGGTGATGCGTGCCGCCATGCCAGCGATGGCTGCGGGCAACACAGTGTTGCTCAAGCATGCTTCAATCGTAACAGGGACAAGCCTCAAACTTGAGGAAATCGTAGGCTCAGACATTTTCAAATCCACCGTCTGCCGAGGGAGCGTCGCGTTAAGCGCTATCAAGTATGTTGACGGCGTTTCGTTCACCGGCTCCACCGAGATCGGGTCTAAGATTGCGGAGGAAGCTGGGCGTGAGATCAAGAAGGTCGTCTTGGAGCTGGGTGGCTCCGACCCATACGTAGTCTTGGGCAGCGCAAACCTAGAGGACGCCATCAAGAACTGCACATTTGCTAGAATCCAGAATAACGGTCAATCCTGCATCGCATCAAAACGATTCATCGTCGACGACAAGCTTTTCGACAGCTTCTACAAGGGAATGAAGGAACAGTTTTCGAGCGTCAAAATCGGTGACCCACTCGATAAGAGCACTTTCCTCGGCCCTCTCTCAAGTAACGAGCAGAAGCAAATCGTCACGAAGCAAGTTGAGGAGCTAAAGTCAATCGGCCAAGTCGAAGCGCTTGCCGACAAGAATAATGGAAATTTCGTTCCTCCAACGATTGTTCGCACCGACGCCCTATACGATCAGGAAGTGTTCGGCCCCGTCGCAATTCTCAAAAGATTCAAGACAAATGAGGAAGCGGTCAAACTAGCCAACGAAACGCCATTTGGGTTAGGCGCTTCCGTGTGGGGAAAACCCGAAGAAGCTGAACGACTCGTCCCATCGATAGAGACAGGAATGGTATTCATCAACAAGATAGTTTCCTCAGACCCACGGCTACCGTTCGGGGGCGTAAAGAAAAGCGGATTGGGAAGCGAACTCTCCCGATATGGACTGCTAGAGTTCACAACCAAACGAACTGTCTGGATGAACTAACTACCCAAACTACCAATCGGCAGAAGCGACCGGAGAGGCGTGAGCCGACCCTTACCTCAGCAGACGAGAAGATTGAAAGAGCTAGGATGAACGGAGTTAGATGGGTCAGGTTAGTTCCTCGATGGTTCAAGGAAATTTCAGCGGTTCATCCACGGAGCTGACACAGGTTGGGAGACGGTCATTTCATCCATTGAAGGGCCTGACTTCTCTAACCCATTACTTCTGCATTCTCATTCTAGTAGCCGTTTTGATGAACCAGTCTCTTGTTGTCCCCGCTCTATCAACTCAATCATCTGAATCGGAGACACAGTATGCGAAGCTCGGTTTGGAAGCTGCAGACTGGATCACTTCATTCCAAGTAACACCGCTGAACGATTCGTGGGGCATACCATACAAAGACGAGCGCGCTTGGGGACTGGATCCGTACTTCTTTGATAACGGAACCATAACTGCTGGATTGGGAGGCATCGCAGGCGGAGAACGGCAAAAGTTGGCATACCTAATCGGAGGGCATGACGCGGGCGAAGGAGCCAATGCTGCTCTCGACGCTTACCTAGAAACAGGGGATCCGAAGTATTTGGAAATTTTCAACGTTTACTACGGATATTTTCAAGGTTCCCAAATACCAGGTACGAGGAGCACAACCCCTGCCTACGCCGTGCTTAGCGCCAATGGAGAAAATATCACCGTTGATAATTCCGGATTCTGGGCAGAACAGGCCAGCGTTTCGGCTAGTGTCAATGGCAATTATGGAAGTGAAGACGAGCAGACTACGCTCCAAGCGATTTATCCCGCCGCTGAACACGGAAACCCCATCGCCACAATCCTGATGGCGTATTACCGTCTGACACACGACCAGACCGCACTCGCCATGCTCAACCGTTACGGTAGTTGGCTAGTAGGAATGCAAATTCATCGTGGAGAGTACGCTGGTGCTTTCCCTGTCACTCAATATTACTTGGCGCTGGGTTGGAAACCGAGAATGTACGAGACCACTGAGTCAGCATGGGTTCTCGCGGAATTGTACACGCTCACTGGAAACAAGACATATCTCAACTCAGCTGAGGCTGCCGGGCAGTACATGTTGTCAAGACAATTCATCGGCCCCGAATGGGAAAACACGCCGGTCTATGGTGCACTGCCGTATGAGTGGAATGAGACGCATTATACAAACAGCGTTTCCACCAATCACGCTGGCTTCACGATCCTCGCTTGGTCCCAACTCTTCCGGATAACGGAAGATGAGCGATACCTGACCGCGGCGGAGAAATATGCCGATTGGCTCCTAAACTTCCAGGTCACGAATACCGACACGAATTGGGGAAACCACACATACGCGAACGATAGCATGGCCGTGGGAGGGTTCTACTACGGTTACCAGACGGAAAAACATGAATTCGGTTGGCGAGTCGCCGAATCATTATGGAGCGCAGCCGACGCGATACCAGCCCTCCTAATGCTCTCACAACTCACAGGTGACGGCAAGTATTACAATTCAGCCTTACTCGCAGCCAACTGGCTGACCCAGATGAAATACCCAGACCGAACCCCTGTGCCCCTTCAGGCCTTAGCGATCATCAAGTATCCAATCTCAAGTTGGTGGGGCCTCTACCCACAATTCTACCAACCCGACATGCGCGAGGTGGAGAACGCTGGCATAGTTTCCTTCGTCCAGGAAGGCATGAAGAACGCGTCCTCGATTCGAGACCAACAAACGACATGGTTCGAAAAAACCTTCGGCATAGACTTTAACCTCATCGATTATGAAATGGCAAGTCGCGGCCCAACGTTCATGAAGATGATGTGGAGTTGGTGGCCGAACTTAGGCTTCGAACCAAGGTACGGTGGAGACATAGCCTTCGGAGCGTTTGCCGTCGATAGCTTTCTAACATTCAATAGCACGTCTCATGAAGCCTCACAGATTCTTGAACAGATCAATGAATTGATAGCAAACGACACATCAGGACTCCCAGAGAACACCACATCCGCGTACTACCAAGCAGTCAAACTGAAAGCCGCTGCGGAAGAGAGCTTCAATTTAGGCTGGTACACCGTGGCGAAGGCCCAGATCACCGACGCCTTAACCGACGCGAAAACGGCATTAAATGAACTTCAACCACTCATAGCTTTCAGGCAAACCAACCAAATTCTTCTCACGGTTGTCGCACTTGCCCTGGTATTCGTAGTGCTGTCGAACCTGTATTGGTATCGAAGATTAACACGAGCAGCCAACCGGGGTAACCGTCCCACGCGAAGACGCAGGTAACTCTATGCGTTGAAACATAAGGCCGAAGTCCTTTCAACCTCCATTCCAATTGAGCCGGTAGCATTTGTAGATGCCTAAAGTCTCAAGACGACAATTTGTTTCTACGACACCTTTCGCTGCTGGCGGATTTGTCCTAGGATTCGCTACCAAGACCCTTATCCTATCACAGATCCTGCCACCACCCGAACCTGCTTGATAATTCGGTAAGAGCCAATGTAACATTGAAGGTTGAATACCTGAAATCAACCAGTCAAATAATCTCACAGGCGTAGACCAGGGTGCAATTAACGTGGTTGGGGCTCGATACGACTTGGAAACTGGCGCCGAAAACCTCATACCTTAACCGCCAACGCCACCCCCTAGCAACTCCACTCGCATTCGAGTATGCCAGCTAGGCCGAGTTTCTATCCATGTAACGATCAGCAATTCTTTTGGCTCTTTCATATGCGCCAATCCAATCTCTTGGGCCATTAGCGCAGCCCATTCCGATGAGCTTCCCCTTCAAATCATTGGTCGAGACTGGATTTGTCTCAAACGCGAGAACCGCATAGCAACGGTTTGGTCGCGCAGTGAAAATGTCAATCATAACATGCTTGCTCGTCCCTTGCTTTTTCCAAAGGAAAGGTTTTCCATTAACACCCTTGTCAAGAACGCGCCACGGCCCTGTCAAAATCCGATCACAACCTCTCAGCTGAATCCAGCGTAGCACCCTTCATATTGAAGACGAAGAGTAACGGTCATCATACCCAGTTTCTTTCATGCTTATCACTTGATTTAACATCTCTGAGTAGGTTGAAGTCTCACGATCCTCAGATTGATAATCTCCGTTTTTCGATTGGAGATGCTCTAAATCGCTTGCGCCGGAACCTTCGTTCCTCTCACAACCAAAATTTTGGCTTCCCTTATTCGATCTACGAATGTCTCATCCGTCAAATCGGGGTCGTATTCAACCTCGTCCACAATTTTGCGCAAAGTTTCAACGTGGAGTGGTGCAAGAGTATCAGCGATTAAGAGCTTCAAACCGAAGTCTCGGATTCGTTTCTGCTTCACAAATACTTAGTCATTGTGACTTTCGCAGGTTTAGCGCAAGGTTGTTGATGATTGGTCTACGGGGGGGCGCGTCTTGGTGTCATTCGGTTGGAGGCCTCCAAAAATCAAGTAGATATTCGAACGTTGTTCCCATGGTGATGTAGTTTGACGGCCAGCCGAATATTCCGACTTTGTTCACTATGTTCGTTCGGTCCCATATGATCGTATTGCGGAACTCGTAGCCTGCTTCGACAAGGGACCGATAGATGTTAATGTGGATTGGGATTCTTTTTCCGTACCTCTCGCTTTTCCACCAAATATCTGGAACGTTGATAACTGCGTGACCACGCGGCTTTAGAAGAGGAAGAAGCTTCCGATAGACCGCCTTCACCTCTTCCGAATAGCGCTCGACTTCAAGCGTTCCTAGGTCTTTTGGATTTTGACTGTACTGCTCAACCCTTAGGAACTGCTTGTTTCGTCTGAGGTCTCCGCGTCTGCTCTTGTTGAGCCGAACTCGGTTTAACAGGTTCGCGTAGGGCGGCGAGGTAAAGATCAGGCTGAGAGATTCGGGTTCCAAATATTCCGAAATGCTTCTAGCGTCGTCACAGATCACTGTCTGTTTCGTTCTGCGGTCGAGCTTGTTCTTGGAGAGACGTTGTTTGGTGACGTGACAGTAAGTGGGATTTATGTCGAAACCGACACCGTTTCTTTCTAGGTCATTGCAAGCAATGAGAGTAGTTCCGATCCCGTTGAATGGGTCGAGAACCAGTTCTCCGCGATGCGTAAACAGCTCAACCACTTTCCGGGCTAGGGTAATTGGCATTACTGCCGGATGGATCTCTTTGTCGCGGACGTCCCGCCCTTCGTAGAAAACCTCCCAGACACCTATCTGAGCCTTAACCCATTGCTTCGCAGTCATACAGTTGAGATGATTCTCAGGGCAGTTGCACAGCCTTCGACCTGAAATTTCAAACTTCTTAGCAACCTTCACAGAACGAACCCTGCTGCATGAGCCGGAGTTCCCTGCTATTAATCTGGAGAGCGGGCCAGGAATTTCGCGTAACGCAAAGACTGAAAGTAGGTCCACAAGCTTCCCAAGTTGTTGAGAGAAACCGCCCAGGGACCTAGGGGCGGGTTCCTGCGCGAAAATGTATTACGGGTTAGACAGCCCATAGAAAAGCAAAGAGATGGGTTGCGCGTCACCCTGATTTTCCCGCCGCCTAGATCCATGTAGGTGGCGAGCCGGCTTGCTGGCAACTGAAACACATAGGTTAGTTCGAGGTAGGCTTTCACATTACGGCTGAATTGGTCAACAATTGCGCTGAAATGAGGACCAAATGGTCCACAGGCGCGAGGGCCCCCTTTCAGAGTGAGAAACAGAAGAGTACGGGAGCTGGCCTATTCCACAACGGGCCGAAACTTTCACTTAATTGCGATTCTAATACCGTGGCGTCGAGGGGTCTATCTCGACCGCCCACTGATCAATGCCCCCTTTGAGGTTCTTCACTTTCTTGAATCCACGCTGCCGTAGGAGGTTGACCACCCATGCACTTCTCTCTCCGACGTGGCAGTAGAAAACGTACTCGCTCTCGGGGTTAAGCTCGTTGACATGCGTCCAAATTTGATGCATGGGAATTAACGTGCTTCCATCTTTGTGGCAGAAATCGTATTCGTATTGTTCTCTCACGTCAACTAAGCGGACTTGTTCCGCTGTCGATTAGACGCTTGAGTTCTTTGACTGTAATCTCCGACTCCTCTTCCATTCATGTTGTCCTCGATTTTATGACTCCATGCGGGTGTCAGATCCGTGGTGTTCCTCAGCCTCAGCTAATCGCTTGATTACCAAGATACCTCTCCGGAGAAGAAGTTCCGTAAAGGTTTTTGACCTTTAATTCCCTTACATAGGTGATGCTAAATGTTAAACAAACGTTTCAGGCTCACGGCTCGAGTCAGCAGCTCAAGCCCTCAGGTTATCAGACCTGTTCTTGAGAAATTCATCACGAAAGGCTCTGTCAAAAAAGTGGACGACGAGTTCGTTATTGAGACAGAGATGCGAGGGAGCAATGCAAAGGAATTGAACCGTTCCCTTCTTTCTGCGTTAAGAAAAGCGGAGAAGAAGACAAGGCTACGTGCCGAGTGGACTTCTGACGATGGTACAACTCTAAGATTCTTTGATTATGTTTTGAAGAAGACAAGCAAGAACTAATTTTCTCAACATTCGATGTTGTATTGGACGTAGAGAGCCTGGTAATCCGCAAAGACTCAGTCTCCTGTAGACCACCGAGCAACTCTCCCCAACTGGAACCACTCGAATTGCCAGTCGCCTTACTTGAAGCTTGGTAAGACTTTTTCTCCGACTAGTCTTATTCCGCTTAGGTCGGTGGCTGATTCTGGAAATGATAGCATGAACCTGTCCACCCCAAGGTCAACGTATTCGCAGATCCGTTGAACGCATTGTTCGGGTGTTCCGACGATAGTGTGATCTTTTACGTATTCGCTCCTGATGTCTCCGCTGCGAACCGCTACCTCCATCTTATTCTTCACTTCGGCACTGGTTCTTCCAATTATAGCGGGTCCTTGCCAAGATTTTCGGACGTCGCTGAGGTTTCTCCCAATGGAGTCGCAGTGTTTGGCGAGTATCTCGATCTTGTGCTTGTAATCGTCTGGACTTAGGGCTATGAAATTGCATCCATCGGCAAGCTTCGCAACAGCCCTTAATGTCAGCTTCTCGCCGCCGCCACCGATCCATATCAGTGGCCTCGGTTTCTGTACCGGTTTTGGTTCGCAGACAGCTCCATTTACGGTGTAGTATTTTCCTTGGAATGATGCGCTGTCTTCTGTCCACATCTTCTTTATTATCATGACCGCTTCTTCGAGTCTCTGAACTCTTTCTCGCGGCTTTCCGAAAGGTATGCCATAGCTTTCATGCTCTGTCTTAGCCCAGCCCGCTCCGATGCCGAGTTCGAATCTTCCTCCACTAATCACATCTAATGTGCTTGACATCTTGGCCAACATGGCGGGGCTTCGATACGTAACGCATAGACACGTTACGCCTAGCTTCAATTGCTTTGTTTCCTTTGAGAGCGCAGACAGAACGGTCCACGCCTCCAAACAAGGTTCGCGTGACGGCCCAAAGAGTGGAAGCTCGAAAAGATGGTCAAAAAGCCATCCCGAATGGAAACCTAGCCTATCCGCTTCAACCCAAACATTCCTGAGATTCTCATAACGCCCAAACAGCCTACCCTGAGACGTTTTAACCCCAATCTCAGTCCTCAATGCGGATGCCTCAAACAGACAGGAAAGAAACTTGCAAGTAAGCTATTCGCATTGTGAGGAAAACCCAATAATTGTGGGTGCTGCAGAAACGTATGGTGTGAGCGTAATGGGTAAGGAAGATGTTGAGTATAGCCGGCATGTTTCCTGTGACCTGATCATACATTCTGAAACGGCCGGACGTCACGGGCAACTCGCATGTTAGGACCAAGGGACTAGCGCCGAATTTGATGGCGGGTCCGGAGGGATTTGAACCGTGCCGGCCACTTTGCTCTGTTTTGTGGCTCTCGACCTTCGGGTATCCCCGATCCAGCTAAGAGCTTCGGCCAAAGCTGAGTTTCGTCCGCCGCTCTACCTGGCTGAGCTACGGACCCGCTGAAGGTCTGTGAAAGTTTGCTCGCGAATTAAAGTATTCTTGGCGACAAGTGAGAGCGAGGATAAGTGTGCGTCATGGGCGAGTTAATCTTCATAGGCTTAGGTTTGTACGATGAACTTGGCCTGTCACTTCGAGGGCAAGCTGAAGCAAGAGGCTGTGATCGAGTTTTCGCGGAATTCTACACCAGCGTAATGCCCGGACTGAGAATTGAAAGGCTTAGCGAGGCTATAGGTAAGCCCGTCCATATCCTTTCACGTATTGATGTTGAGGAAGACGCGGAAAACAAGATCCTGTCGAAAGCTAAGACGGAAAGAGTGGCTATTCTGGTGGCTGGAGATCCGATGGTGGCCACAACTCACGTTGACTTACGCCTGCGAGCCCACAGGACAGGTATTCGAACTCGCATCATCCATGGAGCCTCAGTAGCTTCGGCAGCCACAGGCGCGACTGGTCTACAGTCCTATAAGTTCGGCAGAACCATCACTGTGCCTGTCGCAACAGGAGACGGCCTTCCTGAGAGCATTTACGCGGGGCTTAGAGTCAATTTGGAAACTGGTTTGCATTCACTCCTACTTCTCGAAGTAGATGTTGAAAACAAACGCCATGTTACTATCCCTCAAGCCCTCGAAGGGCTATTATCACTTGCAGCCCGAACACCAAACCCTATCTTAAAACCGGAAACGCTTGTTGTAGGTGTAGCGAGATTGGAAGCACCAGACATGATTGTTCACGCAGCAACCATCTCGGAACTCATGCAGGTTGATTTCGGTAAACCTCCACACTGTCTCATTTTTCCCGCTGCGCTACACTTCGTCGAGGCAGAAGCACTGCAGGTTTTCTGTGGCGCGACGAAAAATTTGGTGATTCAGTAACATTGCGCGCACTCAATGAAGACCCAGCTTCTAGAGCCCGTAGATACATTGCGAATCTCACAGCAGAGCTCGAGAAAACGTCCACAATGCCGGAGGGCACCCTCGTCAAAACATCGAACATTGATGGAGTCACCGATGCGATTCGCCGTTATCTGCAAGACGCGCGTCACTACTTAGACCAAGGACGCGCAACAACTTCACTGGCATCCGTTGCATACGCTGAGGGTCTGCTCGATGCTCTAATATTCCTAGAATTGGCTCAACCTCGAATCAAGCAGTAAGGCATTTAGTGATGAGATGGCGTTGACCGAATGTTGCGTGGGTTAGAATGAATGCTGATGAACGAACCCTCATTAAAGCCGCGTACCTCACACAGCTTAGGCACGGTCCTTTTACGGGGAAGACCTTCCAGGACACGATCAAGCATGACGCATTAGCCGACCTGATAAGCTCAAAATACTTGTTGCAGCATCGGAACGAGTCTGAAATGCGCTACACTCTGTCCGAGGAGGGCCGCAGGCTAATCAAAGTCGTCTTGGTGGGTGGCGTCTACGATGTTCTCCACGTAGGACACTTGGCTGCACTCACAGAAGCGAAATCGCTTGGTGATGTCTTGGTAGTGGTTGTTGCTACTGACATTACCGTCGAAACACTGAAAGGGCGAAAACCGGTCGTGCCGGAGGAAGATCGGCGCGCCCTTGTCGAGGGCCTCAAACCCGTTGATATAGCCATCTTGGGGTATGAAGATGTCGGCTTCGGCTTTGAACAAGTCTTAGCGGAGGTTAAACCGGATATCGTCGCCTTCGGTTACGACCAAGAGAACCTAGAAAAGACAGTCGTTGAA
>Ga0326728_10005905_pt1 | contig 33700 bp, 26 predicted proteins | sample MB3enrmetagenome_FD_207602 | JGI IMG/M metagenome (GOLD analysis project Ga0326728, IMG submission 207602) | Lab enriched peat soil microbial communities from McLean, Ithaca, NY, United States - MB31MN | ecosystem: Environmental > Terrestrial > Soil > Wetlands > Peat | place: USA: New York...
GCGGCGCCGATCCAGGGTCCCGACTTGGTCGGAACAGCCCAAGGCGCTTCCTCATAGGTTTTGCCCTTGGGCAGCATTTCTCCCGTCGCATACTGGATGCCGGCTCTGGCCTGGATGATATTGTCGTAATCCGACATTTCGCTTTGGCTTTTGGACCCGAATTGACCGAAGGGCGTAATGGAGGCGAAGATCAGCCTGGGATTGATCATCTTCAGCTCTTCATAGCCGATGCCCCACTTGTCCATGGATCCGGGCGCAAACGTTTCGAGGAGAACATCCGCCTGCGCCGCCAGGCCCTTCAGGATCTGTCTCGCCTCCTCTTTCTCGAGATTCAGGGTGATGTGAAATTTGTTCCTGCCTTCCGACAGATAGTTCAGCCCTTCGCCCATGTGCGTCACGCCATAGGGAGTGCAGGTTCTCAAAAAATCCCCCTCCGGGGGCTCGATCTTGATGACCTCCGCGCCGAACTCAGCAAGCAGCGAAGTCGAGAGAGCGCCGGCGAAGCTACCGTAACTGAGATCGAGGACGGTCAGGTCATCCAGGGCTTCCAGCTTCGTGTGAGCCGCCCGGGGATCGTCCCGCTCCCTGAACCAGTCTGCCGAAGGCGGTTTCCCCATCTTATTCGCCCCTTTCCGCAGTCTTCGTTTCCGGCCTGGCCGGGATGATTCCCGGTTGGCCATCCCGGTCCGACGGCGGTCTCCGCGAAATCAGGTCCGCCCATTTGCCGAGGGCGCCGCATTCATAGCACTTCTGTATCTCGTCCTTATTCCTGCCCAGCTTGTAGGTCATGATGAATTCGTTGTCGAAGCCTATGGCCCGGACGGACCATTTGACCTTGGGAGGAGTCTTGGACATCATGACGGGGAAATCGTATTCGTAGAAGGGGCCGAGCAGGGGATCGTCGACGTAGGCCATGAAGCCCCGCTCCCGGCAGTGCTCGTCGTCGACAATATCTTTGACGCTGCGGATGCGGGTTGCCGCGAACCCGAACGTTTCGGCCATCTGTTCGACCTCGTCGGGCGTCTTGTCTTTCACCCACTCCGAAATGATTTTGAGGAGCTCAAGCGTATTCTCATCGCGCAGCCGTGTCAGATGATCCCTGAACCTCGGGTCCCCGGCCAGCTCCGGCCGGCCCATCGCCTGGCAAAGCCCCGAAAAGTCCTTCGGCATGCCCGCCGCGATGGCGACGAACTGATCGCCGGAACAACGGAAGGTATCGGCCGGGCTGACGCACAGATCCCTGTTGCCGGCAGGCTGGGCAGCCTTGCCTGTGATTTGTTGATACGGCCAGACCCAAGACATCATCCGGACGATGCTCTCCGTCTGCGACAGCTCGATGAACTGTCCCTTGCCGGTTCTCTGCCGGTAATGGAGCGCAGCCAGGACGGCGACTTCACCGGTCGCGGCGCCATAGTTGTCGCAGATATTCAAACGGCTTTTCAGAGGGCGCCGTCCCGGGTGGGAGGACAGCCAGGCATAACCCGACCAGGCCTGGGAGGCGCCGTCGTTCGAAGGCATGTTCTCCTCGGCATAGCGCCCCCACTGGCCATATCCGTTTTTCGAGATATAAATGATGTCCGGATTGATTTCTTTGAGTTGCCCGTAGCCGACATTCCATTTTTCCAGCACTCCGGGCCGCATGTTTTCTTCAACAATGTCCGCCTGGGCGGCCAGCTGCCGGAAGATCTCCTGGCCTTCGGGCTTGTGAAGGTCCAAACCCATCCAGTACTTGTTCTCGTTGGCGTGCACAAACCCGGCCCCCTGCTCCCGGAAATAGTCGCCGAAGGGGATAAGGTTGCGCGAGGTGCCTCCCAGCGGCGGAATTTCGCACTTGACGACTTCGGCGCCCAGCTTGGCCAAAAAGGACGGGCCCGCAGGCCCCAGGATCAGCGTGCACACTTCCAGCACTTTGATTCCCTTCAGCGGCGAGGGCCGGCTGTGCTTATGTTCCAGATAGTTGCGCCAAGTGACTTCGGCCATAAACTGGTCCTCTTCGCGTCTAAACACTGGAGCGGCCCCTGCAGGGGCTTTCCCGTCAGGGGCCACAGAAAACCATATCCCGGCTGTCTGCAACGAAAATGAAGGCAGTTGCGAGGCAGGGGCGGCGCCGAGTCGGCGCCGCCCCCGGGCCATCATACTAGTGGATGGATTCAAGGATCAAGGCGATTCCCTGCCCGCCCCCGATGCACATCGTCACCAGCCCGTACCGGAGCTTCTGACGCCGCAGAGCATAGGCACAGGTCAGGGTGAGGATGGCGCCGGTAGCGCCAAGCGGATGCCCCAGGGCAATGGCGTTCCCCATGGGGTTGATCTTTTCCGGATCGATGCCCATTTTCTCAAAATCGCGGGCGCACGCCAGAGACTGGGGGGAGAAGGCTTCGTTGATTTCGACAATATCGATCTGGTGGCCCTTGAGACCCGCCTTTCTCAGGGCTTTCCGGGTTGCCGGAACCGGACCAATCCCCATAATGTGGGGATCGACGCCGGCCACGCCGTACCCGATGATCCGGCACAGCGGCCGCAGCCCGTGTTTCTGGGCGTCGGATTCGAGGCCGAGAACCATGGCGGCGGCACTATCGACCACGGCGCTGGCGTTTCCTGCCGTGATCACTCCATTCGCCTCAAAGGCGGGAGGCAATTTCGCCATCCCCTCAAGCGACGGATTTTCCAGAATATGGGTATCATACTTGACTGTAATCGGCTCGGCCGCCCCCCCCTGCTCCACGACCACCGGCTCGATCTCTTCGTCAAAGTGTCCCGCGTCGCGCGCTTTCTTGGCATTCACATGCGAGCGGTAACCGAAACGGTCGCATTCTTCGCGGGTAATCCCATACCGGCGCCCCAACTCTTCGGCGGTGTTGGCCATGGAAAGCTTGGCGCTGGGATCGTAAAGACACATCAGGAGCGCGTCCTGCAGGGCGGTGCCCGCAGCGAGAGCCTTGCTGTCGATAGGCCCGTACTTCTGGACCGCGCTTCCCACCGTCTTGCCGCGCATGTTGTAGAGGGAGAACGGGTACTGCATGCTTTCGCCGCCGCCCACAACATAGAAAGGCCGCTTCCTGTCGTGCCGCAGGCCTGCCAAGGCCATTTCCGAAGCCACGGAGATCGCTTCCGCTCCGCTGCCGCAGATGCGCGCCACCGTAAGGGCGGGGACATCGTCGGGCAGGCCGCCGCGCCAGCGCATGCCCTGGGCTCCGTAGATGGAGTCGCGGTGGCTGTGCGCCGCCATGCCCATGACCATGCCGCCGATCAGCTTCGGATCGATGGCCGTGTGCTGCAGGGCCGCTTTGACGGCCAAACCGCCAAGCTGGGTCGTCGTAAACCGGGTAAAGAGCCCCGGTCCCTTGTTGTTGTGCAGAATGTCCGCTCGCGGCAGCCGTCGGCCGCCGTCGAGAATAACGATTGTCTTTCCTTTCGCCATAATCGCTGTCTCCTCCCTACTCGTGCATGAAGGCGGCCGGCGTGCGCGGGCCGTTCTGGGTGAAATTCTTGATGCCGATGTCCGCGTCAACCGTCTCTTTGGTATCGGCGAATGCTTTCGCCTCCACCCTGAGCCCTTCGTCGAGCGGGAGCCGGAGCCCCTGCTTCACGGCATTGACCAGGATCTTGTCGATCAGCAATGAACGATGGCCGATATCGACGGCCGGGATCGGGTCGGGCACGGTTACGGGAGCCTCATTGACCGTCAGGAGTTTGACCTTCCCGGCAACATGGTCTCGGATGAGAACCTTGGCCGCGCGCACCGGGTCGGCAACCGGTTCCCCCGTGGCCCAGCCGATGGCGCAGGCTTCCTTCGCGCCGATGGTGCGCCCGGTCCGCAGCAACTCGAGAGCGCGTTCGACGCCAATGAGGCGCGGCAGACGCTGGGTGGCGCCGTATCCCGGGATGATGCCCAGATTCACTTCCGGCTGCCCGAACAGGAGGTTCGGTCCAACCACGCGGGCATGGCACGCCATGGCAAATTCCGCGCCCCCGCCCATCACGGGGCCGTCCACCGCCGCCACGATCGGCTTTTTCATCCGGGCCATGATTTTCTGAACAGGGTGGGCTTTGTAGCAAATCCCTTCCGTCTCTTCTCTCGTCGCGAGCGCCGCCAGTTCGTTGATGTCGGCTCCTGAAAGCGGCCCGCCGAAGCCGGTGAAGATGACGCCCTGAATGCCCGCGTCCGCATCCAGAGTTTCAAAAGCGGTTTTGAGTTCCTGCACGGCCTGCGCACAGAGGGCGTTCTTGGACTCGGGCCTCCGGACGGCCACGACGGCGATGTTGCCGTCGCGCTCGATCGTCACGTCGCGCAGATACTCCGGCAACCGTTTCTCGGCGACACATTTTGGCACCGGGAAGCCGGGATGAGCCTTTTGATAGGCCAGGCACAGCCGGGCGACCTTCTCGGCGCCAAGCTTCTTCCCGACGTCCAGCATGCCTTCGTTGAACCCGAGGGCCATCCGGACCAGCCAGTTGAGATCCGAAACCTCGCACACGCCGTTTTCAGCCACGGCGTAGGTGCGGCCCAGCAGTACCGCGAGAATGCGGTCAAGCACCTGTTTAGCCTGCTCTTCTGAGTGTTTGGGGTCGCCGGGCGCTGCGGGGTCGTGCCATCGCGCCGGCCCCTGCGCCACGAGCAGGGCGGGGGGTGCAAACCATTTCCCGCCGACTCCCTCCATCAACTCCTGGATGTGCACGACCAGGACGTTGCCGTTCGTCAAATCCATCACATTAAACGGCCCGCCGCCTCCGATGGCGCTATTGACGATATTGTCGACCTGGGCCGGCGTGGCAATCCCCTCTTCGGCAATGCGGACGGCTTCGCAGATATAATTGGAAAAAATGTCGTCGGCGGCGAAAGCAGGCACATCGGCCGTTGCAATCGGCACTTTGCCAAGCTGCTGCATTAATTCAAACATCCTGGCGGAGAAGCGCGCGTCCGTCCCGGAAGAAACAATCTCGATGGGAAGCGTGCGCCAGGCGGGGAAAAACGGGTGATTCACGAAGCAGCGCTCTGGATGCGCGGCATCCGCCGCAATCCACGCCCTCGGAATCGCGGAAGTGGCAAAGCCGATGAGACAATCGGCGCGGACGATTTGTTCAAGATTTCTCAAGATGATTTTTTTTGTTTTGAGGTCTTCCGTAGCCGCTTCGAGGACGTAATCGCAGCCGGCAAGATCCTTCATCTCCATTGTCGGAATCAGGGCGGCGCGTATCGCTTCGGCAGCTTTTGGGCTCATCCGCCCGCGGGCCAGCGCTTTACCGATATAGCCCTCAATTCGTTTGACTCCGGCATCCAGGGCATCCTTCTTGATGTCCAGGAGGTAGACCTTCCCCCCCTCCCCTGTCCCAAGAGAAGAGAGGAACCCATACGCCAGGTCGGGACCTATCGATCCCGACCCTATGACTCCCAATATCATTGTAGACTCCTTTCCGCATCAGCGGTCCGGCTCTGTTTTCCTGACCGGAGTTGCCACTCCTCAGAGATCGAACCGTGCGGCGCGTCTGGTAACGATTCGTTTCCGTAACCTTATTAAAAACTTCCGGCAGACTTCAACTTGTCAGGCTGGAGAAAATGCCTGTCTCGATACACCCGGGGGCTTCCCGGCGAAACCTTTCCTGGAAAGCCCACCTCATGACTGTTGTTGCCATATTGATTTTCCCAAAAGCAAAACATGGCTCGTGCGGCCTGCCGATTCGCACCTTGCTGCGGCTGCTATGAAATCCGCTCAAACAACGCGGTCTGCATTCCACAGAGAGAACGTTTGATGCCTGCTTGGCCTGAAAGCGGGCACTTTTGATTCTTCAACAACCTCTTCCTTTTTGCCATCCTAACAACCTTCTTTAAAAATAGTCCATGTTAAGAACATGGGGTTGGGGCTGTCAATCAATAGTTTCACTCTGTGGAACGCCCCCGGGAATGCCGGACCGAAAAGACACCCAGGTTGGGACTGAACTTGCGTATTCCTATTAAATTGCTCACACGATGTGTTCATACTGGATCCAGCGTCTACTACTTGATCATAGAATCTATTCTTTTTCAACAGGGAAATAAATTCCCTTTCCCCTGGATCTCGCTGGGAGCGCCGGTGCCTGTGGCGGGCGGTGAACCAGGCTGGGCTAGAGACGGACCCGCTTCACAGGCACCAGAGTGACAACGACCGGGCCGAAGTCTCACACCGGTTCGGTCGTCGCCATTTCAAGGCGGGGCAGGGGCCATTTTGAAATAGCGCCGTTGTTGACTTTCCCGTAACCCTCCCAATGAATGGGAGTATGCAAAAGCGCTCAAGCAAACCGGAAAGGCATAAATCAACCAACTGCTTCCATCGTTGAAGATGCTACGCAGCCTAACGAAGAAAAAAACGAAAAGAATCCCGCCGCCGTTGCTTTTGGCCCCCCTTGGAGGATTAAAAGGCGCGACGATATCACCGACAAGGCAGGGTGCCCAAGAAGTGTGATTTGAAAATCAGGGATTTTGTCGCCGACCTAAGGCGTTTGCGGTCGATTCCCCGGTTGTGCCCGCCCACCGCCGGGCGGTGGGCGGGCGTTTTAGGAACCGACCCCATCGAGGCTATTTGCCAAACTGGGGTTTTCTCTTTTCCAAGAACGCGTTAACTCCTTCTTTGCAGTCCGGGGCACAGGAGATATCGCCGGCCCCCAGATAGGCGATCTCCAAAGCTTCGGAGAGCGTCTTGGCCGCAGCGGCCTTGTTGATGATCCCGCCTATGATTCCAAGGATCTCCTTGCTGAGCGGAAGGTCGCCGGCCATGGGCGCCTCAGGAACGACGAACGGGGGGATGGTCACCGGACCCTCGCCAATCCTGGGTATATTCCCCTGGAGTTTATTCACCTCGGCGATGGCGGCATCGATCAATTCGGGGAAGCTCTTGACGGTTTTTTTCACAATCCCGATTTGGGAGGCCTCCGCAGCGGTCAACCGTTCGGATTTGCCGATCATGGCATGAAATTTCGCCGCCGCCTGGGGCCATTTGCGATACGGGATGACGACACCTCCCATCCCGGGTATCATCCCCAAGGTGATTTCCGGAAGCTGCAGAAATGCCTTTTCCATCGCCACCATGCCGTGGCAGCGGATGGCCAGTTCGGTGCCGCCCCCCATGGCAAGCCCGTTGAGAGCCGCGACCACCGGCTTGCTCATCTTGTCGATGTGTTCCAGGACTTTCGAATTCCCGCGCGACAGGGCCTGGCCCTTCTCATGGCTGCCGAAAGTGGCGACAAACCCGCCGATATCGGCGCCGGCGCAAAAGGCCTTGGGCCCGTAACCGGTGATGACGAATCCCTTCACTGAAGCATCGGCTTCGCCTTTTTTGAGCTCGGCCAGTATTTCATTGCAGGTGTGGTCGCTCAGCGCATTGGCCGCCTGAGGTCTGCGCAGCGTGATGATGGCGACTCCATCCTTCTTGTCGACGAGGATGTCCCGCGGGAAAACGAGGTACTCTTCAATGGGTTTTGCGGGTTTGGGGAAACCGGGGCGCTCGACATCGAACTTTTTAATGTAGCTATGGACCTTTTCAGCCCCAAGACTGGCCATAAGGTCGAATATGCCTTGTTTATAGCCGAGGGCGATCATGCTGCCGAAATTGAGATCGGTGCTTGTGCCGATATTCCTGTCGGCGATATCGAAAGCTTGGGAAAAGACACATCCCAGGAATCGCATCCGGATCCACTCCGCAATCTCGGGGGCTACGTCGACCTTGGTGCCAGGCTTGTTGTAAGCCCATTTGTCTACGGACAATAGCAGCCGGGAGGGCGCATAGGCGGCCCTTTCAGCCGATCTCCGGGTCTGGGACGCAAATGTCAGCGGGTTGGTCATGATGCCAAAAGGCCCGGCACCCAGAAACTCTTCGCTGATTCGATCGATCTCCTTGCTGGTTGCCTTTTCCAGCATCCATGCGGTTTCGCTCCCCCAGCTTTCAAATAACCGGTTAAGAACGAAGGAAAAGGCATCCTGGGCGGCGATGGGCGCTTTCCCGGCCTGGGCAAAGAACCAGAGAAGCCAGTTGACGGTCTCCGGGTCCGCTTTTTCCCAGTTGATGACCTCGACCCCCATGCTGCGCCACGCCGGTTCGAAAAAGTGGGTGTTCGTGGTCCTCTCCGGGTGGCTCAAATGGCTGAAAATCTGATGCGCCAGAATACCACTGGTGTTGGACGTGATGACCGCATCCTTCCTGACAATCGATTCGACCTGTGAAAGGATTTTCTTTTTCAGCTCCAGGTTTTCCGTTGCCGCTTCAATCACCAGGTCGCAGTTTTTAAGCTGACTGTAATCCGTGGTGTACACGATATTGCCCAGGATGGCTTCCACCTGCTCGGGGCGTATCGTTTTTCTCTCTACCCCCTTTTTGGCGTATCCTTCAAACCGCGCTTGCGCTTTCTTGAGAGGTTCTTCAACCACATCCACAAGGTACAGTTTCATTTGCGGAAAGGCGGTCCGAAAAGAATAGGCAATATCGGGGCCGATGGTCCCGGATCCGACCACCGCCATCTCCTTGGGTATAGGCCGGGCGGGCCGGATGAGGTAGGGATTCTGAAAGTTTGGGTACAGGTTTTTTACCGTCATTTTTTGATGTCTCCTTCAAATATCTCGCATTAATTCACCTTGAATACCAGGGCAGCACCCGAGTCGCCTGCCGCGCAACCGGCCACCAGTCCGTAACCGCCGCCTTTGAGCACCAGTTCCTCGACGAGTTCAATGGACAATCTCATGACCGTGGGTCCTTGGGGGTGTCCGAAAATCAGGGAGCTTCCGTAATTGTTGAATATCTTGTCGTCGATCCCCATCTGTTTTCTCATGATGATGTCGTTGACGGAAAACGGATTATGGGTCTTCACGGCCTTGAGATCGGACACTTTGATCCCCGCCCTTTCCAACGCCTGCTTAGATGCCGGCACCGGCGCATCGGGCATGTGCGCCTTTTTGGTGCGCGCAAATCCGTAAGAAAGAATTTGGATGGTCACGCCCTTGTCGGCGGAAAGTGAAGCCGCCCTATCCTTGGCGGTGACGATCATGCCGGCATTCCCGTCGGCCGCATGGGTCTGGGCGCCGACGGTCATGATGGAATCCGGGCCCATCGTCTTCAGCGCCGCCAAGCCCTCGGCGGTGCAGGGGGTGATCCCCTCGTCCGCTTCCACGAGGATGGACTTTTTCTTGGAGAGCCACACTTCCACGGGAATCATATAGCGTTTCTGAAACTTGCGGTCATCGGCCGTCGACATCAGGTACTTATTGTATCGGTCGAGAACCAGGGCATCGGATTCCTGCCGGGTGATGCCGTGCTCTTTGACGACATTGTTGGCCGTGCCCAGCGGGCCGGTGTCGCCGGTCGGTTCAAAGTTGAAACCGTCGATCATCCAGCTCTCGAAGTCCGGTTTCCCGCCGAGGCCTGAGGGATTCGGCCAGAGAATGTTCGGGCAATTCGACGACCGGTCGCAGGTGGCCACCAGGACATTACTGCTGTTTCCCACTTCGACGGAAGAGGCGGCAACATTGATGGAAACCGTGGAGGTGGCGCACGCCTGGGCGACTCGGGGACCGCTGATATTCGGGTTGCCCATCAGCGTCGCAAACCAGGGGGCATCGTAAAACCACATCTTCTGGGGAATGGTCGCGCCGAAGACGATACTGTCAAAGATGTCGGGGGTGATCCCGCGCAATTCAAAGAACCGTTTCGCTGTGGCGGCTGCCAGCTGCACCGCATGCTGAGTCTGCAGCGATTCCTGCCAGCGGCAAAAAGGCGAGCTCCAGTATCCTTTGTAGGGAACGTATACATTTTTAAACATTTCCAGCTCCTTTCGAATGCATTTTTCTCGACTCTCTTTATTAAATTAAGATCTTGCTTTGAGGACTTTTAGGCAGTGCAGCCAGGGAGGCGAGGCGCTTTGGTGCCTTGAAACGGGCCATACGTTTTCGGCAAAGACGAATAAGGTCTTCTTCCCTCACCCCTGCACCATTGTCCGAAACCACCACGGCATGACCGCTTCCCAAGCCTCAACCTACTCGAGGCAGTTCGATGACAGGCCGGTGGAATAGAATAGGAGAGACGGCAAATCACAGTCAAGCACGAAATTCCCGCATTGGAACTTTGCTTTGCCGGTGAAACCCAGGACGAAAATGCTTGACGCCAAAACGAACATGTTGATAACGTAAAACCCGATTCCAGGGAAGGGAACTGATTTTCTGCCTTCGTGCAAAAAATTGATCCTGGAGGGACTTGAAACCTGGCGGAACGCGGGCATGAGCCGGATCGTGCCGTCAGCGGGACGCCGCGGCAAATTGGAAGTGAATTCATCGACGCCCTGCCGGACGAGAGCGCAACCTGCCTTTGGCCCAGACGCCCAGTGTTGCGGAACCCTGAAACAAATCTCGAAGACATTAAAGCGCCCGCAAGAGAGGGAAAGTGCCTTATGAAAGATCGACAGACACGGGAGAAACCTGTGGGAACCAATTCTCCGCTGGACGCATTCTTCAAGCCGAAGAGCGTGGCCATCGTCGGAGCGTCCTCTGATCCCAAGAAGCCGGGCCATACCGCGCTCAAGAACCTTGTGTCCATGGGCTATCAGGGAAAGGTTTTCCCGGTCAATCCGCGGGAGGATTCCATCCTCGGATTCCGCTGCTACAAGAATACGCTGGACATCCCCGAACCGGTGGAAGTTTGCGTTTTGCTCGTGTCCGCGGACCTCACGATGCGGGTCGCCGATGAACTCGTCGCCAGGAAGCGCCGGTCCGGCGACGTCACCGCAGCCGTGTGCATGTCCGCGGGATTCGGAGAACTGAACACAAGCGAGGGAAAGCAGCGTGAACAGGAGCTTGTCCGGACCCTGCGCTCAGCCTCGATCAGGCTGATCGGGCCCAACTGCGTTGGCATGATCGATGCCTACAGCGGATTCAACACGAATTTCGATATTTCGGCTTATCCCAAAGGCGGGGTGAGCATCCTCACGCAAAGCGGTGCCTTCGCCAACTCCTTTCTGTTCTGGGCGGAGAGGCTGCGCCTGGTCGGCATCAGCAAATTCGCTTCGATCGGAAACATGGCCGATGTGAGCATGAGCGAACTGCTCGCCTTCCTCAAGGACGATGAGTCGACACGCGTGATTGCCATTTACATGGAGGGATTCCCGAACCCGAGAGAGTTTTTTAAGGTCGCCCGCGAAGTCAGCGCCGTCAAGCCGATCGTCGCCTTCAAGTCGGGCAAAAGCGACATCGGCTCGACCGCCGCGTTGTCGCACACCGGCTCCGTTGCCGGGTCCGATGCGATCTATGACGGCGCTTTCCGTCAGGCGGGCATCATTCGCGCCCGGACCGTGCTCGAGTTCTTCGACACGGTGAGGGCTTTCTCGAAGCAGCCGGTGCCCGAAGGGAAGCGCGTATCCGTGCTCACGCACATGGGCGGGCCCGGGACAATCTGCATCGATGAAATTTCCGCGATGCCCCAACTCGAGCTGGCAAAACTTTCACCCGAGACCGTCACGGCCCTCAAGAGCATTTGCGCTCCCATGGCGAATATCGGGCACCCCGACGGCTATATCGACCTGACGGCCGCTCACTATGAAAAGCTTCACAACCAGGTCCTGCAGATTTTATTCCAGGATAAGAACATCGATATGGTTTTGCAGATCCTGGCTCCAAGCGCCTTCCTCGATCAGAAGCTTCTCGTGAAGGAAATCGCGGAGGCCTGCCAAGCGCAGCCCTGCGGGAAGACATTCCTGAATGCGGTGACTTTCGGAGAATTTGCGCGCGCCGCCAGACAGGGTCTCGAGGAGGCGGGCCTGCCCACATTCGAATATCCCGATATGCTCGCCCGGGTCGCAGGGAACATGGCAACCTATGCGGAGTTCCGCCGATCCCATTCCCGCCGGACCGCAATCCCCGGATATCAAACGGCCCCGAAGAGCCGGTCCCGGGAGGTCATTGCGAGCGCATCTGGGCGGGGGCGGGTCAGCCTTCTGGAACCCGAGGCCTACGAGGTGTGCAGCGAATATGGCATCCGGGTGCCTCCTTTCCGGGTCGTGGAATCCCTGGAGAGTGCCGTCCTGTCCGCCAACGACATCGGCTATCCGGTTGCGTTGAAGGTGGTCTCCGAAGAAATCCTGCATAAGACCGATGCCGGCGGCGTCCTGCTCGGCATAACTTCGGATGGCGCCCTGCGGGGATCGTACGCCGAGCTCGCCGCCAATGTGAAGAAAGCCGCTCCCAACCTGGCCACGATGAGGGTGCTGGTCCAGAAGATGATCCCTTCGAATACGGAGCTTGTCGTGGGGGCGCTCAGAGACAAATCCTTTGGGCCCACGGCGATGTTCGGAATGGGCGGGATTTATGTGGAAGCGCTGAAGATCGTGGGCTTCCGCCTCTTGCCGGTCGGCCTTGATGACGCGAGAAAGCTGATCCGGGAGACGCTCCCGCCCGCTTTGATCAAGGGAGTGCGCGCGCGCGGGCCCATGAACGTGGATTCCATTGCCGGCCTCCTCGTCTCGCTGGGGCAACTGTTCGAAGAACAACCGCAAATCGAGGAAGTGGATTTCAACCCCGTTCTTCCCTACCAGGACGGCTGCATCGCCGTTGATGCGAGAATGATCCTGTCAAAAGCCCGCTAAGGCGCGAGACTTCGGCCGGGTGGGCAAACCCGGTGCGGGCGAAGCCTTGCCGGCCCCTGATGTTTTCACGCCTCGCGAAAGAACTCAGCCGTTCCGCCGTCTAAAGCCAAGGCCGGGGCGCTCGTGGACGGGTCCGGGAAAAGGGAATTTCCCTATTGAAAAAGAATAGATTCTGTGATCAAATAGTAGACGCTGGATCCATCATGAACACATCGTGTGAGCAAATTAATAGGAATCACGCAAGTTCAGTCCCGATCCGGGGAGTCTTGTCGGTCCGGCATCCCCGGGAGCGTTCCACAGGGTGAAACTATTGGTTGACAGCTCCAAATCCATGTCCTTAACATGAACGTGGATCATTTTTAAAGAAGGTTGTTGGTATGGCAAAAAGACAGAAGTTACTGAAGACTCAAAAGTGCCCGCTTTCAGGCAAAGCATGCATCAATTGTTCCCTCTACCGAGGGAAGCATTTTAACGTTTGCTTTCAAGATCACTACAGAGGCGACAGCACTAAGCTGACGGGGCCGTTGCAAAGCATGGGGTACCCTGCCGCGGCACGCATCGTCAAATGCGATCAATGCTCTACCGGGTATCTGGTGGTTAATTCCCAACCAGCATAGCATCATCCCTTGACGGTTCGCAGGCGCCTAATCGATGTCAATGGGTCAACTGCCCGTATGGGGCAGTGCCCGAGATGGGTGCCAAAGCGAGAAGATTTGTTGTAACAGGAATCGTGGGTCAGAATCCCCGGATTGATTTGCTCCGCGCGACGTAAGTTTCCCCAATTTTTTCTTAAATCCGGGCAAGCGCATCAGGGAAGCATGCCGGAGAAATGAGCCGGGGCGCGGTTTCTCCTTCCTATTCTTTCTGTGACAGGTAGCCGTTGCTTCCTTTGCCGTCCTTTGCCGTCCTTTGGGGAGAAATTAAAACTGTAAAGATAAGGGGGTCCGAGCTGAAATGAAAACCATTACCACTGATTTTGAGTATTTGGCCGCCACAACGGTTGAGGAGGCGCTCGATCTGCTTTCTCAGCACAAGGACGATGAGTATAGAATCATCGCGGGCGGTCAGTCCTTAAACACTGCGATGAAGCACCGATTGATTGCTCCTGAGTACATTATCGACATTAAAAACCTTTCCGATTTGGACTACATCAAGTTCGATGAAAAGGAAGGCCTGAAGATCGGCGCTCTGGCCACGCACCGGTCTTTGGAGAAGTCGCCGATCGTTCGAGAGAAATACGGTGTGCTTTGCGAGATGGAAGAGAATGTCGCTTCGGTCGAAACGCGCAACTGGGGCACAGTCGTTGGCGATCTCTGCAATGCCGATCCTGCGGTCGATCCCGCGCCGCCCTTGATTGCCTTGGATGCGAAGCTGAAGATCGCCAGCAAAACCGAAGAGAGAACGGTGGCTGCCGAAGAATTCGCATCGGATTTTTTTGAAACCACGGTCCAGCCCGGTGAGATGGTGACGGAGATTCAGATTCCCGTCCTGCCGCCCAACACCGGCGCCTATTTCACGAAATACTCTCAGATGAAGGGGGATTATGCCCTTGCATCCGTGGCGGTCGCGATCACTCTCGACAAGAAAAAGGAAGTATGCACCAAGGCCAGAATCGGCCTGGGCGGTGTTGCCTCCGCGCCCATAAGAGCGAAGAAAACCGAGGACTTTTTAAAGGGCAAAAAGATCACCGAGGCGCTGATGGCTGAAGCTGCCGAGGTAGCGAAAACGGAGATCAATCCCGTATCCGGCATCGAAGGGTCGGCGGATTACAAGCGAGAGTTGGCGGGAACTTTGCTGAAACGAGTGGGGAAAATCGCCTTAGAGAGAGCTCAGAAGGCCTAATTCCATGATAAACGGGGGTACGTTATGAAACGGCAGTTAAATATTACAGTAAACGGAGAGTCTCACGATCTCTTTATCGAACCCAAGACTCTCTTGGTTCAGGTCCTAAGGGAAATGTTGGGGCTGAAGGGAACCCATCAGGCTTGTGATAGCAGTTCCTGTGCGGCGTGTACGGTCATCGTCGACGGGAAAGCCGTCAAATCCTGTTCCATTTTGGCGCTGCAGGTGAGCGGGAAAAACGTCACGACCATTGAAGGTCTGGCCGAGGGCACCCAGCTGCATCCCATTCAACAGGCTTTTATCGACAACTGGGCGTTCCAGTGCGGGTTTTGCACGTCGGGGCAGATCATGGCTGCCAAAGCATTTTTGGATGAGAATCCCGACCCGACAAGGGAGGATGTACAAGAGCAGATGGATGGTCATATCTGCCGCTGCACCGGGCACAACATGATCAACGAAGCCATCCGGGATGCGGCCAAGAGATTACAGTTACGGGAGGCGGCCAAGAAATTGCCGCCGCAAAAGAATGTGCAGTCACCGAAGTGGATGCAGACAGCCAAGTCTGGGAAGGGGGCATAATGACAGAATTTTCAATAATCGGCAAACCGACACCGAATGTGGACGGGCCGGCAAAAGTTACGGGCGAAGCGGCATACACGATCGATATGACCTTGCCGAATATGCTCTACGGCAAGCTTTTGAGAAGCCCGTATCCGCACGCGAAGATACTTTCCATCGATGCCAGCAAGGCGGAAGCATTTCCGGGAGTCAAGCTGGTGATCACGGGGAAAGACACTCCTGGAGGCAAATGGGGGCTGTGGAGGCGCTTCCGCGAGCTTTCCGATCAGCAGGCTCTTGCCATGGACAAGGTCCGCTTCATCGGGGACCCGGTGGCTGCCGTTGCGGCGACTACTGAAGAAATCGCCGAGAAGGCTCTGGATTTGATCGAAGTGGACTACGAGCCGTTGCCGGCGGTATTCGATCCGATAGAGGCCATCAAGGACGATGCGCCCATGGTGCACGAGGATTTTCCCAGCAATATCAATGCGACCCGTCATATCGAATGGGGCAACGTGGACGAGGCTTTTGCCAAGGCCGATTATATCCGGGAAGACCGATTTGTGCTCGAGGCGGCTCATCCCTGCGCCATGGAAGTGCACAATACCCTGGCCAGCTATGACAAAGGCACCGGCAGGTTGACCGTGTGGACTTCCACCGGGTCTCCTTACTTCGTGCAGCAAAACCTGGCGGAGGCCTTGAAGCTGCGGGAAGGCGACGTCCGGGTCATCAAGCCCCATGTCGGCGGTCATTATGGCGGCAAGAACTCAACCATGCCTGATTGCGTCAATGCAGCCATCCTTTCCATGAAGACCGGAAGGCCCGTAAAGATTGTTTTTAACCGGGACGAGGAATTCACCACCACGGAACACCGTACGGCTCAACATATGGCCCTGAAGGTCGGGTTGAAGAAGGACGGCACGATCGTCGCCTTCGAAGTCAAGACCATGACCAATGGGGGCGCTTTCACCGGATTGGGGGCGACGACCCTTTATCTGACCGGCACCTTCATCACCATGCCCTATAAGATCCCTAACTACAGATACGACGGCGTTCGAACTTACACGAACATCGTCTGGGGCACGTCGATCCGGGGATTCGGCGCCGTTCCGTCGAAGTACTGCTCTGAAACTCAATTGGACAGGGCGGCCAGGGACCTCGGGATCGATCCGCTGGAAATCCGGCGCATCAACGCCGTGGCGCCCGGTTACGAAGCTCCCGGCCAGTACAAGTTTGAAAGCTGCGGCATTCAGCCCTGCATCGAGAAAATGGCCGTGAGAGTCAAGGAAAAATGGCCCAAGCTCGAGAAGGACGAAGGCATCGGATACTCCGCATTTGCCTACATGTCCGGCGGCATTTTCAACTGGATCGATACTCCCTACGCCTATTCATCGGCTCACGTCAAGGTCAACTTCGACGGGACGGTCGATCTTTACAGCCAGGCGGCCGATGTCGGCCAGGGCCACAACACGGTGGCCGCCATGATCTGCGCCGAAGAACTGGGTATCGGGATCGAGGACATCCGCCTGCATATGGGCGATACCGCCCATGCCTATACCGATCTCGGAGCCTGGGGCAGCCGGGAAACCTTGATGAACGGCAACGCGATCAAGGAAGCCGCGGGTCAGATCAAACAGAAGCTCATCGATATTGCCAGGCTGAAGCTGGGCGAAAATATCGCCTATGACCTCGTGGCCAGGAACAAGAGAATCTTTCTTGAACTGCGCCCCGAAAGAGGCCTCTCCTACTATGATCTCGTCAAAGACGCCATCCGGGCCAATGACGGCGTGCCGCTGACCGGAACCGGCCACTACACGCCTCACAATAAAGGCATGATCTCTCCCGCGTACGGCATGGGAATCATGGCGATCAAGGCTAAAGTCGACAGGGAAACAGGGCATGTGGACGCCGAGGATGTCCTGGTTGTGCATGACAGCGGTCAGGTCATCAATCCTCTGGGCGCCCGCGGCCAGGTCGAGGGATCCATTCATATGGGCCTGGGCTACGGTCTGTGCGAAGAAATGCCCATGGACCAAGGCATGCTGCTCAACCCTGAATTCGTGGACTATAAGATCCTGCGGACCCGCGACATGCCGCAGATTGAGATCATGGAGGTTCCCACCTATGAGCCGAATGGCCCATTTGGCGCCAAGGAAGCTGCCGAAGCAACCATCGCGCCTACGGCACCGGCCCTGGCCAATGCAGTCTTTCAAGCTGTTGGAGCGGAGTTCTTCAGCAACGTCCTGAAACCCGAGAAGGTTTTGAAGGCGATCCGCGAGAAAGACCAAAAAGCAAAAGCAGCAGCCCAGACAGCTTATTAAGGAGGAATTGATACATGCCTAACTATCGTTGCCCGATGTGTCGCAAGATTTGTTCCGAACATCTTGATTTGGCCCGCCATTATCTGGGACAGACAGACAAAAAGCACAAGGAATGGCTGAAAACGCAAGGGCTTTCCTATGCAACGCTGATCAAAGCCCAGGTGACTGAATTCGGTAACAAGGGTTACCAGGCCCTGGCGGATGTGCTTAAGAAGACGGCCGCCCCGGTCGACGAAATATAGACTGAAGCGCCAAGCCACCGGCCGGCCCGATAGCTTGGCGCTTCTTTAACCGTCCGTCCGATGCGCTCCGCAAACCAACCGATGGACACAACGCTTCTGAGAAAGGAGTTTTAAAATGTTAATCGAAGGGCAGTTTACGCTGCAGGCGCCCATTCAAAAAGTGTGGGATTCTCTTCTGGACCCCAAGACGCTCGGCACCTGCGTGCCCGGCACGGAAATGATGGAAGCGATCGACAAAGAGACGTACGAAAGTGTGGTTGCGCAAAGAGTGGGGCCGTTCAAAGTCAAACTGAAATTTACGACGAAATTGACCGAAGTGCGCCCCCCGAATTACATCAAAGCGGTTGGAAGAGGCGCCGACGTGACCAAGCTGGGCAATTTTTCGACCGAAATCGAGGTCAGACTCACCGAGACTGCGCCGAACACCGTCGATGTCTCCTATTCGGCGAATGTCGCCCTGGTCGGCCGTCTGGCCACCTTTGGCGAGAGAATCATGCGCGCCAAGGCAAAAGACGTAGGCGACGAGTTTACCAAAAATCTGCAGGAAAAACTCAAAGGCTAGCCGGCTGGAGTTTCTTTCCCGGGGTGCGGACAGGCTCGCGCGAGATGTCCGCATCCAACCCCGCTGTTATCGTTGCCATGCCCATGGCGAACCTACGAAGCGCCCGTCCACGGAGGGAACAATGGGTATCTGCAGGAGTTGCCGGAAGGAAATGTCGGACGCATCCGTCGTGACCTGTGAAAAGAACACTTCCATTCAATACCCGGACGGGACCGTCCTCGCGGCCGCGCCTTATGACCCCAAACGCCTCCACCTTCCGAACTGGTTCCGCTGTCCCGACTGCAATGTCGTGCCGGGTGCGAACCATCATCCGAATTGCGACCAGGAGCACTGTCCGAAGTGCGGCGGGCAATTGATCAGCTGTGATTGTTTCGACTCTCCGGGCGCCCCCTGACGGCCATTCCGTAGCACCGGAGACGGGAAAGGACCGGAGTCCATGGGAATCAGCAATTACACCAACTTGAGCGAGCTCATGAATGAAATCCTGAAACAGGGGGCCGGTGTTTCGGTCTCGGATCTGACCGCGGCCGCGGAGAAAAGAAAGCTGATCCTCGCATCGGAAGGCACGCTGGCGGAAAAATCAGAGCTTGAAAACGCCTTCATCGACTTGATCGACGCGCTCTACCGCGCCGGGGACGTTCGGCCCGATCCCGCAAACGAGCGCGAGTCTCATCTCGTTCGGCTGTACGAGTCGGGGAAATTGGCGGAGACCGGGTATGGGGGCAGCGAAGGGGACGAGTTTATAAAAATCAAATGGATCGCTCTGACCGACAATCTTCCCGTCCTGGTCAATTTGAACGTTTAGTCCGGGCAGGCGCCGGCTTCGCCCGGGCGCTTGATTTGCTGAAGGCCTTTCATCACACCCGGGTTAGAAACACGGGGATGCCGGCCTTATTCGAGTACTTCGGACGATACTGCCTGGTATCGTACATCGTCTCCACATCGACGCAGCGCGGCCCGAGTTTCGAATCGGGAAGCGGCACCATCGCATAGCATCCGTTGGCGATCGCCGCCATGAGCCCTGTTTTGTTCTGGGCCACGCAGTCAACCGCCATCGTCCCGAAGGTGCAGGCGACCATCTTGTCGGTGAAATCGGCTTCGCCGCTCCGGAGCTCGTAAGTCAAGTCGCTGATGACCAGCTCCTGCTTCGTCCGTTTGCGAATTTCCTCGCCAAAATCCTCGCCGACATTGGCCTTCTTCTTGTGACCGAAAGCATCGGCTTCGCCCAATTCGCGCAGCGAATAGCCGCTCCATTCCGCCCCTTCCGACAGAACGACCAGGCAGTAATTGTCCGGATTATCCCTCTTGTCGCGGACGAGCAGGTCGATCATTTGATCCAGATCAAACTTGAATTCCGGAATCGCGCATCGGACGGAAGTGACGTAGGCGGTATACAGCGATGTGTAGCCTGCGTCCCGCCCGAAAACTCTGAAGATGCCGACGCGCTCGTGGGAGCCGACCGTGGAACGCTGGCGCCCGATCGCATCCACCGCCCGCGTGATCGCCGTCGAAAAGCCGATGCAGTATTCGGTGTTGCGCACGTCGTTATCCATGGTTTTCGGAATGGCAACGACCCGGACCCCCCGTTGGTCGAGGATCGAAGCATAGCTGAGCGTATCGTCTCCTCCGATCGGGATCAGGGAGTCGATTCGGAGGTCTTCGATGTTTTTCAGCACCTGAGGCGTCAGGTCGTAGGTCACGCCCTTGTCCGATTCCCTTCTGGGGAACTCGCACCCCTCGAGGTGTTCCGGTATGCTCTTCATCTTTGCCGGATTCGTGCGGGTGGTATGAAGCATCGTCCCGCCGGTCCGATCGATGGCCCAGGTGTTCTCGCGATCGAGGGGGAGCACATAGCGTGCCTTGCTGGAAGGATCCGTAAGGTCGAGATGCGTCAATCCCTCCCATCCCCGGCGGATGCCCACAATTTCGTAGTCTCTCCAGTACCCCGCATCCACAATGGACTTGATCGCGGAATTCAGCCCCGGGACATCCCCGCCGCCGGTTAAAACCCCGATTCTCTTCACTGACATCGCTCCTCCTTTTGCGCGCTCACAGCTGTCACCCCCATAGTATAGCGTGTTCCCGGTTTTCAGTTCAGGGTTTCCCACAGGGCGTGACCGACTTTGCCCGGGAGGCAGACAAACCCGGGCATCGGGGACTCAAACAGGAGGGAGGGCAAGTGTTTTCATCGCAGCTGGAACAAAAAACCGGCGTGACCCGTCACTCACTTGCCCATATTGATATACCCTGCCCCCCCGGAAATATTTCACTCGTCTTTGCAAAATTCCTAACAAAATTTTTGAGCGGCAAAACACGCCGGGCGCAAGGCGCCGCTTTCCCGGCCGCGCCGGGAAAGATTCCGAAGGAACTCCTTGGAGACTTCGAGCCTTCGAGGTTAAACTCGGAGAGACCCGAGGAGAACCCTATGAGAACCAAGCGAATGATCACCCTGCTGCTGGTTATCCTGCCGGCAGCCGCTCTCACTTTTGCCCAGACGCCGTGCGAGAAGCTGAAGACGCTGTCGCTGCCCGACACGTCGCTTACGGCAGTCGAGTATGTGCCCGCCGGACCGTACACCGCACCCCCGTTCCCGGGCGCGCCTGCGGCCAAGCCTCAGCCGTCCCAACCGCTGCCCGCCTATTGCCGGGTTGCGCTCGTGCTCACCCCCACAAAGGACTCGCACATCGAGTCCGAAGTCTGGGTCCCCACGGAAGACTGGAATGGGAAGCTCGAGGTGGTCGGCAACGGCGGATGGGCCGGGACCATCAGTTTTCCCGCGATGGCCGCCGCTTTGAGAGATGGATATGCGACCGCTTCCACCGACACGGGGCACAAGGCCAATGATGGCGGAGGCAACGGCAATTTTGCCCTGGGGCATCCGGAAAAACTCATCGATTTCGGGTACCGCGCGCTGCACGAAACCACCGTCAAGGCCAAGGCCATCGTTGCGGCCTTCTACCGCAAGGGGCCCCAATATTCCTATTACAACGGCTGCTCCACCGGCGGACGCCAGGGACTCGTCGAGGCCACGAAGTTTCCCGAGGATTTCGACGGCGTTATTGCCGGCGCGCCGGCGAACCCTCACATCCACCTGCACGCCGCCGACATCGAGCGGAACATGGAGCTGCGCAAGGATCCGGGGCACCGGCTGAGCCCGGCCAAGGTGGCAACTCTGCACAAGGCCGTCCTGGACGCCTGCGACGGCCTGGACGGCGCCAAAGACGGCCTGTTGGCGGACCCGGAGAAATGCTCCTTCGATCCGGCCACGCTTCTGTGCAAGGGCGCCGATTCCGACTCCTGCCTGACGGCGCCGCAGGTGGAAGCGGTGAAAATCGCCTTCTCGGACGTCAAAACGAAGAAGGGGGAAGTGATCTGGACAGGATTTGCTCCCGGGGGCGAGCTTCAATACACGATCCTGACGGCAGCCATCGACCCGAACGCACTTCCGCCCGTCATGCAGCTCGACAGCATTCGAATCCTCGCCTACCAGGATCCGAACTGGGACTGGCGCACCTGGGACCTTGACCGCGACGTGGCGCTGGCGGACGAAAAAGGGGGACTCATCGACGTCCGCACCTATGATTTCAGCGCCTTCAAAGCGCGGGGCGGAAAGCTTCTCCTTTACCACGGCTGGTCCGATCCGGGGATTGCCGCCGGCAACACGGTGAACTTTTACAAGGGAGTGCTCTCGAAAATGGGAGCAAAGCAGGACGACTGGTTTCGCCTCTTCATGGTTCCGGGCATGCAGCACTGCTCCGGCGGGCCGGGACCCGATCAGTTCAATAAAATCGGGGTGATCGAGCGCTGGCGCGAATCCGGAGCGGCCCCGGACCAAATCCTGGCAGCGCACGTTACCGGCGGCACCGTGGATATGACGCGCCCGCTCTGTCCCTATCCGAAGTCCTACGCGTACAAAGGTTCCGGCACCCTGACGGATGCCGCCAATTTTACCTGCAAGTAGGGGCGACTGCCCGGCCCCCCGCTTGTACTTGTAAAGGAGATGCCGATGAATGAAAATCCAGACGCAATTGCTCCAGTGCCAGACATTCCATTGACGTCCACGGCCAAGCAGCACCTTGATCAAACCCGGCCCTGGGTAAAATTCATGTCCGTCATGATCTTCATCACATCGGCGTTCATGATCGTCATGGCGATTTTGATGGTCACCGTGGGGCTGGGTCCGAGATTCACTCCTCAAGGCCACGGGAGGATTGAATCCCTTGGAGCCATAGGCTTTTTTGCCAATGTCGCGGCCGCCTTTTTTTACATCCTGCTGGCCATTTTGTATGTCGCCCCGGGGGTTTTCCTATGGCGCTTTGCCGGCGCGATCAAGATTCTTGAGGTGAGCCGGTCCCCGGAAGCGCTCGAAGAGGCGCTCGGAAGCCAGAAATCGTTCTGGCGCTACGTCGGCATCCTCACCATCATCGGCTTGATCCTTGCCGCCGCGCTGATCGCCATGGGCCTGGTTGTCCTGATGCTCTTCATGCACCGATAGGCCGTTCGTCCGGTCCGCGGATGGGCACGGGTTTATTTGTTTCCGCCCATGCCCATCCGCGGCTAAGACCGGGGCTTCAGGAATGTTCCCTTCTCCAGTTCGTCGAACGCCTGGCGCAGCTCCTCCTCGGTATTCATTACGACCGGTCCCTGCCACGCCACCGGCTCCCGTATCGGCTCCCCCGAAGCCAGGAGGAACCGGACTCCATCCTTCCCCGCCTTGACGATCACCTCGTCTCCCGTGCCGAAGAGTATCAAAGAGCGGTTATCCGCCTGCTCGCCGCAGAACTTGCCATCGCCCCCGATGACATAAGCAAAAGCCTTCCGAACGGAATCCACGGCGAGTTTCTTTTCCCGGCCCGCCGAGAGGGATAGATCAAAATAAAACGGGTCGGCGGCGATACTGTCTACCGGTCCCCGTATCCCCTCGAAGCTCCCCGAGATGACCCGGATGCGCGTGCCGTCAATCTCGCTTATTTCAGGGATGTCGGCCGCTTTGACCTCCTGGTACCGGGGTGGCGTCATTTTCATGCGAGCGGGGAGGTTGGCCCAAAGCTGGAATCCATGCATCCGGCCGGCCTCATCCCCCTTGGGCATCTCCTGGTGGATGATCCCGCTCCCCGCCGTCATCCACTGAACATCGCCGGGGCCGATCACGCCGCGGTTTCCCATGCTGTCGCCGTGCTCGACGGTTCCGGCAAGGACATAAGTGATCGTTTCCATGCCGCGGTGCGGGTGCCAGGGGAAGCCCGAAAGGTAATCCTTCGGAACATCGCTGCGGAAATCGTCGAGCAGGAGAAAGGGATCGAACTCCGTAGGATCTCCGAAGGCGCGGTGCAGGTGCACGCCCGCACCCTCGATGACCGGCCTGGATTTTGACAGCCGCTTAACGGTTCTAGTGGTCATAGTCAACCCTCCCCAACCTATGAGTCTACCACCCTTCGCGGACGAGGCTAAACGCGGGCTCAACCGGAAGCGGTTTCCGACGGGAGCCAGCCAGGACACCGCTCACGTCCGGCTTGTTGGCCGAAGTCCCTGGGCAACCCCCGCGGGAGGGCCGCAGTCCTGAACTTTTTCCGAGACAGACACCGTTTGGGGTTTGCCTGCCTCACCTGCCGCAAGTTTCCCAAACAGGATTGTTCGACATCGGAACCCGCCTCACGGCGGGCAAGTGCGGATGAAGCTGTCCGGACGAGGCACGCGGCCGAGGGAGATTCGAAACGTCGCCGAGAGTGGCCGCCAGGTCTCGATCCTGAGCGCGAATTTGCCGGCGGACGCAGCCGGCATCGCGGCGCACAGGTTCACGCGCTGCTCACAGGAAAATTTCCTCAGCCAGGATGCAACCTGCGTTCGCCAGATGAGACCAATAGGGCGGTCAACCCGGCCTGGCGCGAAGTGAAAAGCGAAATCGAAAGCAAGGCGGCAAAGCTGAGTCGTGCCTTACCCCCGCGTCGGCGCCATGACGCTGCCGGCAGAGGGTCTTCGGCCTCGGCCTATGGAGCCATCTCGAGGGGAACCGGGACCTAATGGAATTTGCATATTGTAAAGTTCTGATCTCTTTGTTAGATTTCAGAATATCAGTCAGTTAACTTGAGGGCACCCCCCCCTTGCACGATTGAGGCCTCAGACCAGCATTGAACGGAATCGGCTTCATGACGTCATCCTTTTCAACGCCTAGAGATAGACATTTTTGTCCTGACGGTCCGTGGATTCGAAAGAAGGGGGTCTGTAATGAAGGAATCTGGAGGCGCAAGACTACAACTCATTTGCAAAATCCTTATTTTGATTTCGGGCATGCTTTTGTTCCTCTGGTTGCCCACGATACCCACCGCGCGGGCGATTCCCTATTTTGCCCGCAAGTATGAAACGTCCTGCTCGACCTGTCACAACAATTACCCTGAGCTCAACGATTTCGGGTTGGTGTTTAAGAAAAACGGATGGAAGTTTCCTAAAGACGACGAGACTTACGTCAAACAACCCCCGGTGCTCTTGGGCGCGCCCGCGCAGCGCCAGATCTTTCCCAAGGTGATTTATCCCGGCGAGTTGCCCGCAACGATTCCCGTGTCCTTTCGCTACAGTGGAAGTTTGGCTTACAACAGCAAGCAGCCGGCCGACCTGGGAGTCCTGCCGCGGACGGATCTGTTCGAACCCAACACCTTCACCGTCATCGGGGCCGGCACGCTCGGAGACACTTTCTCCTTCTGGATCGATGACGATATTTCGACCGGAGGTTACGGCGCCGACGGCGGGCTGGGCGACGGCTACCTGAGGGTCAATGACCTCGGACATTACATCGGGCTGCCCGGGCAGCTATTGAATCTCCGGGTCGGCCAGTTCGAGCTGGACCTGCCGTTCACGCAAGCCCGCACCGTCAATCTCAGCGACTACGACGTTTATGATCAGGCCGCCATGGCCGGCTCCCTGGGGACAACGAGCAATCCGTTCACCTTGGGAGCCCCTCAACGAGGTTTTGAAATCGGGGGCTATGCCGATTACTGGAATTTCACCTGGTCGGTAGCCGCAGTCAACGGCTCCAATGACGCCCCGGCTACAAGGAATTTCAAGGATGTCTACGCACGGGTTTCGCAGCAGTTCAACCTTGACCGGGATCGTGCCTCGCGCAAAGAGGTCCAGGCTGCAGGACCCACAGGCCCGCACAATCACACGTCCATCAGGGTGGGCGGTTTCTATTACTACGGCCGCAACGCTCTCAATGCAGACCAGATTGCCTACCCGGGTTTCGGCACCATTCATGAACCGTTCTACCGGGTGGGCGGGGACCTGCGTTTCCGCTGCGGGGACAGATTCGAAATTTACGGATTGATGATGTACGGGCGCGATCAGAACCTCATCCCCGACACGGACTCGGGATTCCTGCTCCCCGGGCCTCCGGTGACTTTCACCGGGGGATTCGTTCAGGCGCAGTATTGGTTCTATCCGTGGCTGATCGGAATCATGCGTTACGACGGGGTGAATTCACCGACCGATTTTCTGAACGACGTGTCACGCTACAACACCCGCAACCGCTTTTCGCCCGGGCTGCAGGTGCTGGTTCGCGCCAACATCAAAGCGCTGTTTGAATATCAATACAGCTGGGAAAGACCGTCGGGCAATGCTGTGGATCCTTTCTACAGGGCGAACAGTTTTCTCGCCGGAATCGATTTTGTTTTCTGAGCCCGCAAGAAGCCCATCCACTTAGGGAGAGAGACCAATGAGATTTTCAAATTTGACACTTACCGCATTCACGCTGACACTGCTTTCCCTTTTCGTCGGCACCGTAACGGCAGGCGAAATCAAGGGGACCGTGACAGCTCAAGGGATGCGGTCGCCGGAGGGAATTGTCTGTTACATCGACGCGATTCCCGGCAAGACCTTTCCGCCTCCCCAGGAGCACGCGGTGATCGATCAGAAGAAACTGACTTTTATCCCGCACATTATGGCTGTCGTCAAGGGGGCGACCGTTGATTTCCTGAACAGCGATTCCGTTGGGCACAATGTTTATTGGCCTTCGGTCGGCGGCAACAAGAAATCGGCTCACAACCTGGGGACCTGGCCGCAAGGGGTGAAAAAATCGTTCACTTTCGACGAGCTCGGGGCCGTCCCTCTGCTCTGCAACGTCCATCCGGAAATGTCGGCGTATATTTTCGTTGCCCCGACACCCTACTTTGCCGTCACGAATGCGCAAGGGGAATACGCGATCAAGGATGTGCCGGCCGGCAAATACACGCTGAAGACTTGGAGTGAACAGGGCAAACCGACGGAACAGCCGGTTGAGGTCTCCGCAGGCCAGACTTCTGCGAACCTGACCATTCACCGGTAGGGAGAGGCGGAAGTTGGTGGCATTGATCAGAACCAAAGTCGTCGACCTCGACTGGTTGGAGTCCAATTTCCCGTGCATGCGGGCATGTCCGGTTCACACCGAAGCGGGCCGGTACGTCGCAGCCATCGCCGAAGGCCGGTATGAAGAGGCCTATCGGTATGTCCGCCATCCCAACCCCATGGCATCGATCTGCGGGCGGGTCTGCGGCCACCCCTGCGAGACGGCGTGCAGGCGAAAGGAACTCGATGCGCCGATTTCCATCCGCGCCCTGAAGCGTTTTGTCACGGAGCGCCACGGGCCGGAAGCGCGGCATCCGGTCGAAATGTATCCCGGCCGGCCCGGCATCACCCGGAGCGACAAAATTGCCGTCATCGGCGCGGGGCCGGCGGGTCTTTCGGCGGCGCACGACCTGGCCCTGCTCGGCTACCCGGTCACCCTGTTCGAGGCGGCCCCGGTTCCGGGCGGGATGCTCCACCTGGGAATTCCGGAGTACCGCCTGCCCCGCGATGTTATCCAGGCCCAGGTCCGGGAAATTCTGGATCTGGGACCGGAGCTGCGGCTCAATCAGCGGCTTGGCTCCGACTTTTCACTGTCCGATCTTCGGGCCCGGGGATTCAAGGCGATCCTCTTCGCTTTCGGCCTTCATCGCAGCCGCGAGCTCTCGATCCCTGGCAACGAGTTGGACGGCATCATCAAAGGAATCGATTTTCTGCTGAATGTCAATCTCGGGTACCGGTTTGCCATCGGGAAGCGGGTCGTCGTCATTGGCGGCGGGAATGTCGCCATCGACGTGGCCCGTTCCGCCATGCGTCACCGGCCGGACGAGGAGTCTCCCGACAGGCTCACCGAAGGCGAACTGCACGTCGCGATGAATGAGCTGATGGATGTGACCCGGAGCGCTTTGCGCCTTGGAGCCCGGGATGTGCATTTGGTCTGCCTTGAATCTCGAAGCGAAATGCCGGCTTTCGAAGATGAAGTCGGGGAAGCCTTGCTCGAAGGGATCCGGATCCACCCATCGCTCGGGCCCGTAAGATTCGTGGGAGAACGCGGCAGGGTGGTCGGTCTCGAAACCGTGCGCTGCGCCTCCGTGTTTGATGCCGCGCACCGCTTCAATCCCGTCTTTGAGCCTGGGACTGAAAGCGTCATTCCCTGCGACACCGTGATCCTCGCCATTGGCCAGGCTTCGGACCTGTCCTTTCTCGCCCCCGAAGACGGGATCGAGGTCACGCGCCAGGGCACGGTCAAAATCGATCCGGACACAATGATGACGACGGCCCCCGGGGTTTTTGCAGCCGGGGACATTGCCTTTGGCCCCCGCCTGATCATCAGCGCGACCGCAGACGGGAAGAAAGCGGCCGCAGAGATCGACCGTTACCTGCAGGGGCCGGCGTGGCAGCCCAAACCATTCCGGGTCGAGATCACCGTGATCGATCGCCACACCATGCCCGGGAACTACGATGAGTATTCGCGGCTGACGATCCCGGTCGTCCCTCTCGACCGGCGCACGGGGATTACCGAGGTCGAGGAAGGCTATACGGAGGAGCAGGCGAGGCGGGAGGCCGCGCGCTGTCTCGAGTGCTGGATCAATACGATTTTCGAAGGGAATGAATCGGACGGGACCGAATGCATTCTCTGCGGCGGCTGCGTGGATGTGTGTCCGGAGAACTGCCTCAGTCTGGTCCCGCTCCGGGACGTTATCATTTCGGAAGAGGTCAAGCAGCGACTGGCGGACACGGACCTGCCCGACCGGGAGGGCTCGGTGATGGTCAAGGACGAAACTATTTGCATCCGTTGCGGTTTATGCGCCGAACGCTGTCCCGTCCACACGATCACGATGGAAGCTTACGAAGTTTTTGAAGGCGCGGAGGGAGGACTGGCATGAAACAGCCCGGCACGGCGGGCGCGATGGACAGGCGCGATTTCTTGAACGGGGTTGCGACAGCGGCTCTTGCGGCCGCAGCCGCCGGAGCGGCCGTCGTCACCATCGAGTATCTTTCGCCCAACGTATTGTTCGAACCGCCGACAAGTTTCAGGATCGGAGTCCCGGAAAACTACGTGATGGACTCCGTCACTTATTTCCCGGAGCAGCAGGTGTACATCGTCCGGGGCCCCGCAGGCTTTGTGGCGATGACCGCCATTTGCACGCACCTCGGCTGCATTACCCAGTGGAATCCGAGCCTTGACAGAATCGACTGTCCCTGCCACGGCAGCCAATTCAGGAGGGACGGGAGCGTGGAGCATGGGCCCGCGCCGGGCCCGCTCCAGCATTTCAGCATTCGACTCATGCCCGACGGCAACCTTATGGTCGACAAGCTCGAGATTGTCCCAGCAAACCAGGCACTCAAAGTCTGAGGAACCTATGGCCGCCCCCTCCCTTCAATCCGCGATCGCAAGACTGCGCGGCAGTCGCGCATGGCAATCGATTTTCCGGCGTGAGCGCGCGCTCACCAACCGGACCCGAAGCCGTGCCATCTTCGACAATCTCTTCCTGCACGTCCTCCCCGTGAAGGTGCGGGATCAGTCGCTCCGGGTGCGGGCGACTTACTACATGGGGTCCTTCTCCCTGTTTTTGTTCCTGGTGCTCACGGTGACGGGCATCCTCTTGATGTTCTATTACCATCCGGCCGTGCCGCAGGCGTACACCGACATGAAAGACCTTCGCTTCGTCGTCGCGAACGGAGTCTTTCTCAGGAACCTGCACCGCCTGGCGGCGCAGCTTATGGTCGTTACCGTTTTCTGGCACATGTTCCACGTTTTTTACCGGGGCGGGTACAAGCCGCCCCATGAATTCAACTGGGTCGTCGGCGTCGCGCTGCTCCTTCTGACCCTGTTTCTCAGCTATACGGGATACCTGCTTCCATGGGACCAGTTGGCATTCTGGGCCATCACGGTGGGGACCAACATCATTTCTTATGTTCCGTTCATGGGCCAGCCCGCCCGGTTTCTTTTGCTGGGCGGGCATGTGATAGGCGAAAATGCACTGCTGCGCTTCTTCGTGCTTCACTGCGTTATTCTTCCGCTGGCCACAGCCCTATTGATCGCGGTCCACTTCTGGCGCATCCAGAAGGATGGCGGACTGACCGTTCGGGAAGACTATGAGCGAAAAGAAGGGTTATGAAGCCGGGTTCGGCTCGGATGTCTCCAAAGATCCGGTCCGGATCGTTTTCATCACGAAAAAGACTTCGGCTAAAGTCAAAGGGGCGATCCGGCAGCAGGTCATGTCTTACCCGCATGTCGTCGTGCGGGAAGCGATCGCCTTCATGCTTCTCAGCATTGTTCTCGTGGTGATCGCGCTCTTTTGGGATGCGCCTCTCGAACAGGTGGCCAATCCGCTCGTGACCCCGAATCCGGCGAAGGCTCCGTGGTACTTCCTCGGGCTGCAGGAGCTGCTGCACTACTTTCCGCCCGTCGTCGCCGGCGTCTTGATCCCGCTTCTGGTCGTCATTGCCCTGGTCGTGGTCCCCTACTTCTACATCAACGTCGAGGGTGCCTCCCTTTGGGCGGCCGGGGGGCGGCGCCGACTGTGGTTTTTTGCATTTTCCGTGCTTGTCGTCCTTATTTTTTTTGCGGCTTACGAAGCGTGGACGGTGCTTGTGCCTACCGTGCTTCTATCAGGACTGGCGCTTTCAGCCTTTTTTATCCCACCGGGACGGGGGCGCCTGGCGGATTTTCTCAGGTCGCGCGCGCTTCCCTGGTGGCTCATGACCTGGTTTATCGTCATGGCGCTCGTTTTGACGACCATAGGAACTTTTTTCCGCGGCCCCGGCTGGTCCTGGGTACTGCCCTGGAGATAGTATGGCCCATGAGGAAATGGGAAGGATATCCAACAGGCTGCGTCTGGGCTTTGCGCTCTGCTCTGTGGTCTTTCTGGGGGTGATGGCCATTTCCCCGTTGAGGGACCAGCTCCGCGAATGGAAGCACTACAAAAGATCCTATGTGACTTTCGCCGAGAATCGACCTGAAACCAGGAGATTGCTGGCCGACTTTCATCCGGGGCTGGATCAGATCTGGCTGCCGCAGTGGGGCGTTACGGACCGCTGCATTACCTGCCACCAGGGGATCGATCAGCCCAGCCTGGCGGATGCCGCCACGCCCCAGCCGTTCCGGGCCCATAGCGTGATTGCGCATCGAGCCACCGAATGGGGATGCGTCGTCTGCCATCAAGGCCAGGGCCTGGCCACGGAGACCGCAGAGGCTCACAAGGCAACCCTCGGGTGGGAGAAACCGCTTGTGCCGACGAGCTACATCCAGGGCTCCTGCGGCGTCTGTCATCATCCGGATATCCCCGAAACACCGAGGCTCAACCGCGGCCGAGAGGTGGTGACGGACCTCAACTGCATAGGATGTCACAAGCTCGAGGCCAGGGAGCGCCCCGCAATGCTGGGCCCCGATCTGACGAATATAGGGAACAAGACCAGCCCGGAATGGATCTTTAAGTGGCTGAGGGACCCGCGCACGACCACCGACGCCAATGGAAACGTGACCGTCAACGGTTACGAAAATGAAGAAGAACCCCGCATGCCCCGTTTCCGCCTCAGCGATTCTGAACTGAGGGCCCTTTCCGTTTTCGTAGGGACTCGAAAATCCAAAGCCATCGAGGCCTATCGATTTGATGCGCGCGTCCTGGCTTCCTGGGAGAACAAGCCCGATGTGGCCGATCAGGGTGAAACTCGTTTCCGGCAGATGTTCTGCAGCACCTGCCATCCGCTCGCCGTGGTGCGAGGCGGGGAGACCAAAATCATCGGCGGCGACATCGGGCCCGAACTGACGAAGGTGGGGAGCAAAGTTACCGCCGATTGGCTTAGGTTCTGGCTAAGGAATCCCCAAGCCTATCTCCCGCAGGCCCTCATGCCTCGTTACGGCTGGTCCGACGAAGATCTCTACAAGGTATCCCGCTACGTCATGGATCGATTGACGGACGCGGACCTGCTCGCGAATGTGCCCAAGCTCGCCCCTCTCGAAACCGATGTGGACGTCGGAGCGCGGCTTTTCCAGGAGAAAGGCTGCTCGAGCTGCCATGTCACGAGCGGGATAAAGATCCAGCTGGATTTCGGGCCGGACCTCTCGGCCGAGGGAGCTAAAACGGTTTCGCAGCTGGATTTCGGCAGCTCGAAAATGCCCCGGACGCTGATCGCCTTCATGGAGGCCAAGATCTCCAATCCTCTTTCGGTCAATTCAAGTGCCCGGATGCCGCAATATGTTTTCAAGCCAAGCGATCTCGAGGCGGTGACGACGGCGGTACTCGGCATGAAGGGGGCCCAGTCCACACCGGGGATTGCGGCCCTGGTGATTGAGGCGGCTTCGCCCTCGTATCACCCGGCCGGAGACTTCGGGAAGATTTATGAGCGTTACAAATGCTACGTCTGCCACAGATTCGCAGGCTACGGGGGGGCGCTGGCGCCGGACCTGTCCTATGAAGGGAGCCGCGCCCAACGCCGCTGGATTGAGGATTTTCTCAAGAACCCCCAGACGCTGCGGCCGACTCTCACGTTCCGCATGCCCCAGTTCAATGTGACGGACCAGGAGGCAGGCATTCTCGCGGATTATCTCGGCGCGGTGTTCCAGACGCCTCTGCTCGATCTGTCCGCACCGCCCCAGGGTCCATGGACGGCGGATGAGGTCGCGGCGGGCAAACAACTCTACGAAGTGCGCTACCAATGCCAGTCGTGCCATACGATCGGAGCTACAGGAGGGTACGTGGGTCCGAACCTGGTCAATGCCGGAAACTGGCTCAATGCCGCGTGGATTCGAGGCTGGCTCGAAAACCCCCAAGCCCTTGTCCCCGGCGCGCTCGAGCCCCGCAGGGCGTTTACGCCCGAGGAAATCCAGGCTCTCACCGCTTACCTTCTCTCGCAGAAGCAGCGATCTCGAGGAGGGCCGCAATGAAATGGCGGGTCGTTTTATTGATCGGTGCGATCGCAGCTTTCGGTCCACTGGAGGGCTGCCGCAGGAAGCCGCCGGCCTCGGAAACGAAGCCGGCTGAGAACGCCTACGGCGCCGAACCGGATTGGAACGATCCACTCCAGACCATTCCGCTCAATTACGAGCAGACGCAAGGTCAGCGGATCTTTTACGCAGACTGCGTCTGGTGCCATGCAAGCTCGACGCCGGCCGGTCCGTCGAACATGTCCAACTTGAAACCGGTCCCGCCTCTCGGCAACGACGGCGCGGCTCTCAATGGCCTGAGCGACGAATTTCTTCAAAACCTCATAACGCTCGGGGGAGGCGCCATGTCAAAATCAGCGATGATGCCCCCCTGGGGCATGACGTTGAAACCGGAGGACATTCGAGCGGTCATCGCTTTCCAGCGTGCGATCAGTCAGCCGCCCTATCACCCCTCCGCCCGGCCCAGGTCTCAGTATTCGGAGAAATAGAGATGACGCTCACGAAAATAAGCCCTCTTGGGAAAATGTTCTTCCCTGCTCTCGTCGCGGCGAGCGCGCTCCTAGGCTTGTGGCCGCCTCGCGTGCTTGCCCAGGTGAGCCCCGCCGAAATAAAGAATCCCGGGCTGAAAAAACTCGAACAGACCTATCTCCCAGACCTCGTTGCCCTTAACCAGTCCATATCGGGGATGAAATTCCCCTTCGGGCTGTCGCTCGATCGCCACGTGGGCCTCGATCCCAAGGACCAGGTCGGCGCCGACACGCGCGGTCTGGAATTCGTCATCTTTCACGAGCGCGAACTCCTGAAGCTGAGCGCCAACTACAATGCTGCATTCCGCAGCGACACGCTGACGGCAAACCAGCGCGCAAACCGGGTGCTCGGCGAAGTGATCCGGCCCGTGCTCGGCCTGTTGCCCCATCATTTCAGCACGGATGCTCCTTTCGATGGGTTCGGTTTTGAGATCGCCTATCACGTGCTGACCCGCAACCGGGGCTATGCGTACGAAGGGAAAGAAATCCTGGTCGCGGTCTTCGATAAATCCGACGGGCTCCGGTTCGCAGGCTTGACCGACGAGGCCGCCGAGCAGGAGATTCTGAACCGCTCCGACATTTATCTGAATGGGGACCCCTTCGGTCTTGCGCTCAACTCGAGGGCTCCGCTCGATATCGAAGCCTTGGTGCGGCGCCCCGCCCAGAAGCATTCGGACTCCCGTCGCAGTGAAAGCGCGCAGCCGGACTCGGCTCCGGCCGGGCCCATCGTAGCGCCGGGAGCGGGAGTATCCCCCAATCTCGAAGCCCTGACGAAGAAGTACCAGTCCGAACTCGACAGCCTGAGCCGGGAGGGGAGCAAACTTCACTTTGTGGATTATGCCCCGCCATCATTC
>Ga0326728_10005907_pt1 | contig 33699 bp, 32 predicted proteins | sample MB3enrmetagenome_FD_207602 | JGI IMG/M metagenome (GOLD analysis project Ga0326728, IMG submission 207602) | Lab enriched peat soil microbial communities from McLean, Ithaca, NY, United States - MB31MN | ecosystem: Environmental > Terrestrial > Soil > Wetlands > Peat | place: USA: New York...
CGAAGGACCGCTTAATGAGGCTAGGGCTTGCGCGATGTCTTTCAGCTCCTCGGGCAGCGCGGCGGCGGTTGCAAGCATTTCGCTTAAGTTTTCCGCCGCGAGCAGGCCATCGCGAAGGCCCCCCAGATCGCGGGGCCCGCCGCGCTTCAGTTTCAGCCGCGACAGCGCGCGGCTCATATCCGGCGTGGTTTTCAGCACCTTGCGGACGCGCTCGCGCAAGCCCCAATCGTCGATGAAGGCCGAAACCGCATCGAGCCGCCGGTTGATCGCTTCCACGTCGGCCGATGGCGAGACCAGCCGGCTCATCAGCTCGCGCGCGCCCGCCGCCGTCACGGTGCGGTCGATGGCGGAGAACACCGTCGGCGCGCCCTCGTTCTTAGGCCGCACCAGCTCAAGGCTCGCCCGCGTGGCCGCATCGATGAGGAGAAGGGCCCCCGGCGCCTCGCGTTTGGGCGCGCGCAGCGCCGGCCGCTCGCCCATTTGCGTGAGGTTCACATAATCGAGGAGCGCGCCCGCCGCAGCAAGATCGCCCTCGGTGAAAAAGCCTAAGCCGTCGAGCGCCGCGACCTCGAATGCTTCTTTCAGCGCGCGCTCGCCCTTCGCCTTGGTGAAGCACACCCGCGCCAGCGGCGACAGCGATGCACCCGCCGCCTCGCCGGCTCTCTTGATGGCTAGGTCCTGAAGCTCATCCTCGGGGACGAGAATTTCGGCGGGCCGAAGCCGCATCAGCTCGCCTTCGAGATCGGGTCCGGCCGTTTCGCCGAGCAAAAACTCGCCGGTTGAGATGTCGAGCGAGGCGAGATGATAGCGGGGGCTCGCGCCCTTGCCGGCCTTCGCAATCGCGGTCAAGAAATTGTTCGCGCCGGAGACGAGCAGCGCATCCTCGGTGAGCGTGCCGGGCGTGACCAGCCGCACCACATCGCGCCGCACCACCGCCTTCGGCCCGCGCTTTTTGGCAAGCTCGGGGTCTTCGAGCTGCTCGGCGACGGCCACGCGGAAGCCCTTGCGGATGAGCTTTTGCAAATATTCGTCCGAGCGCGCCACGGGGACACCGCACATCGCGATGTCCTCGCCCGCATGACGGCCGCGCTTCGTAAGCTGAATGCCGAGCGCGCCCGAGGCTTTCACCGCGTCGTCGAAGAAAAGCTCGAAGAAATCGCCCATGCGGTAGAAGAGCAGGAATTCCGGGTGCTTCGCCTTTATTTCGAGATATTGCGCCATCATGGGCGTGGCAGCCTTTACATCCGCCACCGCATCCCCCGCGCGCGCTCCCCGCTTTAGTGAAGGCGATGACAAACCGTGCTCCTTGGCCCGCGACTCATTCCCGGAGGACGAAGCTTAAAGGCAGGTGTGCGCAGCCGGAAAGGCTTGGCGCAAACTTATCCCCGCCATTGAGGCTCTCCGCATAAACTTGGCTGGTTTGGCGCGTTGCCGGCGCGTGCCGCTGCTAAGCCTCGACGAGGCCGAGATGCTTCTCCACGCGCGAGAGGCGGCTGTGGATCGCGCCCATGATGCTGAGCAGGCCGTCGAGCGTCTGCGTGTGCTCGTGCAGCGTGGCGGTGTGCTCGTCTTGTACCTGCCTCACGTCCGCCTGCATGCGCTTGATAGCGGCAATATCGGCGCGGATCAGCCCGAGCTGCTCCAGGATCATGTTTGTGGGTTCATCCGCCATGCCTCAACCCTAAATTGAGCACCTCAGGAGCGCAAGCGGCGAATGCAGCCAAAATCGGATTAGGTTAGCGCGCCTGCGTCCACTCCGACACATCCCACAGTTTCAGCGTCGTGTCATGGCTCGCGCTCGCAAGCGTGCGTCCGTCTGGGGAAAAGGCAACCGAAGTGACATGGCCTGTATGTCCCGCGAGGGTGCGAAGCTCCCGGCCGCTCGCTACATCCCAAAGCTTGAGCGTGTTGTCCCAGCTCGCGCTCGCGAGCGTGTGGCCGTCTGGGGAGAAGGCAACCGAGTTGACTTGGTTCGTATGTCCTGTGAGGGTGCAAAGCTCCCGGCCGCTCGCTGCATCCCAAAGCTTGAGCGTCCTGTCCCAGCTCGCGCTCGCAAGCGTGTGGCCGTCTGGGGAAAAGGCGACCGAGTAGACATTGCCCGTATGCCCGGTGAGGGTGCGAAGCTCCCGGCCGCTCGCCGTATCCCAAAGCTTGAGCGTCTGGTTGCTCGCGCTCGCGAGCATGCGGCCGTCTGGGGAAAAGGCGACCGAGTAGACGCCGCTATGCCCGGTGAGGGTGCGAAGCTCCCGGCCGCTCGCGGCATCCCAAAGCTTGATCGTGTTGTCATGGCTCGCGCTCGCAAGCGTGCGGCCATCCGGGGAAAAGGTTACCGAGTTGACAGAAACCGTATGCCCCGCGAGGGTACGAAGCTCCCGCCCGCTCGCTGCATCCCAAAGCTTGAGTGTCGTGTCTGGGCTTCCGCTCGCAAGTGTGCGGCCGTCCGGGGAAAAGGCGGCCGACAAGACCCAGTTCGTATGCCCGGAGAGGGTACGAAGCTCCCGTCCGCTCGCTGCATCCCAAAGCTTTAGCGTGTTATCCGATTTGCCGAATATTGCTGTGGACCCACCAGCCGCTGAGACCACCTCGCTGCCATTCGGGGAAAACGCCACCGCGTTTACCCATCGGAAATGCCCCTTGAAGGTACGCACAAGCCGCTGTGCCGCATCCTCATACTGGATTGCGGGCGTATCACGATTAGCATGCGCAGCAAGTGAGGCGGCGAGATCACTTTCAATTCTGGCGCCTGCCTCCGCTATTTCACTCCAGCGCAGAGGCGGCTTTATCCCATATGTGGAAAACGGCGAAGGGCTCGATTGTTCAGCGGGCGAAGCCTGCGTTTGTGCCCAAGCCCCGCTCAAATGCCGCTCCAACGCCTCGATGAGCCGCGCGATATGCACGTTGAAGTCGCGGCCCGCATCGAGCACCGCCGCGTTGCGCCTTGTCAGGGGCCGCAAGCTCTCCGGCAGTTGCTCACCAGGCGGGAAAGGCGCGCCGTCGATCAAGAGCGGCACCAGCGGGATGTTGCGCGAGAGCGCCGCTTCAATCTCGATACGCACGAAATCGTTGGGGTTGTCGAGCCGCCGGTTGCCGGCATCGTCGCGCTCGTCCGCCCAGCCAGGGCCGATCAGCGCCAGCACCACGGCGGCCTGGGCGACATGATCGTTCAGCCAATCGTGGAAATCGACGCCCGGCGGGATGCTGTCGATGTCCATGAAGACGGCGTCGCGGCCGAACTTCGCTTCGAGCCGGTCGAAAATGCGGCCCGCGATGGCCTTCGTGTCCTGCCGCCGGTAGGAAATGAAGATTTTGGTCATGAAGCTGCGCCGGGAAGCTGATAGTTAGCTCGCACCTTAGCGGTTCCCGGCCGCGCCGTTAAGCGTAATTCGCCGGCGATAGTGTCATCGCGGAAAGCGCCTGTAACGCGCCATGTCATGCCGGAAAAGCCATCGGCTTTATCCGGCATCTTCCGTTGTGCAAGCCGCAAGATGCCGGATACCGGCTGAAGCCGGTTCCGGCATGACAGCTGGTCTAAGCTTCGCCGCCCAGCAGCGTGCGCATTTCCGCCAGGATCGCGTCGCGCACCTCGGCGGGCTGGCTCTGCACCGCCGCTGTCAGCGCGCGCAGCATCGTCCGCGTGCCGTTCAGCCGGTCGACAAGCGACAGCACAATCGCCAGCTCCTCGTCGCGCAGTTCCATGTCGTAAGAGAGGTCGAAGATCAGATGCGCGCGCGCCACATCGGCGTCGTCGAAGAGAAAGCCCACGCTGCTCTCCCGCGGCTTCAGCCAGCCGGCCGCGATCCAGCGCTGCAGCACATGCGTCTCGAGCCGGCCGAAGCGCGCGACGATTTCGCTTTCGGTGAACATCATCGCGTGCCTCCTCGCGGGTTATAGGGGTGCTGGCTCTCCCATTCGGAGACTGCCTTTTCGAGCGCCTCATCGGGGTGCGGCGGCATCGTCACCTGCAGCTCCACAAGGTGATCGCCCTTCACCTTGCCCGGCACGCCCTTGCCGCGCAGGCGCAGGATCCGGCCCGTGTTGGAATGTTTCGGAATTTTGAGGCTAACCGGGCCGGTGACGGTGTCAACTTGGACACTGCCGCCTGCAAGCGCCTCGTTCAAGGTGATGGGCAGGACGGATTTGATATCGTTGCCGTCGCGGCGGAAGACGGGATGCGGGCGCACCGCGACCGTGATGAGCGCATCGCCGGCCGGGCCGCCGCCGAGGCCCGCCATGCCTTGGCCTTTCAGCCGCAAGATCTGGCCCTCCTGAACGCCGGCGGGGATGGCGATGTCGAGCGTCTTGCCGTCCGGCATATCCACGCGCTTCTTGGCGCCGTTCACCGCTTCGAGGAACTCCACCGGCAGGGAGTAATGCGAATCGCCACCGCGCATGCGAAATTGCGTTTCCGCCCCGCCCCGCGTGCCGCCGCGCTTGCCCCGCATCAGATCCGCGAAGATGTCGCCAAAATCTTGGAACCCGCCCAAATCCTCCGGCTGCTCGTAGCGGAAGGCCGCGCCGGCCCCGGCATAATCGCGGTAGAAGCGCCGCTCGGCCTGCGGCTGGCCGGACGCGTCGATCTCGCCCGCATCGAAAGCGCGCCGCTTTTCGGGGTCGCTCAAAAGCGTATAAGCCGCGGAAATGTCTTTGAACCGCTCCTCGGCTTCCTTATTGCCGGGGTTCAAATCCGGATGGTGCTCTTTGGCGAGCTTGCGGTAGGCCTTGCGGATTTGCTCGTCCGTCGCGGTCTTCGTAAGCCCAAGCGTCTGATAGGGATCGGCCATGATCGCCGCTTTTCACCGATGGAATGGGGTAGTGCTGACTTTCATGTAGAGGAAGCCGGCCGCGCCGGCAAGGGCGCCTATTTTTCTATCTACGGTCCATGCGCTTAGCCTGTCACATTCACGTTAGGCAACGAGGTTAAACATGGGCTGCTTGGAGATAGAAAATGCTAACGATCGAGAAGCTGACAAGGCGCTTTGGCGGCAAAACCGCCGTCCACGAAGTGAGCCTCACCGTCCAAAGCGGTAGCTTCACGGGGGTGATCGGCCGTTCCGGCGCAGGCAAGTCGACGCTTCTGCGCATGATAAACCGGCTCGTGCCGCCATGCGAAGGCCGCATCCTGTTCGGCGGGACGGATGTGACGAAACTCCGCGGCCAGGCGCTGCTCGATTGGCGCACGAAATGCGCGATGATTTTCCAGCAGTTCAATTTGGCCGGCCGGCTCGATGTGTTCACCAATGTGATGATGGGCCGGATCAATCACATGCCGGGCTGGCGCCCGCTGTTGAAATTCTGGCCCGAACACGACCGGGCCGCCGTCTTATCTACAATGGAGCAGTTCGGCATCGCCGAGCTTGCCGGCCAGCGCGCGCAATCCCTCTCGGGCGGCCAGCAGCAGCGCGTCGCCATCGCCCGCGCACTCGTTCAGGAGCCGGCTCTGCTGCTCGCCGACGAGCCCATCGCCTCGCTCGATCCGCGGAACACGAAAATCGTGATGGATGCGCTGCTTCGCATCAACAAGCATTTCGGCATCACGATCCTGTGCAACCTTCACTCGCTCGACATCGCCAAAAGCTACTGCGACCGCGTGGTGGGCATGGCGAATGGGCGGATCATTTTCGATGGCGCGCCTGCCGCGCTAACCGTGGACACGGCGCGCGATCTCTACGGGCTCGAGGCTTCCGAGGTCATGGACGCCGCCGGGTTGCCCGCGGGCCAGCAAATTCTGGAGCCGGCCGGGTCGCCGGCTTGAGTTCCGCCGTTCTATCAACAAGGGGGCATTTATGATCGATCGCCGTCTCATGCTGGGCTTGGCTGCTGCAGCGGCCTTATCGCTGGCAGTCCATCCGGGCGCCGCTCAAAGCTGGAAATCGAGCTATCCGGAGCTTATTCTCGCGGTGATCCCGGCCGAGAACGCCAGCGGCGTCGTCGAGCGCTATACGCCGCTCACCGAATATCTTGGCAAACAGCTCGGCGTACCGGTCCAGCTCAAGGTCGTCGCCGATTATGCGGGCGTGATCGAAGGCCAGCGCGCCGGCCAAATTCACATCGGCTATTACGGTCCGGCATCCTACGCCCGCGCTTACGTGACCGGCGTGAAGATCGAGCCGTTCGCCGTGGAAGTGGCCTCCGACGGCAGCAAAGCTTATCACTCGGTGTTTTATGTCAAGAAGGACAGCCCCTATCAGAAGGTCGAGGACCTGAAGGGCAAGAACCTCGGGCTAGTCGACCCCAATTCCACGTCCGGCAACAACGTACCGCGCTTTGTGCTCAACTCGATGCAGATCGAGCCGGATAAGTTTTTCGGGAAGGTGATCTATACCGGCAGCCATGAGAACGCGATCTTCGCTCTCAAGGACGGCACCGTCGACATGTGCGCCAATTGGTGGAACAACGAGGACGTCTCGAACCTCAAACGCATGGAAAGCAAGGGAATTCCCGGCGTCAAATACAGCGACTACCGGATCATTTACACATCCGCTCCGATCGTGAACTCTCCGATCGCTTATCTCTCGGACTTGCCTGAGGACCTCAAGAAAGCGATCCGCGAAGCCTTCTATAATGCCGAAAAGAACGACAAGGCCGCCTTCGACAAGTTCTCGGAGGGCAAGTTCCTCCCCTGGGCGCCCGTCACGCACAAAGAATACGAACCCGTCGTCGAGCTCATCAAATTCGTCGACGCGCTGCGCAAGAAGAAGTCCTAAGGCCAGCCTTCGCCGATGTTGACCGGAAGTCCCCCCTCACCCCAGCCCTCTCCCCGAGGGGAGAGGGAGTCTGCTGCGGCCTTCTCCCTGCGGTGGTGCAAGCGTCCTCTCTCCCCTTGGGGAGAGAGGCAGAGTGAGGGGGTCTTGCGTCAGCGTCTACGAAGGTCAGTATAACTCTAACCCAAAGCGCGGCGGCAATCGCCGCGCCTTCACTGCGGTCTTTACTTGGCAAACCCGCTTCTCATCCTGCCGGAGCAGCAATTGCAGCGCTTACGCTCGTCCTACGAGCGGTCCGTGGCTGTGCGCAGGCGGCAAGGGACGCTCGGCCTCTTCGTGCTTATCGCGCTGATCGCCGCTGCGGGCTATGCCGGCGAGGTCAGCCTCTCGAAGCTTTGGGCTCATATCGGAAACTTCACCGGTTATTTTTCGCGCATCGTTCCCGAGCTTGCCTTTCAAACATTCGCAACGGATCTCGACGAGTGGATGTGGAACATCGGCCGCTGGGTCCAGCTTATTTTCGATACCGTGCTGATCGCCTATTGCGGAACGATCCTCGGCTTTATCGGCGGCTTTTCTCTGTGCTTCTTCGCCACATCGAACCTGATGCCAAGCAGAGCCGTGCGCTTTTCGGCCCGGCGCCTGCTCGAGTTTCTCCGCTCGGTGCCCGATCTCGTCTTCGCGCTGATCTTCGTTTATGCGTTCCGCTTGGGTCCGATACCCGGCGTCCTAGCCATCGCTCTTCATTCCACAGGCGCACTCGGTAAACTCTTCACGGAGGCCGCCGAGAACATCGACATGCAGCCGGTCGAGGGCTCGCGAGCCTGCGGAGGAGGCTGGCTCCAAACGATCCGCTTCGCGGTGCTGCCGCAAGTCCTGCCAACTTTCGCCAGCTACACGCTGCTCAGATTCGAGATCAATGTGCGCGGCTCCTCGGTGATCGGCTTCGTGGGCGCAGGCGGCATCGGCCAGGATTACCTCGAAGCCATCCGGCAATTCCACTATAGCGACGTGTCCGCCATCCTCGTCTTGATCGTCATCACCGTTTTCATCATCGACATCGCAACCGAACGTTTGCGCCACAGCCTGATCGGGTTTGAAACGCCATGACCGGGAGAGGCCGCAGATTGCCCGTGGATTATGACGGACTGCACCGGAAATATCCCGGCTATATGCGCGGAAGCCGTTTCGCGCGGCTCAGCGCTCTTCTCGTCTTCGTGGCCCTTTTTGGCCTTCTCATCTTCGCGCTCGGCCGCTTCGAGTTCTCCTTCGCCCGCATCGCCTATGGCATGCAGCGGCTCGGCGAATTTGCGCGTTTGATGTTTCCGCCCAATCCCGGCACGCAGCTCCACCTCTACTTGAAGGGGATGGGCGAAACGCTGGCCATGGCCTTCCTCGGCACGCTCATCGCCGCAGCCCTCGCCTTTCCCATCGGCTTGGCGGCGGCCCGCAACGTGCTGCCAAACTTTTTGGCGCATTTTCTCATCCGGCGCGGGATGGACACCGTTCGCTCGGTCGACACGCTGATCTGGGCCCTGATTTGGATCAATGTCGTGGGTCTTGGCCCCTTTGCGGGCGTTCTCGCCATCGCCTCCACCGATGTTGGCGCGCTTGCCAAGCTGTTTTCCGAGACCATCGAGAATGTGGACCGCAAAGCGGAGGATGGCGTCATTGCGTGCGGAGGCGGGGTGCTGGCGCGCATCCGGTTTGGGCTGTTGCCCGAGGCGCTGCCTGTTATGGCGAGCCAGATCCTGTACTTCATCGAATCGAATACTCGCAGCGCCACCATCGTCGGCATCGTCGGTGCAGGCGGCATCGGGCTTTACATCACCGAAAGCATCCGCACCCTCGACTGGGACAAGGCCGCTTTTATCATCATCCTGATTTTGATTACGGTCGCCGCGATCGATTTTATTTCATCCAGGCTCCGCCTCGCGATCATCGGCACACGCGCCGCACCCCTCTGAGCCGCCGCGCTCCGGAACTGGAATAGTTATCCTTGCAGTCGCTTGGTATAATCTATGGGTTCACTGACCTGGCAATCCGGAACCCAGTGTAAGCATCCCGGAACGTGCTGAAGTATCTGCTGCGGAAGGCCGCGCGAAGCGTGCGCGGATCGATGCCCCACGACCCGCCGCGAAGGACCCGGAGGCTGCAATTGTCCGTGATCCATGCCGAGCCGTCTGCGGGCGCGCCATCGTAATTATCGTTCCAGCAGTCCTCCACCCACTCCCATACATTTCCGTGCACCTGGTAAAGTCCGAAGGGATTCGGCTGGTACGACTTCACGGGAACCGTTTTTTCCGTGTATTTGCCTTTCGCGCCGCCGGCGTAAACGCTGGCGGTCCCATCGTAATTGGCTTGATCCGGCGTAATCGTGGGGCCCCACCAGAACTGGGCCGTGCTTCCGGCGCGCGTGACATATTCCCGCTCCGCTTCCGACAAGAGACGATACCTCTTGGCGGTCTTGCGCGAGAGCCAGTCCAAATAGCTCTTGGCGTCGTTCCAGCTCACATTGATGACAGGGCGGTCTCCACGGCCCCACCCCTGATCGCCGGGCCTATGGGCGCCGCAGCCCCCGGCCGCCACGCAGGCGTCCCATTCCGCAAATGTCACCGCGAACTTGCCAACCGCAAAGGGCTTGGCAATTGTGACTTTATGCTGCGGGCCTTCGTATATCTGGCGCTCCGGCTCGTTCTCCGGCGAGCCCATCGTGAAGCTGCCTGCGGGCACGGTCACCATCTCCGGGCATTCTTTGCAATCGCGAAAACTCGCTGCGGAGCCCGGCTTTGCGGAGGGCTTTGCCTTCGACGGCGCCGCCAAGCGGGCGCCGGGCATAAAGGAGGGCACGCCGAACACAGACAAAAACGCTATGCAAATCCATCTATAAATGGACGAGCGAAGGAATGTGAAACGTGATGACAGCACTGACCGATCCCCTCAAATGCCGCCAAAATTGAATAAGAGACTCCGGCTCCTGGCGACATAGATCTAGCAGACTAGGATCGGGCCGCGCCAGCTCTCAATCGTAACAACTCCGCGCCCGTCCACTGCCGATGGCCGGTCACTCGGACAGCCACCAATTCTCGCCCGCGAGCGAGACGGCGCCGGCCGGCAAATCGATCCGGACCCCGGTCCCGGCCGGCCGCATCTCGCCCTCAACCATGAACGGCTCCGCCAGCGGCGCCAGAACCCGGTCTCCGCGCACGTAGAAGTTCATGCTGTTCAGCGGAACGCCGCGAACGGCAATCGTCTGCCCGTGACCGGAGGTTATTCTTTCGAGGCGTCCATCGCTTGAAACCGAGAGGGTGACACCGGCAGGGGCCATAGTTGAGAGCGCCGGAACGGCAAGTTCGGCGTCTGGCGGGAGCCGGAAATTCCACGGTTTGCCGGAATTGCCGCGCGTAACGTTCGTGCCGGGAGGCAAATCGAATCCGAGGAGTGCATGCGCCGCGGCGAGGTCGCATTTTTGCGCGATGCCCGCAGCGTCGAATTCAACCGGTCCGGCGCGGCACGGCCAGCCATCGATAGGTTGATCCGTGGCGAGCGTCGCGCTCCAAAGCTGGCTGACATCGTTCCAATCGAGCGTGCCGGCCAACTGCATGCCCCGGATGCTGCTGGCATGCGGCAGATCGATCGAAGCAACGCTGGAGTGGGCCTTGTCCCTGAACAGAATTTTGCTGCCCGCCGGGAGCAGCAGACCGGCAATAGTTTCCTCCCGATCGAGCGTCCGCTGCAGCGCCGCCAATTGAGACGCCGAGCGGACATCGGCTACGACCATGATCGCAGCAACAACCGGAAACGGCAGCGCCAAGAGAGCGGCAGCGCCGAACGCGGCCCAACGCAGTCCTCGAAGCCAATCGGCGCCATACCAGCCGGCAAGCGCCAAAGCGATGGCTGCGGGCACGGTTAGAAACCAGAATTTGACGTCGAAATACGCGAGTACGACCCAGAACGGTAAATCGATTCTCATCGTGAAAACTCCAGGCCCCAGCCCTCTCCCGCGGAGGGGAGAGGGAGAAGGGCGTGCCCGCTGAAAGGGCGTCGCCTCTCCCCTTGCGGAAGAGGGACAGGGTGGGTCACGCGCCGTGCAGTTTGATATGCGACTTCGATAGCTGCGGAAACTTCGGGGTAATCAAGTTCCGGGATGACGCCGGGCGTAACCGGTTAGCGCTCATTTCGCCCGCTGCAACGGACCTCATCGCGGCTCCAGGGTCCGTTTCACGTCGGCATACGACTCTGAGACGAGGAAGGAGCTGCCGTTCGCCAGTTCAATCGCGGTCCCGCCGTCGGTCGCGGCAGAGATTTTGACGACGTGATGCAACCCAATAATGACCGGCGACTTGCCGCTTTTCAGGTGAAGCTCGATAAACATCTTGCCCTCCTTCTTTTTTGCTCGTGCCGTCCGGCAGGTTATGAGCTGGCAGATAGTTCGTCGCGGAGGATTTCAAGCTCCAGCCAACGATGCTCGGCTTCGGCCAGTGCAGCTTGCGCCTTTACCAGCGCGGCGCTGACCTTGTCGAAAGCCTCGCGATCTTTCGCATAAAATGCAGGGTCGTGGAGCCGCTCTTGCAGGTCCGCGATCTCCTTTTCGAGGCTCGCGATCTTGGCCGGCAAGGTTTCGAGCGCATGCTTCTCGTTGAAGCTGAGGCGGCGCTTTGCCTTCGCCTCGCCGCCATCGGCAGGCTGTTTTTTCTCCCTGCGATCCGCCTTCGCAGGCTTGGCGCTGCCGGGCGGCGAGAAAGGGGCGCCCCCTCGCTGCGCAACCATATCCGACCAGCCGCCCGCATATTCGATCCAGCGGCCATTGCCCTCCGGCACGATAATCGATGTGACGACACGGTCGAGGAAATCGCGGTCGTGGCTGATGAGGATCAGCGTGCCCGCATAATCGGCGAGCATCTCCTCGAGCACATCGAGCGTTTCGATGTCGAGGTCGTTGGTCGGCTCGTCGAGCACGAGCAGGTTCGAAGGTTTCGCCAGCGCCCGGGCGAGCATAAGCCGGGCGCGCTCTCCGCCGGACAGAACCTTGACCGGCGTGCGCATTTGCTCGGGCAGGAACAAGAAGTCCTGCATGTAGGAAGCGACGTGCTTGGCCACGCCGTTGACCACCACGAGATCGCCGGACCCGCCGGTCAGCGCATCCGCCACGGTCCACTCAGGCTTGAGGCTATCGCGGCTTTGCTCCAGGCTCGCGGTCTCGATGTTAGCGCCGAACCGTACGGTTCCCTCATCCGGCGCAAGCTTGCCGGTCAGCATGTTGATAAGCGTCGTCTTGCCCGCTCCATTCGGTCCCGCAACGCCCACACGGTCGCGGCGGTGAATGCGTATGCTGAACGCGTCGACGATGGGCCCAACGCCGAACGATTTCGAAACACCCTTCGCCTCGATGACGAGCTTGCCGGAAAGCCCGCCCTCCGCCGCCTCCAGCTTGACCTGCCCGGGCCCGCGATTTGCGGTCCGTTTCGCCTCGCGCATCGCGTTCAGCGCGGCGAGGCGGCGCACATTGCGCTTCCGCCGCGCGGTTACGCCGTAGCGCAGCCAATCGGCCTCGCGCTCGATCTTGCGCGCAAGCTTGTGCCGCTCCAGCTCCTCTTGCGCGAGCGCCTCGTCGCGCCAAGCCTCGAACTGGCCAAAGCCTATGGCGATGCTGCGGGTGACGCCGCGGTCGACCCAAACAGTGGCACGCGACAGGTTGGACAAGAACCGGCGGTCGTGGCTGATGAGAACCATGGCAGAGCGCATCTGGCCCAGCCGCTTCTCAAGCCATTCGATCACCTGAATATCGAGGTGGTTGGTTGGCTCATCCAAAAGCAGAACATCGGGGTTCGGCGCCAGGGTTTTGGCAAGCGCGGCGCGGCGCGCTTCCCCGCCGGACAATGTGCCGGGCTCTTCCTCGCCGGTAAGCCCAAGATCGTCCAAAATCACGCGCGCCTGGTGCGGATCGTCACCCGGCCCGAGCCCGCTCCCGACATAAGCGCCGACCGTTTTGTGCGTGCCGAAATCCGGCTCCTGCGGAAGGTAGCGCAGTGTGATGCCCGGATGCACAAAGCGCGTCCCGCGGTCCGGCTCCACAAGCCCCGCCGCAATCTTCATGAGCGTGGATTTGCCCGAGCCGTTGCGCCCGACGATGCAGATACGGTCGCCTTCGGTCACCGACAGGCTCGCATCCTCCAGGAGCGGGGTGCCACCGAAGGTGAGTGCGATATTCTGAAGCGTAAGAAGAGGAATACCCATGCGCCCGCGCTATTGCCTGTTACCTCGCCTGATTTGGGCGAGTTTTGCGAGGGATGCAATCGTTTCCGCCTAATCGTGTAAAACCGTGAGTTCCCGGCGCACACGCGGAGTGGCGGCGAACGTTTGCAGTGTAACGCCCGGGGCAAGGTCTAGAGTCTATGCCGGCATACCGGGACAGGATCTGGAAGCCTCGCAAAAGAACGCCGGCAAACATGACGACATTGGGCGGTTCAGGCCCTATCTTTAAGGGACGCGCCGGGGCCGCCGGGCTGCCAAACGGCCGGGCCGGCCTCGGCACGGATTTGGATGAGAACGGAGGAGCTTTGCCATGAACGATCGCATCCGTGAACTGCTACGCTGGTATGCCGCCGAAAATCCCGGTGTCCGGACCAATCTGGCCAGATTGCTGAACCACGGCCGGCTGGGCGGCACCGGTAAGCTTGTGATCTTGCCCGTCGACCAGGGCTTCGAGCACGGGCCGGCCCGCAGCTTTGCGCCCAATCCCGCGGGCTACGATCCCCGCTACCATTTTCAGCTGGCCATCGACGCGGGCTGTAATGCCTATGCCGCCCCGTTGGGCTTCCTCGAAGCCGCGGCCTCGGACTACTGCGGCGCCATTCCGCTCATTTTGAAATGCAACAGTAACGATGTGCTCAACGCCACGAAGGATCCAATTCCGGCGGTGACTGCCGGCGTCGAAGACGCGCTGCGTCTCGGTTGCGTTGCCGTTGGGTTCACCATTTACCCAGGGTCGAAAGAGAGCACGGCCATGTACGAGGAACTCCGCGGGCTGTCGCTCGAGGCCAAAAGTGCGGGCCTCGCGGTCGTGGTGTGGTCCTACCCTCGCGGCAGCAGCCTGTCGAAGGAGGGCGAGACGGCCGTCGACGTTGTGGCCTACGCCGTCCAGATCGCGGCTCAATTGGGGGCCAACGTCATCAAGGTGAAGTTGCCCAGCGCAAAAGTTGAGCTGGCCGAGGCGCAGAAGGTCTATCAAAAGTACCAGATCCCCATCGGCACGCTTGCCGAGCGTGTCCGCCATGTCGTGCAGAGCGCATTTAACGGGCAGCGTATCGTGATCTTCTCCGGCGGCCCGGCCGTTAGCGACGAGGAGTTTTTCGGCGAGGCTCGCGCGATAAGGGACGGTGGCGGCTTCGGCTCGATTATCGGCCGGAACTCGTTCCAGCGAAGCAAGGCCGATGCTTTGAAGTTCCTCTCCACCGTAATGGGCATCTACGAGGGGACGATTCAGTAGCCTGAGAATTCAGCAAGCACCTGCGCGGGCGCCGCATGCTCATACGCCCGCGCCGCGTGCCCTCACGGCGGCATAGCGCCTACGGAATATCCGCGCGGAAATCGCAAGAGCTACAAGACCACGTTATCTTGCTGTGCGCTCTTCGGCTCCCCGCTCAAATACGGTTTGCAGCGCGCGCTTGGCCGCACTACTTGATAAATGATTCAATGCTCTGCGGAGGCCTTCATGCCAGTTCGCCTATCCAGTCGATTAATAGCATTTATCACTATAATCGCTTCGGCGGTTTTTTTGTCCGGTTGCGGGATCAACACCATCCCGACCTATGAGCAGGACGCCAAGGCCAAGTGGTCCGAGGTGCTAAACCAGTACAAGCGCCGGGCAGACTTGATCCCGAACCTCGTCGAATCCGTGCGCGGCTTCGCCGAGCAAGAGAAATCGGTGCTCACCGGCGTGACCGAGGCGCGTGCCAAGGCAACCCAGGTGCAGGTGACCCTGCCGCCCGACATCCTGACGAATCCTGATGCGATGAAGAAATTCGGCGATGCACAAAACGCGCTGACGGGCGCTCTCGGCAGGCTGCTGGCCGTCTCCGAGCGCTATCCCGATATCAAATCGGGCGCGAATTTCATGGCGCTGCAAAACCAGATCGAGGGCACCGAGAACCGCATCGCGATCGCGCGGCGCGATTACATCGAGGCCGTGCGGCGGTATAATACCGAGCTGAACACATTCCCGGGCCGCATCTGGAAATCGATCCTGTACTCAACGGCCAAGGATATGGCGACGTTCGAAATCACGCCTGCCGAAACGCAGGTTCCGAAGGTCGATTTCGGCCCGCGTAAGCCGCAGTAAGGTGTTCATGGTGTATCAGCGAATGTTCCCCCTCACCCTGTCCCTCTCCCACGGAGGGGAGAGGGGACGCCGTTGCAGCGGGCATGCCCGGCCCCCTCTCCCATTGCGGGAGAGGGCTGGGGTGAGGGGGACTTATAAGCTAGCGGCCTTTCTCATTGCGCTCGCGGTTCTCGTCACTGGCGCCTATGCCGACCCCAAATTCCCGCCGCTCACCGGCCGGATCGTTGACGACGCACATCTGCTCACGCCCGCGGACAAAGCTTCCGTCGAGGCCGATCTCAAGGCATTGGAAGCGAAATCCAGCGATCAGCTCGTGGTCTACACAACGAACTCCCTCCAGGGCTACCCGATCGCCGATTTCGGCTACCAGCTCGGCCGCGCCTGGGGCATCGGGCAGAAGGGCACGAACAACGGCGTGATCCTGATCGTGGCGCCTACCGAACGCAAGGTTCGCATCGAGGTCGGGCGCGGGCTCGAACCGCAGCTCACAGACTTTCTCTCCACGCTCATCATCCAGAACCGGATCCTGCCCGAGTTCAGGCGCGGGCAATTTTCGGCCGGCGTCAAGGCTGGGGTTCACGACATCAAGGATGTGCTGCTTGGCGACGCCGAAGCGGTGAAACAGCGCGCCGCCGCGCGGCCGATTGCGGCTCGTAAAGGCGAAGGGTGGCAAGGGCTGATCCCGCTAATATTCATCGTTGGCATCTTCATCTTCGTTTTTTGGGCTCAAGCGCAGCAAGCCCGCCAGCCGCTTACGGGCGGCCCGTACCGCAGGTCCGGCTTCCGCGGCCCAATCTTCTTCCCCGGCGGCTGGGGCGGAGGAGGAGGCGGGAGAGGCGGAGGCGGCGGAGATGGCGGCGGCTTCTCCGGCGGAGGCGGCGATTTTGGCGGCGGCGGGGCCTCAGGCGATTGGTAGGGAGCGGCGACTATGATTTCGGAAGCAGATAAGCTTAACGTTGAGAAGGCGATCGGCGAGGCGGAGAAACACACCTCCGGCGAAATCGTGGCCGTGATCGCCCAGGCAAGCGGCGGCTACTATTATGTCCCCTATCTTTGGGCCGCGCTCGCCGCGCTCATCGTGCCCTGGCCGCTCATCTATTGGACCTGGATGCCGGTGCAAGAGATCTATCTCATTCAGCTTGCGGTCTTCGCCGTTCTCGCGCTTGTCCTGCACTATCAGCCCTTACGCTTCGCGCTCGTGCCGCGCTCGGTTATGCGCCAGCATGCGCATCAACGTGCCATGCAGCAATTCGTCGCGCGCGACATCTACACCACGCCCGGTCATACCGGTGTGCTGCTGTTCGTGTCGGCAGCGGAGCGCTATGTGGAAATCGTGACCGACGCAGGTATCCACGCCAAGGTTCCCGACTCGGAGTGGGAAAGCATCATCGCCGGGCTGACCACTGAAATCGGAAACGGCAATGCCGGCAAAGGCTTAGTCCAGGCGATCCAACGCATCGGCGAGCATATGGCAGCGCATTTCCCTGCCGGCCCGGGCAAGCAAAATCTGCTTCCGAACCACCTCGTGATGCTCAGCACGGAGTGAAAAACGCTTGCAAAAAGATGCCGCCGTTGCAAAAGCGGCGTGTCAGGCTTCGTGACAAAGTTACAGACGCACCACCGCCCGTGAGCTTAAATCCGGCTTGCGGCCGCGGGAAATTTCAACGAAAAGAATGCCCGTATTAAGAACCGCTGTAGCTCAAGCATCAGTTTACGGTATGGAACAGCTTTCGATGAGAACGAGTGCTGAGGGCCGCGGCCTTCAAAAAGTAGCGTGGTGGCGGCGCCTATTGCAGCGCGAGAAAGCCCCGGCAGCAATGGCCGCGCATGCCCAAACAAAGCTATCGCCGGTCCGGGCAGAGCGTTCCATTGTGAGCGTGCCGGATCAAGAACCAGCTCCAGCAAAGGTGCCGCCGGTCAAGGCGGAGCGTTCCTATATGAGTGCGTATAAGGAAGAAACCGTCCTAACCGTGAAACACTGGAACGAGGATCTCTTCAGCTTCACAACAACGCGCGACCCCTCTTTTCGCTTCAAGAACGGGCAATTCGCCATGATCGGGCTCGAAGTGGACGGCCGTCCGCTGGTGCGCGCGTATAGCATGGCCAGCGCCAATTACGACGACACGCTCGAATTCTTCTCGATCAAAGTGCAGAACGGCCCGCTCACCTCGCGGCTGCAGCACATCAAGCCCGGCGACAAGGTTCTCGTCGGCAGGAAGCCGACGGGCACGCTGGTTCTGGACAACCTTCTGCCCGGCAAGCGGCTCTATCTTTTGAGCACCGGCACGGGTCTTGCGCCTTTCCTCAGCCTCATCCGCGATCTCGAAAGCTATGAGCGTTTCGACAAGGTGGTCGTCGCGCATGGCTGCCGCATTATTTCGGACCTCGCTTATCACGAGCGCCTGACGAAGGAGTTGGCCGAGGACGAGTTCCTGGGCGAGATGGTGCGGGAGAAGCTCATCTACTATCCGACCGTGACGCGCGAGCCTTACCGTAATCACGGCCGCATCACCGATCTGATCAAGAACGGGAAATTCTTCCAGGACATCGGCATGCCGCCGCTCAACCGGGAGGAAGACCGCATCATGCTATGCGGTAGCCCCGCGATGCTTGCGGAGCTTCGCGAAATGCTGCACGCGCGGGGCTGGCACGAAGGCAATATGGGCGAGCCAGGCGAGTTCGTGATCGAAAAGGCTTTCGTCGAGAGATAATTTGCCGATGGCGGCCCAATCCGCCAAAGGCCTCTTGAAAAAGCGCCAGAAGCTTGCAAGGTGAGCGGACACCCCGCTCACGCGGTTAAGCAGGTTTCCTTATGACATCCGTAGCGAAGAAAAAATCGAGCCCGGCGAAGGGCAAGGCGAGCATCGCTTATCAAGGCGAACCCGGCGCCAACTCTCACATTGCCTGCATCAACCTCGGCATGCCGCTAGAGCCGCTCGCTTGCGCAACCTTCGAGGACACGATCGCGGCGGTTCGCAGCGCCGCCGCGCGCTATGCAATGATCCCCGTCGAGAATTCGGTCGCGGGCCGCGTCGCCGACGTCCATCATCTCCTGCCCAATTCAGGCCTGCATATCGTTGGCGAGCATTTCGAGCGTATTTATCACCAGCTCATGGCCTTGCCGGAGGCCACGCTTGAAACCGTCAAGACGGTCCACAGCCACACCCATGCGCTCGGGCAATGCCGCACCGCCATCCGCGCGCTTGGGCTGAGGCCGGTCGTCGAGGCCGACACGGCAGGGGCTGCGCGCATGGTCGCGGAGGAAGGCGATCTCACCAAGGCCGCCATCGCCTCGAAGCTCGCGGCCGAGATTTACGGCCTTCGCATCTTGAAAAGCGATATCGAGGACGCCCAGCACAATACCACACGCTTTCTGCTGCTCGCCAACGAGGCGGAAGTGCCCCCTGCCGGCAATGGGCCGGTGCTGACCACATTCATTTTCCGCGTGCGCAACGTCCCCGCCGCGCTCTATAAGGCGCTCGGCGGCTTTGCGACCAACGGCGTGAACATGACGAAGCTCGAGTCCTACCAGCTCGAAGGCAGCTTCAACGCGACGATGTTCTACGCCGATGTCGAGGGCCATCCGGACGAGCGCCCGTTGCGGCTTGCGCTGGAAGAGCTTGAGTTTCACACGGCCGAGCTGATCCTGCTCGGCACCTATCCGGCGAGCCCGTTCCGGCAAACGCTCAAGCGGCAGAATGGGGAAGAGGACGAAGCGCCGCGCGTGCGAACCGCGTCCGCGTCCTGAGCTAAACGCGCCTTTGTGCGGGATTGCCGCTCGCTCCCGGGACCGTTGCGCCGCTTGGCAGAACTGGAAATTTCCGGTACCGTCCAAGCATGGCCGATGAACCCGAGAACCATACTCTGCGCTTGCTTCGCGAGATGCGCGAGGAGAACCTGCGCTTGCATGCCGAGACACGCGGGGAAAACCAGCGTCTGCATGCTGAAACGCGCGCGGATACCGAACAGCGTTTTGCCGTTATGCGCGAGGAAAACCTGCGCATGCACACCGAAACGCACGGGCAGCTCACCTTGGTGCTTGAAACCGTTGTCGAGATGGCGAAGACCGTCAACGCGGCGGCGGAAGCCGTGACGGAGATGAACGGCCGCATGGAGATCATCGAAGGGCGCCTCAACATCGTCGACGGCCGCCTCGCCCGCATCGAGAAACATACCGGCCTGGTCAAGGCTTAAGGGCGGATTGCCCGTCACCGCCTGCCCGACAGGAGACTACGCTTCGACGAGATCGATCCGCCCGGCGCGCATCTCAAGCCGGTCGAGCCGCCCGCGTAGTTTTGCGGGAGCGGCCTACGCCCGCACGTTTGTTGGTTACGCATCTCATTCTTGAGCCGTTGATGCCGGGCAAAAATCTTGCCCGGCGCTGCAAGGTGCACTTCGTTCCACAAGGGACGCCGTCAGCGCCTTTTCCAACTCGTTCTCCCTGACCGGCTTTGTCAAATACAAGTCGAAACCCGCGGCGCGGCTTTGCTCGATCGATTCACCGTGGCTATAGCCCGACAACGCGATAAGACGAGCCGAGGCGAGGGCGGGGTCTTGCTTGAACGCGCGCGCCACAGCATAGCCGTCCATTCCTCCAGGCAGCCCGATGTCGCACAACACAACGTCTGGATGGAAGGCGCGCGCTGCGTCCAAGCCTTTCCGCCCATCCAAGGCCACCTGCACGCGGTGCCCCATGACCTCGATCAACATGCGTGTACTTTCGGCCACGAGAAAATTGTCCTCGATGAGGAGGACGCGCCGGGATTGCGGAGGCGCCGCCGGAACCTCCCCGTCCTCAGCCGCTGGGAGCGCAGCTGCGTTTTCAAGTGGGAGGCGCACGCTCAAGATCGTGCCCCGGCCAGGCCCCGCGCTCTCGGCACTCACCTCGCCGCTGTGCAGCTCGGCGATGTGCCGGACCAGCGTCAATCCAAGCCCTAGTCCTCCCGCGCTGCGATCGAGGGTTTGCGGCAACTGGCGGAACGGCTCGAAGATCTGCGGGAGCAAGTCAGGGGCGATGCCTATACCGGTGTCGCGAACGCTAAACGTTGCCTGCCCCGCAGCCTCTGCGAGACTGACTTCGACTTTTCCGTCAGAAGGCGTGAATTTGCGCGCATTATCCAAAAGATTGCCTGCTAGCTGAATAAGTCTTGTGCGATCGCCTTGCATCCAAAGGGGATGATCCGGGATGTCCAGGCTGAGGGTCAATCCGCTCTCTTCGAGCATGGGCCGATTAGCTTCCACGACTTGGTGCACCACCTCGACAAGGTCGCAGCGCTCCTTGCGCATAGTCAAACCGCCGCGCGTTATGCGGGCTACATCCAAAAGATCGTCGACTAAATGCACCAAATGATCCACCTGGCGGTCGATCATTGCGCAGGCGCCGCTCACGGACGCGTATTCGCCTGGAAGCGGCATCCGCCGCAGCGTCGCCATTAGATTGCGGATCGGTACGAGCGGATTGCGCAACTCATGGGCGAGCATGGCCAGAAACTCGTCCTTACGGCGGTTCGACTCGGCAAGCTCCTCGTTTTTCCGCCGTAGGTCTTCCTCGCTCTCTCGTAACGCTTTTTGCATGCGGTCGGACGCCGACAAGTCGCGCAAGATTAAGATGGCGCCCGTTGGCTCACCAACTTCGCTCTGAACGCGGCAAGCCGTTGCGCCGGCTCGAATCTGCATTCCTTCCTTCATGAACAGCAGAGGTTCTTCATCCCGAAGGACCACGATCCCTTCTGCGAGTGCGCGTTCGATTAACTGGGGGATCTGGTTGCGAGCGGTGTCTTTTGCGAGCGGCAGGATTTCCTGCGTCTGCCGGCCGAGGGCCCAGGCGTTGCTCAGCCCGGTGAGGATTTCGGCCTCCCTGTTTATAAAGGTCACGCGGCCCTGCACGTCGAGGGCGATGACACCATCGGCGACGCGCTCCATGGAAGCGGCGAACCACTTTTCGACGCTGCGGAGCTTGCTCTCTGCCCGGTGCTTGTAAAGGGCCATCTCAATATTGGCCCGCAACTCCCTCTCGGAGAACGGCTTGACGAGATAGCCGAAGGGTTCGGTGACTTGCGCGCGCTTCAGCGTGGCCTCGTCCGCATACGCGCTCAGATAGAGGACGGGAAGCGGCCAGCGCTTGCGGATTTCGGCGGCTGCCTCGATGCCATCCATGCCGCCTTTGAGCACGATATCCATGATCACGAGATTAGGCCGGGTCTCTTCGACAAGGCGAATCGCCTCCTCCCCCGAAGAAGCGATTCCGCGCACGTCATAACCGAGCCTGCTCAGCCGAAGCTCTAGCTCTCTGGCGATGATAATCTCATCGTCGACGATGAGTATCCCCGGCCCAGCCATCCCTACCCCCTTTCTTTGTATTGTAGTTCTTTGAAAGTGATGGTGAACTTTGTCCCCGAGGACGAACTGACTTCGATTCTCCCATCAAGCTGCTTGGTTAAATCCATGATTAGCTTGAGGCCCAATGATTTGCTACGCCGCCAATCCAAAGCAAGGGGCAGCCCCACGCCGTTGTCTCGCACCGATAAAACGTAAGTTTGCTCTTCGGATGAATGGAGGCTGATCCAGACCTCTCCCCGGAAGCCTTCAGTAAAAGCGTGTTTCAAGGCGTTCGTGACCAGCTCGGTGATGATGAGCCCGCACGGAATGGCGGTGTCGATGCCAAGGCGGATGTCCTCGATGTCGGTGTGGAAGACGGCGCCCTCTGGGCGGACCCGGTAAGTGCGAAGCAGGTGAGCCAGCAAATCGCGCACATATTCGGCGAAGTCTAACCTCTCAAGATCCTCGGACTTATAGAGTTTCTCATGGATCAACGCGATGGACTTCACCCGGCTTTGGCTCTCCTCAAGGCTTTGCAGCGTGTTCGGGTCGGAGATATCAGCCGACTGGAGAAACAGGAGCGAGGAGATGACTTGGAGGTTGTTCTTGACCCGATGGTGGATTTCCTTGAGGAGGGTCTCCCGGCGGAGCGCCTCGCGCGCCTGAACCTCGGCCAGCTTCCGTTCCGTGATGTTCCGCGTGACTTTGGAGAAGCCCATCAGCTTGGCAGACTCGTCAAACATTGGAGTGATGAGGACTTGGGCCATGAACTTGGAACCGTCCTTGCACACGCGCCAGCCTTCCTCTTCGAATGAACCCTGCTGGATGGCCTTTTGTAATTCCTCGAGCGGCTTGCCAGTCGCCACGTCCTCCTCGATATAGAAGCAGGAGAAATGGCGCCCAATGATTTCCTCAGCCCGGTACCCTTTGATGCGCTCGGCGCCGCTGTTCCAGGTGACGACGTTTCCGTCGGGATCGAGCATGAAAATAGCGTAGTCCGTGACGCCCTCGACGAGCAGACGGAAGCGCTCCTCGGAGCGAGCCAGTTCAGCGGTGCGTTCCAGCACGCGCTGTTCCAGTTGCGCATTCAGCGCCGCTGTCTGTGCTCTGGCCTCTTCAAGATCTTCCAGAATGTTGAGAACTGCCTGGTTGGCGTTGACCAGGAACTCCCTTTCCCCGTCGAAGTCCTCCAGGATGTTAAGGATGGCCCAATTGGTTTGGGTTAAGTGCTGTTTGTCGGAGCCAAAATCCTCAAGGACATTCAGCATCGCCCTGCTGGAGTCCTTGAGACCGGAATTTTCCAGCTGCAATTTTTCGATGATTTTCAAAGTGGCTTCGAGCATCGGCTCCAAAAGCGATTCCGATCCTGGTTACTGCACGTTTTGAACTAATTGTTTTTTCAGTTCCTCAATCTCTTTCTTGAGTTCGATCATTTTAAGTTCTCGCCCCACAGTGAGCTTCTGGAAACGCTCAAGTTCGGCAAGACGTTCCAGCTCTCGGGTCCTTTGCGCTGTAACCTCCGCCTCGGCCTTCTTCTGGGCCGTGACGTCGCGGGCGGCGGCGAACACGCCAAGGACGTTGCCGCGCGCATCGCGGTAGAGCGAGGCGTTATACAGCACGTCGGTCAAATCGCCGTTCTTGTGCCGGATGGTCAACGGATAGTCGGTGACGAAGCCCTTAGAGAATACCTGCTGGTAGCCTTCGCGGGCCTTGGCCGGCTCGGTGAAGTACTCGGAGAAATCCGTGCCGATGAGTTTGTCGCGCTGCAAGCCGGTCACCTTCACCGTCGCCTCGTTCACGTCGGTGATTATTCCCTCCGGGCTGATGGTCACCAGAGGGTCGAGGCTTGCTTCGATCAGGCTGCGGGCATATTGGGCCGCGTGTTTCTGCGCCGTAATGTCACGGGCGGCGGCGAACACGCCAAGGACGTTGCCGCGCGTGTCGCGGTAGAGTGAAGCGTTGTACAGTACGTCGGTCAGCCTGCCGTCCTTGTGCCGGATCGTTAGCGGATAGTCCGTAACAAAGCCCTGGGAGAACACCTGCCGGTAGCCCTCACGGGCTTTGGCCGGCTCGGTGAAATAGTCGGAGAAGTCTGCGCCGATGAGTTTGTCGCGCGGAAGGCCGGTCACCTTCACCGTCGCCTCGTTCACGTCGGTGATTTTCCCCTCCGGGCTGATCGTCACAAGCGGGTCCAGAGCGGCCTCGATCAGGCTACGGGCATACTCGGCGGCCTGCTTCTGGGCCGTGACGTCGCGGGCGGCGGCGAACACGCCAAGGACGTTGCCGCGCGCATCGCGGTAGAGCGAGGCGTTGTACAGCACGTCGGTCAAATCGCCGTTCTTGTGCCGGATGGTCAACGGATAGTCGGTAACGAAGCCCTTGGAGAACACCTGCTGGTAGCCCTCGCGGGCCTTGGCGGGCTCGGTGAAGTAGTCGGAGAAATCCGTGCCGATCAGTCTGTCGCGCTCTAAGCCGGTCACCTTCACCGTCGCCTCGTTCACGTCGGTGATTTTTCCCTCCGGGCTGATCGTCACCAGAGGGTCGAGGCTTGCTTCGATCAGGCTGCGCGCGTACTCGGCGCCCGGGTAGCCGTCGTGGTGGTGATTGGGGGACGCAACGTTCATACGGGAGCGCTGATTGTGAATTCAGACCATACGCTGGCCATAAAACGGCTTGCCTCTACGATCTTGGCAGCAGGATTGCTCTGGCTTCTTGGCGTTGTTTGCGGTGCCAATATAGACCTAGAGTAGCCACAGTCAAGTTTTCGTGATCTACGAATGTAGCTACCAGCCCGCTCCCATATCCCAACATCGGACCCATCGCCAGATTGACAGCTTAAGCCTTCGTTGCGGATTGCGTTTGGTCATCTGCCGAGTTTTCTCGTGGGTCTCCTGTACGCGTAACCGTCGCCAATCGCTATTCGGTAAGCAGCCATACGAGGCAACGCTCGCACGCGAAACGCCACTACCGCTTACCAACCAGTGCGGCCAGCCGGGTTCGGCGCCCAAATTTCTTCTTCCAGATCGATCGCTAACGTGAGTCCTATTATCTTGAACAAGCACTGTTGGCCCGATCCGGGCTTCGCCAACTCGCCCGCTTTAAAAGTTCTACGGCCGACGGCCGCGCGCCCCAGGGGGTGAGCTTGCGCTTATAGGGCTTCTCCCAGAACCAGGCGACGAGCGCGCGCAGGAAAAGCTGCTGCGCGAGGCTCATGCGCGCATGGGGCGGCATCTCGAAGGACCGCGTTCCGCGGAGATGACGGCTTATCTTTCCTCGGCTGGCGCAGCCGCTCAACGGAAATCTCGCTCTCGCGGCGACGGACCTGCGCGAGATCGAACGCCGACTGCATCCGTAACCACATATCGGCGCTTCCGCCGAAGGCTTTTTCGAACCGTACTGCCATCTCGGGCGACACAGCGCTGCGCCCGCCGATTACATTATGGAGCTGCTGGCGCGTGATGTGCAGGCCCTTTGCTGCCTCCGCCACGCTGAGGCCAAGCTCCTCCAGGTTGGCCCGCACCAGCTTGCCCGGATGAACCGGGTTCTTCATGCCCATCGTTCGCTCCTCAGCTAGGACTATTCGAGCGCATCACGGGCACTCAGAACTTCTTGCCGATTCCGGCTTGCTTCAGAACCTCGTTCGCGGTGTGGCGCGATTTGATCTTACCGTCGACAGTAAAGTAGCGCTGCGTGATTGGGCTGAACCAGATCTCGTGATCGCCTTTGCCCTGCCGGTGAAACAAGCAGCCATGCTCGCGAAGCAATGCGCGAACGTCTTTCTCGTAAGACGGCATCAGCGGAAGTTCGGGTTCGGAATGCGCGCCGTTTGGCCAGCCATGATGTGGATCGGGATTTCGGGCAGCCGCGAGTCGAGGCCGTTGAGTTCTGCTAGCTCCGCCACCATGACAAGCACTTTCTCGCGCAGCTCCTCAAGCGTCGCCGCCTCTGTCGCAAGGCCTTGGATGTCGGCGCTACTCGCGGTCCATACCCCCGCTTCATCGTCCCAATCGGCTCGAACGATGATCAAGGTGTGCTGAGGGTGAGATTGCATGGCTGCGCTCCATTTCACAAAAGATCATACCTCGCCGCGCGGAAAACAGCCATAGAATGCGCGGCCAGCTAAGCCTCGACGCGCATCTCAAGTCAGCCCAGGCCCGGGTTCACGCCGACAATGGCCTCCTCGGTTGCCGCCTCACCTACTTATGCCACTTAATAATTCTATTCCTAGTCTCTTCTGAGAAGCTAGTGCCAATAAAGAGATTTGCCTGTTCGGGATCAGGGGAGGAGCGTCGCGGTTCGACAAGCTCTTCCCATGTTTCAAAATCATTTACATTTACTGCCGAGATTACGCCTACCCCGTGTAATTTCGCTATATCCAGTATTCTATCTGAGTCCTTGGCAGCATCATGGAACTGCTGACCGCTCGTGCAGTATAAGACGTATGCCTGCGAAGCAAACTGCAGATGCGATAATGCCTCAAAAACGCCGAGGACGTTTATGGAGTCAATCTTCTTAATTTCAAAAGTTATTAAGTCAAAGATCTTTCCCGGCAGATAGGGGAAGGACCTTATGGCAACCACTGCAATATCGGGGCGGGTCCACAGCCCTCCCGTATAGCGTCTGCCCTGTATGCCAGTAACTTCTACCACAGCCTCATCAAATGAACGCTCCCTCACCCACCCGCTTTCGATTTGCCCCTTTGCGGGTTCGTATAAATCGGCCTCTCTTCTTTCCTGCTCGGCTTGGGGAATATCGATAACCGGCGCGGCATCTCCATCAGGCAGCACCAGGACAACCGAGCCCCCCTGGCCTCGTCCCTTTGTGATACGCCCCTGATCAATCAACTGGGAGTGTGCAGACCAATATCGATCATCGTCCCAACCCAACTTCTCACGAAGAGTTTTATTTCCTAAGTGCCCATTATTCTTCTGCAATGTATCTAAAAACAAGTCGCCGTCGGTAACGTCACCGTCCGCCATGGTCCGCCTCGCAAATTCTAGTTGGCGCGGAACAATTAGCCCAAACGGGCCGCTCTACGCAACCAAGCTTTTCTACAAAAGGGAGCGTCCAGCGCCCAGGTTTTGGAATGACCACGTTGATGTTTCGTTATTCGCGGGCACGAATCTCAAAACCCGATGCGGCGCAGGTCAAGGGTGTGCGGGAAATAGGGGTTTGTGCCGGGATCGCGCGGCGTCGTCAGGCCCGGAGTGTGGCCGGTGGTTTCGAAGCGGGCGAGGCGGCGCGTTTCTGCTTCGAGCGCGTTGACCGGGAAGGTCTCATGCGCCCGCCCACCGGGATGGGCGACGTGATAGCGGCAGCCGCCGATGGAGCGGCCGGTCCAGCTATCCACGAGGTCGAAGATGAGCGGCGTATGCGGCGCGATGGTAGGCTGCAAGCATTGCGCGGGCAGCCAGGCGCGGAAGCGCACGCCGGCCACCGCCTCGCCATGCGCGGCCGCGGGCTTCAGCGGCACTTTGGTGCCGTTGCAGGTCACCTGATAGCGCGTGCCGAGGTTGCCCTTCACCTTCACTTGCAGCCGCTCCAGCGACGAGTCGACATAACGTGCCGTGCCGCCGGGCGCGCCCTCCTCGCCCATCACATGCCACGGCTCCAGCGCCTGGCGCAGCTCAAGCTCGATGCCGTCATAGGTCACGCTGCCGTAAACCGGGAAGCGGAACTCGAAATGCGGCGCGAACCATTCGAGCTCGATGGGGAAGCCCGCGTCGCGCAAGTCGGCGATCGCGTCCTTGAAATCCTGCCAGACGAACTCGGGCAGCATAAAGCGGTCGTGGATTTCGGTGCCCCACGGAATGAGCTTGCGCTTATAGGGCTTCTCCCAGAACCAGGCGACGAGCGCGCGCAGGAATAGTTGCTGGGCGAGACTCATGCGCGCATGGGGCGGCATCTCGAAGGAGCGGAACTCGACAAGGCCGAGCCGGCCGGTAGAGCTGTCCGGCGAGTAAAGCTTGTCTATGCAGATTTCCGCGCGATGAGTGTTGCCGCTGGAATCGATGAGCAAATTGCGGAAGATGCGGTCCACGAGCCAATGCGGAATCCAGCCGGAACCTTTGTCCGGCACTTGGGCAAACGCGATCTCCATCTCGTAAAGCGAGTCGTTGCGAGCCTCGTCGATGCGCGGCGCCTGGCTGGTCGGGCCGATGAAAAGGCCGGAGAAGAGATAGGAGAGCGACGGGTGGTTCTGCCAATAGGCGATAATGCTCGCCAAGAGATCCGGCCGGCGCAGGAACGGGCTGTCCTCTGGCGTGGGCGCGCCGAGCACGATATGGTTGCCGCCGCCCGTGCCGCTGTGGCGGCCGTCGATCATGAATTTCTCGGTGCCGAGCCGGGCCTGCCGCGCTTCCTCGTACAGCGTCTCGGTAATGTTCACCGCCTCGTCCCAAGTGGAGGCCGGCTGAATGTTCACCTCGATCACGCCGGGGTCGGGCGTGACCTTAATGAGGTTGAAGCGCCAGTCGTCCGGCGGCTGATAGCCCTCGATGTGAACCGGCTGGCCGGTGATCCGCGCCGTTTCCTCCACCGCGGCGGCAAGCGCGGCATAGTCTTCGGCATCGTACAGCGGCGGCATGAATACGCAGAGATGCCCGTCGCGCGGCTCGATGACCATGGCTGTGCGCACCGTGCAGTAAACCTCTGCGGGAATGGCCGGCGCATCGGCCGGCGGCAGCAGCGTCACCGATTGGCGCCGGTCGCGTAAGAGCACATCGCGCGGCGGCATGGGCGTGCGCGACGCGAACGGATCGATGGGCCAAACATTGGGATAGTTCGTGGGCGTGATATAGGAGAGCGAGCCGAGAGGCAGGCGGAAGCCCACGGGCGAGTCGCCTGGAACGAGGAACAGCCTCTTGCGCCGCAAGGCCCAGCGCTCCGTCACCCAGCGGCGGCCGCGCTCCTGGCTATGCCACACCTGGATCGGCATGACGTAGCCCGCCGGCTTATCGAGGCCGCGCTCGAACACCTTGATGACGCGCGCGCGCTCTTGCGGGTCTTCGAGCTTATTGTCCGCCGGGTCGAGGTTCAGCGGCAGCTTCTGCTCGATGAGAAGGAAATGCGCCGGGTCTTCATAGGCCGGCACGGCGGCATCGGGAGGCAGATCGAGCTGCTTAGCAAGCGTCGCCGCGAAGCGCTCCGCATCGGCCTCAGTCGCGGGCTTCACAGGGACTTCCTTGCCGACAAGCCCGGCATTTTCCCAAAGCGGCCGCCCATCCTTGCGCCAATACACCGAGAACGACCAGCGCGGCAGCTGCTCGCCGGGATACCACTTGCCTTGCCCATAATGCAGGAGCCCGCCCGGCGCGAATTTATCGCGCAAGCGGCGGATCAGGGTCTCGGCGTAACGGCGCTTATCGGGGCCGACGGCCTCGGTATTCCATTCGGCGCCGTCCACATCGTCGATGGAGACAAACGTCGGCTCGCCGCCCATCGAGAGCCGCACATCGCCCGCAACCAAGCGCTGGTCGACCTCGTGGCCGGCTTTAGCGATGGCTTGCCATTGTTCCTCGGTGTAGGGCAGCGTCACGCGCGGGGATTCGAGGATGCGCGTCACCTTCATGAAATGGGAGAATTCGACCACGGCCTCATCGTGCATGCCGGTGACGGGCGCGGCGCTTTGCGGCGATGGCGTCGCGGCGAGCGGGATGTGGCCCTCGCCCGCGAACAGGCCCGAGGTGGGGTCGAGCCCAATCCAGCCCGCACCCGGCAGATAAACCTCGGCCCAGGCGTGCAGATCGGTGAAATCGTGGTCCGTGCCGGAAGGCCCGTCGAGCGATTTCACATCGGCCTTGAGCTGGATCAGGTAGCCCGACACAAAACGCGCGGCAAGCCCGTAATGGCGCAGAATGTGCACGAGCAGCCAGCCGGAATCGCGGCAGGAGCCTGAGCGTTTCTTGAGCGTTTCCTCCGGCGTCTGCACACCCGGCTCCATGCGGATGAGGTAGCCGATATCGCGCTGGAGCTGCTGATTGAGCGCCCAAATGAAGTCGAGGGACGTCTCGGCCTCGATACGCAAGCTCCGGATATAATCCCACAAAAGCGGTCCCGGCTCGGAGGCCCTAAGATAGGGCGTCAGCTCCTCCTTCAGCTCCGCATCGTATGTGAACGGCCACTTTTTCGCATAATCGTCCACGAAAAAGTCGAACGGATTGATAGTGGCCATATCCGCCACGAGATCGACCACCACCTTGAATTCGCGCGTCTTTTCCGGAAACACGAGCCGTGCGAGGTAATTGCCGAACGGGTCCTGCTGCCAATTGATGAAGTGATCCTTCGGCGTGATGTTCAGCGAATAGGAAAGGATCGGCGTGCGGCTATGCGGCGCCGGGCGCAGCCGCACGATCTGCGGCCCAAGGCCCGTCGGGCGGTCGTAGGAGTATTCCGTGCGGTGGGTCAGCGCGACGTGGAGGGCCATTGTTCCTCGCGGGTTCGTTCGGGCGGCGGGATGCCGCTTCTATAGCAGTTCGCGGATGGCTCCAATATGGCGCCTACGCGAATTTCCTTCGTGCGATGGATGCAAGGCTCGTGCCTGCCGCGCGAAGCGGCGCGCCAGCTTGGCTTGGGCGGCATTGCCTTTGTTACCTAGAAGCCATGTGCTATAGTTTTGCCGTATATGGAGAAGGCATGACCCCCGCAGATCCGGTCCTCGTCAAGTTCCGCCATGCGCTGCAAGATCTTTACGGCGGGCGCATTGAGCGTGTCGTTCTGTTCGGATCGCGCGCTCGCGGCGATGCCCGGCCAGACTCCGACTACGACATTGCGATTTTCTTGCACGGCCTTGCCGACCGCGACCGGGAAGTCGACCGCCTTGCCGAGCTACAGGACCAAGTCATGGCCGATACCGATCCCTTCATCGACGCCATCCCCTTCCCGGCCGGCGCCTGGACCGAACGCACGGCATTTATGCACGAGCTGCGGCGCGAAGGCCGTGACTTATGAAGCCGGAGGCCAAAGCCCATCTCGATCGCGCTGGCGTTTTCCTTATCAAAGCGCATCGACGTTGCGGCGTCTGCACACGAACCGCTCAAAGCCGAGGATGCCGCGCGCAACGCCTATTACGCGGCCTTCCATGCCGCTAAGGCACTGATCTTCGAGCGCACCGGCGAAACGCACAAAAGCCACGGCGGCGTCCACAAGCTGTTCGCACAGCTTGCGAGAACGGAGCCTGCAATAGACCAAGCTCTCCGCACGTTCCTCATAAAAGCCGATGACTTCAAGCGCATAGCCGATTACGACGTAGGCTTAACCAGCCCGATCACCCCGAAGAGAGCGGCTGACGCAGTGGCCGAAGCCGAGCGCTTCGCCGCGGCTATCGCAACCGTTCTATCCTCCTAACCGGAACCTTCCAAGTTCGCGCGCTCAGTTGAACCTGCAGCCGCACGGGCCGCAGCCTCCGCCCATTTCGCACGCCGCAGGCGCGTCGCTGCCGCCCTTGGCCGGCGCGGCGATCAGCGAAAGCTGGCGCGTCAAGTCCTTACTGTCGCAGGACGGGCAGGCAGGCGTTTTTTCGGAGGAGCGAACCAGCGTCTGGAACTGATGGCCGCACTCCTTGCATTCATAGCCGTAGATCGGCATGGCATGTCCCCTCGGTTGTGGTGCGGCGATAGACATGGGCCGGAATATTGCCGCGCACAAGATCCGCCAGTGGCGCGGAACGCCGCAGCCGGGCGGCTTTGAAAGCGGCCGATCATGTCACACTCGACAATCTCTCAAGCCACAAAGGCAAGGCGATCCGGGCGCTGTTCCTCGTCCTATTCGCACGATCCCGGGCCGCCCGCCCAGTGCTTGGCTTCCGGGTTCGAAGCAGACCGGGCAGGCAAGGGCGCGGCGCCCACAGAGCCACTGCCGTTCACAAGGCGGCAGACCGCTCCGGCTTCCCGTGCCGCGACTGGGCTATCCCGCACCCTTTAGACGTCTCGCCACAATTTTTGTGCCCGATGCCGCCGCCCCGCCAGGACCGGGAATCGGCATTACAGTATCCGCGCTGATCTCCTCGCCGCACACCGGGCATGAGACCCGCGGTTGGAATTGATGTCCGCAGGTTTTGTGGACAAACAGGATTGGACTGCCTTCCTTCGGCTGCGCCCAACGGTCACCCCAAGCGGTCAAGGCCAAAATGGCCGGCACGAGATCGCGGCCGGCCTCGGTCAGGCGGTATTCATATCGCACCGGCCGGCGCCGATAAACCGTCCGTTCTATCACGCCATTGCCGGCGAGCGATTTGAGCCGCCTCGTCAACAGATTGCGCGAGATGCCTAAGTCCTCAACCAGTTCGTCGAACCGCGTAACGTTGAGGAATAGGTCCCGGATAATCAGAGGCGACCACCAGTCGCCAATCATGTCGAGACCGCGTGCGAGAGAGCAGCGCATCTCTGCAAAACTGGTTCTTTCCATGCTTTTATCGTAGTCCGTTTCGTTATTGAACTCAACCCTTATACATAGTACAATGATTGAACTTATGGAGGCTACCATGTACCACGCCATTATTCGCAAACGTGTTCGCGATCTTTTTGGCGCCGTCAGCCGCGGAGATGCTGAGCCTGTCCTGAGGGCGTTTGCGGACCGGTTCGAGCATTCCTTTCTCGGAGACACGGCTCTGGGCGGCTCAAGAAGGACGCTTGCCGCAACCCGCAAGTGGTACGAGCGGCTTTACAGACTCCTGCCGGACATTCAGTTTGAGCTCCGGCAAATATGGGTGAGCGGCGGCCCATGGAATACGCTCGTGCTCGTTGAATGGGACGAGACCAATTCGGGCACCGATGGCGTTCGCACCGCCAATCGCGGCGTTCACATCATGCAGCTAAAATGGGGGCGCGCGACGCGGCTCGTGATCTGCCCGGACACCGCCGGGTTGAAGGCGACTCTCGATCGATTGGTCGTTGCGGGCAATGCTGAGGCGCAAGCTGAGCCGATCACGGACTAACGGGCAATCTGCGCTGACGCGCCGGGCTAAGCCAGCGGCGAACACCGCTTGCGCAGGTCTTCCGGTCCATAGCCTAAAAATCCGCAGGCGTTATAAGATAAAGACACTCTTTAAAGTAACGCGGCCGTCCGGTAGTGCAAACAGCACCCGACCCTTCATCTCTCTACCTGTTGCTTAGATTAAGCCTTCTGATATGTGGCATTGATCTTCATCACTATTTGCAGTTGTGCCCGATGGGTTCTCCTGCTGCGTGACGCGCTTGAACAGTTGGGGCATTTGTTGTAACTTTGCAAAGGACTGTGCTAATTGTACATCGCAAGACGGTGCGGAAAAGATGTCAGCAGGCTCAATCGAGCTCGAGGCGTTCGACTTTATCGACGGACTGACGGCGGCAGCGACCGAAGGTGAGGTTTACGGCTTGCTTTGGCGAAGGCTCACCGCCTTTGGCTTTACGAATTTTGCGATAGCAGATACGCCCCCGCCCAATTTAAAGCTAGACGCCCACATCATCCTGAACGGATGGTCGAAATCGTGGTATGCGCACTATATGTCGCAGAATTTCTATGCCATCGATCCCGTCGCGAAGCGGCTCCGTGAAAGCGCGCAACCGTTCTTCTGGCATGAAGCCGAGCTGACGGCGGATGGCAGCGCAGATGCCCGCCGCGTTATGGATGAAGCCTCGGAGTTCGGATTGAAATACGGCTTCAGCGTGCCAATCCACGGCGCGAACGGCTCGCGGTCCTGCGTCACGATGGGGGGCGAGCGCATCTACGTTCCTCCGCACGGGCGCGAGGCAATCCATCTTATGGCCATCTACGCACATTCGCACGCGAGCGCCTTACGCACCGAATGGCAAAAGCACCGCTTGCCTCCGGCCCAGCCGAGCCTGACCAAAAGAGAGCGCGAGGTTCTGCGCTGGGTGGCGACGGGCAAGTCCGATTGGGAGATCGGCGAGATCCTCGGAATCTCGGAAGATACCGCATTCGCCCATGTCCGTAATAGCACCAGAAAACTGCGGGCGATGACGAGAACCCACGCAGTTGCGCTGGCACTCCTTGCCGGCGAAATTGCGATCTAGGCCCCGTCCTAGCTACTGGAATCGCCGGGAAGCCCCCCTCACCCCAACCTTTTCCCAGCAAGCTAGCCTTAGCGAGCTTGCAACTTAGAGTGTCCGCATTCGCAGGCGAATACAGGCGCTAGCAGCATAAGCCGGGGGCTCAGGACAGGCCGTACTTACGGAAAACCGGAATAGGCGAACGGGACGAGGCGTGCCAATAGCACTGCGCGCTTTTTGTCATTCGAGATCTGATACGAGATCCGGCTGAATGGTTCCGTTAGACCCCTCACCCCAGCCCTCTCCCCAAGGGGAGAGGGAGTCTCCGGCGGTTGCGGCAGCGTCCTCTCTC
>Ga0326728_10005910_pt1 | contig 33678 bp, 27 predicted proteins | sample MB3enrmetagenome_FD_207602 | JGI IMG/M metagenome (GOLD analysis project Ga0326728, IMG submission 207602) | Lab enriched peat soil microbial communities from McLean, Ithaca, NY, United States - MB31MN | ecosystem: Environmental > Terrestrial > Soil > Wetlands > Peat | place: USA: New York...
GACCGGATGCGATCTTTGTTGCGGAACGGAGTACCGGCAACTGGCGGCGGCGGTGGGGGACAAGCTGCTCACGCAAGGCGAACTGGACACGGCGGTGGGGCGGATGCTGGAGGCGCGCTTCCGGCTGGGGATGTTTGATCCGCCCGCCCTGGTGCCCTACGCGAAAATCGCGGCGACGGAATACGACACCCCGGAGCATGACGCGCTGGCGCTGCGCATGGCGCGCGAGTCGGTGGTGCTGTTGAAGAACAACGGCCTGCTGCCGCTGGATCGCGCCAAGATTCATAAGATTGCCGTGCTGGGTTTCAACGCCACTTTTCCCGACGTGCTGTGGGGCAATTACGAAGGCGAGCCATCGCATCCGGTGACCTTCGCCGCCGGCATCTCGTCTCTCCTGGGGACCAACGTCGAGGTTTATTCCTTGCCCGGCTGCCCGCTGGCCATCCGCGTCAACGACCCCAATCAGGCGACTTATGATGCGGCCCGGCTCAAGGCGCTGGAGCTGGCGCAATCGGTGGACGCCATTATTTACGTGGGCGGAATCTGCGCGGACTTGGAGCGCGAGTTCATGAACGTGCCGTTCGAGGGGTTTAACCACGGCGACCGCACACGCATTGAACTGCCGCCGGTGCAGACGGAGTTCCTCAAAGCCTTGCGCGGGACGGGCAAGCCGCTGGTCTTTGTCAATTGCAGCGGCAGCGCCATGGCCATCCCCTGGGAGGCGGAGAATATCCCGGCCATTGTCCAGGCCTGGTATCCCGGCCAGGAAGGCGGGCGGGCGGTGGCGGAAGTTCTGTTCGGCGAGGTCAACCCGGCGGGAAGGCTGCCGGTCACTTTTTACCGCGCGACGGCGGACCTGCCGTCGTTCGTGGACTATTCCATGGCCAACCGCACCTACCGCTATTTCAAGGGCAAGCCGTTGTTCGCCTTCGGGCACGGCTTGAGCTACACCCAGTTCAAGTATGCCGCCGCCCAACTGGACAAGCCGCAAGTCAATACGAATGACACGCTGCATGTCAAGCTGGATGTGGCCAACACCGGGGCCAGGGACGGCGATGAGGTGGTGCAGGTTTACTTCCGGCATGTCAAATCCGCGGTGGCCCAGCCGCTGCAGGCGTTGTGCGGATTCCAGCGCGTGCCGGTCGCGGCCAAACAGACCGCCCATGTGGACATCCCGGTGCCGGTCCAGCAACTCCGTTATTGGGACACGGTCAGAAAACAATATGTGGTGGAGGCGGGGGATTATGAGATTTTGGTGGGGGCGGCCTCGGATGATATCCGGGCGAAACTGGCCTTGCGGGTGGGGGCGAGATGAGATTGCGGATTGCGGATTGCGGATCGCGGATTTGCGACATGGCACCGCCGCGACGAATTGGGCCTCGTAGCTTTCGGCAGAAAGCCGCCATGTTTTGCAATGCTGTTCACGAGAATTGCGCATTTTTGGCGAAGTTTTTCTCGCTCTTTGTTTCCTTCGTTTGCTTCTGTGGATTTCTTTTGGTTGCGGCTTTGCCGCGCCGTGATTTGGCACCGCCGCGGCGAATGGGACGTGGCTTGTTGAGGGTTGTTTCTTGGCACTTAGCCCGGATATTTCATGGGTTGGTAGGGCGAAGCTGCTGCTTCGCCCTAATTCAGGGCGGCGCGGCAGCGCCGCCCTGCCATTCAGGGTGTGGCATCTTCCGCCAGAGCTATGAAATATCCGGGTTAGCTTCGGGAGGTCTTGGGCATGGCTAAACCTCCTTTGACAAGCCCGGCTGCGCCAATAGTTCCTTCCGGGCTATCCGCGTCGCGGGTTGGGTTGCGGGCGGCCCGGTTGAGTTTTTGGTCTCCGTTTGCCGGCGCTTTGGTGTTTGTTCTTGGGGTGGCGGCGGGAGCGACGAAAGCGGCCGGCCATCCGATCCTCATGTTTGCCGTCGTCGGCATTTCCACGTTGATTTATGCGGGCGGACTGGTGCTGGGAATCGCCGGATTGCGCCGGATAAAGGCGGAAGGCCGCCAGGGCATCTTGGCCCAGGCCCTGGCCGGGGTGGCGCTGGACGGAGTGTTGCTGGCCCTGATGTTGTGGTTGACCGGCTTCTTAATTTTGGACGCGCGGCGACCGGCCAGGGAAAGGGAAAATGCGGCGGAGCTTGAGGCGCGGCAGTTGACCGCCAGTGTCGGCGGCGGCGTGGCGCTGGAAAAAGCCCTGGAGGCGAAAGCCAGCCAGAATTTCGCCGCCGTCTTGCGGGCGCTGCAGCAACGATACGATGCCGCCTGGGCGGCGCTGACCAATCCCCCGGTTCTGGACATGGCCCTGGTGAAGAGCCGGGGAGACTTGCAGGCGCGCGCGGAAGCGGCGCGCGGCATGATCAAGGCAGCCAAAGACCTGCGGGAGTTCGCCGAAAACATGCCGGAAATTTACCGGCAGGAATTACAACGACACAAGTTGTCGCCCGAGGCGCGGGAAGCGGAGCTGCGCCAATTCATGGGAGACATGGCCGCCGTGAGTCCCACCCTCATCGCCTTGCGCCGGGCGGAGGCGCGCCAGGGAGAGGCCCTCTTGCGGGTGATCCTGTTGCTCGAAAAAACCTGGGGCCAATGGGAGTACCGCCCCGCCACGCGGGACCTCAACTTTAAAGAACCGTCATCCGCGGATGACTACAGCCTGGCTTACCAGGAATTCAATGCCATATCCGAGGAAGCGCGGAGCTTGAAGAATCAACTCACGACCAACAAACCGTAATTCCCAATTTTCATGGGCTTCATTTCAACTGTAGCAACTCTGGTGGCGCGACCTGGATTTTGTCCAGCGCGGCTTTGGGCGTGGCGCAGACGGTCATGCCGCCATCCGGCTCATGCCGGACACAGACGGCGGTCAGAAGGCCGCGCGCGACTTGCACGGGCGGAGAGGCGTTGAGTTTGCGAAACTTGAAGGCGAAACTCAGCACCCTGGGCCTCATCTCCGCGACCAGGAGATGAATCTCCACCTCGTCCTCGAAATGGAGCGGGATTTTGTAATCGCATTCGGCATGGACGCGCGGCCAGCTCACCGGCGGGTCGCCGCTGCGGAAGACGGACAGCCCCAGCGAACGGAAAAAGGCCTGCTCGGCCGTCTCCATGTAGCGGAAATAATTGGAAAAGTGCATCAGGCCGGCCATGTCGGTTTCGGAAAACTCGACGCGGCGGATGGTTTTGAATTCGTAAGGCATGGCGGAGGGTGGATTGTTGACAAGATTTTACGAGTGGGAAAACGAGCGGATGGCGCCGTCGCACAGGCCGGCGACCTGCCGGGCCATGGTTTCGACGCTGAATTTTTCGGCCACGGCCTTGCGGCCGGACTCTCCCAGGGCGCGGGCGCGGGCGGGGTCCAGGAGCAAGGACTCGATGGCGTCGGCCAGCGCATGGAGGTCCTGGGCGTCGCAGAGGAGGCCGCCGCCGGTGGCTTGCACGATTTCCGGAAAGGCGGAGTGGGCGGGTTGGACGACGGGGACGCCCGAGGCGAGGGCTTCGATCAGGTAGAGGCCAAAGGCCTCGTTGTAAGTGGCCGGCACGGAAAAAACGGAGAGGGAGCGAAGAAAGTCCAGCTTGGCGGCGCGGGACGGGTTGGGCATAAAGTCCACATCGCCCGCCACCCCCGCTTTCTCCAGACGGCGCCGCATCTCCTCCACCACCACCTGGTCCGCCGGACCGCAACTGCCCCCGGCGCGGAGTTTCAAGTTCTTGACGCGATCGCGCTTCTTCAAAAGGAGGAAGGCGGCGACCAGCTTCTCCAGGCCTTTTTCGCGGCACAAGCGGGCGAAGTAGCCGAGTGTGGGGAATGGCGGATGGCGGATTTCCGCCTCCGCGGAAGCCGCGGCCGACAGGGCGGATGGCGGCTCCGAGGAAAAGCCTTCGAGGTTGATGCCGTTGAAGACGACGCGCATGCGGTCTTCGGGAAGTTGGAGGCGTTGCCGCATCAGGTCCGCGAAATACCGGCTGGGGGCGATGAAAAGGTCCGCCTCGGCGGCCCGCTCCGCCACGGTTTGCCAGGCCAGCTCGCGCGCGCCCGGCGGCAAGGAATCCAGAAACCAGTCCTCGCCTTGCAAGGTGCAAATGACCGGCACGCGCAGTTCGGAGCGCAACCGGCGCGTCAGGCCGATGAGCAGGGCGTTGGAGAGACAGATCACCTCGGGTTTTTCGCGGCGCAGCCAGCGGATCAGCTCGTCCAGCTCGCGGGATTGGTTGCCCTCCTCGCCGCGCAACATGGAAAGAGTGATGGGACCCAGGTGTTCCGGGCGCGTGCGGGTGGCGGGGCCGGCGGCCAGCCTCAACAAAGAAGGCGCGGCGAGCAGATGACGCAGCCATTCCGGGCAATGCCGGAACCAGGCCGAGTGCTGCTCCAGAAAGACATTGATGCCGCCGTAAAAAACCGGCGCGCCGGCGCTCTCATCCGCTTCGTCCAGCGTCAGCGGCAGGTAAAGGGGCGTCAGCAACGCCGAATGCCCCAGGCGGCGCAGGGCGGCGACGAGGGCATTGTCACGCAAACAAGCGCCGCAAAACATTTTGCCCGCGCCGGGCGTGATTTGCACAATGCGCAATGAGCGGGTTTCAACCACGAATAAAGGGTTAACCGAGAAATGGAAAAATGAGAAATGTAAAATAATGGAATATCGATTGGCCGTTTGAGATGGCATGCGGGGGCCGGCGGGCGCTTGCAAAGGGACTTTCTCCAAGGAGGCTTGAAATGTCGAGGACCCCCAAAAAATCGCCTGCGCCCGCCCGCCGGTGTTTGGGGACTTAAAAATTTATTACCCACAATACATTTTATTTGCTTTAATATATTCCCTGCCTTAAAAGAAGAATGTGACCGGGAAACACTTTTTTACGCCGGGCGGGAGGCGGGAACGGTAAATGGAGACGCTGCCGCCCATGGAGGTCCGCGCCGCGCGCGGCCAGGATGGCCTTGCGCCGTCCCCCGGCCATCTGTCTCTGGAAGGGGTGCATGGCTCGGTGCAGGTGCCTCCTCATCAAGCCGGCTTCTGGCAGCAATACCGGGCCTTCGTCGGGCCGGCCATCCTCATCAGCGTCGGCTACATGGATCCCGGTAATTGGGGCACCGATCTCCAGAGCGGCGCGCAGTTCAAATTCGGACTTCTCTGGGTGGTCGGTCTGGCCAGCTTGATGGCCATCTTCATGCAGGTCATCTCCTCCCGTTTGGGGGTGGTCACCGGGAAGGACCTGGCCCAGTGCTGCCGGGATTGGTACCCCCGCTGGACCCGCTGGCCCAACTGGTTGTTCTGCGAAATGGCCATCGGCGCCTGCGATCTGGCGGAGGTGCTCGGCAGCGCCGTCGCCATCAACATCATGTTCCATATTCCGCTCTTCTGGGCGGTTATCATTACGGGGCTGGACGTCTTGCTTCTCCTGGCCCTGCAAAGCTTTGGCATGCGGATCATTGAGGCGATTGTGCTGTTGCTGATCGTGACGATTGGCGTGTGCTATTACATCGAGATTTTCGTTCTCCCGCAGATTCACCCCGCTTTTCTGGAGATGGGGCGCGCCTTGTTCACGCCCAGCATTCGCCAGGCCGGCATGCTTTACATGGCCATCAGCATTATCGGGGCCACCGTCATGCCCCACAACCTTTACCTGCACTCGGCCCTGGTGCAAAGCCGCAAACTACAGAAGGACGAAGCCTCCACCCGCACCGCCATTCGGTTTAATGCCATTGATTCGGTCGCGGCCCTGACCGTCGCCTTCTTCGTCAACGCGGCCATCATGGTATTGGCGGCAATGGTCTTCTACGGAAAGACCAGCGTCACAGTGGCCGGCGGGCAGGTCGTCACGTTCAGCCCTGACAGCGACTGGATTCGCATCGCCTCCCTCACGCTGGCGCCTTTGATGGGCACCGCCGCCGCAAGCTCCCTATTCGTGGTGGCCTTGCTGGCGAGCGGACAGAGCAGCACCATCACAGGCACGCTGGCCGGGCAGGTGGTCATGGAAGGCTTTATGCGCTGGAGAATCAGACCCTGGTTGCGCCGGATGATCACCCGCACCCTGGCGATTATCCCGGCGGTCCTGATCATCGGGTTGCGCGGCGACAGCAGCGTCACCGACCTGGTGAACTTGAGCCAGGTCGTGCTGGCCCTTCAGCTCCCCTTCGCCATGTTCCCATTGCTCCATTTCACCAGTTCCGGCAAGCGCATGGGGGCCTGGAAAAACGGCTGGTTTTTGCTGCTGGCCGGATGGGGAAGCGCGATTCTGATTACCGCGATGGACATTTGGGGATTGCCGGACGCGCTGAAATCGGCCTGGCAAATCATCCTCGGCAAATGAGGAGGATTCCAGCTTCGTAAGAGTTATGGGAAGTATGGGAATGATGGAGGAGCCGGCCGGGCAGGAGGTTTCCAGCCGGGTCATGCCAGGGTGCCGGTGGTGTCAATAGGAATAAAGCGCGAAGCCCAGGAGGCCGGAGGCCTGGCCGAGTTGCAGCAAATAGCCGGGCACGTCTTCGGCCGGCACCGCATCCGCCAGCACATCATATTCGTGCTCCACCACTATTTTTCCGGCAGAAACGGCCACGGCTTTATGGAAATGGAAGGCCGGATTATCAATGGCCCAGCGGCCCGGCTCCGGCGGGATGGAAACCGGCAGGGTGATTTCCGCATGAAACACCTGGTGTTCGGGATAGTTCAAACCCAGGGGCAGCGCGCGGGGGGTCACCAGCGGCCTTTGCACGGCGCGGTCCACGTTGTAGGAATAAAAGCGGCAGACATAGCCCGGCCCCATCGGCACGGGACTCCACATGTTTTCGATCCGATAATAATCGGTCACCACCACTTCGTTCCCCTTTTCGTCGTCGGAATAATCCTGCGGAGCCACGCGCACGATGCCGGGGTAAAGCGCGGCGAACGCATTTAAATCGTCGCTGGCGATGAGGCCGCGCTCGGTGGTGAGAAATCGTTTCCGCATCAGGTCCGCATCGGCGCCGTCCGCGATGGTGACAACTCTCAGATCGGTGGGCTGGCCCAAGGGGCGGATCAAAGCGAATTCCACCACGGCGGTTTTCGGCGGAACGGGGCACTCCGGGATGGCCGCCAAGCCGGTCGTTTTCGGATGGACCACCAGCCCGCGCCCGTAATTGGGCCAGGAGCGCGCCGCCAGCGGGCCGCGCTGAAAAGCAGCCGTCGGGTCCAGCCAATAGTTCCGGTTGTCCACCGACACCTGGACGATGGCGTGATCGAAAAGGTTGGCGGCGGGTTGCCAGTCCTGGATGGTTTGGCGCAAATCCGTCGCCACCAAGACCGGATTGGCTTCGATCCCCAGCGCGCGAAGAATCGTCACGCAGAGCATCGTCTTGTCCTTGCAATCCCCAAAGCGGCGGGCGAAGACCAGGGAAGGATCGCCCGCCGTGTAGGACTCCTCCCCGGTTTCAACCCCCTGGTAGCGGACTTCGTCCTGCACAAAGCGGAGGACGGCCAGCGCCTTTTCCTCCGCCCCGGGCAGACGCCGCCACTCCTTGATCTGCCGGGTCAAGTCCGGCGACAGCGGCGCGGCGTTGGTGAAGATGGCCAGCGCCCACTGGTTGACCTCGGACCACTTTTGATACTCACTCCATTGCACCCACGGCAGCGGGTTGTATCCGACCGGCAACGGCTCCTCCCGCCGCAGTCCGAGTACTTTCTTGTAATCCCAGACGTACTCCGTCAAATCCTCCTTCCTGGTGACGGCCGGTTTGGCGTCCGTCCCGTGGTTCTTCAGATAAATATGCCGGTCCCGCGGCCAGATCAGCCGGGTGGCCATGCGCTCCACCGGCTCATACTTCCGCAGCGGAACGGCGCCGGACATTTTGCCCCGGCCGGCCGGATCCTCCCCGCGAATCGTGCAGGCATATTCCACTATGTCGCCCGCCCGCACATCGTCCAGGGCCAGCACGGCCGTTTGTTGCCCGGCGAAAAGATTCCGGTCCGGATCGAGTTCCGGTTGGGTAACCTTGACTCTTTCCAGGTCCAGCTCGTTGAGGACATTGCTGCCGCGCCAGATTCTGACCCAGTGGAGGAGCAACGATTGGCGGCTGGGATTAAAAACAATGAAGAAATGGGTGATGTCTTGCGCGCCCTCCCGGGTCAACAACTGGCGCGCCTCGTGCTGGAAAGCCTCCCGGGTGCTGCCATTGATCTGGAGGTCGCTCAACAGGAGACGCGAGGCCAGGCCCGAATTCAAATCTCCCGCCTTGGTCAGCCGCTGGAACGGCAGCGGCGAAATCCAGGCCGGAGGCGGAACGACGGACACGGCGGGATCAGCCGCCCGCGCCGCCACCGCCAAAACAAAAAAAGCCGCGAGCAAAACCCAACCGGCCTTGCCGCGACCCCTTCCGTTGCAAAAAGGTTCCCGGCAAACTTCCGGCCGCAAGATGACCGCGCCAGCATTCAAGCAATTCAAAAAACCTACCCGCGCGACACTGACCCAACGTAGCATTTCCCCGGCCCATTGGAAAGCGGGAAAAAACTGGGTTGTATGTTCCAGGCTCTTTTTGCCTTTGAGTTTTTGGGGCGGGAGCGGTTAAGCTGGCGGGATGAAACACAGAGGGATCGCGCGCCGCGCCGCCGCCAGACTGATCTTCGTCTCGCTGGTGTTGACGCTGGGCGCCGGCTGCATCGCGGGCGCCTTGCGCGCGCTGGAGCATGAGTCGCACTTTGTCTCGCTGGTTTGCCTGGCCGTCACGGCGGCGCTGGGGACGGTTTGGATGCTCTTCGCCGTGTTCACGGTTTATTTTTTTCGCGACCCGGAGCCAAATCCTCCTTCCGGCGCCGGTCTGGTGGTGTCGCCGGGCCACGGGCAGGTGGATGCCATCGAGCAAATCACCGAAGCGCAATTCATGGGCGGGCCTTGCCAGCGCATTTCCACGTTCTTGTCGGTGGTGGATGTCCATGTGCAGAATGCGCCCGTGGCCGGGAAGATCGTCTTTTTCAAATGGACGGCCGGGCAGTTTCTCAGCGCGCTCAAAGCCGAGTCGGGCCAGCGCAATGAGAATCTGCTGCTGGGTTTTGCCTCGGCGGAAACGCCGGGGGAAAAAATCGGGGTGCGGCTCATCGCCGGGGTTCTGGCGCGGCGGATCGTGCCGTTTGTGCAGCCGGGGGATGAGCTGAAGCGGGGGGATCGAATGAGCCTGATTCAATTCGGTTCGCGCTGCGATCTCTACCTGCCGCCGCATTACAAAATCAAGGTCAAGCCGGGCGATAAAGTTGTTGGCAGCCAGACGGTCCTGGCGGCAACATCCTGAGGCATGGAAAAAGGACCTGCAGGCACGGAAAGCGAACGGCCCCAGCCGAAGCTGAAGATTTATTTTCTGCCCAACTTGATGACGGCGGGGAATTTGTTCTGCGGTTTTGTGGCGCTGACCAAGATCGTGGAGGCGAAGGTCGGCACCGACGGTTATTATGGAGAAATTCGACTGGCGCTGGCGTTTATCCTGATGGCGTGCATTTTTGACATGCTGGATGGCCGCCTGGCGCGCATGGGCGGGGTGGAGAGCGCCTTTGGCCGGGAATTCGATTCGCTGGCGGACCTGATTTCCTTCGGCGCGGCCCCCGCCTTTTTGGTTCACCGGGTGGTGCTGCGGGATGTCTTTTCCGGCACCCCGGAGATTGGCTGGTTTATCGCGTCCATCTATTTGATCTGCGGGGCGCTGCGGCTGGCGCGGTTCAATTGCCTGGCGGCGATGCCGGGCGGCGGTGGCGGGAAGGAATTCCTGGGTTTTCCCATTCCGTCGGCGGCCGGGCTGGTGGCCTCGGTGACGCTTTTCCTGATGTGGGGCGAGAAAGACGAAAAGGATTTCGGCACCGGTTTGTGGAGGCTGATTTTGCCGGGGCTGATGTTGTTTCTCTCCTTCATGATGGTGAGCGAAGTCAAATATCCCTCCTTCAAGACGCTGGATCTGCGGGCGCGGCGCAGTTTTACCAAGACGGTGGTGACGGTGCTGTTTATCGGCTGCCTGATTATCTTGTGGAAACATATTCTGCATTTTATTCTGCCGGTGATTTTCACGGCCTATCTGCTCTACGGGTTCGTCCGGCCGCGGATTTCACGCAAGGTGCGGGAGGACATCGAAGAGGAGGCCGAAGACGACGAGGAGCCGACGCTCACCCCCTGACATGTTGTTCAATCTTCCTCCCTCGCTGGTCGCGGCGCTGATCGGCTTTCTCAGCGGATTCCTCCTGTCCGTGCCGGTGGGGCCGGTCAACCTCACCATCATGAACGAAGGGGCGCGGCGCGGGCTGGTCTGGGCCTTGATGATCGGATTCGGGGCGGTGGCCATGGAGGTGATTTACTGCGCGCTGGCCTTCACGGGATTCGCCTCCCTGTTCACGGGCGAGGGGATCAAGCGGGTGATGGAACTGGGCAGCTTCGTTTTCTTCCTCTATTTGGGGATTCGATTCCTCATGGCGCGGACGGTCGTCATGCCCGCCGGCATCGAGGAACAAATCAAGGTCAAACTCAATCCAAAGGCCGCCTTTGCCATTGGCTTCGTGCGGGTCATGGCCAACCCGGGGGTATTCGCGTTCTGGATTGTGCTGGCGGTGAAATTCACTTTGGGCGGCTGGGTGCAGCCGACCTGGCCGGGCAAGCTGTCCTGCGTGGCCGGCGTGGCCGGCGGAACCTCGGTTTGGTTCAGCGGGTTGAGTTATGCGGTTTCGCGCGGCCACGGGAAATTCACCGCCGAAAAACTGTTGCGCATGGAACATTTTTCCGGATTCTGTTTGCTGGCCCTGGCCTTGATCCACGGCGTTTACATGGTCTGGCGCATGGCCGAACATAAGTTTTAACCTCAACCTTCCATTCCTCTTGCTATGAACTTCACTTACTACGGTCATGCTTGTTTTGCGGTCGAAGTGGGCGGCCGCGCCTTGCTTTTCGATCCGTTCATTACGCCCAATCCGCTGGCTGCCGGCATTGACCTCAAATCGGTGCGGGCCGATTACATCCTGGTCTCGCACGGCCACGCCGACCATCTGGCCGACGCGGTGGCGCTGGCGCGACGGACGGGGGCGACCGTCATTGCCAATTTCGAGGTGGCGACGTGGCTGGGCAAACAAGGCGCGGGCAAAGTCCATCCGCTCAACCACGGGGGCGCGTGCGCCTTTGATTTCGGGCGCGTCAAGTTCGTCAACGCCATTCACTCCAGCAGTTTGCCCGACGGCGCCTACGGGGGGAATCCGGGCGGATTTGTGGTGGAGAGCGCGCAGGGCAATTTTTATTACTCCGGGGACACGGCGCTGACGATGGACATGAAACTGATCGGCGAATCCACGCGCCTGGCCTTGGCGGCCTTGTGCGTGGGCGGCAATTTCACCATGGACGCGGCGGACGCCGTCCGCGCCGCCCGTTTGGTGGACTGCGACCAGATCGTGGGAGTGCATTACGACACGTTCCCTCCCATCAAGATAGATCACGACGAGGCGCGGAAACTATTTGAAGCCGCCGGCAAGAGGCTCCATCTGCTGAAGATTGGCGAGAGCCGGATGTTTTAGACCTGCATATTTTATTCTCCGCACGAAATGCCTCCAGTCTGGAGCGCCGACTTGCAGTCGGCTTGGGGATTGCGATGACGCTGCAAGCCGATTCAAAATCGGCGCTCCGAACCTGAAAGTGCGAAATATCCGCGTTAGCGGTCGCGGGCTTCCAGTTGCTCGTTGCTCAAGGAAAAATCGGTCTTCCCTGCGAGGACCCGCCCGATGAATTCCTGCCGCTCCCGCAGCTTGAGAAACTCCGTCAACGCCTGGCTGACCGCCGGGGATTTCTTCTTCTTGCCGGTAATTTTCTGAATTCGGATCATATCATCCGCATCAATTTCAATGGCAGATCTCATACCCCAATTTAACAATATGATGCAATCAACAAAATGGCCAAATATTCTGTCCTGCAATCCGTTGGAATCGCTCCGTTTCGCGAAGATTTTTACCACGGATGGCACGGATGGCACGGATAATGGCAATCCAGAAGGCGGCGTGCAGAGTTTTCATCCGTGAAATCCGTGAAATCCGTGGTTCAATTCCTTTGGTTGCGGCTGGCCGCGTTAGGGTACAGCGTCCGTCATGGGTGGTAGGGCGCGCACTCTGTGCGCGCCGCGGCGGGCAGAGGACTGCCCGCCCTACCTATCCGCGCCATCGCTGACGCAGTACGAGGACGGCGAAATTCCGCTGGATTTTGTCTGGATTCTCTCTTGCGCTGTCGTATGATTTCCCGGCACGGCACTTTATGCTGACAGATTACATTCAACAGGCCATGCGCCGCGCGCACTACGAAGTCATGGAGAATGGCCGGTTTTTTGGTTCCATTCCGGAATGTCGCGGTGCGTGGGGCGAGGACGTCACCCTGGAGGAGTGCCGGGAGGAATTGGAGGGCGCCTTTGAGGCTTGGCTCATCGCGGCTTTGCGCCACGGCGATCTGCTGCCGGTGCTGGATGGCTTTGACCTCAATGTGAAGGAGCATGCCGAACCCAATCCAGCGGCGCGAATCGGATTGTGAAGGCGGAAACCAAACAGCCGAAATTGCTCTGGTGGTTTGAACCGGCATGGAGTTACCGGTCGCGGTTGAAACAGGAAATATCCAAGGCCGTTCAGGTCAGGATGCTGCCGCGAATTGCCGCCGTTTCCATCGTCTTGACTGCCCTGCTTGCCTATGGATTGAAGCGCGCGATGCCTGAATTGGAATTCGATTGGGCAGGCAAATTTGCACTCAGCTTCGGGGCGGTCCTACTCTCGCTGCTATGTTTCTGTGGCTTGTCCTCGCTTATACCTCCCATCATTGGGATCAAAAAGCAAGGGGTCACGCGGCAGGAGGGCCAGCATGTTTCCTGGCGGCGCCGCGCTGATATTCGGCGCATTACGATTGACATCACGGACCCGGCACGGCCCCGGCTGAACATAGAAGCCACGAACAAGGGACCTTTCGAGTGCGGCATTGCCAGCAAGGTCAAGGCGGCGTCCCTGGCGGATTTCCTGCGCGCTACATTTCCAGAATTGAAGGTGGAGGTAAATGGATGAGGTTAAGACGAAAGCCTGATCTTCCGATGAAAATGGGAAATGGAAAGAATTGCGCCGCAGAGTCTAGTGCTCGGCCAGGCCGTTGAGCTTGCGCCGGCCTCAACCCCGGCCAGGCAAAGGGCCTTCCCATCTGCTGTATGAACGCGCCGGCCAGCCAGGGGGTGGACTTTTACGTGGCGCACGAATCCCTCAAGGCGACGATTCTCACTTCCTTGCTGACCGTGTGGGTGTTGGTCGGCGTGTTTGTTTATCTCAACCGCTACACCAAGCGGCGCTACTTCACCATTTGGACGGCGGCCTGGATGTTTTACGTCGTGTGGCTGACGTTGAACCTGGGTGACCTGGCGGGGGAACAAAGTTCCCTGGGAACGATGGCGGAGCAATGGTGTGTGGCGGCGACGGCGGTGTTCTTGATGTGGGGCAGCTTTCGTTTTTTGGCTTTGCGGGCACGGGAAACCATAATCGGATTGTTCCTGGCGTTTTTGTTTTTGTGGAGTTACCTGGGGGTCTATCAATTGGGGCGGCCCTTTGCGGCCGTGGTGTCCTTGTTCGCGCTGATCGGCCTGGCGGGGATTGGGGCCGCGGCGGCGTTCGCGCGCCATCGTTGCCGGCGGGGATACATCGGGGCCAGCATGCTCTCGCTGGGGTTTTTCCTGTGGGGCGTTTATTTTATGGGCTTCCCTTTTGCCGCGCGGATTCCTGATTTGTTGGCCACGGGGTTCTTCGTCTCGGCGGTGCTGCAGTTGTTTATCGCCGTGTCCATGATCATCCTGGTGCTGGAGGAAGTGCGCGAGACCAACCAGGCCGCGCTCCAGCATCTGCGCTGCGAGAAAATCAGGACGGGCCAATTGCAGACGGCCGTCGCTTCCACCGAGCGGCAATTCCGCGACCTGTTTCACCAGGCGGGCGAAGCCATCATTATCACCGCCGCCGGCGATCTGCGCATTCTTGACTTGAACAAAAGCGCGTTGCATTTGCTGGGCCTCAGCCCGGAGGAGGCGCGGGAGCAGTTTCTCCCTTCGTTCTGCGAGGCGGCGGAGCGGGCGGCCCAACCGCCGGGCGGCAGCCAGGAATGGGTCAACGGTCTATGCGCCCGGCGGACTCTGCGGGTGTGGAGGAAAAACGGCGGCGCCACCCTCTCGCAGGTCGAAAGCTCGCGCCTGGATTACCAAGGACAAGCGGCCTTCCAATTCCTCTTCCGCGAAGTCACTGACCGCGGCCGTCTGGAAGAGCAGTTGCGCCAGGCCGAAAAACTTTCCTCCCTGGGGCGGATGATCTCTGGCGTCGCCCACGAGTTGAACAACCCCCTGTCCGTCATCAAAGGCTACCTGGATTTGATCATGGCCCATCACGAATTGTCCGCCCAGACGCGCGCGGACCTGGGGAAAGTCGTCCTGGAATGCGACCGGGCGGCCAAACTGGCGCGCCATTTCCTGTCCTTCGCCCGCGAGCAGCCCGCCCGGCGCGAAATGGTTGATGTCAATACTCTGATTCAGCGGGTGGCCGATTTGCGCCACGCCGACCTCGCCGCCGCCGGCATCGAATTCTTCCTGGATTTGGCCGCCGGCCTGCCGTCCACCTCGGCCGACCCCGACCAGGTCCAGCAGGTGATCATCAACCTCCTGAATAATGCCTTGCAAGCGATGGCGGCCACTCCGGCGCCGCGCACCCTGAGAATCACCACCCGGGTGAGTCCCCCCGCCACACTGTTGATCGGGATGGAAGACAGCGGTCCGGGCGTGCCGCCGGAACTGCAAAACCGGATTTTCGAGCCGTTCTTCACCACCAAAACCGACGGCGCCGGCACCGGGCTGGGACTTTCCATTGCCCACGGCATCATGGCGGAACACCACGGGCGAATCAGTTGCGGCCGCTCCACGCTGGGCGGGGCGGAGTTCCGCCTCGAATTCCCCATTGTCACGGTGGCGGCGCCGGCGCCCGTCCCGGAATTCATTCCGCCGCCCGCGCCCCCGGCCGCCCCGGTTTCCGCGCGCGTGCTCGTGCTGGACGATGACCCATCCATCGCCGGGCTGCTTTCCGAAATGCTCGAGGCCCTGGGGCACCAGCCGGTCGTTTGCCTGACCCCGCCCGCCGCCTTGGCTGCGCTGCAAACCCGCCCCTTTGATCTGGTCATCTCCGACTTCCGCATGCCCGTCATGAACGGCGAAGAATTCTACCACGCGCTGGCCAAAATAGATCCGGAGCTGGCCCGGCGTGTCATCTTTCTTACCGGCGACGTGGTGAACGAAGAAACCCAGCAATTCCTGGCCTCCACCGGCAATCCGCATTTGGACAAGCCCTTCCAACTGGCCCGTCTCGAGGCGGTCATCGCGGAAGTCCTCTCCGCCCGGACTTCTATGGCGGCCTGAGTTGCCTGAAACCTGCGGCGATCAGAATGACCGCCAGGAAAATACGATCATAACCAGCGTTTAAAGAAAACTGGCGGAGTTCCGGACCAGGGATTAGCGTGGAACCGCATGGCGTTATGAGTGAAGAAGAATTTTTCGCGGGGATCACCGGCAACGATTCGGACTTGCGGCTGGCGGTGGAAGCGTTGCGTTCCAGCGGGCATGGCTTCTGCCTGGTCGGCGGGCTGGCGGTAAATCATTACGCGGAACCGATGGTGACATTGGACGCCGATTTCGCGGCGGCGGCGGACGCCGGCGTGGCGGAGGAGTTGCGGGCGCGCGGTTTTGCGGTCGAGATTTTCCAGCATTCCATCAACGCCCAGTTGCCGGGCAGCCGGCTTCGCCTTCAAATCACGGTCAATTCGCGCTATGCGGGTTTTCCGGCGCGGGCGGTGCCGGGGCGGCTGTTCGGGGTGGATATGCCAGTCGCGGCGCTGGCGGACCTGGTGCAAGGAAAAATCTGGGCCTTCCAGGACCTCAATAGCCAGGCTTCCCAACGGGCCAAAGATCGCGCGGACCTGATCCGTCTTTGTGAAACACAGCCCGACGCGCTTGCCTGCGTGCCGCCGGGGCTCATGGAGGAGATTGACCAGCTTCGACTTGGGAGCGACCGGCGAGATGCTTCTTGACCTGTTTGGCAAACTTAGCTAACTTAGTTCATTATGGTGACTGTCAATACGCACGAAGCCAAGACCAAGCTTTCCGCCCTCCTGGCGCTGGTGGAGCAAAAGGGGGAGAAGGTCCTGATTTGCCGGCATGGACGGCCGGTGGCGGAACTTTCCAGGGCCAAAGCCAAGAACCCTCGCAACCGGCTTGAGGTGGACCCGGCTCTGCGGGTGCGGCTTCGGTATGACCCGGCCGAGCCGCTGTCAGAGGGGGAATTCCCTGCGCGGCTCCGGTGAAATATCTCCTGGACACCTGTGCGCTCATTTGGCTCGTCAATGGCGACGGCCAACTGAGTCCGGAAGCCATCCGTCTCTGTGCTGATCCCGAAAGCCAGTTGTTCGTTTCGGCGGTCAGCGCCTGGGAAATCGCGCTCAAGGCGGCTGGTCGCAAGCTTTCCCTGCCCCTCTCTCCCAAGGCTTGGTGGCAGCGTGCTTTGGACCACCACGAATTGGAGGAATTACCCATCACCTCCCGAACCGCAATCGCTGCCGCGGCTCTGGAGCCGATTCACAACGACCCGTTTGATCGTGTTCTCATTGCCACCGCTGCCGAGCACGGTTTAAGAATTCTCACCCCGGACCGCCTCATTTCCCGGTATCGCAACGTGGGCGTTGTTTGGTAAAATCCCTTCTTATGGCCCGGATTGTCCTCACGACTTTAAACGCCAAGTATATTCACTCGGCGTTTGGCTTGCGCTATTTGCTGGCCAATCTCGGCCCGCTGCGCCCGCAAGCCCGCCTGCTGGAGTTTGACCTGCAGCAGCGCCCGCTGGATGTGGTCGAAACCATCCTGGCGCAGGATCCGCAGATTGTCGGGCTGGGGGTTTATATCTGGAATGTGACGCCGGCGACCGAGGTGGTGGCGGCGCTCAAACGGGTGCGGCCGGAGGTGACGGTCGTGCTGGGCGGGCCGGAAGTCAGTTACGAGGCCCAGGAACAAGAGATTGTGCGGCTGGCCGATTATGTCATCACGGGAGAGGCGGACTTGAAATTTGCGGAAGTTTGCCGGGAGCTGCTGGAAGGCAAACGGCCGGCGGCGAAAATCATCGCGGCGGACGCGCCCGATTTGGCGCGGGTGGAACTGCCTTACCACTTGTACAATGACGAGGATGTGGCGCATCGCGTCCTCTATGTCGAAGCGTCGCGCGGCTGCCCGTTCTCCTGCGAGTTTTGCCTCTCGTCGCTGGAGGTGCCGGTGCGGCAGTTTCCGCTGGCGCCGCTCCTCGCGGCTTTGGAGAAGCTGCTGCAGCGCGGGGCGCGGCGGTTTAAGTTCGTGGACAGGACGTTCAATTTGAACCTCGCCGCCTGCCGCCGCATTCTGGAGTTTTTCCTCGAGCGGCAGCGGCCCGGTTTGTTTGCGCATTTTGAGATGGTCCCGGACCGGCTGCCGGAGGCCTTGCGGGCAGTGATCGCGAAATTTCCGCCGGGCGCGCTCCAGTTTGAAGTGGGCATCCAGACGTTTGATGAGGCGGTTTCCAGGAACATCAGCCGGCGCCAGGATTACGGCCGGCTGGCGGATAATTTGCGGTTCTTGCGCCAGGAGACGGGCGCGCATGTTCACGCGGATTTGATCGCCGGTTTGCCGGGCGAGACGCTGGAAAGTTTTGCCGCGGGCTTTGACCGGCTGGTGGCGATGGGGCCGCAGGAAATCCAGGTCGGGATTTTGAAGCGCCTGCGCGGAACGCCCATTGTCCGGCATGATTCGGCGTGGGAAATGGTGTACAGCCCGCATCCGCCTTACGAGATATTGCGCAACAAGCTGCTGGATTTTGCCACCCTGCAACGCCTGCGGCGTTTTGCCCGCTACTGGGATTTGACAGCCAACAGCGGGAATTTCGTGGAAACCACGCCCTTGATCTGGAGCCGCGGTTTGCCGCCCTTCGCCGCCTTCCTGGAGTTCAGCGAATGGACTTACGAGCGGATCGGGCGGCGGCACGGCATCGCCCTGGCGAGACTGGCGGAATTGCTCTTTCAATACTTGACAACCCGGGGCGAAGTCGCTCCACCCGCGGCGGCGCAATCGCTCTGGCGCGACTGGCAGCGGGCCGGCCGCCGCGAAAAGCCGGAGTTCCTGGCGGCCCATATTCCCGATGACGGCGTGAAACGGCCGCCCATCAAGGCGCTGGCCCCGAAACGTCAGGCCCGTCATTTGAACGCGCGGGACTGAGGGTTTTGGGATGCGCCTGTCGAAGCCCTGGATGGAGATCGCTCGGCAGGAGACCCCAACCGCAAAGTGTGGTTCCTTGTGCCATGGAACACCTTAAATCCCCTGCACTTCCTTGCAAAGCTTCGCCCTGCCGGCCTCTTGGCAGGGCGAGGCTCCCGCCGAGCCGGGATCCTTCAAAAACGGAGATGCGACCCGGCGTTACAAAAAGCCGGAAAAGAAGTTGCAAGTTGCGGGCCGCTGATTCATTGTATGGAGGCGCCGATTTTGTGGCCGCAATTGCTTGAATCAAAGGAGGATTTTGCTGATATAATCGCGCTCGCTGATTTGCATGAAAATGACTGCTGCTCTCTGGTTGGTGGTGAAGCTTCTTCGTGGGCGCCTGTTCCATATTTTTGCGGCGGTCCTAGACCGCCGCTACAGTGTGGCGCTGGTGGCGGCCGTGGCGCTGCCATGCCTTTCCAGCAGGGGCGCCGCCGGAACCGGGGTCGCGGTGGTGCATGCCTTTTCCCAGTCCGGCTCCCTTCCCCCTTCGCCCTTGGTCAACGCCGACGGGGCCAGTCCGGGGGCCAGGATGACCCTCGGAAGCGACGGGAACTTGTATGGGACGACGACGACCGGCGGCGCCCACGGGGCGGGCATTATTTTTAGCCTCTCCCCGGCCGGAAGTTTGACGGATTTGTACGATTTCCAGGGAATCCCGGACAGCGATGGGCAGGAATTCTACGACCTTGGCCTGAACGAATTGACGGCAGGTCCCAAGGGGTTTTACTATGGCACAACCCAGCGCGGCGGGACCAACCGCAATGGCACGATCTTTGTGTGGGCGCCATCGCGGGGAGAAGCGGACGTTCACGTCTTCAGCGCGCAAGAGACCAATGTTTCCGGGTCCAACCCGGATGGCATGAATCCGGCCGGCGCCTTGGTCATGGGGACGAACGGGTTTTTTTACGGGACCACCCAATACGGCGGAAGCAACGGCAACGGAACGATTTTTCAACTGACGCCCGACGGCGCGTTCACCAGCGTGTATTCTTTCAGCGCCCTGGGCGGCGCTGACCTCAACACCAATGCCGACGGCGCCACGCCCAACGCCCTGGCGCTGGGAACGGACGGCAATTTTTACGGCGCCACCCAGGGCGGCGGCGCCAATGGGGCGGGCGAGTTCTTTCAATTCACCATTTCCGGCGCCCTCACCCCGCTGTATTCGTTCGGCCAAACGGACAGCGATGCCGTCAGCCCCCAAGCCGCCCTGGCGCCGGGGCCGAACGGCACTCTTTATGGAACGAGCCAGTTCGGCGGCACCAACGACAACGGCACGATTTTTGCAGTGACACCAGCAGGCGTGGAGACGGTGCTGTATTCATTTTCGGGCGGCAACGACGGCGGGCTTCCCAACACCGCGCTGACCGTGGGGTCGGACGGCACCCTGGAATCGGACGGCAATTTTTACGGCACGACTGCCTCAGCGGGAACGAACTTTAATGGAACGCTCTTCAAAATCACGCCGGCCGGAACCTTCACCTCCTTGTATTCTTTCGCGGCGTTGAACACGAATATGGAAAATCCCATCGGGGCTTATCCATCCGCCGCTTTGGCCGTGGGCCAGGACGGGAATTTGTACGGGACGACCCAATATGGTGGGGCCAACGGCAACGGCACGATCTTCCGTTATACCAACGCCGCTTTTTCCCCGCTGAACCATTCCCCCGCGATCACCACCCAGCCGCCGGCGAAAACCAACGGGCTGGAGGGAATGTGGGTCACCTGGAAGGCGGATGCCAAAGGGGCGCCCCCTCTGCGCGCCCAATGGTTGAAGAATCAGACCAATTTGTTAAGGGATGGCGGCGACATCTCCGGCTCCGCCACCGGCGCCCTGGTCGTCGGCCCTCTCCAGGCCGCTGACGCGGGGAGTTATGCCCTGATAGTCACCAATAATTTCGGCGCGGCCACCAGCTCGGTCACGATCTTGACGGTGACGCCCGACACCACGCCGCCCGCCGTCGCCATCGTTTCGCCGGCGGCCAATGCGCGCACCAATTCGCACGTCTTCAACGGCACCGCATCGGACAATGCCCGGGTCACCAATGTGGTCTGGTGGCTGACCAACTTGAATGCCGGCCCGGTCCTTAGCAACACGGCCACGCTGACGCGGGGGGGATCCAATTGGTCCTTCGCCGTGACGCCGTTCCCGGGCACCAATGTTCTGGCGGTGCAAAGCGTGGATTCGGCGGGCCTGAAATCAAAAACCGCCTCCCAAACCTTTTTTTACAAGGTGACGAATTCATTGAGCGTGCTGGCGGGCGGAGACGGAATCGGCTCGTTTAGCGGCACGGCGCCGGTGAAGAACGACGCCGCCCCCGCCAATAACGCGGCGCTGAATGTCGGCGAGGGGTATTCCATCCAGGCGGTGGCGGGCAAAAATTCCCTGTTCAGCAACTGGGTTGGCTCCTCGGTCCTGGGCGCCTTCACCAACACCGGCGCGGCCTTCTCGTTTGTCATGCAATCCAATATGGTGTTGACAGCCAATTTTGCCTCCAATTTCTTTCTGGCCGCGCACGGAACTTACAACGGCCTGTTCTATAACACCAACGCGGTCGCGGCGGAATCCTCCGGCATGCTCCAGGGCCTGTTGCTGGGCACCAACGGGGTTTTCAGCGGACAATTGTTAAAAGCGGGAACAACTTATCCCCTGGCGGGCGGCTTCGATGTTTCCGGGCGTTTCTCCACCAACATCGGGCCGGCCTCCGCGTCCGGCGGGGTTTTGAAAATCAATCTGGCGGTGAACCGGGCGGCGCGGCAAATCGTGGGAACCGTTTCCAACACCCAATGGAACGCCACTTTGACGGCGGAAATGGCCGGAACCAGCCTGCCGTCGGCGGAGTACACCCTCCTCTTCGCACCCTCTTCCAACGCGCCCGCCAATACGCCGCCGGGCGATGGTTATGCCCTGGCCACCAATCATGCCGGCACAGTCACGTTCAGCGGCCAACTGGCGGATGGCACTGCCATCACTCCGTCGGCGGCTGAATCCCAGAATGGGGATGTTCCGGTCTATGCCAGTCTCTATGGAAACACCGGCCTGCTCCTGGGGTGGATCAACCTGACCAACCTGGAGGCCGCTCCTCCCGGCAACGCGCTGGCCTGGATTAAAAAGGCCTCGCGCGCGACTCTTCTTTACACCAATGGCTTCACCAATCTGCTGGCTGGGCAGGGCGCGCTTTGGACCAACCCCCCCGCCAAAACGCCCGCCATCGTCCTGCCCAAAGGACAGTTGGTGATTGCCAGCAACGCCAATTCGATTCTCGCCTTCAACGTGTCGGTCAGCAACAATAACACGCTGGCCAAGCTGGCGGGATCCCCGACCAATTTGTTGACAGGTTCGATTGCGCCCCAGACCGGGCTGCTCACCCTGGCCTTTGGCAACGGCAGCGGCAAGGCCACCACGCCAGGATACGTCGCGCTCCTGCAGACCCAGACCAATGGCGGAGGATTCTTCCTCGGCACGACCAACGCCGGCTTCATTTCCCTGCTGCCGGCGCCGCAAAACACCGGGCGTTTCGGCCTTCGGAAGAAAGCCGCCAATCCCCGATTATCCCTGCTTCCAGGGAGAGTTTTGCTCGCCCTTCCTGTTCGCTCTCGCCAGCTTGACTATCCCCCAGATGATAATTCCGAATCCACTGATTCCAACCAGCAGCGAAAGGCCAAAACCTCCAAGAATCAGGCCCAACATCTTCAGCAATCCAGATTCGGCGAACGAAAATATTCTCTCCTCATTTCCTCCTGTGATCTCAATGCTCACCTTGCCGGGGCTTTCCACCTCCACGTACCCGATGCTATTCTTGGAACTGCTGCCGGCGCTGGTGGAAATGGATGTGTTGCCGACAAATTCAAGCAGTTCGCCCTTGGAGTTGTGAATCCGAATTTCAATCCCGTCGGGAATTCTTTCGGAACGGTCGTAGCTCTTGCCTTCGTAAACGGTCCGGAAATCGTTCCAAAGATAGTATCGCCCGGGCTTCTCGACCGTCGTCTGAATGGTTCCCGGTATCCTGAACTGGACCTCATGCGATGATCCAAGCAACAATGGAAGCACAAACAGCAGCGGGATGACGACTGCCTCCAGGATAAACAGCACAACCCCCGCGATTATGGTTCTCCTGGTTTCATAGCCTTGAATGTGAAATGAATCACCGCCAGGCGCAAAGCTGCCTCACGTAATCCGCCGAGCCGTCGCGCAGCCAGCCGTCCAGTTGCGCCTGGTCCTTGAGCTGTTGTCCGCGCAGGCGCGGCACCACCACGAAGCGCGTTTTCACTTCCGGCAGCGCCGTCATGTCCACCCACAGTTTCTCAAACTGGCTCACGGGAAAGACGTCTTCCTGCCCGTGGCCCCAGCGCTTCTTCACGTCCTTGACCGTGATGCAGGTCGGCATGCGCGCGGCCAGCGCGCGCACGGCGGCGGCGACGCGCTCCGCGTCGGACAGGCCGGCCCGGGTCAGGCCGAAAACCGCCAGCAGTTTGTCAATATGAATCCAGCAGGTGTTGGAATTGTAAAAGCGGAGATGGAACTCTTCCTCCTCGCGCGGCATGGCCAGGCCTTCCACCAGCCGCACCTGTCCGTTGACGCGGGCCAGGCCGCCGCCGCGATCCTCCAGCCGGCGCGTGATGACCTCGAACGTCAGGCAGCCCTCCTGCGCCAGATGCAGGCCGAACATCGCCGGGTCCGCGTCCGCGCCCAGGGTGTCAATGTTGTGCAACATCAGGTGCTGCAACCGCGGGCGTTCGGCCAGCAACCGCGCCAGCACGCCGTTGCGCAGCAGGTTTGGCGCCTCGAACCAGTGCCCCACCGGGTGCAGGCATTGCGCGGGGAGATTGTCGGTGTAATCGCCCCCCTCGCCCGCCGAGCGCGCCCAATTAATGAGCGCGGCCCGCAGGCTGTCGCGCACTTTTTGCTGCTGCTCGTCCAGCCGTTGCTGCGGCATCTCCTCCCAGAGAAATCGCAGGTCCCGCACCATGGGGATCATGCGCAAACCGATGGACCGGCCCGGCGACAAGAGCAGCGGCCCGGGATAATCATGATTGTTCTTCCGGCGCAAGTAATCCTCGATGGCGGCGTGGGTCAGGTAGCTGGTGGTGAAGATGTGCGGCAGCGGCCGGCCGGCCAGTTGGCCGATGCGCCGGCTCTTGGCCAGGTGCGTTTCGATGAACGTGCGGTGCCGGCCGTCCAGTTTGCAGAATGGATGCAGCGCCTTGACCACCCCGGCGCCTTCCGTCCAGCGGCTGCCCGCGCCCGCGGCCAGCGTGACCACGGCCAGTTCGCCGCGCGCCAGGGCGGCCAGGCCGGCCTGGCGGAATTCTTCCCCCAGCGCCTTCGTCGCGTTTAACACGTCCCGGTCCTGCGCGTCCTGCAAGTCGGCGCTGGCAGGCAGCCGGTTTTGCGCCAGGCCAATTCGGCCGCTTTTCAAATCGTCCCGAATCTGCTCATGCTGCACGCGGTCGAAGCCGTTTTGTTCGAGCAATTCCGCCAGGCTCTGCCGGCCGCCGCCCTCGGTTTTCAGCCGGGGCAGCAAGAGGTCGAACAGCGTTTGCATCATGCCCGACCATTCAGGTCGCGTGCGGCAGGCGGCGCTGAACTTGTCCAGTTCGGCGCGCTGCAGTTGGGTCAGCCCCTGGGGATCGGCGCGCAGCCAGCCCGGGACATGCAGCGCGTAGTAGCCGCCCGGCAGCAAGGCCTCGTCTCCGCGCAGCAGCTCCGCCCAGGTCCCGCGCTCATTGATGGCGAAATCATAGACCACCGGCTCCATGGCAAAGGGCAGCGCGTGCTCCAGTTCGCGCTTGGTTTGCGACATGATTTCCTGCAACCGCCGCTGCGCCTCCCCCTTGCGTTTCGGCTCGACGATGAAACCCATGCCCCCGCCCGACATGCCCCCAAGCATCCAGAAGCCCCAGAAATCCGCGCCCAATTCGGCGCGCACGGACGCGAGGAGCGATTCGGTGAAGGCGTTGCTGGCCCACGGGATGATGGTTTGGATCGGCTCGCGAAAATTGCGCGAGGTCAGGCCGCCCACCCCGCGCACATCCCCGGCGCGCAGGGCCGACAGGATTTCATCGAGCAAACCGATGGCCTGCTGCCGCCCGGCCCATTCCGCCGGGCAACGCAGCAGATACTTTTCCGTGACCATTTCCAGGATCGGCCCGACGTTTTGCGCCATGCCGCCATGCACCAGCACCAGGCTTTGTTGCAATCGCTCCCGCGTCTCGGACGAAACGTCGTGGTGATCCAGAATCCGGTGCGCCGGCATGAGCCGGCCCCGGCTGACCCCAAACTCCGGATCGCTTTCCGTCGCGCACACCCCGCATATCAGTTTCATGCCCGGCCACACTCCGCCCGAATCCTGCCAGCCGCCGCCCGACCCGCCGAGCCATTCCCCCAGCAAGGCCCGCGCCAGCACCAGGCGCCGTTCCTCCTCGGCCAGCGCCCCCGTCAGCGACTTGGCCTGGCCCGTGGCCCGCATGCAGACTGAAATCAACGAGGCCAGCAGGTTGGTCGAGACGGCCAGACGCGAGCCTTTGGGAATATCATTGACATGGCTGACCAATTCCAATCCGCGTCCGGCCCCGGCCACCCGCGCCAGCAAGTCGGCCAGATTCAGCCCCGACCCTTCAATGCCCGGCGGCACAATGCCGGCGGCGATCACCGCGGCCTTGAGCAGCCCCAGATAATCGCGCGCGAAATCAAAAACCTCGGCCAGGCTGCTGATCTCCGCCGTGGCGCCCAGGTCCACGCTGGTCAGCCGCAACCTCGGTTCGTCAATCACCCGCAGGCACGCCTCCACCGGCGGTTGCGTCCCCGCGTCCCGCCCGTGAACGCCCAGGTCAATGGACACATTAAGCACGCGGGCGCCCTCGGGAAAATCCATGCCGAGAAAGAAAATGTCGCTCCAGCCCGAGTGGCTCAAATCCATCCGCACCGGCGTGCGTTCGCGCAGCACCGGGTAGGTGCCGTCCTCGCACCGTTGCAAAAGTTCCGGGCGCACCCGCAACGGGTGATCCGCCGGATGGCCCATGCGGAACATCCATTGGTTGCCGCGCACCGAGCGCACGCTGTGCCGCACCTGGTCGGCCAGCGTCTGAAAGCCCAGCCGCTGATACACCGCCGCCAGCGCGCTGGAGAGCGCGTCGCTGGGTCCCCCATGCCTTTGCGCGGAAAGAAACTGCTCCAGCGCCTCTTCAAACCGGCGGTGCAGCAAATGTTCAAATCCCTTGAACGGAATCAGGCCCTCCGCCCCCGCCGGCAATTTCCCCGGCAGATGAAACCGGTGAATCGCGTAGAGGAAAAACAGCGCGCGGACCCGCTCGTAAAGATTGTCGCTGCGGCGCCGGAACGCCTCCAGTTCCTCGCAGGCCGCCCGCAGTTCCTCCGCCGACGCGCGGGCGCAGACGGCGTCCAGCGGCTGGTTGCGGATGGTGGCATCCGCCGAGGTGATGATTTCGAGAAGCGGGCTGGCCATGCGCGTGGGGAATTGCCTCCGGGCGGACAGTTAGGACCCCTCCTGCGCCATCAGTTCGACCAGTCCGGCCAGAACTTCCGAGCGGGCCGGGCTGCTCAAGGCCAGCGCCAGTTGCGCGTGCAGCAAGCCGTATTTCAAACCAATGTCAAAACGCCGGCCCTGCAATTCGCAGGCCAGATAACGCTCCCGGTTCGCCAGTTGCGCGAGCGTCTGGCTCAAGCTGGCCGTCCGGCCCGCCGCCATCTCCGCGCCGAGCAAATCCATCACGGCCGGCGTCAGGACATGCATCCCGAAAAAACAAAGATAATGGCCCGCGCGCAATCCGGGAACGATCAGGCGCTGTTCCGCCACCGTCGGCGCCGGTTTCTCCAGCACCTCGGAGATGAGGTAAAGTCCTTTGCGATTCTCCGCCAGCCGCCCGCCCGCCACCCCATAATACGGCAGTTTGCTTTCGTGCGTTGCCTGCACGGCGGAAACCGCGCACGCCTCGGCCGCGGCCACCTCCACCAACTGCCGCGCGCAACTCCGCTTCTCCCGGCTCAGATAAAGGTGATCTCCCACCAGCAGCAGAAACGGCTCCGCCCCGGTGAAGGCGCGGGCGCACCACACGGCGTGGCCGTAGCCCAGCGATTGATCCTGCTGCACAAACCGCAATCCCTTGCCGTGCGGCCCGGCGGCGGCGCGGTAGGTCTCGGCGTCGCCCGCCTGGATCACCGCGCAGATTTCCTCCGCGCCGGAATCCAGCGCCTCCCCGACGATGATCTCCAGCGCGGTCTTGGTTTTGCCGTCCCGGTCAACCAGCGTTTGCAGCGGCAGCGTCCGCTGGCCCGGCCCGGCGGCGGTGATGACGGCTTTTCGAATGTCCATAACTTCTTTCCTGACGCGGCCACAGTCTGCCATGCCTACCGCCGCTGGCGACTAAATTCTTCGGGATGATCCGCTCACGTCGCCGGAATGTAGCGCTGCAACAACAGGGCCAGGACGAACCAAACCAGAAAAAGCCCGGCTTGCGGATGGGTCAGGTCCCCCACCGCCAGCAGGTCCACCAGGGTGATGCCGGCCAGCAGCCGGGACACGGCATAGCCCACCTTTGGCTCCGCGCGCCAGAAGGCGTGCCGCAACGCCCAGAGCACCCAGACCGCCAGCACCAGCGACAGGACGTTGCCCGTCGGCCGCGCCAAGCCGTCGTCGCTCAATCCCGCCAGCGCCAGCGGCGCCGCCAAAAAAATGGCCGGCCAATATGGGGCCGGCCCGCGCCCGTTTTCCTCCTGCGCCAGCCAACTCAAACCCAAAACGTAGGACGCCAGCGCCAGCCCGCACCACAACACATTGCCCCTCACCCCAAGCCGCGCCACCGACGCGGACACCAGATAGACCAGCAAGCGGCACGCCCCCATCAAAACCGCCGACGCTGCCGCCAGTTTATGAACCATGTTGTAAAGAAGAATGCAACCCGTCAGCAGCAACGTGAGAACCGCGGTGGTTGTCCCCGCCCAAATCAATGCCGCCGCGCCCGCGGCGAGCAGGGAAAATCCCCATTGCCAGGTTTCCTTTTCACTGATCGCGCCCGACGGGATGGGCCGCGCCCGGCGGTGTTCCCGGTCGAAGTTCGCGTCAAAAGCGTCGTTCAAAAACATCCCGCCCAGGTAAAGCAGGCTGACCGAGAGGGTCAGCCAGAGGCAGCGCCACCCGGAACCGCCGCCCCCGAGCCACCAGCCGGCCAGGCAGTTGGACCAGACGGTGGGCGCGTTGGAAACGCGCCCCAAGACCAGGAGCGTCCGAAATTTCGATGGCGGACGAAGGAGCTTCACAGGGTGCGTCTGCTCACGCCAGGCCGCGCCGCCGCAGCTCGCGCAAGCACCAATCATATTCCGCCGCCAACTGGTCCACCACGCTCCGGCTTTTCCATGCCGGCGGCAAGACTTGCCAAGTGTAGGTTTCCATCTCCAAATGCGAACACAGATCCGGGCTGGCTTGCAAGACATCCAGCGCGCCCAGCAGATGCCCGGACGTGGTTTCGAACCATTCCGCGGGCGGCGTGTGCAGCGGAATGTGGAAATGAACGCGGGCCTCTTCCCATTGCGGATGGATCGGCGGTTGGAGTGATGGAGTGATGGAGTGATGGGATTCCGGGTCGCAATACTCCAACACTCCAACACTCCGTTTTTGCCTTTCATTGGCACTGGCGGATTGCCGATTCAAGAAATCCTCCAGGTCGCGGTAACGCATTAGCTGCCCATCGGAGGAACGGACGGCCACTTGATGCAAATAGGTATCGTCGGCAAATGCCCCCAATCCGCAATCCGCCATCCGCATTCCGCAATTTGAAATCCGCAACTTGAGGGCGTTGCTGAGATGAATTTTGCTGATCTTCACCCGGTGGCTTTGCAGCAGGGCCAGCGCCTGGGCCGCTTCTTCAAATTCCACCGCCAGATGGCAGGTGTCGTAGGTGACCCCCAGAAACTCTTCCAGGCGCGAATCGCCGGGATGTTCGCCGCGCAGGCGGTCAAAGAAATCCACCGTCTCGCGGGTGGTTTCGAGCAGGCCCAGCGGCTCCGGCTCCAAACCCAGATGCAGTGGGCGCCCGGCGCGGGCGGATGTCTCTGCAATATGTTTGACACAAGCATGGAGATGGCCGCGGATGGCGGCAAGCTGGCCGGGCTGGGCGATAAACTCCTTGAATGAACCCGGCAATGTGCTGACGCTCCCGGCCACCCCTTCGGGCAGCAATTGGGCCAGCAGGTCGAACAGCCGGTTGGTATATTCCAGCCGCGCCGGCGAGGTCCAGTCGGGCAAATAAACCCGCTCCTTGACCCGCTCCCCGTGAAACCGGCCGAAGGAAAATCCATTGATGGTGAACACGTAGCATTCATGGCCCTCCAGCCAGCGCCGAAAATGCAGCAACTCCGGCGGCTGGCTCAATTGCCGGGAAGCCAGGTCGCTCAGGCGCAGCCCGATGGCGAAGGGCCGGTCCGGACAAACCTGCGCGCGCACCGCCAGGGTGTGTTTCTCCAGGGCGGCCAGCGTTTCCGGCCAGGTTTCCGCCGGATGAATGTTCGTGCAGTAAGCGAGATGGTGGCCGCGGGGAAGGCGCATTGGAAACGGAGGAAGATGTTACTCGGGAGCCAGTTTGAATTTGGGCGATTGGCCGAGGAATTCCGCCGGGTTCCCGTGCAACATCCGGTCCACCGCCGCGGCGCTGTGGCCCCGCCGCCGCATTTCCAGCCCCGCGCGCGGCACGGCCAGCGGCACGCTCACGCCCCAGTCGCACGCGCTGTTCATCCACAACCGCTCCGCCCCGTAAGCCTCGATCATGTCCACCGCCCGCGCCGCCGTGCATTTGGATTCCGGGTAGAGCGTCATCCCGGCCCAGAACCCGGCCTCCAGCGCCAGCGCGATGGTGTGTTCTTCCACATGGTCAATGATGACCCGCGCCGGGTTGATCCGGCGGTCGCTTTGGAGCGCGTCAATAATCAGCCGCGTGCCCTTGAGCTTGTCTTCCAGATGCGGGGTGTGGACCAGGATGAGTTGCTGGTAACGCGCCGCCAAATCCACCTGCTGCTCGAACACCTTCAATTCATTGCGGCTGTTCCGGTTCAACCCGATCTCCCCAATACCCAGCACGTTGGGACAATCCAGAAACTTCGGAATCAGCTCGATGACCTCCGCCGCCAGCTTCAAATCCTCCGCCTCCTTGGGATTGAGGCAGAGCCAGGCGAAGTGAGGCAGGCCGAATTTGGCCGCCCGCCGCGGCTCATGCGCGGTCAACTGGCAAAAATAATCGTGAAAACCCTCCGCCGACCCGCGATCAAACCCCGCCCAAAACGCCGGCTCGCACACCGCCTCGCAGCCGGCCGCGGCCAGCGCCAAATAATCGTCCGTCGTCCGGCTGACCATGTGGGCGTGAGGCTCAATGAAGCGCATGTTCTCTTAGCTCGTTGCCTTCACGCCCGGCCAAGCCCCGCAGGCGCTTTTGTTCCCGGCGGCTTTGATGGCCTTGGCCGTGGGATCGCTCAGGCTCGCCAGCACGCGCCGGGCGCGGTCGGGAGCGCGGGAGCGCAAATGGCCCAGCGCGGCGCGAAAGGACTGGAGGCGGAAATCATCCGCCCCCTCCGCCCGTTGCGCCCGATCCAGAAAAGCGGCGATGTCAATCAACTTGGATCGCGCCTCGACAAAATAAAGGTCCAAAACTTGCTGTCGTGTCATACTTTTGCAACACAGTTTCATCTGATTTGCGGATCAGGACCATCATCGTTTGCCAACATAACGGCGGACGCCTTCGCAGTCAACCAGTTCGCACTTGCTTCGCCGCCGCCGAAAGGCAGGGCGGGCAGTCCTCTGCCCGCCGCATCGCAGTCAACCAGTTCGCCACTGCGTCGCCACCGCCACGCCCATCCCAGTATTTGAAAGCTCCCGGCTCGGCTGGAGCCTTCCTGGAGACTTTGAAAATAATTGAGAATCACGCTCGCGTTTGACGCAAAAGTAGTTTACAGTGAACTATACAGTTATTCAACACAGACATGAAAGCAACTTGGAGCAGAAAGAAAATCCGCGACAAATTCACCGGCATGACCAAGGCGGATGGCGCCCCGATGTCGCGGCAACAAATTCACATGCTGAGAAAAAAGGCGCGGGGCATTTGCCTGACCTGCGGCCAGCCGGCCCTCGGCGTGTATTGTCTCAAGCACACCATCAAGGCCCGCGAACGGATGCGGGTGCGCCTGAATTATCACCGGCGCCTGCGCGGCGCGCCCAGCTATGTCCTGCAAGAGAAGGAGCGCTCGCAAGCGCGGCTGACCCGCGGGCGGGCACGCCCGGGGCGGAGCCTCCGTTCCAAAGTCCGCGCCAAGGCCTCCTGAGCGTCGCGTCATTCTCTGGCCGGGGCTTCAGGCCGGCGGCGCGAAGCAAGTGCGGTCGAAGGAGCCGTCCTGCTGGCGACAAGGGCGGCGGCAACCGGACCGCAGCCTGGTCTCCGGTTAACCTGTCTGAAGACCAACCCCTTTTTTTGCCGGCGCCCATTTTTTTCCGCCTCTTGACAGATGGCCGATCAAATTTATAGTGCCTGAAAATGCACATGCATCAATTTGCGGGCTACCGGGGGAAAAACCCCGGCCTCGCCCGCTTGAGTTCCCTCAAAGAATTCCACTCCGCCGGACGCGGCTTTTGGGCCGATGTCCCCGAAACCGACTGGAACGACTGGCGCTGGCAGCTCAAACATCGCATCACCACCCTGGAACAATTGCTGCGCCTGATGCCCACCCTCACCCCGGAAGAATACGCCGGCACCATGCTCGCCAACACCAAATTGGCCCTCGCCATCACCCCCTATTTCTTCAACCTCATTGACGCCGCCGACGAGAATTGCCCCATCCGCCGGCAGGTCATCCCGCGCCTGGCGGAAACCTCCACCGCCCCGTGGGAGATGAGCGACCCCTGCGGCGAGGACACCCATTCGCCCGTGCCCGGTTTGGTCCATCGCTACCCGGACCGCGTCCTGTTCCTGGTGACCGACCGCTGCGCCGCCTATTGCCGTTACTGCACCCGTTCGCGCCTGGTGAGCAACGCCACCGGCTACGATTTCCATCCGCAATTTGACCGCCAGATCGAATACATCCGCCAAAACCCCGCCGTGCGCGACGTCCTCTTGAGCGGCGGCGATCCCCTGCTTCTCTCCGACGAGAAACTCGAGAACCTCCTCAGCCGCCTGCGCGCCATCCCGCATGTGGAATTCTTGCGCATCGGCACGCGCATTCCCATTTTTCTGCCCCAGCGCGTCACCCCCGAATTGTGCGCCATGCTGAAAGATTTTCATCCGCTTTTCGTCAGCCTCCATTCCAATCATCCGCGCGAACTGACCACCGAAGTGCGCGCGGCCTTCGGCCGCCTGGCCGATGCCGGCATCCCGCTCGGCAACCAGTCTGTCCTCCTGCGCCACGTCAACGACGATCCCCTGGTCATGCGCGCCCAGGTGCAAAAACTGCTCCTCTGCCGTGTCAAACCCTATTACCTTTACCAGTGCGATCTGATCAGCGGCTCGGCCCATTTGCGGGCCAGCGTGCGCGCCGGTTTGGAAATCATGGAAAGTTTGCGCGGCCACACCTCCGGCTACGCCGTCCCCCAATATGTGATTGACGCCCCCGGCGGCGGCGGCAAGGTCCCGATCAACCCTGATTACATTGTCAGCCGCAACGGCGGGCGCGTTCTCATCCGCAATTTCGAGGGCAAGCTCTTCGAATACCCGGAAGCCGCCGACGGCACGCCCCTCTCGCCCCCGCCACGCCAAATCGAAGAGCCGCAACTGGCTTGAAATTCCCCGTCCCTGCCTACTTTCCTTCCCCAACCCCCGACCACAGGAATGACTGCTGCGCTCCAAGCTGCTTTTCCCCCTCCCACAACGTCACCCGCCAGGCTGCCAGTTCCCCGAATTGCTGAAAATCCTCCCCTTCGATTTTGAAATCCGTCCAGTTGCTGAAAAGGCCATTCTTCTTGACTGGCATTTCCAGCGTGATGGTGTGCAGGCTGTTGCCCAGCACCCCGCGCAGTTCCGCGCGCAATTTCACCCGGCTCCAATCCACTCCGCCCGCCTTCCACTGCACGGCCAGGCGCAGCGCCTTCCGCTCGGCGGGATGCCTGCGCAAATACGCCTGGTAGGCGTCGCGGTCGAACAAGCTTGGGGAGAGCGCCGCGCGCCCTTGGGCATCCAGAAACTGGGGCAGCGCCTTGATGACTTTCCCATCCGCCGCGCCAACGCTCCCGGCCGTCATCATCATCAGGCACAGCATCGCCCGCCAAAAACACACGCATCGCATGGCCGCAAAATACCAGCCCGCCCCCCCGGCATCAAGCTCGATTCCAACCCCATCCCATCCCCATTCCACCCCGGTGGGGCAACACTCTGTCGAGCCGTGACTTTTTCCGGAGAAATCGAGTTTCGGCTCGACGGAGTTGCCCTGCCGTCCGAGACTGACCAGTTCCTTTTTTGGCCCGATTGTCTTTGACCCGAGAAAAAGCTTCCTGCTAGAGTCCCGTCCAACTGGCCGCCTGACTTGCCTTGGGCCGAGGCCGGTTAGGAGTGCTGCCGGCGCCCCATTGCGGCCTGCACGGCCATTTGGAGAACAGTTATGCCAAGTTCGAAACCAAACCTGCCCGCAAGGAGGAACCTTGGAAACCACTGGCTCGCCCGCTATGTCTTCGCGCTGATGGCGGTGGCGGCGGCCTTTCTCCTGCGCGCGGGACTGACCCGGCTGGCGGGCGGCAGTTTGCCGACTTACATCACGTTTTACCCAATCGTAATGCTTTCGGCCCTGTTCGGGGGCGTTGGGCCGGGTCTGCTTGCCACGGTGGCGGCGGCGCTGGGAGTGGATTATTTCATCCTGCCCCCGCAAGGGTCGTTCGCGGTGGCGAGTCTGGCCGATGCGGTCGGCCTGGCGTTTTTCACGGGGATGGGGGTGTTCATGAGCGTGGTGGCGGAGCTTTACCGGCGGGCGCGGCAACAAGCGGCGGCGTATGAGGCGGAGGCGTTTCTGCGCGATCACCTCGAACCGCCGGCCCGCTGGTCCAGGCAGGGCTTGCTGCTCAACGCGGGATTGGCAGTGGCGCTGGCCATCCTGGCGGCGGCGGGATGGCAGTCCGCCCGGAGCCTGCGGGCGGCGGCGGAAGCCGATAAGCGGGTCACACATACCCATGTCGTGATCCAGGATTTGGAACGGCTGATGTCGGCAATGAAGGACGAAGAAAGCGGCCAGCGCGGCTACTTGCTCACCGGAAATGAGACATACTTGGAACCTTACCAGTCCGCGCTCGGCCTGGTGCGGAGCAATCTGGCCGACCTGAAGCAACTCACCTTGGACAACCTCACCCAGCAGCAGCGCCTGGCCGGCATCGAAGCCCTCGTTGACCAGAAGGAGGCTCTGATGAAGCAGAAGATCGAAT